>SL_4KL_010_BRINEDRAFT_10000335_pt1 | contig 23876 bp, 18 predicted proteins | sample SodLak_010_BRINE_2_FD_10664 | JGI IMG/M metagenome (IMG submission 10664) | reverse complement strand
ACAGTCGACGCTTGATGAACTCGACGTCCCATCCGAAATCTCCGAATCAGTAAATGTTGAAGAGAAACAACAGAGGATTACTGAACTACACACTCATATTCAGCTTATCGAGGACCTCTACCACGCGAATCGGAACATCCTCGAAGACGGCGATCTCGATCTCATGACAGATGTCAGCCGGACTGTTTCTGGTGACGAGATCGCCTGTTGGATCTGTGATGGAAAATCGATGAAGGCCGAAATGGAGGCCAACATCGAGCAGCTTCAGGACACCGTCAGCAAACTACGAACTGAGAAAACAGCGCTTACGGACGAGATCGCCGAGTTCGAAGAAACGAAACGAGAGATCAAACAGAAACGAGAACAGAAAGAACGACTTGAGCAGGAAATCAAACAGCTCAACGCAGCGATTCAGGACCTGAAAAGTGAACTCCAGCACAACAGCTCGAAAAAGGAGGAATTGGAGCAAGCGGTCTCCACGCTTGTCGACAAAATAGCTGAAACCGAGAGCCAGCACAACGAAGCGCTGACCGATGTGAAGACGGAGATTCGAACGAAAGAGTCCCAGCTCGAACAGAAGCGTACCAAACTCCAACAACTCGACGAACAAAAAGCCGATCTCGAAGCGTTCCGTGAACGCAAATCCGAGTACCGAGATGATATCGAATCGTTACGGAACCGAAAAATCAACACGCAGTACGAACTCAAAGACGAGTTCGATACTGCGATGACAGAGATCATTGACCGGTTTGCCCCCGGGTTCGATCATGCTCACTTTGATATCAAAACCGACGTTCAAGGGGAGGTCGAAGGGTTCGAACTCAACATCGCACGGGGAGGCCAGACGACAACCGTTGATGCCCTCAGTGAAGGCGAAGTCGAACTTATCGGTGTTGCTGTCGCGCTTGCAGGCTACCGTGTGTACGATGTGGATGACCGTGTCCCGATTATCTTGATCGACGGGATTAGTCAACTTGCCTCACAACATCTCCGAAGCCTCACCGAATATCTCGAAGATACGTCGGAGATACTCGTTACGACCGCCTACCCCGAAGCTGGCGAGTTTGATGCAACTATTATTTCACCCACTGACTGGGATGTCGTCTCAGACAACAAACAAACAGCCACCTAACCATCCGAGAGTAACGGCAGATTTGAAACAAAGTACTCTGTTTCATAGAGGCACGATTTGTCCGGTCCGATCAACGAATGGCTGAAACAGCGAACCCTGTTTCACCAGCCCAACGAAACGTTCGTTCATAGCGAACAGCTGTGGTTGCTGTCCGACTGGGCTATTGTTGGTGGCCATTTCCTCTACAATCAAAACGAAGTTTGCAGCGTGTTAGCGAACTGAGTCAAGTAGGAGCTTCTGTTCGACACGTTTGACTTCGTGTTGGACATCCCGAACGGCATCGATGTTGGCACTCACCGAGCTAATTCCCTTCTCGACGAGGAACTTCACCATTGCTGGCTTCGAGGCGGCTTGCCCACAGATACTCGTCTCAACGTCGAGTTCGCGGCAGGATTCGATAGTCGACCCGATCAGCTTTAGCACACTGGGGTGGAGCTCGTCGAACCGCGCTGCGACGTGTTCGTTGTTCCGGTCGACCGCGAGCGTATACTGGGTGAGATCGTTGGTGCCGAACGAGACGAAGTCGACGCCAGTGGCAGCGATCTCTTCGATGAGCAGCGCGCTGGCAGGCGTTTCGATCATCACACCCCACCGAGCCTTCTCGGGGTCGATACCGACTTCTTCCATGAGCCGCGTAGTCCGTTCGATATCTTCGGCGTCGTTGACCAGCGGGAGCATGAGCTCGACGTTGTCGTACCCCATCTCGAACAGCCGACTGAACGCACGGAGCTCACAACGGAACGGATCGGGGGTGTCGAGACTCCGGCGAATCCCCCGGTAGCCCAACATCGGATTGTGTTCGTGTGGCTCGGCCCCGCCGCCGTCGAGCTCGCGGAACTCGTCAGTTGGGGCGTCGAGCGTCCGCGCGCGAACCGGTCGCGGATAGAACGCTTCGGCGACCGCCCGAATCCCGGCAACGAGCTCGTCGATGTAGGCCGCCTCTCCGTGGTCGTCGATATACCGCCCTGGGGTCTTGCCGAGTGAGATCACCATGTGTTCGATTCGCAGCAGGCCAACACCGTCGGCACCTGTTGCGGCTGCCCGTTCGGCGGCTTCAGGAATCGAGAGATTGACTTTGACTTCGGTGGCAGTCATCGGCTTGACTGGTGTCTGGGGTCGCACCGCTTCGATCGGGTCCGGCTGGATTGTCGACTCATCGCCGTCAGTACCACCCTCACGCACGATTCCCATCGCTCCGTCGACGGTAACGAGCTGCCCGTTTTCGAGCCGCTGTGTGGCGTTCTGGGTGCCGACAACCGCCGGGACGCCCATCTCTCGGGAGACGATCGAGGCGTGGGAAGTCATTCCGCCCTCGTCGGTAATGATCGCTCCGGCGCGCTTCATCGCCGGCACCATATCCGGCATCGTCATCTTGCTGACGATGATATCGCCCTCCGTGACCTGATCTAACTGATCGAGCTTTGTGACGATCCGAACGGCCCCTGAGCCGGTGCCGGGGCTTGCGCTCACGCCACGGACGATCACGTCGTCGGCTCCGTCCGTTGCCGCGGCGTGCTCGGGTTCGTCCGTCCCACTGATCGTCGTAATCGGCCGCGACTGTAGCATGAACACCTCGCCATCGCCGGACTGCGGCTGGCTGCCAGATGAGCTCTGCTCGTCGCTGTCGACGATGGCCCACTCGACGTCCTGTGGCGCGTCGTAATGGGCCTCGACACGCTGGCCGAGTTCGACGAGTCGTTCGATCTCCGTGTCGGAAAGCACACGAGCCGTCCGGTTGGCCTCCGGAACCGGCTGAATCGCTGTTTCGCCCGTGTCTGGGTCTTTGACCAGCTGCTGTTTCTTTTCGGCAATCGTCGACTCGACGACGGTCGCCGTCTCCGGATCGATGACGTAGTGGTCCGGTGATACTGTGCCCGAGACGACAGCCTCGCCGAGCCCCCAGGCGGCCTCGACGATCATCTGTCGGTCGCCCGTCGAGGGGTGGCGAGTAAACAGCACACCCGATTTCTCGGCGTCGACCATCTGCTGGACGACGACCGCGATGTCGACGGCGTTGTGGTCGAACCCGTTGTTGTTGCGGTAGTGAACCGCGCGTTCGGAAAACAGCGACGCCCAACACGCAGTGATTCGTGTGATGAGCTGCTCGTCGGTAACGTTGAGATAGGTGCCGTGCTGACCGGCAAACGAGGCGTCCGGCAGGTCCTCTGCGGTTGCCGACGAACGAACAGCAACGAACGGCTCGCGGTGGGGGGGATCGTCACCGCCAGCGAGCGACCGGTAGGCTGTGAGAACCTCCTGTCGAACTGACTCCGGGAGTGGTGTCTCGGTGAGCAGGTCCCGGGCCCGCGAGGCCGCCTCCGCGACGCCGTCGGCACTGTCGAGCGCTCTGAACAGTTCCGCGTCGATTGCCGTGCGCTCGAGGAACGCTCGGTAGGTGTCTGCGGTGATGACAAACCCCGGCGGAACAGGGAGCCCAGCCGCAGTGAGCTCTCCCAACGAGGCTGCTTTGCCACCGACCGTATCGATATCAGTCGACCGTACGTCGTCGAGCCACTGGATACTCATTGACTGTATGACTCCTGTTCTGTGGCGGGGTTATGAATCTATGGTTAACAATAATGTTGGACGAAAAGACACTCAGAACCGAGTGCTGTGACAGGGTTGTCGACAGTGGCTGCAGAAAGCGGTACGGTCGTCTCGTTCACCGGTTCGCTGTTGACGAATCCATACGCAGTTCTGGGTAGTAATCCACGACTGTTGGGACAAAAAAGAGCAGTTTGTGTGGGCTATCGGTAGCCGCTCAAACGGTAATATCAGTATATAAACTCACGCATACGCAACGTATGAGGCAGTATCTGAACGCATCTGTAGAATACAGCTGTAAATGATTGTAGTAATTCTCCGTGGATGATGTGTAATTAGTTTAGACATGACATGTAATCAGCGTATGGCAGAGAGAGCTTTGGACTGGGATGGAAACGTCCGCCGAGAGAATACAACTATGGCGAAGGTTCGCCAGCAACGAACACTACCCGTTGTGAGCGAGCCCGAGTGTCGTTTTTGACCAAACAACAGTTTCTCTCCGTTTTTCGCGAACGAACAGCTACAGAGCAGAGTTATTACTTATTGTTCATTATAGTTCTTCCGGCAGGGAAGACAGCGTGCTGGCGGATTGTATCGCTCTTGATCGATCGACGAGACGGTGGTGCCGATCTCCAGAGAACGTTTCTGTCACAGGTAGCACGCTGTTCGCTGTCGACGAACAACGCTGCGGAACCGGCAGCTGCCAGCTCACGGTCAGTCGACGCAGGCCACACCAGTACAGCCGGTCGCGGTCCACACGCTGGTGTCACGTGTCGAGACTGGTGCCCGGTTTGGGGACGTGGGTGTCGGTGCCCGCTTGTCGCGTGAGGGTATCGTTTCAGTTGTTATGTATGGTGCCGCTGGCCGCTTTTCGAAAAGGACGACTTACTCTATATCGCGTCCCATAACCGTAACAACGGGTCGATCTGCCCCAAGCAAGACCTGTTGTGTCGTACTTCCGAACAGTGCCTTCCCAACTGGTGACCGCTTTTGGCCGCCGATCACGGTGTACCGAGCGTCGGTGTCGTCGACGTACTCCAGAATTTCGGCTGCAGGTTGTCCGATGAGACCGACTGGAACAGTCGGCCTCTCGACGCCAGCAGCCGCCGCGGCGGCAACAGCCTCAGTCTGCTGTTTGACGGTTTGCTTCGTGGTGGCGGCCTGTTTTTTGTCCGAAAGCGAGTCGTACGACTGCACGTGGACCACGTGCAGCTCGTCATCAAACGCGTCTGCAAGTGCGACTGCTTCCGAAAGGATCTGTTCATCAACGTCCGCGTCACTGATTGCTGCGAGTACGACCATACATCTCTCCGTTGTGGTGTACTGGAATAAGTGTATATGTCGACTGTACTGTTAGGAGTACGCAATGTTCAGTTCGAGCTCGTTTGCCGTGCCAAGCAGTAGATCGATCATCTCGTCGTGGATTCGTTCGGCTTTCATCCGGTGTCTCGGCCCGGAGATACTGAACGCGCCGACCGGCACGCCATCCGGTTTCATCACTGGAACGCCAACCGACCAGAGTCCGCTGATCGACTCTGCTTTGTTCTGGCTGTAGCCACGCTCGCGGATCGCTTCGAGGTCCTCGAACAGCGATTCACGCGTTGTATGTGTGTTGTCCGTCTCCCGTGGCAGCCCCCACTGCTCGATGATCGCCTCGATTCGCGCTTCGGGCAGCTGTGCCAAAATCGCTTTCCCACCCGCACTCGAGTGGAGATACCGCCGTTTCCCGACGCGGCGGTCGGCTTGCACAGCGTGTTCGCCCTGTTTCGTATGAATGTAGATTGCACGTCCATGTTCTTGGGCGAAAAACTGGGCTCGTTCACCGGTTTTCTCCGCAAGCTCTTCGACTAGCGGCTCGGCCAGTTTGTACGCGGGCTTGCGCGTGCGAACGTACTCGCCGAGATCCAGGAACTTGAGCCCAACCTGATACTGCGTGCCCTCCTGGACGACGTACCCCAACTCGCGGAGTGCAGAAAGCTGCTGATGGACAGTACTTTTTGCCAGCTCCAGCTCTGCAGCGAGATCAGTCAGGCGTGCCCCGTCGCTGGCTTCGAGCGCCTCGATAATACGAAACGTCGTCCGTGTCGACTTCACCGATCGATTCTTCGTGTTGTCGTTCATCAGTTGTTCGTTGTAAGCGAACAAATAAAAAGGATGCTCCGATCTGTGGATCGACGTGAGCTACGGACGGAGCAGACCGACGAGCTCATCGGCGCTCCCGTCGGCTTCCAGCGAGTCGATAACAGCAGCCAGCTGGGCGGTCTCGTCGTCGCTCAGCACAGTCAGCACACATTCATCGAACTTCGCCTGCAGCCGGTCCTCGCTGACTGGGTTGTTCGGGCTGCCCGGATGGTGTTTGACTTCCGTGACGAGCGTCTCGCCGGCTGCTGTTTCGACAGTGACGCGAGCCCCGTAGCTCGCGTAGTGGGCGTCGAAGAGGTTCTCCTCGAACGAGCGGTCGATCTTGGCGATAACCTCCTTCGTCTCGGGCTGGGTGACGTAGTCGTCGGTGAACTCGTGGATGCCCGCCTTTCGCTCGCGAAGAATCGCCGCCAGGCAGAACTCGATGGAGAACTTGGCCTGAAGCGCGTCGCCCGGATCGGCGTGATGGAGCATCTCGGAGGCCGCATCGTCGAGTGCGACCGTGATGCCGTCGACCGAGTCGGGCGTGAGATCGTGGTCGATCACGAGCGTTCGGAGCCCATCCATCGCGGCGTGGGTGATAACGCCTGATGGGTGGGGTTTGAAGCCGAGATCCATCACTGCCCAGTTCTCGCCGAGCCCCTCGGTGATCTCGGCTGGATCGTACGAGCCGTCGGTGGTCATCACTTCGCCGTAGCCGATTTTGCCCTCCAAAATGGCGTCGTCCGACGTAAAGCCTTCAGCCGCCAGAAGTGCCGACCGAACACCGATTTCGGCCGCGTGGCCCGCGTGCAGGGGTTTGGTCATCGTCCCGAAGTTCTTTTTCAGGGCCGACGAACCGGAGGCGACGATGCCGAAGGCGGCGACCGTCTCCGCTACCGAAAGATCGAGCAGATGGGCTGCGGATGCGGTCGCCCCGAACGAGCCAGCCGTTCCGGTGCTGTGCCAGCCGTTCTGGTAGTGGTTCGGATACTGGCTGTGGCCGACACGGAACGCTGCCTCACAGCCGACCGTGTAGGCAGTGATCAGGTCTTTGCCATCCGCGTCGGCAACCTCGCCCGCTGCGAGCGTCGCGCCGAACACCGGCGAGCTCGGATGGATGACGATTGATTCGAACGTGTCGTCGTAATCGATGGCGTGACCGAACGCCCCGTTGGCGAGTGCTGCCCCCGTCGGACTCGCCGTTCCCCGGCCGATTACGGTCGACTCCTCGCCGCTCATACAGCGGTCGACGTAGCCCATGATCTGGTCGCCAACCTCGTGGTGCGAGCCGTAGACGGCGACGCCAAGGTAATCTCGAATCCCCGTTTTCGCGTAGTCGACGGTTTCTGGTGGAATGTCTTCGTATTCGGTGCTAACGGTGTACGCTGCAAGCGCTTCTGTCTCACCCATACAGCTACTCTACGTGGAGACGTACATAAATATACGTGTACGACTGTGAAAGTATAAAACGAATGTCGTGAAAAATGGATTATCGCAGGACAACAATGAGCAGGCCGCCGGCAGCAAGCACACAGACGATCAGCCCGAAGGCGACGACAAACCCGAAGACATCGGACAGATAGCCGATAACCACCGGGGCGACGCCGCCGATTGCGGTCATCCCTGTTCTGACGATTCCCAGCGTCCCGCCGCCGATTTCGGGCGGGATGAGATCCATGAGGTAGGAGTCACGTACTGGCCGAAAGCCGTGAAAGCCGATCCCCGTGACCACCGTCAGTCCGAGAATAAGGACGACCGAATCCGTGATCAGCAGGGCGACCAGCCCGCCGATCATGACGCCGAACAAAAGCAGCGAGATGGCGAGTTTGCCGACCCTGTCGCTCGCGCCGCCGGTCACCGTCTGGCTCACGCTAGCTGCGAACAGGAGACTGTAGGCGATGCCCGCAATGCCCGGCGACAGCCCCTTTTCGTCGGCCAAAAACAGCGGAAAGAACGCCGACAGCCCGTTCCACGAAAAGGTAAACAGCATGGTGACCGCCAGAAACAACAGCAGCTTCCGATCCGCGAAGATCGTCATATAGGAGTGGTCGGTTCCTTCGTCGGTGTCGGATTCAGTGGCTTCGACGGTGTCGACTTCGGTTGCCTCAGAAGCGTCGACTTCGGTAGATTCGACGGTGTCGACTTCGGTAGGTTCGGCAGCGTCCTGTTGGTCGCGTCGTTCGTACCCCTTGTTCGGATGGGCGCGGTAGAACAACGCGGCAGCGAGGAGGATACTCACGACAGCGCCGATGAAAAACACGCTCTCCCACGGCAGCACGCTCGCAAGCAGCCCGACGACGACAATCGGCGCGAGCATCCCGCCGAACTGGCCGATGGTGTCCATGATTCCGAGGCTGAGCCCCGTCCGTTCGGGGTAGACGCGCGAGAGATAGGAGATGGCGACCGTTTTGTGGATGCCTGTGCCGAGGCCGATTCCGACTGCTGCGATCATAATAAGCGTGAATGTCGGCGCGAGGCCAGCGAACACTGCGGCCAGCGCAAACAGGAGCGCGCCGCCGGCCATCACCGACACCTCGTGGAACCGGTCGCCAAGCCAGCCGCCGGGGAACTGCATCGCCGAGTAGCCGAACATCAACAGCGTAAACAGCAGCCCGGTTTGGGTGTTCGAAACACCGTACACCGACTGAAACGTCCCGAACAGCGGCGGGAAAATAAAGCGAAGAAACTGCACCATAAACCAGAGAAACGCGACCAGAAAGACGAGGTCGTAGATTCGCAGAAAGCGACTGACCGATCCGAGAGATGGACGAGACAGTGAGCGTGACATACGCCCACAATTCAGTCCACTGATTTATGCGTTTCAGTTGGGATTCATCGCCCGAGCAGTATTGCCAACAGGGGCTGACCCCCCACAAGAGAGCCGAGCAAAGACGAACAAAGGGGAAACCGACTGGCGTGTGGCGGGCTGTCGAGGCGTACATTTATCAGGTCCTCCCAACAGCAGACTGTATGGACCTTGAGTTAGTCGACAGAACGGCGTTCGTTGCAGCCTCAAGTCAGGGGCTCGGCTTTGCGAGTGCGGCCCGCCTCGCCGCCGAAGGCGCAAACGTCGTCGTCACCTCTCGGAGCGCCGAGCGAGCCGACGACGCAAAGAACCGACTCTGCGACGAACAGGAGTTGGTCGACCCCGAACAGGTGCTCGCGCTGCCCTGCGATATCACCGACAGAGCCGAAATCGAGGCCGCCATCGCCGAGACCGTCGACACGTTCGGCAGTCTCGATATCATGGTCAACAACCACGGCGGCCCACCGGCGGTCACCTTCGATGAAGCGACCGAAGCCCAGTGGGACGACGCCTATACCGGTGTGATTAAGAGCAACGTGCTGCTCTCGCAGGCCGCACTGCCGGAGCTGGTCGACAGCGATATCGGCTCGCTGATCACCGTCACAAGCGCGTCGGCCCGCGAGCCGCCGGAGAACCACGCGATTTCGAACGTGTTCCGGCTCGGACTGTATGGACTCAGTAAAACGATCGCCAAAGAGTACGCCCCCGACGTGCGGGCCAACTGTGTGACGCCGCGGTTCATCATGACCGAGCGAATCGAGTACAAGGTCGAACGCCGGGCCGAACACCGCGGGATCTCCATCGAGGAGGCCCTAGAGAGCCGAACCGACGAGGTGCTGCTCGACCGACCGGGCCAACCTCAGGAGTTCGCCGACGCGGTCGCGTTTCTCGCGTCACCGCGTGCAAGCTACGTCACTGGCGAAGTGTTCCGCATCGATGGCGGCTGGCTCGATGGGGTTATCTAACCGACAGTCCACACCGGACAACAACCTGTAAACGAAACCATAATTATCGATAATTATTTTAGTGTCGGCAGTAGCGAGTTGAGTACGGATGAAAATCACAGAGGTAGAAACAGCAGTGTTGGGTAGCGCTGTCGACGCCGCGTCGCTGCCAGCGCAGGTCGGTGCCCGCGAGTTGGACATTAGCTCCGTCGTCGTTCGGGTACACACCGACGACGGAATCACCGGGCTCGGCGAATCGTTCTATCGCTCGAAGGAGAACAACATGTTCCTCGCCGAAAGCATCGAGGCGATGGGTCGACACATCATCGGCAAAGACCCCCAGGACGTCAAGGCGATCTGGCACGAACTGTATCTGCACGTCAAACGCGCCGGGGCATACGGCGCGCTGTCGGCAATCGACGAGGCACTCTGGGACATCAAGGGCAAGGAGGCGGGCAAACCGGTCTACCAGCTGCTCGGTGGCCAGACCAATGAAGTCAAAGCCTACGCGACGTTCCCAGTCGACAAAACCGCCGAGGAGCTGATCGACTACGCCGACTGGCTCTCCGAGAAAGGGTTCCAGGCGATGAAGATCGGTGCGGGCTACGGCGTCGAAGAGGACCGCCACCGCATCAAAACGATCATGGACAACATCCCGGACAACTTCGGGCTGGCCATCGACTCGAATACGTCGTACAGCTACAACGACGCCGCGAAGGTCGCCAAAACCGCCAGCGAGTACGAGATCGAGTGGTTCGAAGAGCCGATTAACCATATGGACATCGAGGGCCAGGCCGAACTCAACCGCAAGTTCACGGTACCGATTTCGGGCTACCAGACTCACACGCCCCACTACCCAGCGCTCGAACACCTCAAGGCCAAGGCGTTGGATATCTACCAGCCCTCGGTCGACTACGTCGGCGGGATTACGGGCGCGATGCGCGTCGCAGGGCTCGTCGAGGCCTTCGACAAAGAGCTCGTCCCCCACGCACTCGGTCCGGCGATCAACTACGCCGCGAGCCTGCATGTTGCCGCCGCAAGCCGCCAGTGTCGCCTGATCGAGTTCGCCGTGCTCGACGACGATCTCGAGGATCCCGGCACCTACATCGCCGGCCCGTACATCGAAAACGACGACGCGATTCACGTCGACGACGGCGGCACCATCGACCCACCCGAAGAGCCGGGTCTCGGCGTCCGCATCGACGAAGACGTGTTCGAAGAGTACCGCGTCGACTGAAGGCTCACGCCGAAATCGCAGCCGGTTGCGGCCGTTTTTTGCCATTTTTGTCCAGTAGTGGCGGTCAGATATGTTTCATAATTAATGATAATCTATATGTACGGTGGGGCATGTAGTCAAACTGTATGACTGGTACTAACAGGCGTCAGTTTATCAAACTGACAGGTGCGGGAATCGGCGTTACAGGACTTGCGGGCTGCCTTGGCGACAACGGCAACGGCGGATCCGACGAGTATCCACCGAACGCGATAACGTTCGTCAACGCGTATTCGGAAGGTGGCGGTGTCGACACCAACTTCCGGCAGCTCCAGGAGTACTTCGAGGGACATCTCGGAACCAATCTCAGTCCGGACTACCGGTCGGGCGCGGGAACACGGACCGCCGTGACGACAGTTGTTCAAGACCAGGAAGTGCTTCGCATCGGCGGGACGCTCTCGCCAGCGACGCCGGCTGCAATCGCCGTCGACGAGACGGAGGGCACCGAGCCACAGTTCACACTCGACGATATCCAGCCACTCGGAACGCTCTCGGGTGAGGCCGCGGTGATCCGCGTACGAGAGGACGAAGACCGGTTCCGGACGATTCAAGAGCTCGTCGACTACTCGGTCGACAACACGATAACGGTCGGCGCGTCGGGGCCGACAAACCGGAACGTGCTGTCGATAATTCAGCTGTTGGAGGCCACCGAGGCCGAGTTCACTATCGTCCCGTACGATGGCGGTGGCCCAACCGAGACCGCACTCCTCCAAGGAGAGATCGACGTCGCCGCACGGAGTCTGTACAACAGTGCGGGAATCGCCGACGATTCGCACTGTCTGTGTATCTACGCCGAGGAGAACCCCGAACCGGATCTCACAAACGACGCACCGCCGATCAACGACGAGCTCGGAACGGACATCGATTACGCGCCATCGGACGGAACGCAGTTCTACTACGTCTCGGCGGCCGCCGCCGAGGCATACCCTGACCGCTATGAGTTCGTCCAGGAGGCGTTCGAAAACACCCACAACGACGAGGACTACCGGGCCGATCTCGAAGCGATCGGTGAGGCAGGCAAGCTCGTCTGGAACTCGCCCGACGAAACTGACGAGATCCTCCAGAGCGCCTACCAGACGTATCTGGACTTCGCTCCGCTGTTCGATCAGTACGTCCAGTCATGAGACCGGGCTGAGCCGACGGTCCGTATTTCTGTTTGACCATCACAAAACATACACAAACCACAATGACAGCAACAGAGGCCGAAGAAGGGGCCACGAACCGTCAAACGCCGTCGACGAGCGCAGTCGCACTGTTTCGGCTGGCGTTTCCGCTCGCTGGGCTGGTACTCGCCGTACTCTACGTCGAGAGCACCTACGGGCGGATCCGACTGAACAACCTGTACTATCCGTACTTCGTCATCGGTGTGCTTGGCGTCCTGACAGTCACCGTGTTCGCCACCGAGCTCCGACAGCTCCTCAACTACGAGGGCGAACAGTCGTTCGTCGAGTCGGTTCGGGAGGCGGCCTTGGAGTGGCGACGATCGATTGGCTTTACGGTCGTCGCAGTCGCCTACCTGTGGCTGATCGAGCCGCTTGGGTTTTTCCCCGCTACCGCGCTCGGCATGATCGGTGTCATGCTCGTCGGCGGGCGACGAGACCCCCTCTGGATTGCGGTCTCGACGCTCCTCATCGTCGTGTTCGTCTACGTGATGTTCGTCCAGATCATGGGGCTCCGGCCACCACGAGGAGTGCTTGGACTATGAGTTCGACACGAACCCAACCGCTGGGCGCTGGTGAGCGACCGTCGACCGCGATCGCAAGCCCGTACAGAACTATAGAGGGAGACCGATGACACCGCTTCAAGTCGACATCATCACCCAGGCGCTCGGCGTGCTGCTGACGCCCGAAAACATCGCGTTCATCGCTGTCGGCGTCACCTTCGGCATGCTGGCCGGATCGATCCCCGGCTTTACGGGCACGAATACGGTTGCGATTGCCCTGCCGTTTACGCTACCGATGACACCCGAGATCGCGCTTGTCACGCTGTCGGCAATCTACGTCGGGGCCAACTACGGTGGGGCGATTCCTGCGGTCCTGATCAACACACCCGGGACTGCAGGCGCGACTGCAACCGTTCTGGACGCCTATCCGATGTCACAGAAGGGCCAGGCGTCGAAAGCACTCGGGATCTCGATTTCGGCGAGCGTGATCGGCGGACTGATTTCGGCGGTTATCATTCTGTTTATGCTCCAGCCGATCGGCGAGATCGCGTTTCTGTTTACCAACCGAGAGATCTTCGTGCTCGGCATTTTCGGACTCACTGCGGTCGCCGTCGCAATCGGTGACAACATACGCAAAGGCCTCGTCGCGGGGTTCATCGGCCTGCTGATCGCAGCGATGCCCGTCGACCCCACCACGGGCCAGCGGCGGCTCGATTTCGGCTTTTTCGGGCTCTACGACTCGGTGCCGTTCGTTCCGATCGTCGTCGGGCTGTTCGCCATCTCCGAGCTGTTTTATCTGATCAATAAGACAGCCATCAGCGAGGACAACTCGGTTACCACTACCTACCGAGACATCTTCGAGGGGGTCCGGTATGCGATCACGCGGCCGATTGCGGTCGTGCGGTCGATGGGAATCGGCCTACTTATCGGCTCGATGCCCGGCGCGGGAACGTCGGTCGCCAACTTCGTCAGTTGGGGGGCGGCGAAATCGATGTCCGACAAACCCGAAACGTTCGGCGAGGGCAACCCCGACGGCGTGATCGCCTCCGAATCATCCAACAGCGCGGTGACCGCCGGCTCGCTGGTGCCAACGCTCGCACTGGGGATTCCGGGCAGCGGGACGACCGCGGTGATGCTTGCGGCACTGCTGCTCCACGGACTCCAACCCGGACCACAGCTCATGCAGAACTTCGCGCTCGAAGCGAACGTGATCATCCTCTCGCTGCTGGTAGCGAACATCTTCCTACTCGTGGCCGCACTGGCGGTCTCGAAATACCTCGTTCGCGTCGTGACGATGCCGGCGAACCTGATCGTGCCGGCGATTCTCGCACTGACCGTTATTGGGGCGTTCGCCATGCGCAGCAGCATGTTCGATGTCTGGCTGATGTTCCTGTTCGGGATCATCGGCTTCGTCATGCGGGAGAACAACTACTCGTTGATCCCGCTCATCCTTGGGATCATCCTCGGCCCGATCATCGAGGGCTCGTTCCTCCGGAGCATGCTCGTCAGCGGTAACGATCCGCTCTACTTCTTCGGAAGTACGATCGCGATCTTGCTGTGGATCATGACCGTCTTGGCGCTGTTCATCCAGCCCATCTCGAACGTCATCCGAGGGGTGATCGCCAACCGGACCGACTACCTCGACTAAGCCGTCCAAGCGCGGTTGGACGCTCACCCACTCCAGGCACCGACACAGTAATACAACAGCCGAACAACAGTCGACAATGACAGACACTACCGAACAGCAGCTCCCGATCAACGCCTTTGCGGGCATCTTTCTGGCCGCAACCGGGCTTGGCGTGCTGATCATCAGCGGGGATCTGCTGCGCTCGGCGTTGTTTTTCGGCGTCGGCCTGTTCTTCTTGATGCGGGCACTCGCACAGTACAACCACGCGCCGGCGGACGATCCAACGGGCGAACCGACGGACGACCCAACGGGCGAACCGACGGACGACCCAACGAACGGGACCGACTGAGCGTCGACACCTGAGGCACCCTACAGTCGACGCTCTACGCCTTATGAACTGGACACCGTTTGACCGACCACCGTTTGGCCTCACCTCCCGCGAGTGGCGCTTCGGGCTCGTGGTCTCGTCAATCCACGGGATCCAACACCTGTTTTATCGCCTTGTTCCGCCACTGATTCCGATTCTTGCGGTCGGCATGGAGGCCTCGCTGTGGGAGCTTGGCCTGCTGGTGAGCGTGTTCCTGTTTGCTGGGGGGCTGGGCCAGGCCCCGATGGGCGTTCTCGTCGACCGATTCGATAGGAGGTACGTCCTTGTTCCTGCCATCGTCTGCATGTCCGTTGGCTACCTGCTGTTCGTTGGCGGCTCGGTCGTCGGCTCGGCGCTCCCCACGCTTGTGGTCGTCGAACACATCTTCAGCGGGACCTACCTGCTGATGGCAACGGGGATGTTCGTCGCCGGCATCGGCTACAGCGCGATCCATCCCGTGGGCTATCCGCTCATCTCGGCAAACGTCGACGCTGAAAAAAAGGCCACAATTTTGGGCATGTGGGGCAGTGCCTCGAAGATCGGCGACACGCTCGCACCGCTTTCGATCGGACTGTTTATTCTGATCGTGCCGTGGGAGTGGATTCTCATCGGCGTCAGTGGGTTCGGGTTTATTTATGCTGGCTGGCTGCTGCGATTGCTCCGGCGCGGGACAGTCGAGACCCGACCGCCGCGGGCGCCGACCGTCGGGCCGGGGACAGACGATCAGTCCACAGGCTCCGTCGACCGTGCGACGGACCCCGACGATCGGTCTCCCGACTCCGTCGACCGTGCGGCCGAGCCAACCGGTGGCTCCCGGTCGTTTCTCGTTCCGATCTCGACGATCCTGTTTGCCTTCTGTTTCGTGCTGTTTGCGACCAACGGGCTGATCACGTTCGCGCCGGTGTTTGTCACGGATGTCTACGGCTACTCGCTGTCGATTGCGGGCCTCAACATCCCACCGGAGTCGGTCGCAAACGCCTACTTTTCGGCCCTGCTGTTGAGCGGGGCGGCCTCCCAACTGGCAGTTGGAGCCGTCGCAAACCGGTACGACTACCGGCTCGTGTTGGTCGCACTGCTGGCGGTGACGACGCTCGGACTCGTCGTCTTGGCCACGCTGACGCTTACCCCACTGGTTTTGCTTGCGGTGTTTGTCATCGTCGGCGGCTGTCTGTTCGGGCTGAATCCCGTTCGGGACGCCCTGATAAGTGATCTCACGCCTGCGGTCTACGAGGGCCGGACGTTCGGCGGCTTCTGGACGATCGTGTTGCTTGTCAGCTCTGGATACCCACTGCTCATCGGCTATCTCGGCGACACCGCGGGGATTCAGGCGAGTTTCGGCTATCTCGCTGTCGGGACGGTGCTCGGAATCGTGGGGGTTGGCCTGCTTTTCAGCCCGCGAATATACGGTCGACGGGGGTTTTCGACTGACGCTGCCGAGGAGTAAGCGACAGACCCGGCCGCTGGCTGTGGGTGTCGAACACTACGTTTTTCACGGTCGACTGGTATCAATACGTATGACAACGGAGTACAATCCTGGGCTGGACGGGATCATCCTCGGACCGACTGAGCTAAGCGGCGTCGACGGTGAGGTGGGCCAACTCACCTACCGCGGCTACCCCATCGAGGAGCTCGCCGGGACGGTCAGCTACGAGGAGAGTGTCTACCTGCTCTGGAACGGCGAGCTGCCGACGGCCGACGAACTCGAGGAGTTTACTGATCGGCTGGCGGCCAACCGCGCGTTGGCTGAGCCGCTTCCGACGCTGCTGGCCGCGCTGGTCGAGCAGGACGACGACCCGATGGACGCCCTCCGGACGGCCATCTCGGCGCTCACCGCGAGCGATCCCGACTCCGACGACGCAACCGGAAGCCGCGAGCATGCCGAAACGGCGGCGATCCGGCTCGTCGCGGTCGTGCCGACGATCATCGCCACGTTCGTCCGGCTCCGCGACGGCAACGAGCCAGTCGCCCCGCGCGACGATCTGGGCCACGCCGCGAACTTCTTGTATATGCTCACCGGTGAGGAACCCGATCCGGTCGTCGCCGACACGCTGGATACCGCGCTGGTGCTCCATCTCGACCACGGTATCAACGCCTCGACGTTCTCGGGGAAGGTCAACGCCAGCACGCTGGCGACGGTTTACGGTTCGGTCACCGGCTCGCTGGCCGCGCTGTCGGGACCGCTCCACGGCGGAGCCAACGCTGACGTGATGCGCATGCTCCAGAAAGTCGACGCCAGCGACAAATCCCCGACCGACTGGGTCGACGACGCCATCGACCGCGGCGAACGGATTCCCGGCTTCGGCCACCGTGTCTATCAGGTCAAAGATCCCCGTGCAGTGGTTCTCCAGGAACGCTCGAAAGCCCTCGCCGAGGCCGCCGGCGAAACCAAATGGTATGAGTACAGCACAGAGATCGAACACCATCTCGCCGAGACGAAGGGGATCCAGCCCAACGTCGATTTCTACTCGTCGAGCATGTACTACGTGATGGAGATCCCGATCGACGTGTATACACCCTTCTTCGCCATCTCGCGGATGGCCGGCTGGCTCGCCCACCTCTTCGAGCAGTACGAGGACAACCGCCTGATCCGCCCGTTAGGCGACTACGTCGGCGACCACGACAAGACGGTCACCCCGCTCGACGAGCGATAGCACGAGCAGTCTTTTAAGTGGAAATGGGCGTCGACGGATCAGTCGGACGCTCCATTTTTAAGTGAGTCTGGATGTCGACCGGTCAGTCGAACACCCCTTTTTAAGCAGGCTTAGCTGTCGACAGATCGGTCAAACACCCCTTTTTAAGCGGTGACAACAGCCGACAGTCGACCAGCAGGAGGCGAATCACTCACATACCACCGATGAGAACAGTCAGTGATGGCAGCACAAATCGTGAGCCTCCGATCAGTCGACCGTATCGCCGACGCCTTCGAGGACGTCGAGCTAACCGTTGTACCAAAACAGAAATACACCGACGATGAACTCATCGCCCACGCTGAAGGTGCCAGTGGCCTCTTTGTCCACTCCGAAAACCAGTATACGTCGCGACTGTTGGCGGCCTCACCGGCGCTTCGGGTGATCGGTCGACCGGGATCGGGCCTCGATAACATCGACCTCGAAGCCGCGACCGAAAACGACGTTGCAGTCGTCTTCACACCGGGGATGAACGCGGTCGCGGTTGCGGAGTTCGTCGTCGGTCGCGTCATCTCGCATATTCGTGAGTTTCAGCCCGCAGCCGAGCACGTTCGAGATGGTGGCTGGCGGTCGCCCGACTGGTGGGGGACCGAACTTCGAGACAAAACAGTCGGCATCGTCGGCCTGGGTGCGGCTGGATACGAGACCGCCAAACGGCTCGAACCGTTCGGCGTCGACGTTCTGGTCGCCGACCCGTACGTCGACCGCTCGCGGGTCGACGATGTCGGCGGCCGGCTGGTCGATCTCGACGACCTCTTGGCCGAAGCGGATTTCGTCAGCTTGCATGTCCGGCTCACCGAGGAGACAACCCACATGATCGACGCCGCAGCCTTCGAGCGGATGAAGGACTCGGCCACGCTTATAAATACGGCGCGTGGCCGGGTGGTCGACCACGACGCGCTGGTCGAGGCGCTCAAAAGCCACCAGATCGGCGGCGCGGTGATCGATGTCTTCCCCAGCGAGCCGCCGGCACCGACCGATCCGATCTTCGACTGCGAGACGGCGTCGGTGACACCCCATCTGGCCGGTGCGACGGTCGAAACCCGAACCCGGATGCTCCGGACGACTGCCGAAAACATGCTCCGGGTGCTCGATGGCGAGACCGTCGACCCACAGTACGTCGCCAACCCCGCCGTCTTCGACCAGTAGCTGTTTCGCGCCGCTTCCTCCGACGGCGAGTGGTTACTCGCCGCGGAGTTAATTACTCACTGAGAATTACAGAAACAATTATATCAATGGCCCCGACAGCTACCCATATGATCCGCGTGGGGGTCAATGGCTACGGAACCATCGGTAAACGCGTTGCCGACGGCGTCCGTCTCCAGCCCGACATGCAGCTCACCGGTGTCGCAAAAACCCGCCCGAACTACGAAGCCGCAACCGCCCTCCAAAACGGCTACCGACTCTACAGTGCGATCCCCGAGCGATCGCATCTGTTCGCCGAAGCTGGCATGGAGCTCGCAGGCGACGTCGACGACCTCATCCGCGAGAGTGACGTGATCGTCGATGCTACCCCGGCAGGAGTTGGGGCAGAAAACGCCGCACGCTACCGGGCTCACGAGACACCAGCGATTCTACAGGGTGGTGAATCCGCCGACAGCGTCGACGCGAGCTTCGTCGCCGGTGTCAACTACGAGGCAGTCGCAGCTGCAGACGCGGACCTCCTGCGCGTTGTCTCCTGCAACACCACCGGCCTCTCGCGGCTGCTTGATCCGCTCGACCGCACGTACGGAATCGAAACAGTTCGGGCGACGCTTGTGCGACGCGGCGGCGATCCAACCCAGACGGATCGGGGGCCGATCAACGACATCCTGCCGGACCCGATCACCGTTCCCTCTCACCACGGCCCCGACGTGAACACGATCTTTCCAGCGATGGATATCGAGACGGTGGGGCTGAAAGTCCCCTCTACGCTGATGCACGTCCACAGCGTAAACGTCACCCTTGAGACCGAACCAGCGGTCGACTCACTGTACGATCTGTTCGACCGACAGTCTCGGATATTCCTCATCGAAGCAGCCCTGGATATCGACGGCACAGCCAAACTCAAAGCGTTCGCTGACGACAGCGGTCGACCCCGCGGAGATCTCTGGGAGAACTGCCTCTGGAAGGAGTCGATCACCGTCGAGGGCCGAGAGCTGTATCTGTTCCAAGCGATCCACCAGGAGGCAGACGTGATTCCCGAAAACATCGATGCGATCCGCGCGCTGGTCGGCGACGCAAGCGCCGACGCGAGTATGGCACTGACTGATGAACGGCTCGGCGTCGGGCTAGCGTCGACGCCCACTCGCAGGTACACACAGTCCGCCGGTGCTCCCCAACCCGCCGACGACTGACGCCGCGACGCGAAAGTAGCCATTGGCTACTCTTGTCAGTAGTCGACAACGCAAAGCCAGTTGTATCGACGGCTCGAAGTCAGCATTCAGACTGACAGCGGACAGTATAGCGATCTTACTTGCAGAAATCTGATAAATATATACATACCTTTTTGAGTGATGGAACAAACCGCTGTAGTATGGGAATCGATGACGAAGCTCGGGAGTATCACCGCAGTGATCCACCCGGCAAGATCGAAATAGCCACGACGAAACCAACCAACACACAGCGCGATCTCAGCCTGGCCTACTCGCCGGGTGTTGCCGCGCCCTGCTTAGATATCGACGCGAATCCCGACGACGCGTTTCAGTACACTGCCAAAGGGAATCTCGTTGGTGTCGTCTCCAACGGCTCGGCAGTGCTCGGACTCGGCGATATCGGTGCCCAAGCCTCCAAACCAGTGATGGAGGGCAAGGGCGTGCTGTTCAAGCGGTTTGCGGATATCGATGTGTTCGACATCGAGTTGGATCTCGATACCGCCGACGAGATCGTCGAGACAGTAGCTGCCATGGAGCCAACGTTTGGGGGCGTCAACCTCGAAGATATCAAGGCTCCCGAGTGTTTCGAGATCGAGCGCCGACTCAGCGAGCGCATGGATATTCCCGTCTTTCACGATGACCAACACGGGACAGCGATTATCTCAGGGGCCGCGCTGCTGAACGCGGTCGACATCGCCGACAAAAACCTCGAAGACCTCGAAATCGTCTTTTCGGGTGCGGGCGCGTCGGCGATTGCGACCGCGAAGTTCTACGTCTCGCTTGGCGCGACCAAATCCAACATCACGATGTGTGATTCCTCGGGGATTATCACAGCCGACCGCGAGGATCTCAACAGCCACAAACAGGAGTTTGCCAGCGATGTCGAGGCGGGGGATCTCGCCGACGCGATGGCGGGGGCGGACGTGTTCGTCGGCCTCTCGGTGGGAGGGATCGTCAGCCCGGAGATGGTCCGGTCGATGAACGACAACCCCATCATCTTCGCGATGGCCAACCCAGACCCCGAGATCACATACGAGGCTGCCAAATCCGCCCGTGACGACGACGTGATCATGGCGACCGGCCGCTCGGATTACCCGAACATGGTCAACAACGTTCTGGGCTTTCCGTTTATTTTCCGTGGCGCGCTTGACGTCCGGGCGACCGGGATCAACGAGGAGATGAAACGCGCGGCGGCAATGGCGCTGGCCGAACTCGCCCGGAAGGACGTTCCCGACGCAGTAGTCAAAGCCTACGGCGACCAGCCGCTACAGTTCGGCCCCGACTACGTGATCCCGAAGCCACTGGATCCCCGCGTGCTGTTCGAAGTCGCACCCGCGGTCGCACAGGCCGCCGTCGACAGCGGACTCGCGCGTGCCGAAATCGAGGATATCGACGCCTACACCGAGACGTTGGAGGCCAGACTCGGCAAATCCCGCGAGATGATGCGGATCGTCCTCAACAAGGCCAAAACCGACCCCAAGCGGGTCGCACTAGCCGAGGGCACCGACGAGAAGATGATTCGGGCGGCCTACCAGCTCATCGAAGAGGGAATCGCCGAGCCGGTGCTGTTGGGCGATGCGGCCGAAATCAGCCGGATCGCCGACCGACTCGGATTAGCTTTCGAGCCGGACGTCGTCGACCCCGAGAGTCATGATCTCGACGTGTACGCCGATCGGCTCTACGAACTCCGTCAGCGCAAGGGAATTACCCGCGGCGAGGCCGCCGAACTGGTCGAACGCGATACGAACTATCTGGGCAGTGTGATGGTTGAGATGGGTGATGCTGATGCGATGTTGACCGGGCTAACCCACCATTACCCCTCGGCACTCCGACCACCGCTGCAGGTGATCGGTACCGCCGAAGATGCCAACTACGCGGCCGGGGTCTATCTGCTGACGTTCAAAAATCGGGTCGTCTTCTGTGCGGATACGACCGTCAACCAGGACCCCGACGCGGACGTGCTCGCGGAGGTCACCAAACACACCGCCGAGTTGGCTCGCCGGTTCAACGTCGAGCCGCGAGCGGCGATGCTGTCGTACTCGAACTTCGGCAGCGTCCGCAACGAGGGGACAGCCAAGATCCAGCAGGCGGTCAGCCAGCTCCACAGTGATTCAGCGGTTGATTTCGCCGTCGACGGCGAGATGCAGGCTGACACGGCCGTCGTCGAAGAAATCATCGACGGCACCTACGGCTTTTCGCAGCTCGACGGCCCGGCCAACGTGTTGATTTTCCCCAATCTCGAAGCCGGCAACATCGGCTACAAACTGCTCCAGCGGCTCGGTGGTGCCGAAGCCATCGGTCCCATGCTCGTCGGCATGGACAAACCGATCCACGTGCTCCAGCGTGGCGACGAGGTAAAGGATATCGTCAATCTAGCGGGCGTGGCGGTCGTCGACGCCCAAAGTCAGTAGGTCAGTCCTCGTTCCAGACTTTTTCCGGCATCGGCAGGTCGTCCCACAGCGCGTCGTCGAGTGGGTCGTCGATCTCGACGCCACAAACCTCGGTGAGGACCCACTCGAGCTGACGGACGTGCTGGCCAGTGTGCCAGGTGGTTCGTTCGAAAAAGGCGTGTTTGGTCGGCTGGCCCCAGAACACGTCGGCCGTCGCTGACCACTCGCAGGTTTGGCCGGCCGTGTCGAACCAGTCGTCGAGTCGACCCTGGACCGACGAGCCGTAGGTCCGCAGCGCAACCTTGGAGTTGTGATCCCAGTGGTGTTCCATCCGGGGGACGCCCGTCATCGGGACGCCCGCCTCGTGCATCATAAACACATCTGGCAGGCTGAAAATGTGCTGGACGAGAGCAGCGTAGCTCCGCGGGCGGTTCGGAATGTGGGTTTCGAGTTCGTCGTCCGGCAGGGCGTCGAGATACGCCTGTGTCGTCTCTAAGAGTACCGTCAGACGGCGGTACAGCTCTTCGACGGGCAGTGGCTCGGCGTCGTACTCGATGTCGACCAGCGCGGCGACGGTTTCGAGGTCCTTGCCGTCGGCCCACTCGCTGCCCTGCCGGACGATGGGCACGTGCTGGGGCAGCCCGTGGTCGGCCATTTCGGCCATCAGGTCGGGGTCGACGCCCTTGATACCGACCGCGGCGGCTGTTTCGTCGTCTCCTGCGTCCGCGTTGACGACGTTGTGGGAGACGAACGGCGTGTTGTGTCGCTCTAAGAACTCCTTGACGCGGAGACAACTCGTACAGCCGGTCGCCCAGTACAGGTGAACCTCAGGCTCTGCGGCGCTCATACACGACAGAGAGACAGTCAGTGTTGTTAAACGTATTGTGCAGGCGACAGAGTATCAGACCAAACGATAGGTTTCGTGATGAATCGCGCTGTGGTGGGTACAGCGAGCTACTGCCACTGCGATGATGGAGGGTCGACGGCTAACGCGATAGTCACATCAAAACAGTATAGTCCATAAGTACGATATTAGTATAATTTTGATAATTCTATCAAAAGAACCCCACAAGTGGGGAAAGATTTAGGTGATATTTTAATCCTCATATAAATTATTTTTGCCCCTCAATTTAAAATAGACCTGTATAAAGGTTTTATTCCTACACTATTTAAGTATTTGCCCACTACTGCTACATACTCGATACAGTTCGTTGGGCTGGCCCCACCACTGTGAAATACATACTAATTCTGTGAGTTCCAAATATAGATATTTATTCTGTCACGTATTTACGTCTCGCCAGTAACGGATACTTCTTTCCGTACCGTTGGGTATGTCTCAGCTATGGACGGTTCACTCACTGGTCAGACCGCAATCGTCACTGGCGCAAGCGCGGGAATCGGTGCCGAAACAGCCAGCCAGCTTGCCGAGGCAGGCGCGAACGTCGTACTCGCCGCCCGCAGCGAGGGTCGACTTACCGAGCTTGCAGCCGACATCGAAGCAGCCCACAATGTTGAGACACGTGTTGTCCCAACGGACGTGCGAGACGAAACGGCAGTCGACCAACTGATCGACGACACTGTCGAAACGTTCGCCGGGATCGATATCCTGGTAAACAACGCCGGCCTCTCGCGGGGCAGCGAGGTCGCCGAGCTTTCGACTGAGGAGTACGAAACAATCCAGGAGACCAACGTCGACGGGACCTTTTATACAACACGGGCGGCGATCCCACACGTCCGCGACAGCGAGGGCCATCTCGTCTTTCTGGGGAGCTTTGCCGGCCAGTATCCCCGGTCGTTCAACCCGGTGTATAGCTGTATTACTGATCACCCTTTTTAGTGGTGTATATATCACGTGCGCGTACACCGGTATTTACTGTAGCTCCCTAATCTACATCCTTTTTACCAGTGGCATTGGGATGATCCCTGTCGGGTTACTGTCCGCAGAAGATGTAGACGGTAATCGCG
>SL_4KL_010_BRINEDRAFT_10000334_pt1 | contig 23889 bp, 19 predicted proteins | sample SodLak_010_BRINE_2_FD_10664 | JGI IMG/M metagenome (IMG submission 10664) | reverse complement strand
GAAGAATAGCTGTGCAAAAGCACGATATATGTGACTGTTAGTCTTGATTGGTTGCTGTATGCGATCCAATCCGGTTTGATCCGGATAGACACGGACCGCGAAAGTCGAGTTTTACAAGGTGAGTCCCTCTCGAGCGAAAGACAGACAGAGTCGTTCGTTCCAGGCTGATTTTCACTTGACAGCAAGTGAAGAACCCCTTCGTCCTCCTCCCATAATCACCACAATTATTCCTTTAAGTAGTTTTCCAAATGACGAGGACGACGACGACCTCAGAGCTCGTCCGTAGGATACGTAACAACGTTGTACCTCGGGTTCTCTAACACGGCTTCTTTCAGGACGCTGTCCGGAGTGAACTCCCGGCCCGTCATCAGCGCGTTCAAGAGCGACGGCGAAGGACCCGAAAGCAGGCACGCACCGGTCTCGTGCTCGGTCACGGGTAACGCGTCCCCAACCGTGTTCCTCAAGTTCCAGAACACCACATTCGGCAGGCGCACACCGTGCTCGGAATACAGGTTACGCGCTTTTTCAAAAGTGGTCAGGTGGTCGCCTCCTCCCTGTCCGACCGCTTGGTCGAACTGCATGTCGGATAGGATGACCAGCGTGTCGGGTGTGGCCGCTGCTTCCTCTCTTATTCCGCGATCAGACACGATCGTGTCTAAAATCAGACGGAATACGGCCATCAAGTCCGTGTTTCCTCCCCAATCCGCTCGAGACATCGAGCGGATCTTATCAAGCAGTCGCGCGTCTCGAGGAAGCTCGTGCAGCTTGGGTTCTCGGCTGAAGGTGATGACTCTCCCCCGAAAGGGCTCCGCCGAAAACTCGGAGATCAGGATTCCCAGGGCCACCGATACATCCATGGGCGTGCCGATCATGCTCGACGACACGTCGGACAATACGACTGTCTTTCCGAGCGATTCCGCGTTGACGTTCTCTCTGACCATGTCGTCCCACTGGTGCTCGAGCTGTTCTACTACGGCCCGAACGTTCTTGTCGTTCGAATCTCCGAGTTCCAAGAGCCGAGAAACGATATCATGTGGATATAACCGTCCTCCCTTCACCGTCGTCTTTCCCTGGCGCACCCTCTGCAAGAACTCTTGATGCCTTTCGCGGTCGTTGCGCGCGAAGGCGCCGGCGTACTTGGACATCGCGTTGCTCGGTACTTTCTCGTAATCGATCGCTTCGTAGCGCTTGTCCGACATGTGCGTCTCGACCATGTTCAGGTGCCTCCTGAGAGGGGCCAGAACCTCCTTGCGAAAGCGCTCGCAGCAATTGTCGCTCTTGGGGAACGCCCTCTTGGCCAGCATCTGATAGAACGTCGCCAGCTTCTTTTTTTTCTCGGAGGTGATCCATTTCGCGGCTAAGCTCACGGAGCATCGCTCGCCCTTTTTAATGGCTTCCTCACCACCCTCCTGTACGGATTCGTCATCACATGACAGACGGTTCCGATGTTCTCCGATAACGGTGAGGTCGCGTTCGAGTTGCGCCCAATAAGCGTTGACGGCAGCGCGCCTCACGGGCGCACACACCTCCTTATCGTTCACGGGGCTCCCTAGCTTCTCGCACGTCTTCTTGGCGGTGCAAGCGACGTAAAAGTCGATGACGTCCCGGTACCTACCGAAGTGGGGCAGCACCTCCATCAGCATGTCGATCACGTGCTTTTTATGACGGCAGAAGCACAGGAACACGACTAAGCCGTAAAGGGATTGACAACGGATACCCTTCCCGCCTCGACAGTCCCTGGCATGTACCAGCACCTTGAGCGTGTCCGTGGGACTCCTCCTGGCCGCGGCGAGCACCTTGTCTCTCAGGTGGTCTCCGTCGAACACGGGAGATGACTGCGCAAGGACGAAAAAAAGGTCGAGGACCTCGTTGCGCGTCGTGGCGAAGGCCAGCGCGCCGTTCTCGGTCCGCGAAAGCATTTTTACGGCTACTACTTAGATCGACGCGACCTTTGCTTTATATGCTTTTTCTTCCAGACACCAAATCATGAACGTCTCTTCGTTTCACTCGTAGAAAATTGGTACCGGTTTTCTTCAATTCTTTATCGACCATATCGAGTAAATCGCTCGGAAAACCTTCTTCCGGCAACAACGTTCCTTTCTCGTCTTTAGCGATTTTGACGTACACGAAGACGGTCATTATAGCAGCAGATTCTACCTTTTTTACATCACACTTGTCTATCCTATGCCGAAATGAAAACCCGCAATTCGAACCCATTCTGATTTCTTGAAGAAAACACAAGTGATTCTTTTGAACATGATTATCCTTCCAGTCCGCGGGTTCGTAAGGACATCCTATGACATAAGGCGCGCTTGTATGTCTCACCGACGACACTTGATTTTCGTGCATCACCGGTTGGCCCTTGTACGTGATGCCGCATGTGGAGTGTCTGCACTGGGCCATGAACATTGCGTCAAGCTTATAAGTCTCGCCGCCATAATTATAGATTTCAGGAATGGGAATCTGCCTCAACCCGGTCTTTATTATGTCTGTCCACCTCACTTGGAGGCTAAAAACGTCCATCTCGACGGCTTTGCGACCCTGTAATGCGCTAGTCATTGCCGATTGCAAGTTTGACCAGGTACGATCAAGTTGTAGTACCTTACTCGACATCGCGATCAAATGTGTATAATGGACATCAAATAATGTATTGTCTTCGATGGACAAAGTCGCGCAATCCGAATTCAACAGAGAGAGCACCCGACAAAAGTAGGGTTGGTAGGACCATCCTACACGTCTTAGTATATGGGACGGCATGAAACCATCTCGATTCTTGTCGTATAATTCGGCAAGAACAGCCATCGGATTTACCATATCTACGTCATCGTCCGTATTGTCACGAACGGACATGACGTGTAAAAGCATGGCCGCGAGTCGGCGATGTAAGGGTTCTTGAAATAAATTTCGCAACTTAGGAAAGAGCGCCGTGCGAAGTCCGTCGCTATGAAATAGCACGGTGATCATCGCGTTGAACCAGCATGTTCCTTCAGTATTAGGGGTACCCATGGGCAACCGACCCGTTCCTATGGACATCAATGGTTTCTTTTTCGGTACAGGTTTCGCAGGAGGATGAGTGGGTTGAGATTGCGGTGGAGGAAAAGGATCAGGAGGAGGGGCGATGGGGTGTGATCGAGGAGCGGATTGAGGTCGCGTAAGAGGAGGCAAGCCGAGTGAACGGTTGATAAAATCGATTGCTCGTTTGCCGGCGTTCAACAACTCCGTGACATCCTCTTCCGAGTACCCGATGTAGCTGCTGCTCATGCGATCTCCTCTTCTCGCTCCTTCTCTTCCTCCTGTCAGTGATGCGGGAGCGCGTCGAGAAGCGCGTTCGTCAGCCTGCACCCACCTCTCTTCTTGCACCTCCAGCACGTACACTACAAAGTACTCCATCGCGAGCAACGCGATCGACGAGTGGTGTTGGCCCCTCAGTCCGGTCCAACGGAGCTGGCCTATTTCCGTATCTTGAATCAGGCGATCGAGCCAGGCGAGGTCGTTGACGTCCGCATAACGTGCGGGAAAACGTTTGATAAACACGTTTTTCATCACGTGCGGTATGTACGAAACATCTGCGTTAGACACAAAATGTGTGCTGCTCAGAGTGGGCCCCTTGTACCGCCGTAAATCAAAGATGTCCTCCTCCACTCTTGCGCATCCTCTGCGTGGATACCCCGCGACCGTCGACATCGTATACCTACCATATAATATTACAGGTAAAGAAAACTCGACTCGTCGCGACGTGACCACGCTCTGTAACGTGCGAAACGGTAAACCATGTCCGTGTACGTCCCGGTCAAGATCCTCCTACGAGCGAAATCGACCGATGTCACACGTCCTAGGTGACGAGCCACGACGTCCCATTTCGGCCTCCAATTCGGAAGCCGTACAAGCGGCTTTAACATGCATCTTCAACAAGCGCGCCCCGATCGTCCTGGGCGTGGCGGTGCAAGAGGGTGTCCTGCGGACCGGCACTCCTCTGTGCTGCTGGAGGAAAGATAGACACGAACCGGTTACGGCGAGCGCCGCCATCGACCTGGGGAAGGTGGTCAGCATGGAGTGCGAGCGCAGACTGGTGCACGAAGCGCAAGCCGGCCAAAAGGTCGCTGTGAAGGTCGAACCCCAGAATGCCGAGCAGCAAGCGTGCCAGTACGGGCGCCACTTCGACCATTCCCATGAGCTGCTGAGCGTCGTCAGCCGGGAGAGCATCGACGCGCTCAAGGCGCACTTCCGCGACGAGCTCTCAAGGGATGATTGGAGGCTCTTGGCAGAACTGAAACGGGTATTTCACGTCCCATGACGTGAGCGCCAACGATTTCTTGCTCCCTCAAGCGAGTGTCGCGATTGCCGCGATCACGATTTTCTAGAGTTGATGCAGCAACGCGCCGAAGACTCCTGATATACTTGCGTAAATGAATTCTGTTACACCCGAACCATTTGCGTATGAGAGGCATCCAGAGCATTCGGACCCTTCTGACTTTTTGAAGCGCGACGAACGCTCACAGTGTCCAGCACGTAGCAAAACAGTTCTCCCGTCTCGAATCGACAGTCTCTGTACCGCTGCGGAATGACGCGAACGAACCCGAGGTACACGTGTACTTTTTCGAATCCGCGCAAAAAGGGAGACGACCGCGAAGAACCGTACACGTTTACGCACGCTTGGTCATCTGCTTCGTTGCATTCGTTCGCTCCATTCGCGTCGTCGAATTCTAGTTGCAGCGCTTTGGGAAGCTTTTGAAAGTCGCGAGACCTGGCTAGACGTTCGCTCCACTGGTGTATCGTCGTCAGATCGAAGATCGGCGTCGTCCGTGCGGTTTGTGCGTTCGGGTCGATGGTCGACGAGGACGACGCGCGCGCCTTTTTTTTTGCGCTCTTCTTTCTGTTTTTGGATTCATGCGTCGTTTCGTTTTTTTTTACCGCAATCTTGACCTTTTCGGACGCCCTCGTGATGGTGGGCAATACAAAACCGCAATCGGCGAGGATGAACGCGTGTTCGAGCACGGATCTGCGATACAGTAATGAGGGGGTCCCAGAAGAATTTACGGTGGATTCTTCTACGCGATAGCGATACTCGATCACGCGTACGCACGTCTGACGTCCTCCTGGGAGAGGGGGTTTTGCGCGTTCGCCGTCAAAAAAAACAACGTCTTCGGTGGCATTGGCGCACACCGTAGCAGATAGCGGATTCAACGAGTCGACCAGGATGCTCTTTTTCCCACGGTCAGCCGCATTCGCCGGCGTATCGGCTACCGAGTCTGATGCCGGTGCGGCGATACACACAGTGTCCGATAGGACGTGGCCAAATATGAGGCTGGCGGGATGCAGATCGAGCGCATGATGAGCGACCGAGTAAAATTCTAGCCTGACCACGCGTCTGACGAGCATGGTCAGGGTCTTCTATGCTGGTCGGAGACGCACCCAAACGCGCTCTAAATGCGATGTGATAGCGTCGTGGTCCAGAACAGGAAAAAAAGAAAAAGATATAGAGCTACACACGATCTATCGCCTTCGAAATAAAGTTACAGTCACGCGCAAGCCGTCACAAACGCGAGCACTAAGGCCCACAACACATACTTATTGCACCTGAGCTTGAAGCGACAGACGACGAACAATGCCACCAAGGAAAGATAGGTCGTGCGCGTGAAACGGACGCCGAAAAGGCGGGATACGGGGTCGTAGGCGACTGTCTCTTCCCCCAAAGATGGAGGAGGCAATTTGCGGGGCGAACAGGCCAGCATGTAGTTCGAGAGCAGCGCGAGAGTGTAGAACACGTGCCATCCTGCCTGCGTGATGACGCCCTTCTTCTGGAGCGTCATTCCGAAGGGCGCGGTCTGGATGGGAAGCAGCGTCATGAACACCTTGTCGACGTCTGGCGTGAACATGATGTTCATGGTCGCGAGCACCTGGGACGTGCTGTAGAACAGGTTGTGCACCTTGACGAACGCGGGCGACGCGTAGGGAGGGTAAGGATTGTTGCGCATCGTCATGGAGGTCGCCCTGCTCGTGTCCGTCGTCACTTCTTGAACCAAAGACGTACGGCGACTTGCCCCCTCTTCGGATTCTATGTTTCCTCGCTCCGTATGAACCTGTTCCTGCTGTCGCATATTTTCGTAAGCGTATACGGCCCTTTGGCGCGCGACTTTCTTACGATAATATACCGTGACGATATCCGCTAGAAACATCGTCATGAACACGAAGGAGCCCCGAACCAGGATCGACGCCTTTCTGAACGCCCCGACGCTCGACACCCGAAACTCGCCATCTAATAAAGTTACCGTATCGATCGTTTCGAAACCGCTAGTTACCGCAGAGATGGCGCACAGGTTTCGCATACACCAGTGCAGTAGCAACACGGCGAGCGATCTGTAAGCGAATATCATCGTGTGCCACCTCATCTCGGGCCAGATGATGTTGTAACGCGGGTTCCGTCTGTCGGGCACGCGGAATTGAAACGACGTCACGTGGAGGACGGCGTGTAAGGCGTAAAAAAAGAGCAGCGTCCATTTGTCGCGATTGTCGTAGTATTCGCCGTCCAAACCCGTGTCTCCGTACCGAAACCAGTTTGTCAAGCGATAAGCGAAATGCAAGAGCACGGCTGTTCCTAACATCTTGTGGACGTGGAAGAATCGCCCGTCTTCGTGGGTGAACAGGCGCCGGGCCTGATATGCTCTCAGTGTACAGCAGTCCCTTATCGTTTCCATCATCATCATCGCCGTCATCTTTACGGAAGTTTGCCCGCGTCTGTGTGCGATCGCTTACCCTCTCGCTCTGCTTTTTATGTCAGTCCGTATCGTTTCGTCCGTCGGGCCACAAATGAAGTCTCTGAGAATTTTCGACGAGGCTCGCCATCTCCTCTATCGCTCGCATCCTTTCGCGTTCTATACGGCATCGTCGCACCGACACAAAGGGATCATCCGCATCCGCTGCTCCGACCGATGATGATGACACAGGCAGAAGAGGAGGAGCAGCCGAACGATCTTTACTCGCACACTTTGCATGGTAAGACCACCTGGCGACCATACTCGCGGGAGAGCGCCAAGGCGGCAAAGGCACGCTATTTTCCCGGAAAGCCATACCTATCTCTCGCGCCAGCGTAGTCGCTCCACACAACATGCGGCCTCTCGTGCCGACGTACACACGTGGTACGACGCCGTTTAGGATGGCATCGTATCGCGGGGTGGTACACGACTTGGGCACCCCAAATTGCTCCCGGAAACGAAGATCTACAGTACACGCCTCCTTGACGACTTCCGCGTCGTCCAGATCTGCTCCGTCAGGAGGTTGCACTACGACGAACGCATGTTTCGCGGGAGTGTAAAGCATTCCGGTTCCGGTAAATTCGCCGCTGTTCCTGCCCTGCTCTCGTCCCGTGTCTACGACGTGCGCGTCGTAGCCCAACGTGCACAGGTTCGTCGCTAGACTCACGGGATCGTTGGCACATCCGTCGTCGGTGTCGCCTTCTCGTTCCTTTCGATCGCGATAACCGTAAACGTCTAGAGTGAGCAGCCGAGCCCATCCCGACGGAACGCTGAAGCAATTTTGTAAGTGGCTCATGACCCGTGCGATGTTCGATCCGGTGCGATCGTCGTCACGGCTCTGGGAAGGAATAAGAATGACATTCGGCGAGACGCGCGCGTGAAAGCGAGCGCCATAACGAGACACCGACACGCGGCGCGATTCACAAGAAAGACCGTCACAAGTACCGTATGTGTCGTCGAACAACGAGGTCGCAGCCACGCTCATTCGATGTGTACTCTATTACGACAAAATGATTTTTCTCCCTTCTCAGCCGAATCGTTTTTGGGTTCCCCTCTCCTTCTCATCGACCCTCCGTCGTATACGTCGCCGTCGACTTACTCTGCTTGCGCTTTTTGAGCGCCGGTGACCGATGAGGAGAGGGAGAAGAAGGGCACCTTCTTTTCTTGTACACGCGAATTCCGCCGCCGACTGGATGCAAAATTCCCGCCGTTGTCGTGTTCGTCCTGATCGGAGGAGAAGGGAGGGAAGAACGTCGACGATTGTCGTCGTTCTTCGCAGATTCTAGATCCATCAAAAACTCGGAAAGCATCTCGTCGTCGTCGTCTCGATTGCCGTTGCAGTCATCGCTGTCATCGCTGCCGTCGCTGCCGTCGTCGTTGTCGTCATTGCGATTACTGCCACTATCCTGCTTCTGCTTCTGCTGCTGCTCGGTGGAAGCGCTATTCTCTTTGACGATGTGTTCGTAAAGGTCGAGAAAAGAGCGATAGAGATTCATCGATTTTTCCGTAGTACACGGAGATGTTTGAACGACGCCGCTCAATACGAACCTCAGCATGGGCTCCGCGTTTTTCATAAACTGAAGCATTTCGACATCTGGGTTTTTGGGTTCGTTCTGATCGAAACGAGGACCTCCTCCCGCGAACATCTTTGCAAACGTGTCGAAAGCGTCCATTTTTGTCCTCGGTGTGTGTGGTTCCTCCTTTCTTGTCTCCATACCACACCATCCTTACCCTTTAGGTAGTTTTCGATCTTCTTCTCTCTACTGAGATCGCTACGCGGTGGTCATGCGGTGGTCATGCGGTGGTCATGCGGTGGTCATGCGGCGTCTCGATTTGGAGCGTCGGTAGCGGCCGTCGTTTCTGTCGTCGTCGTTTCATCCGTCCGTTTTTCTTCGTCCATGCGCGCCAACATCTGCAACCGCGTGCTCATCAAGTCGGGGATGAGCTCCTCCGGCAGCTTCTTACATGCCCTGGAATCGGGCAACACCAGGTGCGCCGAAGTGACCAGGTGTATCTCGGCAGCGGGAGGGCCTTCCGAACGGAAGCGCACCGAGTACCTGGAAGGCGTGGTGATCGTAAAATCGTCGCGGTTCAGAATGGACGCGATGTCGATCACTTGGGGGGGACCCGGTTGTGGTTGCTGAAGAGCAGGCGCAGGAGGGGCGGAGGCGAGCGGAGGGTCGACGGTGGCGGAATGTTCACCAGCTGGTGGTGGTGCACCCGCACTCGTAGCAACAGATGACATTGGGGCGTCGCGAAGCAAGAAAGGATAAGAATAGCACGTTTCGGCGTACAGCGGCAGTGCCTGCGTGCGTTTGTGATAGATGGATAGACGACACGTTACGGCCTTATACGGTTTACCGCGACCCTGACGAAATTTTATTATGGCACCAGAGTAGGAGGGACATCGTCATCATATCATGGAGGCAGACGAGCTGCTCGCTTTCCTGTTAGACGACGGATTTGTCCGTTATTTCGAAGCTGTTCGAGATGGGGTTGCCCTCGTCGGCGACGGAAACAACGCGCACGTATTCGATCCTTCGAAACCTTTAGAAACGACGGCATCATACACCGACGCTGATCGCGGGACGGGTCCATCTCGGCGAATACAAAGAGTGGCGATAGCTCGACCGAAATATGAAGACACGGAGAATCGAAAAAGACGACTGATCGACGAAGTTCGTCAATTGGCGGTCAAAAACGCAGCCGCGGAAAAAAGACTGTTGTTGGTCGACGACAGAAATTCCNCAGCTCTCAAAACAGCGGAGAAGGAGCACGCCGACGTCAACCACCGCCTCTCGCAAAAAGTGATGGAGTTGTCCGGCCTGATGGCATACGAGACCATCGCCAACAGGGTCATCACGGAGGCTCACCGGGGAGAGAGCAGGGGGCGCGCGTCGGAGGCCCTTGAGAAAAGAAGGGAGCTGTTGACGAGGGAAGCCGCTTCCGGTCGCACCTCTATCGCACTTCGTTCGCCGCGTAAAAAGAGAAACGATGATACCGACCCTGCTATATTAACCGCAAGAGAAGCACAAGATCTCTTCGACCAAGCCTCTGCGGAAACGCGAGCCGAAAAAGCCGTATGGCCCGGCAGGTACCACTACGTCGTGTTAGAGCCTCCCACGACAAACGTCGTCCTGTCATCTGCTGCTGTTAAAAAGAAAAGAGAAGGAGGATGGGGTGCGCGCAAGCGATCTCCAGGTCGGCAAAAAATATAGAGCGTAATCAAAATGCGAAATATCGACGTGCACCGCGCCAACCGTAACCAAACATCATCGGTGCGTGATCACCACGGCGTATTACCAAACGTTATCCGTAAGTATGTGTTCCGATTCGTCGATCCCGAGTGCACGGTCTATGCGGTAGGATTGCGCAGGCGCGACGAATTCGGAAGTCACCTCATGATCCACGGCTTGCACCACTGCCGTGACGCTTTCTTGAGCGGGATATTGATGCCCCGCATGTTTACGCCATCCTCTTATCCAACCCAAAAAAGTGACGAAGGGAAAGTGACCTCGGTTTCTCGGTTACTCGGGCCGCCACCACGTCGCGGCGCTGCTAAAGATCCGCTTCGGCACGTGCATCCCGCGTTCAAGTCCACGCCATCTCTCTTGAGTTGTCAAGGCCCTTCCTTGCTGCCTTCGAACCCGCATTCTGGCGATACGGACGATTCGAGTCGTGCGAGCCATTCGAGCCATTCGAGAGGACGCATCGAAGACGATTTTCATCGCGTCTCGGGAAGCTCCGAAAACGATCTCGCGATATATGATACTCCGCGCGCGTACTTAGACTACGGCTACTCTTATACCAAGCCAATCTACGCCGGTGTAGGCTCCGACGGAACCGGCGGAACCTGCGGCACCAGTACCAGGTGCCTCACCACGTTCGCGTGCCCGGTGCAAGCTCGCACCGAAGCGAACGCCTGGAACGACTTTCTGTGTTCCAGGGAACAAGTCGTAAACAATAACGACGATGGAGGGCTTTTGACGGCTAGACGAGTCGCAACCTGCGTTCCCTTACGGCTCCCGGACGCCAGACACATCGCCAACAACATGAAACTGCCCGTGATAGTCGTGCTGAACAGCTTTTGTCAGCAGTCGATAGCCCTTCAGGACCGAGACGATGACGATGATGACGAGTCGGCGCGCGTCACGTTCGAAATTGCTTTTTTGCGGGAACAGAGAAATTTTACCGTGAAGGACAGTCGGTTTTTGTCACCGCCTCCTTTTTGACGAATCCTATCCTTGCTATGCCACCTTAGATTGATTGGTCAGCGAGGCGAGGATCTAAGCACGTACTAAAACGATGGACAACGAACGCGCGCTCGTCGAGTCCGTACCAAATTTATATTTGCGAACGATAGTACAATATGACGCAGAACAAGTATAAGTTCGTGAACCGGCAAAATTACGTGACCGTCGAAAACACGACGACGGGTTCGAAAATCTTTTACCCCAAACGCGGTTTGCTCGTACAAAAGATGAATGCCGACGTGTTCGCTTTCCGCATAGACACGACCACCGCGGTGTACGAATTCGAGGACGTCGAAGAGCCAGAAAAGTCCGGCATCGACGAGCTCATCGACGAGTTCTTGGAGTGGTTGCAGCAGATCTCGGAAACCGGAGCAGGAGCAGGAGGAACGCCGAACGGCGTCGCCCCTCAGACGGACGGTTTCGGAGATACGCGCGTCGCCATAAAGAGGACGCTCCTGGACGTCAAGAGCACGTTCGGCATATCCAACCTTCGAGACTTCGTCGAAGAAATTAACGGCGGAACAGTCACGAACAATTTCGGTCCAGAGTACGAGCTTGCCGTGAGCGATAAAGACGCGTACGTCAAACTCCGTACCATTCAGCGAGGAGAGTACATGTCTGGACACAGCGCGGAGGCTGGCATCGGCGTCCGGATAGGTTCGTCAAACTACAAGGAAGGGCAGCGCGCGCGGTGGGGGTACTTCGACGGTAAGAACGGATTTTTCTTTGAGTACGACATCGACGGCTTGTGGGTGAACGTCATGCGAAACGAATCGATCACGATGCGCAAGAACATGAACGAATTTAATACGGATCGACTCGACGGCGAAGGTCCGAGCGGCTTTGTATACGACCCCACGAAGGGAAACATCTACCAAATCAACTACACATGGTACGGATATGGCTCCATCAACTTCGTCCTCGTCAACAGCGACGACGAAGGGGGGTTTCAGCGCGCGAACGTCGTCCACACTTACACGCCGTTTTTCAGCACCTCGGTCGCAAACCCCAACCTCCCGATATGGGTCGATCTCGACAACGGCGATAACCAAGGCGACGAACAAAAGATCTACGTCGCCGGCCGTCAATACAGCCTTTACGGAGACCCGACCTTTCGCTACCTCCGCAGGATCACGAGCGTGTATCGTCTGGCGCACGGGATCAATCAAAACGACGGTTTCGTACCCATCCTCAGCATCAGAAGGAAGCCCGGTTACCTGGGCAACCCCATTCGCATATCCAGCTTCGATTGCGTCTCTGACGCGCGCATCCTGCTCCAACTGCGTGTCGGCGCGGATCTGACGGGAGAGAGCTTCGGAGACGTTCCCGACACCGTACAGAGCGAGACCGCGATCGAGGTCGACACGTCGGCGACGAGCTTATCGGGGGGGATCGTGATTTTCACCGAGATAAATGTGTCATCGGAGAGCGGACCGGGAAATAGCGGGTCCAGGGGAGGAGCGGTAGAAACTACCGAACTCACGTATGTTTTAGAGGAAGATACCGTCATTACCTTCTGCGCATACTCGTACGGTAGCAGCAGCGCCACCGTCGATTTCCTGATGCGCGTGTTCGAAGGCTGGTGATTGTTCGATTGGTTCACCATTCTTCCGTAAAGCGCAAGACCGCCGTTATACGACTGGTGTCCACCAGGTAAGAATCGACGGCGAGAGTAAAGACGTCTCCTCCTTCCAGGTGACAATCCAACTCCTTGGACTGCACGTGCGTGGCCGATCTCCCGGAGTTCGGCGAACAGGGGATTACGCCCGTGAACAACGTGATGCCTTCTTCGAAGGCGCCAGAAGATGCGTCCATCTCGAGAGCCGTCTCGTCCTGCTTCGTGTCTGGCACGTCGCCGAAGTCGGTGCCGTCCGACAGCGACGCGCCCGTGCGCACCTGGAACGCGCACTCGTTGCTGGACGTGACGTCCAGGCTGGACAGCTTGATCACGGCTCCGCTCGACCTCCAACCCTCCTTCCTCCTGACGCTGAGCAGGGGGACGAAACCGCCGGATCGGTTCACAGTGCGGTTGAGCACGTACGCGCTCGTGGTGCGCGAGTTGGAGGCACAGCTCCCGCCGACGATGCTGTACTGGCGCTCGCCGACGTATACGGTCCGCGATTCCGGCGAAGAACCACCCCCCTGCTTCAATACCACGGACACCGGAAGGTTCAGGTTGTTCGTGACCGCCATGCCCGACGACGACGTGTGGCGATGGACGGTCTGTATGACTTGGTTGCCTAGCGCGTCGTCGACGACGAGTCTGAACATCACGGCTCCGTACACGCTCGAAAAAGCAATCTTCCAGACGTAGCCTTTGGTCGGATCGAAGATATGACGGCTCGGTCCGTCTCCATCTAGCTTATCGATATTGAAGTCGGATCGAGCCGTGACACCCTCCCTGACACCGTCCTTGATGGCGCACGCGTGCAGCCCGGAATCGTCGAAAAAGAACGCGAATCCGTCGTCGTCGTCGAAGTAGCCCCAGGCGCACTCTTGGCCTTCGGAGAACGAGGAGTGGCCCAGGCGTATAGCGATCATGGCTTCCGCGCTGTTTCCGGCCACGTACTTGCCCCTCTTTTTCGTGCGTAGGGCGGCTTTATCGTCGGCGTCAGAAGAAACTGTCATCTCGAGTTCTGCGTTTCCCGCGTCTTTCGTGACCGAAGACGACGAGCCCTCGGTCACGACTTCGTCGCGGAGTTCGGACAGGCCGAACGGACTGTAAGCGTCCATGAAGCTGGAGCGCGATGTCGTCTGAAGATCGCCGTACGCATCGGTGCTGACGGTGTTGGTGAACGAAACGATGTTCCCAGCTACAGTCAGGTTTCCCAACACCGTCTGGTCGCTGGGCAGCAACGACATTATCGCTCCGTACCTATTGACTTTTCTGCACTGAACCTGCGCTCCTCAACTGAAGCGGAGGTAATCTCAGGCGCTCGCTCGATCAGCTTAGCTTTTTATCACCGGCTCATAATATATTTCACCATAAATAAACCTATCCGTCAGCATAACAATCGTTCCCGATGTCGTTAGGTAACATATACAGCGACGACGCCCGTCGAATGCGCCAGGGAAGCGACGCGTTTGGCGACAAGATAGTCACCATGCGGCGCACGCTCATCGACGTCAAGAGCACGCACGGTATTTCCCGATTACGAGATCTCATCCGCACCAAAGGGTCCGGCATCGTGTCTAACCCGAACACGGAAGCTTCGTACAGCATGAAAGTCAAGGACGCCGGAGACGAAGCGCGGCTCTTCACGGTTGAGCGCGGTAAGTACGTTTCGGGCAACAGCGGCGAGGTCAGCATGGCGGTGCGCATCAATCGGGAAGTCATGGGCGAAGGCCACCAGGCCAAGTGGGGCTACTTCGACGACTATAACGGTTTCTTTTTCAAGTTCGACAAGGACGGGCTGTCGATCGTGATCAAGAACGAGCTCTTCGGGGAGATCGTGGTACCGCAGAAAGAATTTAACGTCGATAAGATGGACGGCAAGGGTCCAAGTCGTCACAAATACGATCCGAAACAGGGCAACGTGTTCCAGATATACGGATCCGGGAGCTACTGCTCGATTCATTTCCGCGTTGTGATAATTGACAGCAACCTCAACCAGGTGATACAGACGCTGCACAACTACGCGCGCTGGGGCGCCTATTCCATCACCAACCCCAACCTCCCGATTGGAGCCGTTCTGTCCAAAGCTCCCGGTTCTGGAGATGACGACGAAGCGGAGATGCTCATTGGCGACAGGCAGTACAGCCTGGTGGGTCAGAGCATACGGTTCGATTCGCGGATATCAAACGCTTGCCGTCTCGAAGCGAGCTTGAATAAAGACACCGACCAATTCGTGCCGGTGCTCAGCGTCAGAAGGAAGCCCGAGTTCCTGGGCGATCCGGTGATCGCCAAGAGCATCGACATAATGTGCAACGGTCCTTGCGCGTTTCAGCTCAGGTTGCTCAACGAACTAGACGGTTCCGATCCTTCGTCCAAACTCGCGGACGTGAGCTTCGAAGGCATCCCGGACACCGTCCAAGACGAAACCATGCTGGAGCAGGACACTTCGGCGACTTCCGTAGAAGGAGGGATCGTTTTGTTTTCGGGCCTGGTGCACGACACGTATCGCGCGGGAACTTACGTCAGAGACTTCGAGTACTACACGCTCGAAAACGACCAGATCATGGTGATGTGCGTGCGCCCGCTCGCATCGAACAGCAGCGACGGAGAAGATGACGACGGAGACCTCAATTTATCCGTCATCTTGAGATTCTCGGAGGAGTGGTGATTGATGCTGGGGGACCAAAAAAAGAGGGGGTGACAAATGTAAACTCAACGTCAACTCAACTTGATCGATAGATTGCTGTCCTGCCCAAGAACATGGGCTATGCTAAAACGCTGTCCGTCATGAACTTGATCACCAACTGTTTGACGCCGCGCAGCATCGTGAGCCTGCACAAGCGTCGAATTTCGTCCGTCTTACTCAAGTCGTCGTAGTCTTCTTCACGAAAGGCGTCGATCGGGTGGTGTGCGGCGGAACAGAGGACCGCCTTAATGTCGGCGCCTGGCACGGAGTACACGAAGTAGAGAGCTCCCGTGCTTTTACACTGTTGTTCGTGACCGGCGATGCACACGGGATAAGCCGCCACCTTTTCGGCGTCTTGTCCCAACACCAGTGATTCCAACGCCGGAGGAGCATCCTTCCTCCCTGACACGTACTCGATGAAGTACGACCTGATGAACATCCGTTCAACTGTTTCTCCGGAGTCGTCGAGTATGTCAGAATGCCCGACGTTGTAAGTCCGTGCAAAGTTGTTGACGTCGAGTTGAACGAGCGCGTGCACGACGCGCTTCAGCTTGTTCAGGCGTGTGACGTAACGCGCGGACTGCTGCTCCTGCTCCACCTCCATGAAAACTTGTTGAGCCACCTGTTGAGCCGCTTGTTCAGCCGCTTGTTGAGCCACCTGTTGAGCGAAGTCCTGGTCGTCGGGGATGTTAGACGTGTTCATCATGAATTCCGGAGTCCCTTCTCCTCCTTGCGCAATCGGGAACTGAGCATCCGCATCATTTGTTGTCAATTCCATGGTCGGCAAGGTTTATTGGTGGGTAGCAGCAGAGCAGAGCAGAGCAGAGCAGAGGAGTGGAATGTGCCAAATCGCCGTGATTCGTTGTGTCGATTTTTTTCTCTTTGCTGAGATCGGGTCGGGAGATCCGAAGAACTTCCGAGATATAAAAAAACAGGGATCTCTTACACCCTTCCCTCTTTCCCGCACCTTATCGCCTTAGAGATAAATAAAGATGTCCTGGTTTTTCGGGAGAGCGCACAAATGGTTATGGTTTCCGTCATCTTCCACAAATGATTCCGCAGATAATTCCGCACATCCTTCTGCTCCTTTGGCTGGATGTACCGCCGCTTTGCATTCCAAGGGGGGCGAACAGTTACACCGAGGAGAAGAGAACATGGACGTCCGTACTTTACGAGCTCCATCTTCGGCGGAGTCGGAAAAGGTGGTTGGCAACCTCGGCACAACTAGTTCACTAGATCACGTGCCCCCCTTTTTCGGACAGGGGATTGTCAAGGAGGATTCACTGGCCGATCACGACGTCCGGATTCATATTAACGACAGTTATGAGGATGATAACGTCACAGAACAACAATTCCATTTACACAGACCCCATTTGGGCGTCGGTTTACCGCTGCCGATATCGTCGTTTGCGAAACAACAGGGTGGAGACGTCCGTGATCATCACCAGACCTCCAAAAAGGACGGAGAAGCTTCGGACGTGAGCATTCACGAACGCTTACGCGCGTCCAAGGAACGGGAGCGTCCAGCTATTGATGGTATAGATAGAGACAGCCCAACTAAGCGCCGTACGGGCGATATTCGCGTCGGTCGTCGGGGGGAGAAGAAGATCGATGCGGCTACGAACGTTTCATCGACGTATAATAGCACTGGAAGCAACGGCACTCCAGACGTCGTCAGCGCTCATCACGACGCCATACTCAGAAGGTGGAGGTCCCAGGCGTTTGTTTACATGCAGCTCCAACAGAACTCGAGCTACTTTTACAGATGGGTCTACAACTTTCTGAGCTATCCGGTCATACTTTTTACAGTGATATCTTCCGCTTCGATATTCAGTTCTCGGGACGACGGGCTGCGTTATTTCGCGGCCGCGCTCACCATCACGTCATCCGTTCTGACTACGTGTATCCGTCAAATTAGACCTGCGGAATTGTCACAGGAGCACGCGACGTGCTCGCATAGGTTCCGCATCATCCTGCACTCCCTGGATTCCTGCATGAAAACGCCTCCGCCGATGCGCAAGGACCTCAGCTACTTCATGGACAGGGTGCAGACCGAGATCGACAGGCTGATCACGTCGCAGGTTGACCCGCCGACTTTTGTAATTAAGCGGTTCGAAAGCAGCAATGGACCCGTAAACGCGTTGCTGTACGGAGAGGACGTGATCTCCATGGTGTTCAACAACATGAGGACCAACGACTTCGTCAACGACCTCCACCAGCAGTCGAAGCAGACGAAACGGAACAGCAAGAGCAAGAACACCGACCCCCCAACGACGACCAAGCAGAGTTGGAAAACGATCGAAAAGATGTTAGCCGACACCAGCGGCATGGACATCAAGGACAAGCACATGCTGCCCATATTGCACCGTGCACTCTCTGTGTCCAATAACAACGCTGGTGCGGATCCAAATAACGTGCTACGAGAGCTTGGCCACGAGCGCCCACCCTACAATTCCGAAGAAGAGATAACATACCGCGAAGATATCAATAACGCCCGCGCCAAATGATTCTTTTTTCCTTTCGCAACCTCAAGAAGAAGAAGGTCGCGGACATCGTATACATCGTGACATCGTGACATCGTGACATGCGATGCTCGACACTGAAACAGCTGGATCGCTTAGCGGCGGAGGCTTTGCACAACAGGCAAGCCGTCGTTCCTTGGCTCGACGCGTTGTGGGTGGAGTTGGACGACGCTAGGTGGCATATTATTCATGGCTTACTCAAAGCGGCTATAGCCGTCATGCTCGTCTGCCTGCTCTTGCGTGCGATCGCGTCTAGCGACGCCGGCCGACTATTATTAGTCGCTTGCTATCTGACCGCAATGTTCATAAGCGCAGACGCGGTGGTATTTTTGGCGTACGTCATCGCCTGGTCGGAGACGCGCATATGCTTGGCGTGTCTCGAAAAAACGACCGTCGTCAAAAGGCTGCGGAAACAGGACGCGCAAAACTCAGGCGGTGGCGACGAATACAAAGACGGTCGAGAACAAGAGAACGTCGAATCGTCCGAGCAAGACAAGCACAGATCCGCGTGGTTATCGAAACGCCTGCGTTCGTGCGCCAAAAAGGAATTTGCATTACGGCGCCTTACGATTCATACCGCGTGCTCACCCGCGAACAAACATCTCGAAAGATCCGCCACCCTCTTGGAATGTCATCGTTATGTCGAACACGTGCTGACCCTCCCCGCACGACGCACTTTCCTACACTACCTGTATCCTATTTTCGTAGCTCTCGTGCTCCTGCAGGGGTCACGTCGTCCGAGCAGTAGTCCGAGAAGTCCGACCAATCGTCCGGGTGCGGGTGGCATCACGAAAGGAGGAGATGGTGCGTTTCCTAGTGCAGGGAGCAGGAAGAAGTCGGATGACGATGCCATGTTGACAAGGGCGTGGCAGAATCACGCGCGCAGGTTGGCGACCGGAGCGTATCTGTCTCCGAAAGAAGCCAGACTCAAAGGTGGCGGAAAGAATCAAGTCCGTGAAACTTACGGTGGAAGTAATGAGATAGGCGAAGCAGTTATGAATATCCCAAATCGTCCTGCGACGGTACATGTTCCACAGTCGCACGGAAACCAAGACGGCGTCAAAGCCTTGTCGAAACCGCCCGATATGCACTTACCTCATTCGAGAGGAGACCGGGACGATCAGAAGATCACGTCGAATCCGCCAGATATGCACTTACCTCATTCGAGAGGAGACCGGGACGATCAGAAGATCACGTCGAATCCGCCAGACATGCACTTACCTCATTCGAGAGGAGACCGGGACGATCAGAAGATCACGTCGAATCCGCCAGACATGCACGTACCTCATCCCAGAGGAGATCAGGATGACGACGATCAGAAGATCACGTCGAATCCGCCAGACATGCACGTACCTCATCCCAGAGGAGATCAGGATGACGACGATCAGAAGATCACGTCGAATCCGCCAAACGTGCACGTACCTCATCCCAGACGAGATCAGGATGACGACGATCATAAGCTTACGGCTAATCCGCCAAACGTGCACGTACCTCATCCCAGAGGAGATCAGGATGACGACGATCATAAGCTTACGGCAAAGCCGCCAAACGTGCACGTGCCTCATCCCAGAGGAGACCAGGATGACGACGATGAAAAGCTTACGGCAAAGCCTCCAAACGTGCACGTGCCTCATCCCAGAGGAGACCAGGATGACGACGATCATAAGCTTACGGTAAAGCCGCCAAACGTGCACGTACCTCATCCCAGAGGAGATCAGGATGACGACGATCATAAGCTTACGGTAAAGCCGCCAAACGTGCACGTACCTCATCCCAGAGGAGATCAGGATGACGACGATGAAAAGCTTACGGCAAAGCCGCCAAACGTGCACGTGCCTCATCCCAGAGGAGATCAGGACGACGACGATGAAAAGCTTATGGCAAAGCCGCCAAACGTGCACGTGCCTCATCCTAGAGGAGATCAGGACGACGAAGATCATAAGCTTACGGCAAAGCCGCCAAACGTGCACGTGCCTCATCCCAGAGGAGATCAGGACGACGACGATCATAAGCTTACGGCAAAGCCACCAAACGTGCACGTGCCTCATCCCAGAGGAGACCAGGACGACGACGATGAAAAGCTTACGGCAAAGCCGCCAAACGTGCACGTGCCTCATCCCAGAGGAGACCAAGACCAAGATGAGAAGATCAGAACGAAACCTCCGAGAGTTCATATTCCTCATCCTCGTAAACAACAACCGCCACCTCCACCTCCACCTCCACCACCGCCTCATGTCAATCCACCACCATCACATCCACCTCCACCACCATCACATCCACCTCAACCACCACCACCACCTCCTCATGTATATCCGCCTCAACCACACTCTTTCAAATATGAGTGTCCGCCTGTTCAACCTTGCTGCTACATACCGTGTATACCGTGTATGCCTTGTTATCCACCTCCCGTTCCTCCTCCGAACAGCTTAGATGTGTTAGACGTTAAGCCCCACGAAGTAAATCGTCGATCACGACCCTCGTGTTCCGTCGACGTTCTAGAACCGGTTCCACGAGACGTTAGATCGGAGAAGCGAGCGAGCCAAGACGGAGAGAATGAAATCGACGTTTTGGAAGTACATCCGCGAGATGGACACGACAGATCGGAGAAGCGAGAGAGCCAAGACGGAGAGAAAGAAATCGACGTTCTGGAAGTACATCCGCGAGATGAACACGACAGATCGGAGAAGCGAGAGAGCCAAGACGGAGAGAAAGAAATCGACGTTCTGGAAGTACATCCGCGAGATGGACACGACAGATCGGAGAAGCGAGAGAGCCAAGACGGAGAGATAGAAATCGACGTTTTGGAAGTACATCCGCGAGATGGACACGACAGATCGGAGAAGCGAGCGAATCAAGACGTAGAAAAGAAAATCGATGTTTTGGAACTACGTCCACGAGACATAGACTCCCGCGCGTTCAAGATAGACATAGTGACGCCCCTTCCTAAAGGAGACAACAAAAGGAAGCGAACGCGGACCGTCGACTTGGTTACGCCTCGCCCTCGTAAGGACGGATCGTCTATCGACATTATCACGCCGAAGGGGAAATTCGAGACTGTGTCTATATCTAAGCCTACGGAGGAAACGATCGATATCCTCGACATAGAACCCCGTCCGTCGACTCCATCATCGCCTTCTTGGCGATCCTCCTCTTCATCGGGATCGTCTTCCGAACACGGATCAGATTCCGGAGATGTTCTCTTGAAAGAATCAGGACGCAATCCGAGCTGGGCGCTGATCGTCGTAGCCATCGCTTTGTCGTCCATCATATTCATCGGCATCGCCAGAGACACTGCCGAGGACGAAACGTTTGTGTCCGAGAATTTCGAGGATGAAGGTATTACAGAGGGAGCGACGGCGACTACGACAGAGCCCAGTATGACCGACCGGCTCACGATATCGTACGCTTACGGCAACTTGTTCTACCTGAAAATGATATTGGCCGCGTTCTTGTTGCTGCTCACTTATACAACTTAAAACCGTTATAAAACACGGCTTTCACCTGCGATCCGTCTTTTTTCCCCCTCTTGTTTTGGCTTTGACCGTCTGCGTATTGTGTCGGGCCAGCAGCAACAGCGTTCCTTTGTCGACGTCTGGATTGTTTGACGGGAGGGTTTGCCGACGACGAGGGCGCGCCGTCGGCCATTATATTCGAAGCATCCGCGAGGGCGACGTTTTCGCGCCTTTTTCGTCTTGAACATGACGGCGCCACAGACCGATCCTCGGTGACCACGTCTGCGCACTCGTGGTGTTCGTCCAAAAAGGAAGTGATGAATTTGTAGGCTTCCTCGAGCTCGCGCGCGTTCACGACGCCGGTTATGATGACAGGTCCGCTATGAAACGTGAGGATGGTCACGTCTCGCGCCACGGTAGGACCGCTTCGCACGTTGTATTTGAGGTTCAGGCCCGCATGAAAGTAAGGGTCATAGCAGGCGTCTAGGCCGTGTTTTTTGAACAGCACATCCTGGAGGCGGGGCAGGTGGTACCTGTGGCGCTGCACCACGAAGTTGGTGTTGACCAGCTGCACGTTAAAGCGCTTGAGTTTGAAGGGTGGGAGCGGCGGCGAAGAGGGGTCGGGAGCTTTGGACGAAGCGTGCGCGATGTCCAATAGGCCGCACACGACGTCGCACACCTCCAGGCACTCGGTCACGGTCTTGCATCCGGTGACGTGCAAAGACCCGTTACAAAACATTTTGATGGCCTTGTTGTTCCTGTCCTGGCGAGGTTCGCAGTACCTGACAATCACCGCGTTTTGGAACGTGCGCGCCGCTTTTAGCTCGACATCTTCTCGGTCCTTTCTGGAGCGCTTAGGTCCATTTACCGCGCTCTTTCCTGGCACGCCGTTCTCCGATTCAACGACGACGCCCTTCCCGTCGAACGTACCTATCTCGTGCCTGCCTTTCTTTCCGGGATGCGTGAAATCGAACCGCGGGATTCCCTTGGACGCCATAAATTCTTGAATCTTCTTTTGGTACAGCCGTTTGGCCGTCTTTTTCAGGTTGATGCGGTTATTGTTCAGGATGCACATGATGGTCATGGTGGCGATGTTCAGATCGCCCGTCGTGATGTGGCGAAGCGAAGACGAATGCACGCGGATCGCCTCCATCGCCTCCGATACGCGTCGATCATACCTCTCGGCGGCTACAAATACGTCCTCTCCTTCGGCGTTGTCCGCTTGTTCCTTATCCCAGTCGACGAAGGACTCGTCGCAGAGTTCGTCGAACAACTGGAGATCTTCCTCCGTTTCAGCGGTTTCAGCGGGAAACAGCGCAGCGGCATTCGTGTTCCGATCTTCGTCTTCGTCGGAAGAGGGAGGGGCTGGGTTCAGGTTCAGCATCTGGGGCGACCAGGGGAGCTGAGGAGGAGGAGGGGGTGGGCTCCCCTCCCAATCGTCCCAATCTTCTTTTCGCCACGTCGCGTCGGCATCCCAGCAACTCTGCTGCTCGTTTTGCATTTTATTTGTGTTTTCGGCCTCCTGACGTCGGGGTCTCATTCTTCTTTATACCCCGGGGCGAAACGCCAGGTCCTCGGGATCGACGATAAGGAGCCCGTCGCGTTTGAAGAATTTAAACCGTTTTATGAATCTGTCAACCTCGTGTTGATTCCGCAAGACATACCTCGAAGGATCGAGATAAAATTGTCGATCCTGTTGGAACACCTTCTCTCTATACGGCGTCACGAACCTGCTCTTGACGTCTAGTGCGGCCAACACTGGCCCTGCGCAGGACGTCACGAATTCCTGAAACGGAGTGTCGTCTACGATCGTCGTTTTAGTCACGGACAGGTATGTGTTCCTCATGCGGTACATGTTACTGACCAGACCGCGCAATCTTTCCCGGGTGCGATCGTCGCCGTCGACCATGGCGCGCAGAGCAAACATCATCAGGAACATGACGACCAGCGTGAAACTCCCCATCTGTAAGCGGATAGCTGGTTGAGGTTGAGGCCTTTCGCTTTTTTTGGCGGCGGCGGATGACGTCCCTCTCGTAGTCGGCGCTGCTTTTGCTTTCGTCGATGTTGCGACCTCTGTTGCAATATCTATTGCGGTTTCTTTCTCGGTCGAGGAAGGTGCCAGAGGCTTGGTCACGGGCACGTAAGGGACGCACTTGTGGTTGTTGTCGAGGATGCGCGCGACCAGCACGTCGTTCACGCGGAACTCTCCCATGCGTCCTACGAAGTCCAGGAAAGGGTAATACTCGGAGTAGGCCACCTTGTCTCGTGCGAATCCGAAGAAACCGGTGATGAGGTCGAGCAGGCGCTGCGCGTCTTGCACGAAATCGGTCGTGACGGCTTCGAGGTACAGGGGACGGAATACTGGGATATCGACGATCGTCGCGTCGCCATCAGAAGGCGGTGATAGAGGAACGGAAGCTGCCTTCTTCCGCCCTTGGCGCGCCAGAGCCTCGCGCGCCATCTGCGCGTAATAAGCGACGGCGGGTTCTCCTATAACGACGACGGTGTCGCGCTCGTTCGCGAATGCGGCCACCATAGAGAACGTCAGGTGCGCCGCCTTTTCGTCGGCGAGGCACGGAGCGTGCGGAACGACGCTGATGGGGTAGTGT
>SL_4KL_010_BRINEDRAFT_10000332_pt1 | contig 23903 bp, 27 predicted proteins | sample SodLak_010_BRINE_2_FD_10664 | JGI IMG/M metagenome (IMG submission 10664) | reverse complement strand
ACATCATCTTTGCGCTCGAAGACATGGGCTTCGAGATCGAAGCCAGCCACCACGAGGTCGCCGAGGGTCAGTACGAGATCAACTTCGAGTACGACGATGCACTGACGACGGCCGACAACGTCGCAACGTTCCGGACGGTCGTTCGTGCGGTCGCCGCACAGCACGACCTGCACGCGACGTTCATGCCGAAACCCGTCCCCAAGATCAACGGCTCGGGAATGCACACCCACATGTCGTTGTTCAAAGACGGCGAGAACGCCTTCCACGACAGCAGCGACGAGTTCGACCTGAGCGGAACGGCGCACTCGTTCCTCGCCGGCATTCTTGAGCACGCACAGGCGATCTGTGCGGTCACCGACCCAACGGTCAACAGCTACAAACGCCTGGTGCCCGGCTACGAGGCACCCGTCTACGTTGCCTGGTCGGACCGCAACCGCTCGGCACTCATCCGCAAGCCAGCGGCCCGCATCCCGGCGGCAAGCCGTGTCGAGGCTCGCTTCCCCGACCCATCGTGTAACCCATACCTCGCGTTCGCCGCGCTCATCACCGCCGGTCTCGACGGTATCGAGCGCGATCTTGAGGCACCGGATCCAGTTCGAGAGAACATTTACGAGTTCGACGAGGCCAAACGCGAAGAGTACGGCATCGACACGCTCCCAGGCAACCTTGGCGAAGCCGTCGATGCCCTCGAAGCGGATGAGGTCATTCTCGACGCACTCGGCCCGCACGTGTCCGAGAAGTTCATCGAAGCCAAGAACGCCGAGTACGACGACTACCGCATCGACGTCTCGCAGTGGGAACTCGACCGCTACCTCGAAACGTTCTAAGGCGACCACACACAGCCATTTTTTGCGACACCAGCGTGTGAGCAGCAGCACGACGATGGCGCGGACGTGATGAGTGGCAGTCCCACAATACTCGTCACGGCCACCGCACTCACCACGAACGCGCCACCCAACCCGACGACGCCGGCATAGGCGCTCATCCAAAGGTCACCGGCGACAAACAGTCCGACGACCGCACTGCCAACCGGAACAGCCGGCGCGGAAGTCGGACGCTCACCGTACCAAACCCACATCAACAACCCGCCAACGGCCGCACCGAGCGCGAGGGCGACCTGTTGTGTTTCGCGCGAATAGCCGCCAGTGTGTGCCGCCACAGTCCCGACGATTCCACAGAGTATCGCGAGGCCAACCAACCGCTCGGGGAGTACGCGAATGCGATCCGGAGCGCTGGCCATGGGTAGTGGTTCGTGTGTCCGTGGCTCGAAGAATGAACATTGGCATCAGCGACCGACCCCAGCCGAGTTTCACACGCGCCGTTCGTTATGATTTGAGACGGACAACTGTCGTTTCATCAGATTCGGTCACGGTGACCAGTCCGTCACCGGCCAGATCCGAGACCAACTCGCGAAGCCACTCCCGACCGTACTCGCCGTCGGGCGTGTAGTCGACGCGGATTCGGTGGCCGAGCGTATCCAGTTCGAGCGCGTTGTGTTCGCCGAGCAACCGAATCACCCGACCCCGAAACTGTCGGCGACTTCCCTCGAAACGGGGCTGCGTCGGCACGTCGGGAGCCGTAAAATCGCCGGAGTCATAGGCCGAACACCACGTGCGCCACGGACAGCCAGCCATGTCGCAGTCGGGTGTTTTGCCGCAGGCGGTCGCACCGAGTTCCATGATCGCGTTGTTCCAGACACGTGATCTGTTCGTCGGCATGAGTTCGTTCGCCGCAGCCTCGAACGCCGCGTCGTCATCGGGGACGTCGAACGCGCGGTAGAGCACGCGCTTGACGTTGGTGTCGACGACCGCGTCGCCGTTGTTGAACGCAAAAGAGGCGACGGCGTTGGCGGTGTACGGCCCGACGCCCATCAGCGCCTGTAGTTCGGTGGGCGACTCGGGAAACTCGCCATCATGGTCGCCGACGACCTGACCCGCAGCCTCGTGGAGATATTTCGCACGGTTGTTGTAGCCGAGACTGTGGGCGCTCCAGAAGGCGACGACGTCGCTTCGGGCGGCAGCGGCCAGCGAGTCGACCGTCGGCCACTTTTCGAGAAATGCGGCCCACGCCTCGACAACCCGGTCGAGTTGGGTCTGCTGGCTCATCACCTCCGAGACCAAAATGGCGTAGGGGTCGTCGGTTTCGCGCCACGGGAAGTCGCGGTGGTCGGCCTCGTACCACTCGATAAGTGCCGTTTGGGCCGCCGCAACGGTGTCGCCGTCGGCTGAAAGCCGCCGGTCGTCGTCCGACTCGGTCATTGTCGATAGTCGGACAGGGAGAAAGTTAGGCGTGCTGATCGAGTCGACGCGAGCGCGTGGTGTGCCCTGACCGTTCGGCCGACCGACTGAGCAGACGGGCAAACGAACGGCAATTCCTTTGCCGACGCCGACCCACCACCCGCCCATGAGCCTCGACGAGCTAACCGCGGAAGTCACCGCCCAGTACAGCGCGATCGACGACGAAATCGAGGTCGGACTCGATCGCGAAACCAAGAACGAACTCGCCATGTTGGCCGCGGCGTTCGATGTCGACGAGCCGGCCGAGCTCCTCGTTCGCGGCGTCCACCTGCTGTACCGACAGACCGTCGACACCGGCGATCTGGATTTTCATCTCCGATCGGGGTTCGATGTCACCTACGACGAGTATCTCTCAGGAATGAGTTACGCGGAGATGACCGGCGAAAGCACGCTTCCCTCGCTGGATGAGTCGAACCGCTACCGGATGTAATCGCGGTGGCGACACAGATCGCTCCGCACTGACGAGACGGTCGTAACCAGAAATCAAGAACACGCGAACCGCTAGCCGAGGGCGTCGTCAGTAGCTGCCCGAAGCAACGCACAACCGAGGTCGGCCTCGCGCTCGGTCACATCGAGTGGCGGCAACAACCGAAGCGTGGCGTGGCCGCAGCCCAGCGTAAGCAGGCCACGGTGGAGCGCCGCCGTTTGAACCGCATCGCGCTGGGCTTTTGTCTCAAAATCGATCGCCAACATGAGGCCGAGTCCCCGAGCGTCAGTTACCTGTTCAGTGTCGGTTGCGAGCGTGGTGAGCCGATCGAGGAACTGCTCACCGCGGCGGATTGCGTTCTCACGCAGACCCTGTTCTTCGATAATATCGATCGTGAGCGCGCCCTGTATCGATGCGAGAATGTCGCCAGCGCCCCATGTTGACGACAGCCGGCCCGATTCGTGGGGAAAAATCTCGTCAGTCGAAACGGTCGCTCCCACCCGGAGCGCCTTGGCCGCCACAACAATGTCGGGGTCGAACGCGTAGTGATCCGAGCCCCACCGCTTGCCCGTTCGGCTGAGCCCGCTTTGGATCTCGTCGGCGATCAGGGTGATGTCGTGTGTGTCGGCCACGGCGGCGAGTTCCTCGCCGAACGGCTGGCTGGGAATCCGGTAGCCGCCCTCGCCCTGGACCGGTTCGAGAATGATGAACGCGACCTCGTCGGGGTCAAGCGGTCCGCGATCAGGGGCGACCAGCCGCCGGAGCTGTGAGCCCGTGTCGGTGAAAAATCCACAGCCACACGAGTCGGCCGTACAGGTTCGATCCGTGCAAAACGGTACGTCGTAAATCGAGGGGAGTTCGGGGAAGTTGCGTTTTTGGACCTGTTTCGACCGGTTCAGCGAGAGCGTGCCGAGCGTCCGGCCGTGAAACGCGCCATCGAACGTAATGCCGTACTGGCCGTCACTGTGGTCGTAGGCGATCTTGATGGCGTTTTCGACGGCCTCAGCGCCAGAGTTCGAGAGAAACACCCGGTCCATGTCGTAGTCGGCGGTGAGTTCGATCAGGCGCTCCATGAGGCCGGCCGGGCCGGGGAGGCCGTCATCGGCGGGCGACTGGCCGCTCGAAACGTAGAAGTCCTGGCCGGCGATTTTCAGCGGATCGACGAGATCGAACGCGTCGAGTCGATCGAGCAGCGTCGGGTTGTTGTAGCCGAGCGGCGCGGCCGCGACGTGGCTCGTGAAATCCATGAGGACGTTGCCATCGACGTCGGTGCAAAACGGGCCGATGGCGGGCCCCGAGAGATCCCAGACGAAGTCGTAGACGTAGGTGCTTGCGGCGGCGGTTTGGTGGTGGTACTCGACCCACTCGGCGGCGCGGTCGCCGGGAAGGCGTTCGACGTTGGGTTCGACCGTCGCACGATCCATAGCTAGTCGTCGGCGAACCGCGCGGTAAACCTTCCGCCGACTGCAACACAACGAGTGAGCGGTGAGCGAGCACAGCAAGCCGGACGGAGACAAAAGCGGTGGCAGAGATTACGCGCTGATGTACTGGGCTTCCCAGTCGGTACGGGCGTCGATTTCGCGGGAGCCGCGTCGCGTCAACGTGTAGAAGTTCGTTCGTCGGTCACGCTGGCCTTTCTCGACGAGCCCTTTGTCGACGAGGGTATCGAGATTGGGATACAGCCGACCGTGGTGGATTTCTTTTTCGTAGTACTCTTCGAGTTCGTCTTTGATCGCGAGCCCATGCGGCTCCTCCAAGCCAGCAATTACATAGAGGAGGTCGCGCTGGAATCCTGTCAAGTCGTACATCGGTAATGTCCGATACAAAGTTATTCTCTAAAAGAAATAAATATTTCGGCCTGCCGTGAGCAATCGAGCCAGGACGGAATAACACACACGAATTGAACCGGTCGAAATGTGTTCGGTTCGTGTCCAGTTCGAAAAGCTACTATTCGAAGGGGGACGGCACATATAGACATACCGTGGCACAATCATTTAAGCAATCACACTGCGTCTAGGGCCGTATGCCCGAAGAAGTGTTATTCAAATCCGAATCACGACAGTCACGCGAATCGATTGCGACGTATCTCCGTGCGGTCGCCGACAAACTCGACGCCGGCGAGGCGGTAACGCTGTCGACTGGCAGCGAGTCGACGACGCTGGAGATTCCCGCACAGCCAACGTTCGAGGTCAAAGCCGAGCGCGAAACCGACAGCAGCGGGGCCAACGCCGAGCGTTCGGTCGAGTTCGAAATCGAGTGGAAAGAAAACGGCGACGACGAGCACGCGGGCGGCTCGCTCAGCATCGAGTAGCGTCGCAACCGACACAGCCGGATCTTTGTACGCGCCGAACCGACCACACCCATGGAACTTCCACCGGTTGGTCTCGGGACGATGGGTATCGACGACCCGCGCGTCATCGAAACCGCCCTTGCTGTTGGCTACCGCCATCTCGACACCGCCCAGATTTACAAAAACGAGGACGTCGTTGGCGACGCACTCGCCGCAAGCAGCGTCGATCGCGATCAGGTCACCGTCGCCACCAAAATTTGGGCCGACAGCCTCGCAGCCGACGACGTCCATGCCACCGCCGCTGAGAGTGCAGCCAGACTCGGCGTCGACGTCATCGATCTGCTCTACGTGCATCGGCCGATCGAGTCGTACCAGCCGCGAGAAACGCTCGCCGCGTTCGACGAACTATCCGCAAACGGGACGATTGGCGCCGTCGGACTGAGCAACTTCACACTCGACGAACTCGCCATCGCCCGTGACCGGCTCACCGTGCCGGTCGCAGCCCATCAGGTCGAGTTCCATCCGTTGTTCTGGTCGCCCGCGCTGCTCGAAGACGCTCGCGCACACGACACGACGCTTGTCGCCTACTCGCCGCTTGCCGGCGGTCGCGTCCGCGAAATCGACACGGTTGTCGAGATCGCTGCAGCCCACGAGACCACGCCCGAAGCGGTCGCCATCGCGTGGCTCACGGCGAAGCCCAACGTGGTGACGATCCCGAAAGCCAGCAGCCGACCGCATCTTGTGGCCAACCTCGCGGCGGCCGATCTCAGCCTCTCGGCCGACGAATGTCGCCGTATCGACGAGATTGACCGAACCGTCGAGCTGTACCCCGAATAGGGACGAAAGCGACCGGCAGCCGCCGCCAACTACTGACAGCCACCGCTAACGACCGACAGTCGCCGACAACGAAAGCTCGTCCGCGGCGTCACCGCTCGCCGCCGACTAGCTGCTTATTGGGTTCCGTAGTCAACAATCAGCATGGTCGTCTCACTCGACACGCTTCCCGATTTCGTCGCGGGCGGCTTCGTCGTCATCGGCGTCGTCACCGTCTTCCGGGTGGTGTGGCGCTACCGGGCGACGGTCGGGGCCGTCCGTCGGGCCGAACAGGCCAGCGGCACCCTCCATCGCGTGGGCATTCAGCCGGTTCGTGGCGGTGGGTCGACGGCGTACGTGCTGGCCGTCGAGTACACCTACCAGACGCCAACCCAGCGGCTTCGTGGAGAAACGGTGTATCCCGGCGGCAACCGGTTCGTCGCACGGTTTTCGACGCGCGAGGCGGCACAAAACGCCCTCGCGGCCTACGAGAAAGACAGCGAGTTACCGGTCTACTACGATCCGACCGACCCCGGACACGCGTTTTTGGATCGAGAGATACAGACCGGAACACTGGTCGGGCGTCTCGGATTCGGCGGTTTCCTCGTTGTGCTCGGCGTGCTCACCGCGCTGTTCGTGTGAGCAGCGAAGAGGGCGTCACGTGCGACAGATCAGTCGTCGGCGACGGCTTTCGGTTTCTCGCGTGGGAAGTTGCCGATGGTTGCCCGTCGGAAGCCCTCCTCGTCGAACGTGTGCTCGCCGTCGAGGAATTCGAGCAGTTGGCGCGTGTCGCGCATCGCGTTTTTGAGACACGTCGAGGCACCCGGCGACGGCGTAATGTTGAAAATAATGTCGTCGCCAGTGAGTTTTGCCTCGCCCATGTCGAGCGATTTCGTCTTCGTGTTGACGATCTGTGGCCGCACGCCACCGAAGCCCTTTGCCCGCGAGATGTCACCCTCCTCGACCGTCGGGACGACTTTCTGGACGTGCGGGAGGAACGTTTTTTCGCCGACGACCGGCAGGTCGTAGACGAGATTTTGCAGCACGTACGGCAGCAGAATGCGGTCGGCCATGATGTTCAGATAGCTCAACACCGAATCGGGCGTGAGTTCGAACACATCGAAGAAGTCCGAGACGGTCGAGAGGTTGCCACGTTCGAGCGCGGGAACGACCTTCGCCGTCGGGCCGAACCGCGTGAGGTCGCCGTCGTGAACCTCGGCGTCGCCGTGTACCGCCGCGAAGGGCAGTTTCTTCATCTGCAGCGTGTACACCTTGCCGTTCAGCAGTGCGTCGTCCGCAAGGAAGAAGCTGCCCGCAACCGGGAGCAACGAGAGGTTCTCGCCGTAGCCCATTTTCTTGGCGATCTGGAGGCTGTGTGAGCCGGCCGCAACGACGGTCGTATCGGCGGCAAACCAACCCGCCTCGTCGGTCTCGATGAGGAACTCGTCGTCGGTCTCGTTGACGCGTTCGACTCTCGTGTCGAGAAAGACGTCGACACCCTCGAGATCTTCGACGCGATCGACGAACGACTGGGCGACCGCGCCGTAATCGACGGTGTAGCCGTCCGGCGTCTGCAGGGCGAGCATCTCGGTGTCTGAATCGCGTCCCTCGACGACCTTTGGCTCCAGCTCGGCGATTTCCTCGCGGCCGATCGCCTCGAGTTTGGGAAACAGCTCGCCGAAGCCCTCGTCGTACTGGCGGGCTTCGAGTTTGTCGACCTCGTCGTCGCCAACGGCCAGCACCATTTTGCTCCGTTTGCTGTGCAGTTCACGGTTCGGATCGTTGGCTTCGAGATACCCTGCGACCATCTCTGCACCCTCTTTGACTTGCTCGGCTTTCTCGAGCGTGTAGTTCGTCTCGATGTCGCCGAAATGGAGTGTTTGGGAGTTGTTCGTGTGGTGGGAGTTGACCGCCGCAATGTCGGATTCCTTCTCGATGAGCGCCACCCGTTCGATGTCGGTGAACGTCCCAACCGTGTACAGAAGCGATGCCCCGCTGATTCCACCGCCAACGATAACGAGATCGTATTCCTTCGGCATATGTAGTATTCTCCTCGCGCGGATTTCCGTCTTCATCCAGTAATCGGGCTGACCCTACAAAGGAGCTACTATCTGTGAGGCGAAGACACGAGCCGAGAACAGACCGGTTAGAACGTCGAGAGGTCGCCCTCGATCACATCACGGGTGACCGAGGTCACGTCGGCGAGTTCGCGGTCGATGATCGCGTGAATTTCGTCTTCGACATCCGCGAGTTCGACGCCGTCGACAGTGACCGCCTGCGCGTCGGCAACGTGTGGCTGGTCGATCGGCTGGCCGATCTGACTCAGGAGGCGAACCTGCAGGTCGCGAATGCCGTCGACCTCGCTCACGACCGATTCGGCGATGCGCGTCGACAGCAGATTGTAGATTTTGCCGATGTGGTTGACTGGGTTTTTCCCCGAGGTGGCCTCCATGCTCATCGGTCGGTTCGGCGTGATGAGCCCGTTGGCGCGGTTGCCCCGGCCGACCGAGCCGTCGTCGCCCTGTTCGGCCGACGTGCCGGTGACAGTGAGATAGATCGAGCCCTCTTCGAGGTCGTCAGCGGTGTTGACATCGACGCTCACCTCGCGGTCGGTGATCTCCTCGGCGAGTTCGGTCACGTAGGCTTCGACGCGGTCGACCGCGTCGGCGTAGGCCGCGAGATCTTCGATGTAGGCGTCGACCATCGCGGCGGCGACGGTGATGTTGATGTGCTCGCCCTCGCGTTTGCCCATCACCTTCACGTCCGGGCCGAGTTCAGGGTTGTCGGCGACGTAGGTCGTGTTGAGTTCGTGTTCGGTTCGGTAGACGATTGCTTCCGTCTCGGTCAGCGGCGCGTGACCAACGCCGAAGGAGGTGTCGTTGGCCATCGGGACGGTTGCGCCGTCCTCGCCGAACACCTCTTGGAGGTCGCCAGAGCCCTCGCCGAGTCGAACGTCGACAATCACGTCGCGTTCGACGTCGAGTTCGGGGAAGGTGTCGTCGAGATAGTCGCGGGCGGCCGCAAGCGCGGTCGAATCAACCGGCAGCTGCTGGCCGTCGTACTCCTTGGTCGCACGGCCGACGATGAGGAGGTAGATTGGCTCGATGACCTCGCCGCCGCCGAAGGCGGGCGCGGCGCGACCGGCGACCAGTTGGGTTTCGTCGGTGTTGTAGTGCAGCACCTTGCCAACACGATCGAGATAGAGCTGTGAGAGCGCCCGCGAGACACACTCTGCGAGTCCGTCGCTGATCGAATCGGGGTGACCGATTCCCTTTCGTTCGACGATTTCGACCGCCTGATCCTCGACGGCCCGCCGGTCGAGTTCGCTAATCTGAATGTTCCGACTCATTGCCGACCTTTCGCTTTCACTGATGCTATAACTTGCGGAAACCTCTCGACAACAGAATATAACTTACACGCATTAATTGGCCGTGCTCGGCCGACGATCAACCCACACTCGTTCCCACCTGTCTCCAGTCAGTCGTTCCCGTCAGCCGCGAGCAACAAGCCAAGATACGAGGTCCGAATCTGGTCGTCGGCGTCGAGGCCGAGCGTTTCGAGCACCGCAATGGCACCCTCGCGGATCGATTCAACGCCCTCCTCGTCGGTTTCGCGTTCGACTTCGACGAACTCGCCGAGGCCGTCGACCGCGTCGATCACGACGGTGTAGCCGTCAAGTTCGTAGAACGTCCGGTCTTTTTTCACGACGAACGCGGCTTCGAAGCCAAGTCCCGAAAGAATCCCCGCGAGCGCGTTGTCGTCGTCGACGGCGGTTTCGTGTTCCTCGCGGGTTTTCGATTCGGCCTCGACGAGCGGTCCTTTGTAGGTCAGTTTCGTCACCGACTCGCCCGTCGCGGGTTCCTCGCGACGAATCCGCAGCGCCTCGTCGGTCTCGGCAAAATCGCGGTGTGGCGCATTGTAGTACGAATCGATCTGTCGACGACTCCCGGTTCGCGTCGCTCCCACGTCGTTGAGTCGCGCGCGGAGTGACTCGTGGTCAGCGCGACATTTGAGTTCAACTTCGTACATAACTGATTGGAGACGGTGGCAACCCAAAGGTTCGGGGGTCGGCGTGTGGCAATTTGGGAAAGACACCGTGTGACTGAGCGCTCACGACCACGTGCCGTGTGACCAGTCAACACGGACGCTTGGCGCCGAGACGGCGTCGAACCGTGCTTCTTAAGGGTACATCGCAAGTTTGTGCAGGTATGAGTGATGAACAGGCCGAGGCGGTCGACGCCGACGCTGATGAGCCTGCAGACGCCGAACCGGCGACCGAAAGCGAAGCGCCCGACGGACTGCAGTACGGCGACTTCGTGAAACTCGACTACACGCTGCGGACGACCAGTGACGATGAGGTCATCGACACGACCGACGTGGAAGTCGCCGAGGAAGCTGGCTTTGCCGACGACGACAACCGCGACTTCACGCCGCGAACCGTCATCATCGGCGAGGGCCACGTGTTCGAGGCCGTCGACGAGGCGCTCGTCGGCAGCGAGGTAGGCGACAGCGGCGAGGTCGTTATCTCGCCCGAGGAGGGCTTCGGCGAGTACGACCCCGATCAGGTCAAAACCATCAGCGCCGAGAAAATCGACGAGGACGACCGCTACCCCGGTGCAGCGGTCCAAGTCGACGGCCAGCAGGGCCAGATCGAGACGATCATCGGCGGCCGTGCGCGGGTCAACTTCAACCACCCGCTGGCCGGTGAGGAACTCGAATACGCCTACGAGATCGTTGGCGTCGTCGAGGACCGCGAGGAGAAGGCACAGGGCCTGCTCGCGATGTACCTCCAACAGCCCCCGACCGTCTGGATTCAGACCGACGAGGTCGACGAAGAGGTCACCGTCGAACCAGACGAGGATGACGAAGACGCCGAGTCGACGACCGAAATCCAGACCGTCGAAAAGGAGACGCTCTACATCGAGTCGACCCCACAGCTGGCGATGAACCAGCAGTGGATGTTCCAAAAAAGCCAGATTGCCCAGGACATCATGACGAAACTCGATCTCGACCGCGTGATCGTCCAGGAGATTCTCGACGGCGGCGGGATGGGCGGCATGTTCGGCGGGATGGGCGGCATGGGTGGCATGGGTGGCGGTGCCGAAGACGTCGAAGCCGCACTCGAAGATATCGACCTCGATGACGTCGACCTCGACGCCGACGAACTCGCCGAAAGCCTCGAAGAGTAACGCAGCAAAACCGCAGTATTTCTCACCGCTGGCGAACACGGAGAGATATGTCGCTCAAAGACGCCCAGTCTGCCGTCATCGTTGCCGCGGCGGTTGCGGCCTGCACCATCGGCGTGACTCTTCTCCTCGAATTCGTGTTCGTCGTCGAGGTGAGTCTGCTTCTCCAGATCGCACCGCTGTCGGTGTACTTTCTGTACACGTTTGCCCACTCGCGGTTGCCGGATGGGCTGGATCGTTCACGAAACTGGGCCGGCTTGGCTGTGTTCGTGAGTCTCCTCGTAATCGGCTACGCGCTCGTCTGAGGATTCGGCGGTACCGACTCAAGCGATGTCTCGACTCGTGTCGATTTCGATGCCCGCGGTGAGTTTGAGTTTGATCGTCTCGTCGAGTGCGCGGCCACCGCGGAACTTGGGCACCGAGAGGCGGCTGGTGACTTCCGTTCCCTGAATACGCGTCGTGAGATCGAAAACGAGGTCGGCCATCTGTGCAGTGAGATCGCGTCCTGCGTCGACCGAGTGGCCATCGAGCCCGTGCAGAATCGCGACGCTGTTGGTGTTTTCAAGCTGCGTCTGCAGCTGGTTGAGAAAGTATCGGTACTGTCCGGCGTCCTGTTCTTCGAGCTGATTGATCGTGTCGATGATCAGCGTTGACTCCTCCGACAGCGTGCCGATGAGTTTGCCCGCCTGATCGATCGGTGCTTCGACACCGATCTCTCTGATCGTTGGATCGCCAATCTGTGTCTGGTCGGCCGTCCGGTCGAAGGCGTCGGCCACGGCCTGATCCGAGCGAACGGTCGTGAGATACAGCGTCGACCGCATGGCCGTGAACTCGTAGAGAAACAGCTCGGACTGGCTGAAGGGTGGCGCAGAAAACAACACGATGCTGCCCGGCGGAAACCCCCCTTCGAGTTGCCGGTCGAGCACGTCAATGCCCGTTGGGAGCCGTCCGTCCATACCGTTGCTTACGAACAGACGATGTTAACGCTTACCCTCGCACGCGAGGACGACCATCAAAACCGACGAACGGGAACGCGAAACCGGGTGTGCAGCCACGCCGGAAGCCGCGAGTCATCGAGGACTCGTACCTCACAGCATCGTTCCATGCGCCGCATCGAGTCAAGCAGTCGATCGGCGGCGTGAATCGAAACCGCACACGGCGTGACGACGACCGCTATCCGTGTGAAACCGGGAGGTTCGCGTGTCAGCTTTCCACACGGAAGCACACGAACCGCAAGCGTCAGCTCGTGGCGAGACGCCAGCGTTCGACGACGGACAGCCGACATCGACACGCCGGGAGTGACCGCAATAAGCTGCATAGCCACCGAGTGGTGACGGCTTTGTATCTAAAGGTTCGGATGGCGAACAAAGAACATCGAACGGGTGCAGTCGCAACAATACACCGCATCGACACCCCCAACAGCGAGGTCGACACCGAGCCGATCAGTCCTGACAGCAGCCGCCAGCCTCGCCGCCGAAGTCGACCGCGAGAGGTTCGGAGACGGCCTGATTGATCGCATCGAGCCGCTCTTGCAGGGCATCTTGGGCATCGAGGAACTCGGCCATGACGGGCATGGTGTTGAGTTCCCGCTGGGCGTCTTGGACCTCGCGCAGCGACTGGCGGTCGGCGCGGCCGGCCTCGCGGTCGACCATAAACTCGTGGCGGAGCTGTTCGAACTCACGGATCTGTGCTTGGACTTCCGCGTCGTTTTCGACGGCTTTGCGCGCGTCGACGAACGCGGTGTGTTCGGGGCAGTCGGCGATTGTTTCGCCGAGTTCGCGACCGAGCGCTTCCAGCGTTTTGGTCTCAACACTCATACGATCGCCTAGGAGGTTGTGCGGTTTAGCTGTGGCGGAAGGAACGATCCACCACAACGGAGCCGAGGCTATCGCCGCTGGCAGTCGACCGGGGCGTTTAGTACTGCACAGTGTGAGCAGAAACTCGTGTCCGCGCTCACACTCTCGGTCATTGCGATCGTCTCGACGGCGATCGTTTGGAAGGGAAGCGAACTGCTGGACCGGTCGAGCCAGCGGCTCGGGCTGTACTACGGGTTGCCGGCGGTCGTCCAGGGCGCAGTCATCGTTGCGATCGGCTCAAGTTTTCCCGAACTCGCGAGCGTCGTCCTCGCGGTGCTGCGCCATGGAACGTTCGACCTCGGTGTCGGCACCATCGTCGGCTCGGCCATTTTCAACATTCTCGTGATTCCCGCGCTGAGCGCGCTGCGGAGCAGTCCGCTGTCGGTCAACCGCGATGTCGTCTACAAGGAAGGGCAGTTCTACATGCTCGCGATTGCCGTGCTGTTGCTCACGTTTTCGTTCGGCGTCATCTACAACACCGGCGGCAGCGGTGCCGTCTCGGTGATCGGCCGGCCGCTGGCATTGATTCCGATCGGCATGTACGTGCTCTATCTCTTCATTCAGTACCAGGACGTCCACGACTACGACCCGCCAGTCGAGTCGCCACAGGACAGCGTCGGCCGCGAGTGGCTCCGACTGGCCGCCGGCCTCGTGTTGATCGTTATTGCTGTCGAGGGGCTGATCCACGCGGCGCTCGGCTTTGGCGAGCTGTTTGACTCGCCCGAGTTCATTTGGGGGCTGACCATCGTCGCCGCCGGAACGAGTTTTCCCGACGCCTTCGTGAGCGTGCGGGCGGCGGGCCGCGGCGACGGCGAGGTGAGCGTCGCCAACGTGCTCGGAAGCAACACGTTTGATCTCCTCGTTGCCCTCCCGGTCGGCGTGTTGTTGATCGGCTCAACCGTTGTCAACTACGCGCTCGCGGTGCCGATGATGGGGGTGCTGACGCTCGCGACCGTCGTGTTGTTCACCGCGATGCGAACGAACCTCGAGATTTCGCGGCGCGAGGCCTGGGTGTTGTTGGGCTGTTACGGGCTGTTCATCTGTTGGATCATCCTCGAAACCGCGGGAACGATTTCGACGCTACCGCCCGTTCAGCCCGGCATCGACTAATCGCGGCGGGACTCACTGAATCGACAGCCCACGCTTCGTCGACACCGACTCCACATCACCAGAGTCCAAGTCCACCGAGAACGAGCCGAAGTGCAATGATCGTCAACAGCCAGAGCACGATCCAGCGTCGCAGTCGGCTGCTGATCCGGTCGCGCACCCGTCGACCAACGAGCACACCGCCGACCGCGGGAATCGCGGCGGCAACCGAGAGACCAAACACCACGAGCGTGGGGTACAGTCCGAGCGCGCCGGCCGCACCGACGCGGATTGTGTTGATGCCGACGAACACCATGGCGACGACACCCACAAACAGGCTGTGGCTCATATCGAGACTCCGCAGATACGCCACGAGCTGGATCCCGACGTTGGTCGCGCCGAACAACAGTCCCGACACCGCGCCGACGACGACCATGACGACGGGTCGCTCACGGGTACGCCGGCCATCCGTGTCGCTGCCGGCTGCGCCGAACCCCGGAACCGACACGGACGGAAGCGCAACCGCCTGCTGGCGGGTTGCGACGAAGCCGAGCGTAATNAGGCCAAGCCCGACGCGAACCGGNTCTTCGGGCAACAGATCGAGAATCACCATGCCGAGAATCGTGCCGAGCAACGCGGAGACGACCAGCGGCGCAAACCGTCTTCCGCAACGTGCCAGCTGCTCGCGCGAAAGCTCGCTGACGAGCGTGACGTTGGCCGCGAGAATCGGGACAATCATGATGACGACCGCCGTTGCGGGTGAGATCAGCGTCGCCAACGCCATTGTCCCAACGACCGCAAACCCAAAGCCCGCCAGTCCGTTGACCAATCCCGCGCTGATCACGATACCCGTGAGCAACCCGATAAACAGCGGCGTGAGTTCGAGCGTCATAAGAAACGAAAGATGGCCGGAAAGCGGAGCCCAAGCGTAATAACTCCCCGTCACCGGTGTACAGAGAACGCAACAGCGCGAGCCCGTGTGGTTCGAGACGACGCGTTGGCCTCGATGAATCTCTGCGTTTACTGTGGCGGATTTTACACGTTGGCTTCGACGAACTCGACGAGATCACGCTGCTCGCCCGGCGAGACACCGTGTGGAGCCTGGTACACGGTGTACGAGACGGCTGCGCCGAGTTCCTCAAACCGGTTGGCCGCGGCCTCCGACCGGGCGGCGGGGATAATCTGGTCGGCCGACCCCGCAGCGATGAATATCGGTTTGTCGGCAATGCCGTCGGGGGCGACAACGTGGTGTGAGTCGGGCAGATAGCCGTGAAGCGCGACAATCCAGCGGTAGCGACGCGGATCGTCGAGCAACAGCGCCATGCTCGTGATCGCTCCTTGGCTGAAGCCGAGCAGTCCCACGCGGTCGGCATCCAGATTGTAGGACTCGATGGCGGCCTCAACGCTGTCTTCGACGAGCGCACGGCTCCGCTCGAAATCCGCCGCGTCGGGCTGGCTCTGGTGAAGCCCACCGCCAGACAGGTCGAGATCGTACCACGTGTAGCCGCCCTGCAGCCGATCGGGCGCACGCAGACTGATGACGTGAAGCGAATCGGGAAGTTCCTGCGCAATCGGCAACAGATCCTGCTCGTTCGCCCCGCGGCCATGGAGCACAAAAACGACGGGCGCTGGGCCGTCGGTCGGCGAGTCGGGTTCGATGTGAACGTGCTCGAGTGGAATGTTCTTCATTGGTGGATTGTTGTCGGCGAGCCACTTAATTCGGAAGTAACCCTGATGCAACCAGTCGGGATTCACACCGACAATCCGGAGACAGCGGTGCCAGCACATGACACCCCGTGGCAGCCGAACCGACGGAAACGCCGTGGTTTTACGTCTCGGGGCGGTAGGTCGCCCAATGAGTCAGGACGCAGCGGAGTACTCCGAGGGCGACCTCCGAAACACGGGGATGAACCTCAGACACGACCGCGAGTGGGACTACGAACTCGACCGAATCGTCGAGGCAATCGAGGAGCGCGACGCGACGAAAGTCGGCCTCCAGTTCCCCGAAGGCCTCAAACGCCGCGGCCCGGCCGTCGCCGACGACCTCCGCGAAATCGTCGACGACGACGTCACCATTCTGCTGTCGGGCCAGCCCTGCTACGGCGCGTGCGACCTCGACACCTATCTGATGCGCCGCACCGACGTCTTCGTTCATTTCGGTCACTCGCCGATGAAGGAATCGGACAAAATCATCTACGTCCCGCTGTTTTCCAACGTCGACCCCTACCCGATTCTCGAAGAGTCGCTCGCAGAACTCAAAGACCCTGACGACGACCCCGCCGTCGGCCTCGTGACGACCGCCCAGCACATGAATCTCTTTGGCGAAATGGTCGACTGGTTCGAAGAACGGGGCTACGAGGTCCACACGCGCAAGGGCGACGACCGACTCACCTACGAGGGCCAAGTGCTCGGCTGCAACTACGCCTCCGCGGATATCGACGCCGACCAGGTGCTGTACGTCGGCGGCGGCAAGTTCCACCCGATGGGGCTGGCGATGGAACACCAAGAGAAAAACGTCGTGATCGCCGACCCCGTCAACAACGTCGTCACCATCGCCGACCCGATGCAGTTTCTCAAACAGCGGTACGCCTCGGTCCACAAGGCAATGGGTTCCGAAAAGTGGGGCGTGATTTTCTGTACGAAAATCGGCCAGGGTCGCTGGGAGATTGCCGAGGAAATCCTCGAAAACAACGACAACGCCTACCTGATCACGATGGACGAGGTGACGCCGGATCGCCTGCGGAACTTCAAGATGGACGCCTTCGTCAACACGGGTTGTCCCCGGATCACGACCGACGACGGCCCGCGCTTTCACAAGCCGATGTTAACTCCCGGCGAGTACGAGATTGCGATGGGCAACAAACCCCTCGAGGACCTCGAGTTCGACACCTTCCACGGAACGTGGTAGGGACGGTGCGGGAGTCGATTGTGCTGACAGACTCGGGTTACCGGTTCGTAGCTGCAGTTGCTTCGACGTAGTTAACCGCTTCGTCGGGCGTGTCGACCGCCGCAATCCAGGGCAAGTCGTGGGTGTTGAGGCCGGCGACCGGGCGGTCGTACACCCGCGAAAAGCCGTGTTCGGAGAGCGTGCCGCCGCCGCCGGCGATGGCGATAACGGCCCTCCCGTTCAGCGGAACCAACACGTTTCGTGCGTGGCCCATCCCGGTCGCAATCGGCGTCGTGACGAACCGGTTGGCGTCGGCAACGCTGTCGGTGGGGAGAATCCCGATTGTCTCGCCGTCCGATTCGTGTGCGCCCCGACAGGCCGCGCGCATCACGCCGCCCATGCCGCCACAGACGAGTGTATGTTCGCGTTCGGCGAGCAGACGACCGACGTCTTCGGCCAGTTGCTCGGTCTGTTCGTCGAGTCGCGAGCCGCTGCCAATGAGACTGATTCGCATGAGAAGAGGTGTCTGGCGAGTCGCAAATTCGTTGTGTTTTGCTCGCCAATCGGGTGCCGACGACCACACACGAAGTAGCATCAGTGATCCCAGTGCGTGAGAATATGCCGGCGATTCATTAGCGTCGGTGACAACGTGTCTGTATGGTAACTGTCGTTGTGAACGACGATCCGATGATCCGAACCGACGACCTCCAAGCAACCCTCGGCGAGGCGGCAACGGTCGAAACAGCCGTGCTCGACTCGACCGACGAGATCATCGAGGCCGCCGCCGACGCCGTCGGCCTCGTTGTCGACGTCAACACGCCCGTTCCTGCCGCCGTGTTCGAGGCCTGCGACGATCTCCAGATTGTCGCGCGTGCGGGCGTCGGTGTCGATCAGATCGCCCACAAAGTCGCCGCCGAACACGGCGTGACGATCGTCAACGTGCCAAACTACTGCACCGAGGAGGTCTCGACACACGCGGTCGCGATGCTGTTGGCGGCGGTCCGCAACATCAGCCTGTACGACAGCCGAGTCGACGCCGGCGGCTGGGACTGGACCGACGGTCAGCCAATCCACCGCCTGAATGAGTCGACGATCGGTCTCTTGTCGTTCGGTGGGCTCGCCCGACGAACCGCCGAGAAACTCGCGGGACTCGACTGCCAGATAGTCGCCGCCGACCCCTACGTCGACGCTGAGACGATGGCCGAGTACGGCGTCGAAAAAGTGCCCTTCGACGACCTCGTCGACCACGCCGACCACGTCTCGATTCACGCGCCGCTGACCGACGACACGCGCGGCATGTTCGACCGAACCGCGTTCGAACGCATGAGCGAAACCGCGATCCTCGTCAACGTCGGTCGCGGGCCGATCGTCAAGGAGCCCGACCTCGCGTGGGCGCTTGACACCGGCGAAATCGCTGGCGCAGCCCTCGACGTGCTCGAAAAAGAGCCACCGACCGATTCGCCGCTGGTCGGCCGCGACGACGTGATCCTCACGCCACACGCCGCGTTCTACTCGGAGGAGTCGCTGACCGAACTCAACGAACACATCGGCAACGACATTCTCGCAGTGCTCGCCGGCGAGAAACCGAACGGATACATCGACCCCAACGCCGACTGGCTCTAAGTCGTCGAAGAGAGGTTGGTGTCGCGTCACGGTCGAGCCGCTGCGCAACCGAGCCGCGGTGTCGGCGTCGTCAGTTTCGACAGTTTGCTCGCCACCGACGAACCGCCGCATCACCAACGTTTAGGAGCACCCGGCACGCAGCATGGGATATGACTGTGAGCGACTGGGGTGACTGGCTGCCGCGGGCCGTCGCCACCGCCGACCCCGACACCGTCTCGATCTGGTATCTCGGCTGCAACGGCTTCGTGCTCAAAGCACGCGAGGGAACCACGCTCTGGATCGACCCCTACGTCGGTCTCGGCGATCCACCGCGGACGCTCCGGATGATTCCCGTGCCGTTCGATCCCGAAGACGTCACCGAGGAGGCAGTCGACGCCATTCTCGCAACCCACGAACACACCGACCACACCCACGGGCCGACCCAGGGGCCGATCCTCGAAAACACGGGTGCGGACTTTTTCGCTCCCGACGACAGCCTTGCGGTCGCCTTCGAGGACGAGCAGTGGCTCGAATCGTACGACATCGACGAGTCACAGTTCACCGAAGTGACCGAGGGCGATTCGATCGACATCGGTGCATTCGAGATCGACGTCGTCGAAACCGAAGACGCCGACTCGACCCATCCGGTTGGCTACATGATTCACCACGAGTCGGGCACGGTCTTTCACGCCGGCGACAGCAAGGCCTCGGCGAGTTTTCCCGACCTCGGCGAAGCATACGACATCGATCTCGGCATTCTCGCGTTCGGCGCGATCGGCAACGTCGCCGACAAGGAAACCGGCGAACCCGTCCGAACCAAGTGGTATGCGACCGAAAACGAGACCATCAAATCCGCCTCCGATCTCCAACTCGATCGGCTGCTGCCGAGCCACTGGGACATGTGGAAGGGGATGACCGCCGATCCGACCGTGTTGCACCACCACACCGCCTCCTACGAGCATCCGAAACAGCTCGAAATCGTCGAGATCGGCGACCGCGTCGAACTCTAACTGCCCGACCACCCCGGGTCGTTGCTGACGGGTGCAAGATCGCGACACCAACCATCCCGACTAGTCACTTTTTATCTCTGACCGTCAAGCGGATGCGTATGCACAAGCGCGCAGTCGCGTTTGCCGAACAGGCACGCGAAGAGTACGGATTCGACCCTGATGTCCACGAGTTTCAAGCGGGAACAAAAACAGCGGCAGACGCGGCCGATGCGATCGGCTGTGACATCGCCCAGATTGCCAGTTCGCTCGTTTTTGTTGTCGATGGTTCGCTTGTGATTTCGGTCACGAGCGGTGCAAACCGGGTGAGCGAAGCCGCACTCGGGGAGGCCGTTGGCGCGTCCCCCGACACGGTGTCGATGGCCGACGCCGATGAAATTAAACAGACAATCGGGTGGGCGATCGGTGGCGTCCCACCGTTCTGTCACGACGAAGCGGTTCCCGTGCTCGTCGACGAGACGCTGTGCAAGTTCGAGACCGTCTGGGCGGCCGCGGGAACCCCAAACGCGGTGTTTCCGATCGATCCCGAAACGCTCTGTACACACGCCGACGCGACCGTCGCAACCGTCGCAGCGTGATGGCCGCAACCGTGGCCAAGTAATAGTCGGCGGCTGTCCGGCCGTATCTTGCGTTCACGTCTCGCGTCTGGCGCTAGTTTTGGGATGTGTATCGACCGCTACAGAAGCGCAACCGGTTTACTCACCGCCATCAGATCCACCACCAATGACTGAGACGGTTGCGGTCGCCGTGCCGAGAAAGGGTCGGCCGCTCGAAGCGGTGCTCGACCGGGTGGCGCGCGTCGGTGGCAACGAGGCAACAGCGCTCGCCGATTCGGTGAGTTCGACGCTTCGGTACGAAAAAGCGGTCACGAAAAACCGACAGCACGCCGAGCGTGGTCCCTACGAACGACTGGCCGCCTACAGCGACCCCGACGACCCACACGCCCCCGAGTACACGCTGCTTCGCGACGACCGCGAACAGTATCCGCGACGAATCGTCTTCGACAGCGCGACCGTCTCGCTGGATGACTACGACCTCCGGCTCATCGGCCGCGAGGAACCGTTTCGCGCGCTGCGAACCCACGAGTTTGCGCTCGGCTTCGACAGCGCCGATCTCGTCCTCGAAGAAGTCGTCGACCTCGAACCCGACGGGTTGGGCTCGCTGACCGAGATCAACAACCGAATCGACCCGAAAAACACCGACGTCCGCGTCGTCACGGGCCTCGGCGACACCGTCTACCACACGCTGTTGGCAAGCCCCGACCAACTCGGCGAGCACGACGGCCTCGACCGCGCGTTCATCGCCGACTACGAGGGCGCGCTGTGTATCTCCCCGCGGTACGAACGGCTGGTTCAGGCCGTCCTCGGCACGCGAGCGATGGGCGACATCGAGTTCGTCTACCCGACCGGGAATCGCGAGGAGGAAGCGGATATCGCCGACGTCGGCGTCGGCGTCTATCTGACGATGACGGGGTCGACCGCCCGCGAGTACGGGCTCTTGGTCGGCGAAAATCTCTTTCCGAGCGAGACGGTGTTGATGGAGAATCACGCGGAGACGACGACCGCCGCCGACGCAATCAAGCAAGAACTGACCGATCCGGCGGTCGAAACGGCGCTGTCAGTTCGATAAAAACCCAAATTCCTATACGCCGCGGTGGAGTCACTCAGGCTGTGACGCGCGTCTGTCTCGTTGGGGCCGACGAAATCGACCTCCGCTACGAACTCCTCTCGCGAGAGACCTCGCGGGCGGCGCTGTCGACCTACCGGCTCAGCCAGCCGTTCGACAACAGCGTCGCGCTCGATACGGTCAGTCTTGGCGCGGCCGTCTCGTTGTTGAACGATCTCAACTGGTATCTGGTTCGGTTCGTCGACCACGCGCTCATCCGCGAACCGAGTATTTCTGCGTCCGAGTGGCTTTCGCGATCGTTGGCGACGGCGGTGCGCGACCGCGAGTTGCCGCCCGAAGAAACCGACCAACTGCTCTGTGTGTTCGGTGTCGAAGACAATCGGCTGGTTGAACCGCTCTATGCCCGCCGTGTCGATGGCGAGATCCCTGACTACGACCTGCGCGATGTCGACGAAACGGTCGTTGTTCGCGTTTCGGAAACCGAGTTTCGCGCCTGAATCGTCTTTTTGTGTCGGTGGAGAAACCGTGACGCCGGCGGCTCCGTTCGGATCAAAAAAGTGATCTATCTGACTACGGCGCGTCAAACATCCCGGTCGACAGATACCGCTCGCCACTGTCCCAAAACACCGTAATCACGAGCGGATCGTCAACGCCCTCAGTAACCAGCCGCTCGGCAACCCGGCGCGCCGCGAGATTCGACGCCCCGCTCGACTGGCCAACGAAGATTCCCTCTTTGCTCACGAGGCGGCGGCACTCCTTTTCGGCCGCCTCGGCGGAGACGACCTCGATCGAATCCAGCAGGTCGGTGTCGAGATTCGGGCTGATAAATCCCGGCCCCATCCCCTGAAAACTGTCGCCCGTCGGCTCCTCACCGGAGAGCACCGCCGAATCGTCGGGCTCGACGGCGACGATTTCCATGGCGGGAAACTCCTCGCGCAGTCGCCGACCGATGCCGGTGATCGTACCGCCAGTGCCGACGCCGGCGACGAGCGCGTCGACCGTGCGGTCGCCGATCTGTTCGAGGATTTCGGGAGCGGTCGTTTCGTAGTGTGCTTGCGGATTCGCACGGTTTTCGAACTGCCGCAGCTGGACGAACCCGCATTCGGTTTCGAGTTCGTCCGCGCGGTCTTTGGCCGTCGAGATGTCGCCCTCGACGAGTTCGAGTTCCGCGCCGTACGCCCGCATGATCTGGCGGCGCTCGGGCGATTTCGAGGCCGGCATGACGATCTGGACGTCGTAGCCCTTGGCCGCGCCGACCATCGCGATCCCGATTCCCGTGTTGCCACTTGTCGGCTCGACGATTGTGTCGCCCTCGCGCAGTTCGCCGTCGCGTTCGGCGGCAGCGATCATCCAGAGCGCCGCACGATCCTTTGCCGAGCCGCCGGGGTTGCGCGATTCGAGTTTGGCCGCGATCGTCGCGCCCGCCGGAGCGTCGACGCTGACCAGCGGCGAGCCGATGGTGTCGAGAATGCTGTCGTCCATTTGGGTGTGCTTCGACCTCCGGGGCTAAACGCGTGGCGGACTGCGGCAAGATGGTGATGACTGAGTTCGCAAAAATCCAGCACAGCCACCACCCACCCCGCACAGAATCGGTCCACACAGGTTTTAGCCATTGCGCACAAACGACGGACTATGGGAACGCTTCAGACGATGCAGCCCGACGCGGACTGGGAGAGCGACGATGCGGCCGTCCTCGAAACGCTTGCGGACGACTACGTGTTTCACGTTTTCGGCGGCGACTGGTGTGGTGACTGCCAGCGACAACTGCCGGCGTTCGGCGCAGCGCTGGCGGCCGCCGGCGTCGACGCCGATCGAATCCACCACTATCCGGTCGAAAAACGCGCTGACGGTTCGAAAACCGGCCCCGGTGTCGACGAGTACGGAATCGAGTACATTCCGACCGTGGTGGTCGAACGTGACGGCGAGGAAGTTGCGCGCTTCGTCGAGGACGCCGACGAGCCGATTGCGACGTATCTCGCTGCGCGACTCTGAGCGATTGTGTAGCCGTTTTTATCGGAAAGAATCGCTTATGACCAGGCCCCGTCCTGTGTGTTATTACGGCCAAGTACCGTCCTGTGTGTTATTACGGCCAAGTACCGTCCTGTGTGTTATTACGGCCAAGTACCGCCCTGTGTGTTATTACGGCCAAGTACCGCCCTGTGTGTAGGCGTCGGCAACCCGTTCGATGGCGACGACGTAGGCCGCGGTCCGGAGCGTCGACGCCTCGGTCGACTCGTAACTCTCGATCAGCCCCTCGAACGCCTCAACGATCACCCGTTCGAGTTCCTCGTTGACGCGCTGTTCGGTCCACGAAAACCGCTGTCGGTTCTGCACCCACTCGAAGTACGAGACCGTCACCCCGCCCGCGTTGGCCAGAATGTCGGGGACAACCCAGACGTCATTGTCAGCTAACACCCGGTCGGCGGCGGGCGTCGTCGGCCCGTTTGCGGCCTCGACAACCACGTCGGCCGCAACGTCGTGGGCCAACCCCTCGTTGATCGCGTTTTCGAGCGCCGCCGGAATCAACAGGTCGACATCGAGCGTCAGCAACGCCTCGTTCGAGAGCGACTCGGTGTCGCCAAAGCCGTCGACAGCCCCGGTTTCGCGTTTGTGTTTGGCGACAGCCGCAGGGTCGATGCCGTTGGAATCGTAGATTGCGCCGCCCGAATCAGAGACGGCGACGATGCTCGCACCTACTTCATCGATGAGCCGGGCGGCAGTTGCGCCCGCGTTACCGTAGCCCTGCACCGCAACCGTGGCATCGGCGAGGTCGCGACCGAGCCAATCGAACACCTCACGGGCGGCGAGCATGACCGACCGGCCGGG
>SL_4KL_010_BRINEDRAFT_10000331_pt1 | contig 23927 bp, 21 predicted proteins | sample SodLak_010_BRINE_2_FD_10664 | JGI IMG/M metagenome (IMG submission 10664) | reverse complement strand
CCTTCATTGGCGATGTGAAGCCCCGAAAGAAGAATCGGGATGAGCAAGCTGAGCAGTTTTACATTTTTCATGAGTAGAAATAACCACAGATGTTTGAAAAAGGCAAAATGTGAGAACAGATAATTTTTCTGTAAGAGTAGCAGAACCGATGATTCCCTTGTATATTTATTTCCATTCAAATTCATAAAAACCAAAAGAGAACCCACTCGCCATGTCAACTGCGTTAATTATTATTCTCGGGCTGCTGCTAGTTCTGTTTGTAGCGATGCCAATTTCCATCTATAACTCTCTTGTTAAACTGAACAACCGCGTTAAAAATGCATTTTCTCAGATTGATGTGCAGCTGAAACGCCGTTATGATCTGATTCCAAATTTGGTTGAAACCGCCAAAGGGTATATGAAGCACGAAAGCGAAACGCTTGAAGCCGTAATTCAGGCGCGGAACCAAGCGCAGCAGGCGGAGTCTCAGGCGGCAAAAAATCCCAGTGATGCCGACGCCATTAAAAAACTGCAGGGATCTGAGCAGGCACTGACCGGCGCACTTGGCAAAATGTTTGCACTCTCCGAGTCGTACCCCGACTTGAAAGCCAATCAAAACATGATGCAGCTATCTGAAGAGCTCTCATCAACAGAAAATAAGATCGCCTATGCGCGTCAATCGTTCAACGACGCCGTGATGCAGTACAACACAGGCAGAGAGAAATTCCCGAATATCATATTTGCCAATATGTTTGGGTTTACACCGGCGGCACAGTTTGAGTTGGATGCACCGGCAGAGCGAGAAGCGCCATCCGTATCATTTTAAACGATTTGATGTAGATTATTTATGGACTTTTTTGAAGCACAAGACCAGGCACGCCGAAAAACGTGGAAGCTAATTGTTCTCTACTCTATGGCCGTCATCACTTTAATTGTAGCGGTCTATTTGGTGGTGCTGTTTCTCTTTGCGTATCAGCAGGGTGGCCTGCAGGAAATCTGGAATCCGCCGCTGTTTATAGCGGTTTCAGGTTTTACCATTTTTCTGATTTTGATTGGAACCGTTACCCGGGTTCTGCAGCTCCGAAAAGGAGGATCGGCCGTGGCTGAAATGCTCGGGGGGAGAAAACTGAATCCATCCACGAACGATTTTAAAGAGAAGCAGCTTCGCAACGTGGTGGAGGAGATGTCGATCGCGTCGGGACTGCCGGTGCCGGATATTTATATTTTGGATAACGAGCCATCGATTAATGCATTTGCCGCCGGGTACGGAACTCGTGATGCTGCAGTTGGGGTGACCCGCGGTGCGCTGGATCAGCTTAGCCGCGATGAGCTGCAGGGAGTGATTGCCCACGAGTTCAGTCATATTTTTAATGGCGATATGCGGATTAATATTCGCCTGATTGGCATTCTAAACGGAATTCTTCTGCTCCATTTGATGGGGATGATTCTGATGAGAAGCAGCTTTTTTGCCGGTCGCGGACGCAGTTCCGGTCAGGGCGGTAAGAGCGGTGGTGGGGCGATGGCGATTCTTTTGCTGGGTCTTGCGCTGATTATTATCGGCTATATCGGGATGATTTTTGGACGGATGATCCAGGCGGCGGTATCAAGGCAACGGGAGTACCTGGCGGATGCGGCGGCTGTGCAGTATACACGAAACCCGGATGGACTTGCCGGTGCACTTCGAAAAATTGCATCAAAAAAGGGCGGATCGAAAGTGGAAGATGGCCACGCTATGGAGTTGAGCCACCTGTTTTTTGCCAATAGCTACAAGTCAGCACTGAGCAGTCTGCTGGCAACGCACCCACCCATCGAAAAAAGAATTAAGGCAATATCTCCCTCAACTGACGGAGTTGAGAAGAGCTCGACGGAAAAAGTTCGTGAGAGGATGGAGAAGCAACGGGTGGAATCACCGAAAGACGGCTCACCGAAAAAAGGTAGTAAGTTCGGGGCGTTGGGAGATATATTTTCTCCGGAGTTGATGATCGCCGCATTTGGGACCGTGGGCCAACGCGACCTTCAGTACGTGCAAAAAATGATGGGACAAATTCCCGAAGATGTTAAAGATGCTGCTCATAATCCGTTGGAGGCCGAGGCGATGATTTACGGATTGTTGCTGTCGGGCGATGATGATGTGAGTAACGAACAGATGGGAACGATTGAAGAGCTGTGTGGCACGGAAGTTTTTGAGGCCGTTGGACGCATCAAACCGATACTGAAGAAAGTGAAACCGGAGTGGAAGTTGTTTGTGGTAGATATGGCAATTCCCGCATTGAAGCAGATGAGTGAAAGGCAGTACGGCCAATTCCGGGAGGCGATAGAGAAGTTGATTAAGGCTGACAAGCAGGTTTCCATCTTTGAATTTGCGCTCGAAAAGGTTGTGATCCACAGCCTGGATGCAGAGTTTGGAAAAGATGTTGAGCCTAAAATTGAGCATCATAATCTAAAGCCGCTGGGCAAGGAGTTATCGATACTTCTTTCTGCTGTTGCGCACGCTTCGGACGGGGATTCGCAAGAGGCGTGGGATGAAGCGCTGACTCCAATAAAGGATGTGAAGCCGGATGACCTGGAGCTTTTGGATGCTGATAAAAGCAGTATGCAGCAGCTGGATGGTGCGATTGAGGCGTTTGCCAAGTCGGCCCGGCCGGTGCAAAAGTTTGTGCTCTCATCTATCATTCACGCGATTTCTGCTGACGGAAATATGTCGCGCAATGAAATAGAGTTACTCCGTGCAATTTCGATCTCCATCGATTGCCCGATACCTGTTTTTGGTTCATAAATATTTTTCCATTAACCTATAGGAGGCTTTGAAAAACCTTAAGGCGATACATTTCGACTTCCACCTCGCCCCGAAGAATCGGGACCGGATAATACACCGGCTTACACTCGGTGTACGCTCAATGTGACGTTTAGCGTCATGTTGAGGAACTCAGGGTAGAGGCAAATCTCGTCATGCTGAGCCAGTCGAAGCATACTGTGTTTCGTGCACTAAAATACTCTTCGAAGTTGTTCAGTGTGACGCTAAGCCTTGTGATGCTGAAATCTGCCGTCCGGCGGAGCGACGAATGAAGTCGAAGTATTTGTGTGCTTTTCAAAACCTCCTCATAAATAATATAGCCATGCCATCATTTGATATTGTAAACGAGATAAATTCCCAGGAGATTGATAATGCCGTAAACAATACTCTGAAAGAGGTGAGTACTCGGTATGATTTCCGTGGGCTTCACACTGAAGTAAACTTTCATAAAAAAGAGAATAAAATTGACCTTCTGGCTGCCGAAAGCATGAAGCTGAAGGCGGTGAAAGAGATGCTGGTCAAACACTTTATAAAACGGAAGCTGGAGCCAAAAGTGCTCGATTTTGGTCCTGAAGAGGGGAGTAGCTCGGGAGCCGTAAAAACGACCGCCACCATTAAGGAGGGTATTGATCGCGAGACGGCCAAGAAAATTGTGAAGACGATTAAATCTGCCAAGCTGAAAGTTCAGCCGGCCATTCAGGACGACCAGGTTCGTGTTACCGGCAAAAAGATTGATGACCTNCAGGAAGTNATTCAGATGCTNAAAGGCAAAAANTTCGGCATNCCNCTGCAGTTTGTAAATATGAAGTGATTGGGGGTAGATTTGAGATGTGAGATAAGAGACTTGAGGAAAACGCGTTCTGCGGATATTGCTGCAATNGATTAATCATTTACATATCCATCTTATTTACGGTACCTAGATGCCTTTCTAAAATCTCGCCTCTCACCTCTCAAATCTAATCTAAGGAACAGCTTGCTGCAGCCAGTTTTCGGGGTTTACGTTTTCGCTCCCTTCACGGATTAGGAAAAAGACAACCTCACCACGCATAGAGTCTTCATCGCCGGAGAGGCCGATAACGTCCCCTTTCTGTATCACCTGATTTTTGCGGACAAATATGCTGCTCAGATTGCCGTAGGCGGTTTTGTAATGGCCGTGGTTTACAAGTACCACTTCGCCTAAATCTCGAAACGGCATGATTTCAAAAATATAGCCGTCATTCACTGCGCGAACGGTAGATTCTGCCGGAGCCGCGATATCCACGCCGGGATTATTGGTTCGGGTTCCCAGTACGGGATGAACACGCTCCCCAAATTTCTCGGTGATGGTGCCATTTTCAACGGGCCAGGGGAGTTCTCCTTTTTGGGCGGCAAACTCTTCTTCGTAGATGCTCAGCTCTTCATCGCTAACCATACTCTCGCGCATAATGGGTGTGGAGTATCGCTCCTCTGCTGCGCGACGCTCATCATCATCTTCAATTTCACGGGCTTCAGCCAATCTCCTCTGCCGTTCACGTTCCGCTTCAACAAGTTCTTCCTCTTCTCGGATAAGCTCGTCGAGGGCACCATCAAGTTCATCGAGCTGACTCTGCCGCTCGGCCACCTGGTTCTGTAAGTTTTCTCGATCGCGCCGCAAGAGTTCAACATTTCGGCTCTGGAGGTTTTCCTGTTGTTCCAGCTCAACTTTTTCTTCTTCAATGGAGACTATCGCCTCGCGATTTCGCTCCTGAGTCTCTTCCAGGTCTCGTTGAGATTCTTCAAGTTCCGCCTGGGCTGCTTCTATTTCATCAGCCTGCTTCTGCCGATGTTGATCAAACCGGCTCAGGTAATACGACCGGACCATCAGCTGATTCAGCGAGGTGGATGTTAAAACAAGTGCCAGCTCCGTTGTGCGCCCATGTTTATAGAGGTAGGTCAGCGTAGATTTATACTCTTCAATAAGCTGTTGAAGCTGCAACTCCAGCTCGTTGATGTTGGCCTGAACGACGCCAATTTCCTGTTCAATTTGTGACTGTTCCTGTTCCATCTGGCGGATTTTCTCCTCCTGGAGCGTAATCAGTCGGCGAAGCTCTTCGTACTGTTGATAAATCTCTTCGTACTGCTCGGTGGTATAACCGAGGCGCTGCCGGTAATTTTCAATTTGGCTTTCGAGGTTTTGAATTTGGCTCCGGGTATCGTTCTGCTGCTCTTTTAAATTGTTACGCCGATCCTCATAGTCCGATTGGGCAAACAGCGGAGCACTGAAAATCATCATCAAAAAAAGTAGTATGGGGAGTATCCGTAGAGTCATCGGCGATAAATGGGGATGTTATCCGGAATGTCGAGCGTTAGCGTTGGCAGGGTTTGATTGACCTCCAGGCGCTGTACCAGGAACGTTGCACGAGAATTTTCGTCACGGCTTAAAATGGTCATTTTTCGAGGTAGTTGAAAGTTGTCAATCGTACCGTACCCCTCGTATTCAATTCTTCTGTAGGGGACTGATTCCTGGTTTGATGATTGAAAAACCTCCTGAATCAACCCGTCCGATTTTGAAACGGTTACCAGCGCTTCATTTTGCAGAAGCACGATATAGGTGTCACCGCCATCAAAAATCTGGTCAATATCATCAGCGGAGAGAGTAAAGTTAAAGAGGTCCAGCATATTCAGCGAGGCGATCGACCCAACGCTGCTCCTGTCACTCTGTTCGATGGATACTTTTTCGGCGTAATTATCAACCCGGTTGTATATCAGCAGCGAGTCTTGATCAACCAAAATTTCACCGCCCCGAATTCCACCGCTTGTTCGAATTTCAATCAGGCTGGTGCTTCGGTTTGATTGGAATTCGAGCGTAACCCGTTCGCTGTTGCCCGGTTCGCTGATAATGGCACGCCCCGTTCCGTTGATGGTCGTCAGCTCGCTGGAATAATCCGGAATTAGGGAAAGCAGAGAGTCGTGGCTGATGTCTGCCAATTCGAGATCCTCGGTGGTTTCGGGAGCCACCGGTCTTGGCGTACTACAGGCGGTAACGAGGAGCACCATCAAACCGAAAAATATAAACAGGCGAAATAGAGTCACGATTGAGCCGATTGAATTCGTTCTTGTAAATAATCTCGTTCAGGATCTTCATCGAGGGCTTTTTGCCACCACTCTACAGCATCTTCGGGGCGATCGAGAGCCTCATAAACATCCCCCATGTGCTCAAAAACTTCGGCGCTGGCATCGCCGGTATCGATAGAGCGTTGAATATATTCCCGGGCCTGTTCGTACTCTTCAAGTTTGTAAAAGATCCAGCCCATGGTGTCTAAATATGCGGCATTTTCCGGCTCGTGAGATATCGCCTGCTCGGCCAGCTCTTTGGCATAATCGAGCCGTTCACCTCGCACCGACAAAAAGTAGGCGTAATTATTCATGGCGTTGTGGTTGTTACGGTCGAGCCGAAGAGCGTGTTCGTAGGACTCAACTGCATCTTCCCACCGGTCGAGATCTTGTCGAACATCGCCGAGGGTACTGTGAATGACCGAACGTAAATTTCGATTTGCCGGAGCCAGCGTGGCATTTTCAAGCCATTCAACGGCCTTTTCGGGTTGATCCTGCAGCATATACGAAGCCCCCGTAAAAAATTGGATGAGGGCATCATCCGGGGCGTGTTTGTTAGCATCCTCAGATATCTCAATTACATCGTCGTACGCCTCCATCGAAAAGAGTGTCTGCATACGTTGGCGCCAAGCGTCGGGTTCATCCGGCATGATTTCGTTCACCCGCTCCAGTTTCTCAAGGGCTTTTTCCATCTCATTTCTCTGCAGGAAAAATTCTGCAGCAAGCAGCTGTGCAGGTCCGTAATCGGGTTCACTTTCGCTAAAGGCTAAGAGCACCTCTGTGGTTTGATCGGCAAGTTCTTGGTCGCCGGGATTTTGCTGATGCTGGGAATACATAAATCGAACCAGCTCCTGTTTTTGCGAGGGGTAAATCAGCGGATCTTCCAGCATGGAGACAAAAATATCCCCGAGGCTTTCCCAGTCAGATTGCTCCACAAATATTTCAGCCATCAGGATGAGTGTTTGCGGATCGCGAGCGTTACGTTCTCGGGCATCTTTCAGAATATTGAGGGCGCGCTCGGTTTCACCAAGCTGACGATAATACTGGCTGATGCTTCTTAGTGTTGAGAGGTTGTTGGGATTAATTTTCCGCATCTGCTCCAGCTCAACGAGCGCAGAATCTTGCATCTGCAGGGCGTTAAAATTCCTGAATTTTCGCAGGTGGAGCTCAAAACTGCCGCCCCTCCGTTCAATAATCTCGTTATACATTTGGTTTGATTCCAGCAACTCACCAAACCCAACGTAGGTATCTGCCAATTTATAGAGGATATCAACATCATCGGGGTGATACTCCAGGGCTCTTTTATATGCGTTGATGGCGGCCTCATCACGGCCGGATCGGTTATAAATATCGGCCAGTTTCATGTGGTACCACTTATTTTCGGGCACCAGATCTACGGCAGATTTCGCGTAATATGCCGCATTTGTGTAATCGCGGGTGGCGAGATATACATCAGCAAGAGCGTAATTAACACCGGGATCGTCATGGAGGGTCAAGTGAGCCAGGGTAAGATAGTCGAGCGCCTCCTCAAACTCCTCATTTTCAAAATGCATAATTCCGTCAATGTAAGCCTGTGTGGCTTTTGCATGATCTTCAGACATCGTCTGTGCCTGAAGGTTGATTCCTGTGGCAAAGGCACCGGAATCATCATAAACAAAATAAGTAGGTTTTTCATAGGGTTTGGCATGGAGTCAACTAACGGAATATACGATCTTTATGGTATCCTTTGGCGCGGGATTTGTTTCAAAAAACCGGCAGTCACCCGATGGCTCTTCGCAGAACATTAAGCCGCCGAAACGCCTTTAGCATTCTCGAGCCGTACCAGCTGAACCACTCACCATTTACCAGAATCACGCTCGATCCCGACATAAACTGCTTTACCTCTTTGATATGCTTCTCTTTGAAAGGATACGGCTCGCTGCTCAGTAGAATAATTTGCGGTTTTTTAAGCGAGAGCTCCTGCAGAGAGGTATTGGGATAACGAACCTTATCGGCATATACATTTTCGAGATTCCAATGGGAGAGAACGGAGTGGATATAGGTGTCGTGTCCAACGCTCATCCACGGTTTACGCCAGATAAAATATGCAGCCGACAGTGTCGGCTCATCGGGTACATTTTCCATCTCTTTTTGAATGTCTGTTATCAGCTGCTTTGCGTTTTCCTGAACGCCACACGTCCACCCGATATCATGTATGGCAAACAACGCCTCGTTGATATTCGATATCTCCGTGACCATCACCTCGGTAAATTCCCGCAGCTCCTCCACATCTTCCTCGCGATTCTCCTCCTTGTTGGCGATCACCAAATCGGGCTCAATGGCTCTGATTTTATCAATCCGCGGATTTTTTGTCCCGCCAATTATTGGAACAGACTCCACCTCTTCTTCGGGATGAACGCAAAACCGGGTTCGTCCTTTTACAGAATCACCCAGGCCGAGATCAAAAAGCAGTTCCGTAAGAGAGGGGACGAGGCTTACAATTTTTTTATACGGCATAAATGGAATTTCTATATAAAGAATACGTGGAACTGCTAAAGATACACAATGAGCGGCTGATACTTAAAAACCTGAGTTCGATTCTTAAATAATGACATTAAAAGTCCCCCTTAAAAAAGGGGGATTAGGGGGATGTTCACTACATTTATGGAAAAACTGATGAATATCCCACTAAATCTCTCCGCCGGCTGGCGGAAGACTTGATACCGAATAAATGAAATAGATTATTAATCGAACTCAGGTTAAAAGGGTCTGAAATTGAACGCACTAAAACTGTTTTAAAAACCGTACAGCCTGCGATGTGTAATGCCCGCCAAAGAGGTTTACGTGAACCAAAAGAGGATAGAGGTTGTAGATCTCTTTCCGGCCGTTAAAACCCGGCTCGAGTTTTGTGATTGATTCATATCCGCTGTAAAAATCACTTGAAAAGCCTCCGAACATTTTTGAAAAAGCGAGATCCATCTCCGGGTGTCCGTAGTAGACGGCTGGGTCAATTAAGACTCCATTGCCGGATTCATCAAACAGGTAGTTTCCGCTCCAGAGATCCCCGTGCACCAGCGACGGTTTGCAGGGTGGAAGCAGATCATCCAGCTTTCTGGATAGCCGATCCCAATTTTTTAGAATGTCGCTATCCATTTTTCCCGAGTCTATGGCCATTTTTAGTTGCGGGTTGATGCGCTCCTCAGTAAAAAATGTTGACCAAGCATTATGCCTGTTATTACTCTGGGGCAGGCTGCCGATATAATTATCACTGTCCAATCCAAACGTTTCGGCATCGGTTTGATGGAGTTTTGCGAGCTCCGCGCCAAATGCAAATGAGTCACCGTTGCGCCCCTCGGCGATGAACTCCATCAGCAAAAAGCCGGGGCGATTATCTGTAGGTCCTTCCGACGCTATTACCTCAGGAATCCGCAAGGTTGAGTCAGCCGAATCCAGGAGCTTCAACCCCTCGGCTTCTTTCTCAAAAAAATCATCCGGTGCGGATCTATTCAGTTTTAGAAAATAGTCAGCTTGATCTGTAGTGATTCTATACGCCTCATTAATACTGCCACCCGACACAGGAGCCGTGGAAACAATAGGTGAGTTTAAAATCTCTTCGAGCAGCGTTTTGATATTGGAAGTGAGCATGGGGTGGAAGGTTTTGATCAAATTCTAAGTTTCAAGCACCAAGCACCAAGCACCAAATCACAAATTCCAAAGTCTCAGGGTTTAGATGTAGAGGGTGAGATGTAGTTTCGAAACATTTGGAATTTGGTGCTTGTCATTTGGAATTTTCTCTAATTCAGTGGCTACAAACATCTTTATAAACTAAATAGATCATTAAAGAACCCTTGGTATTTGTCATTTGGAATTTCACCCCTCAATCTGTTTCTCAAGCTTATCAAGCAGGCCCTCACAGCTTCTGTATACGATATCGAAGACATGTTTAAATCCGTCTATTCCACCGTAGTAGGGATCGGGGACGGCTTTGGTTTCCGGCTGAGGATCGAACTCTCGCATGAGGAAAAGTTTACCTGAATACTCATCTCTTACATCCAGTTTTTGGAGGTTATCAAAGTTTTCGTGGTCCATCGCCAAAATAAGGTCGAACTCCCTTAGGTCTTCCGGTTCAAATTTTCGTGCACGCGATTTTAGCTCAATACCGTACTCATTTGCAGTTTTTTGGCTTTTGCTATTGGCTCCTTCTCCTACGTGATAGGCACCCGTGCCGGCCGAGTCGATATAAAAATAAGAGCCAAGCCCCCGTTCATTCACGAGATGCTGAAAAACTCCCTCCGCTGTTGGGCTTCGGCAAATATTACCCAGGCATACAAAACAGAGTTTATAGGGATCTTCTTTGGTGATCGATTTATCGAAAGGCGTGGACATAATGTGCAAAACTTAATTTAAAAGTAACTGAAAGAAGATTGAGAGGTTTTAATCCATATTCAAGCAGAAGTTCCGGATAAAAGTGTACGTACATCGTTATTAGACGATGTCTATCTGTAAATTAGATCAGTTCTAACCTGACTTTTTCCCGAGGTGCCTATATATTGGCGCTCTAATTAGCGAAGAGTGGAAAAATGAGCTTTAGTCAGTTATTTACATTCCATTCGTTTTCGTATATTTGGAACTTATTTTCAATTTCCTAAAAAAGAACGAATACGTTCTGTATGAGTAAAAAATTCGACGAAGTAAAACAGCTTGCATACCCAAAAGCTGAAGTAGAGATACTAAACTGGTGGAAAGAGAACGAGATTTTCAAAAAGAGTCTCGAATCCCGCGCTGACGGAATTCCGTTTACGTTTTACGAGGGACCGCCAACAGCAAACGGTAAGCCGGGCATTCACCATGTGATGGCCCGTACGGTGAAAGATCTTTTTTGTCGGTATAAAACATTGAAAGGCTTTCGGGTGGATCGAAAAGCAGGCTGGGATACCCATGGATTGCCCGTGGAAATTGAGGTAGAGAAAGAACTTGGACTCGATGGGCGCTCAGAAGTTGAAGACTACGGCATGGCTGAGTATAACGCCAAATGCCGCGAAAGTGTGTTGAAGTACAAGCATCTCTGGGATGATCTAACCAACCGAATGGGGTATTGGGTTGATCTTGACGATCCCTACATTACGTTCGATAACGACTATATTGAATCCGTATGGTGGGCGTTTAAGCAGCTTTACGAAAAGAATTTAGTGTACAAAGGGTATAAGATTCAGTGGTACTCACCCGGAAGCGGTACAGTCCTCTCCTCGCACGAGGTAAGCCTTGGATACAAAGAGACGCAAGATCCATCCATCTATGTGAAATTCCCGGTGGACGGTGAAGAAAATGTCTATTTCATGGCCTGGACTACCACCCCGTGGACCATTATTTCGAATATGGCGCTGGTGGTGCATAAAGATATTGAGTATGTAAAAATTCGCGTTCAGGAGGGGGGGAAAGAGGAGTTCTATATTCTCGCCAAAGATTGTCTGGACGATTCTATTGATCACGATTACGAAATTGTAGAGAGTTACAAAGGGAGTGACCTTGTTGGGCGGACCTACACCCCGGTATTTGATTACGCGCTCAAAGAGTTTGATAAGGATCAGGCGTGGAGAGTACTGGAAGCTGATTATGTGACAACTGATGACGGTACCGGCGTAGTTCATACGGCTCCGGCATTTGGTGCAGATGACCATATCACCGGACAGAAAAATAATATTCCGCTGTTCAATCCTGTTGATCGGGATGGACGTTTTGAAGATAGAATTGAGGAGTTCGCCGGTGAGTGGTTTAAAGAAGCCGATAAAGGCATTTCCCGGGCGATTAAGGAGAAAGGCTTGATGTACAAGCACGAAACCTGCGTTCACAACTATCCGTTTGATTGGCGGAAAGGTACTCCGTTGATGTCATACCCTGTGGAATCCTGGTTCATCAGAACAACGGATGTGAAACAGAAGATGGTAGATTTTAACAAAAAAATTAACTGGAAGCCTGAGAGTACCGGAACCGGACGGTTCGGGACGTGGCTGGAAAATAATGTGGATTGGGCCGTTTCCCGTCAGCGATACTGGGGATCGCCGATGCCGCTCTGGGTCAGTGATAAAGATCCTGAATATGTAGAATGTATTGGAAGCGTGGAGGAGCTGAAAAAGAAAGCGGGTCTTTCTGATGATGCCGAACTCGATCTCCATCGTCCCTATATTGATGAATTGACATGGGATGCACCCGATGGTGGTACCATGCGGAGGATTCCGGATCTGCTTGATGTTTGGTTTGATTCCGGCTCGATGCCGTGGGCGCAATGGCACTATCCGTTCGAAAATAAAGACAAATTTAAAGATAACTTCCCGGCTGATTTTATTGCCGAGGGTGTAGACCAAACCCGTGGCTGGTTCTATACTCTGCACGCGCTGGGTACCATGTTGTTTGATAAGCCGGCATATAATAATGTAGTATCGAACGGTCTTGTGCTGGATGAAAACGGCGAGAAAATGAGTAAGTCGAAAGGCAACGCCGTGGAGCCTTTTGAAGTGATTCAAAACTACGGTGCTGATACGGTTCGGTGGTATATGATGAGTAACTCATCGCCATGGGAAAACCTGAAGTTTAGCGAAAATGGGCTGCACGAAACGCAGCGTAAATTTTTCAACACCATCGTAAATACGTACTCCTTTTTTGCAATGTATGCGAACATCGACGGGTTTACCTACTCCGGTTCGCCGCTACAAAAATCGGAGCGTACCGAGATGGACCGCTGGATTACATCACGGCTGAACAGCACCATTAAACTGGTGGATGAACACCTCGAAGATTATGAGCCGACAAAAGCAGCTCGCGCAGTGGAAGATTTTGTTGAAGAATTAAGTAACTGGTATGTGCGCAGAAATCGTCGTCGATTTTGGAAAGAGGGCAAAAGCCTGAATAAAACGGCCGCCTACCAAACGTTGTACGAATGTTTGGCAAGTTTGTCGAAGATCATCAGCCCGATTGCCCCATTTGTGGGAGAATGGCTGTACCAAAAATTAAATGATGTTACCGGAAAAGATGAAAAATCTGTGCATCTTTCATTCTATCCTACGGTAGAAGAGACGGCCATTGATAAGCAGCTGGAACGACGCATGGATGTTGCCAGAACGGTGAGTACCATAGTGTTGCGGGTGCGTAACCAAATAGATATTAACGTTCGCCAACCTCTGTCGAAAATTATTTTACCGATGGATGAGGAAGAAAGATCGATTGTTGAAGCTGTAAAAGATATAATTTTAGATGAAGTAAACGTTAAAGACATAAGGTTTGTGGATGATGACTCAGGGATTGTGAGTAAATCAGCTAAACCTAACTATCCGAAACTTGGTAAACGGCTGGGTAAACGCATGAAAGCGGTTGCCGCCCAGGTGAAGGAATTGACGGATGAAGAAATTACCGAGTTTGAAAACTCAGGTTCAGTTCGCTTAACTCTCGAAGATGGAAATGAAGTAGTTTTACAAGGCGATGAACTGGAAGTTCAGCGTACCGGGCTCGAGGGTTGGTCAGTTGAAACCGAGCGGGGAATTACCGTTGCAGTTGATACCGAGATCACTGAAGAACTGCTGCAGGAAGGGATGGCCCGCGAATTTATGAATCGAATTCAAAATATGCGTAAAGAAGCCGACTACGAAGTGACTGACCGCATTGAGATTGGGTTTGAAGGATCAGAAGAGCTTGAAAAAGCTGTTGAAGCACGAATGGAAAATATAAAAACCGAGACGTTGGCCGAATCGGTTGCTTCATCAGTATTGGATGCCCCGGATTTTGTTAAATCCTGGGATATCGAAGGTCAAGAGTGTAAAATTTCAATACAACGAACGATCAACAATTAATTTAAAGGATTAGGCTTATGGCATCTTCAAAAGATTCCAAAAAAAGCGAGCGTATTTCACCATACAACGATGAAGAGCTGGAATATTTCCGCGAAATCATCTTAAATAAGCGTGAAGAAGCCGAAAACGAATTAAATACTCTCCAAAGCTCTTTGCGAGAAAGCATGGAGAATGCATCTGATGAATCTGCATACTCATTCCATATGGCGGATGCAGGTACAGATGCTCAGGAGCGTGAAAAAACGTATATGCTGTTCAATAGAACGAAAAAGTTTATTCGTTACCTGGACGATGCCCTTACACGTATCGACAATAAAACGTACGGCGTGTGCAAAGTAACCGGGGATAAAATCGCCAAGGGCCGGCTCGAAGCTGTTCCACATACTCAGCTGAGTATTGAAGCTAAATTAAAACGCAGATAATAACTCCGGCTTTTGTCGCTACGAAATAAAAAACTGCTACTACTCTTTTCTCCGGCACTCATTGTTTTAGTGATTGATCAAATCACCAAGCAATTGGTGTATAATAACCCGGGGCTCCAAAGGGTAAATCTCATTGATGGTTGGCTTGCGCTAAACTTTACAAAAAACCCGGGAATGGCTATGGGGATGGATTTTCTCCCCACCATTGGGATCAGTATCGTGGCAATTATAGCCACCATTGGGATTGTTACCTATATCCTGTATACGCTGGAAAGTGCCAATTTTGCTTATCTGCTTTGCATGGGGCTTATTATTGGCGGAGCACTGGGAAATATTACCGATCGCTTTATTATGGGTATTATTGGCGGTTATGGAGGTGTTCTGGAGGGCCATGTAGTTGACTTTATTCATTTTAATCTCACCATTGGCGACTGGGCGGTATTTCCATACATATTTAATGTGGCCGATATTGCTATCAGCACCGCCATCATAACCATGCTGGTTTTTCACAAACGGATTTTACCGGTAGAAGAGGAGAAGGGCAACAGAAGATAAGTTTGAAGAGGGCAAGGCCGAAAGTACGGCTACAGATCTAAACTCACCCACAGTAGATACTGATTCAAACGACGAAATTAAATAACTTACTCAAGAATCATTTTTTTCAAAAAGCCCTGATCTGTATTCGGCTTGTCGAGCTTCTCTTCATGATGATCTGTATCAATATGATCAAGCGGTATTTCTACTTCGCCCACCATTTCGAGCCCAAAACTTTTCAGCCCAACTCGTTTTACAGGGTTATTTGTGAGCAGTCGTAATTTGCGAACCTTAAGCTGATGTAAAATTTGTGCTCCAACGCCATAATCCCGGGCATCCATTTTACTGCCCAACTTTAGCTTGATTTCATCCTTGCTCAGCCCATCATCCTGCATTTTTATTGCAGCAAGTTGATCCACAATACTATACTCATTACTGGTTTGATCCATATAGAGAAGCACGCCTTTTTCTGCTTGCCCCACCATTTTGAGCGATTGTTGCAGCACAGCTGTTTTGTCGCTTCGCTTACTGCCAAATATATCGGCCAGTGGGTTCGCAGAATGAACTCGAACCAGCACAGGATCGTCTTTTGTCCACGTTCCCTTTGTGAACGCAAGGTGGTGTTCGCCCGTAAGTTTCTCTTCAAAAACCTGAAGATCGAACTCCCCGTAAATCGTTGGCATATCTACAGAAAGAATCTGTGTGACCAGCGATTCATGCTCCATTCGGTACGCAATAAGATCTTTGATGGTGATGAGCTTCATCCCAAACTTTTTTGAGAGTTCAATAAGTTCAGGCAGGCGGGCCATTTCCCCGTCATCATGCATAATTTCGCAAATAATTCCGGCCGGCTCGCACCCGGCAAGTCGCGCCAGATCTATCGCAGCTTCCGTGTGACCGGCTCGGCGCAAAACTCCACCATCAACCCCAATTAGGGGGAATACATGGCCGGGACGTCGGAAGTCTGCTGGTTTAGCTTCCGGGTTGATGATCTCCTTAATTGTATTTGCGCGGTCGGGCGCGGAAATTCCGGTGGTGGTTAACTCTTTATGATCAATCGAAATAGTAAAAGCCGCTTCATCAGGATCAGCCCCCTCGCTTACCATGTAGTCGAGTTTTAGTTCGTGCGCCCTATTTTTTGTAATGGGGGCACAAACCAATCCTCGGCCATGTTTAACCATTGTATTAATAGCTTGAGGAGTCGCTTTATCAGCAGCCATAAGGAAATCCCCCTCATTTTCACGATCCTCATCATCTACAACAATCACAATTTCGCCATTGCGTATATCTTCGATCGCTTCCGGTATGGTATTAAAGGGAGATTTTGACACGACTCTGTACGATTTAATTCTTGATCAATTTATCCACTTCCGTCCAAAAGAGGGAGAGGAGTAGTTAAGTCACTACTTATTTTTATTAGGGTTTACATCAGTAATGGATGCTTTTTGAAATCTTGCTTTCACGCCACTATCGATCTCTAATAGAACAGTATCATCATCAATAGAGTTTACAACGCCAAACATTCCGCCACCGGTAACAACTTTGTCTCCTTTTTTCATTTCGGAAACTTTTTTCTGAATCTCTTTCTGACGTTTACTTTGCGGGCGGATAATGAAGAAGTAGAAGACAAAAAACAGGGCTCCTAAAAAGAGCAGGTTGATAATAGCACCATCGCCACCGCCATCAGGCGATCCCATCATAAAAAATACATTAAGTAGAGTCATTATATAGTAAATTGATTGGTTTTTCTATTCAGCTTTAAAAGATAGCGTATTCCTATGCGGAGAGCAATATTCACTCTGATCTGTTTAACCCTTCTTTAAACAATTGATATAGAGATCTGCGATTTTCGGGAATTCGGGTGTATTTGTCTAGCCAGCGCATATCGAGCATATACTTTAAAATTGCAAAGGCTCTTCCCTTTAAAGATAGTCTGTTCATTATATAAAATGCCGAGTCTGGCCCATTGGAAATAATTAAAGGATTAGCACGGTAGGGTTTATAATTTCTTAGCGATTTTTTCAAGAGAACGGCCTTTATATTATGCCGCAATACGACTCCCTGTTTTACGGCGTGTACACCTATTTGCTTGTAGTTTTTGCCATTCACATCAGCGGTATCACCGGCTGCAAAGACGTAGGCTTCTTCTTTTACGAGGAGGTTCTTTTTAGTCAAAATCCGGCTGGATTCTCCAACTTCAAAATCGTGATCGATAGATACGGACTCTGCACGGTTACCTGTAGCAAGTATTATCTGATCGTAGTTTTTACTGTCATCATCTGAGATTTTATAACCGGTAAGAACGGCAACTCCCCTATCTTTGAGGATGGCATTGACGTCGGCTGAAAGTTTTTCGGGAAACGCGGAAAGTATTCGATTGTTTTTGTCTGCTAAGGTAATTTTGGGGCGATTGTTTAATGCCGGGTGAGATAAGTTTAAGGCTATCTCGGCTCCGGCGGCCCCACCACCTGCAATAAGTAATCTGTTAATTTCACCATTCAAAAGGTTTTTTCTCAACTCCAGTAGTTTCGGCATAGGTTTAACTGGCGATACGTTATCACCATCCAAAATCGGTTGAGTGGAAGCTCCTACATTTAACAGCAAAACATCATAGTGAATTTTTTCTCCCGATAAGGTCTCCACATTTTTTTGTTCCCGGTTAACGGATATAACTCTATCCAGTGCAAATGAAACACTGTATCGTTTGCAGAGCATTTCGAGATTGACGGCGGTTTGGTTCCAATTATAGAATCCGGCCATATATTGAGGCAGAGAGCCGGAATAAATCAAAAAGGGGTGAGCTGAAATCAATCTGATTTCGATCTGGTGTTTTTTCCACCTCTTTCCCATTTTTATTACCGGCAGAGAGGCGTGCCCTCCGCCGACAATAACAACCGTTTTAACGGGCTTGGAATCCATATCAATCGTACTCAGAATGATTTGTGATGTCGATTGGCGCCATGAACAACTTGTGAATGGCGCAATGACGATTAAAAAGTAAAAAGCTTAACGGATTCTCTGTTCATATGGGTCGCAACTTCAGGCGGGCTGGCTACGCCAATATTATCCATAAGATTATTTTCGGTATACTCGCGGTTCGGTAAAAATATACCGCAAACTTCAACCCTTGCCCCTTGATCAATAAGTCCGTTAAGAAGCTGCTTTGGTGAACGGTCGGCCGGTTTGAATGTGGGAGATTCACTCTCTTTAATGGCAAGTTCTCCGGCATCACTGCAGAGAAGAACACGCACTTGTACTCCCTGATTTATAGATTGAGTGGCTAATACCATCGCCATCATCTGGGTTTCAGCATCGGCAGATGTTAGCGCTACAAATAACTCTTTATCAGAACTATCTGTGTTTGATAAGAGTGTAGCAGGCATAATTAGAAGAAGAATAAGTGTGGTGAGTTTCATGATGATTCTCTCTTTTTTTTAGTTATGGTTTGAATACGGGTACAAACTCTTTGAGGGGCATTTCAGAAGATGAAGGGTCGTTTTGATCGCGCTCCAGGGTCATTTCATACAGAACTCTATCACTTCTGTAATACCGTTTTTGATAATAAACCGGTTTGCCACCGATTGTGTAAGATACTCTGTCGATAACCAACAACGGGGAATTTTCTTTGGTTTTTAAATCGTCGGAAAGCTGTTGATCGGCAACCGCAGCGGAAATTTTGTAGCATCCGCGAATAATTGGGATATCGTAATTTTCTTCAAGCTGTTTATAAATTGTATGATTCTGCAGGCTTTTTTCATCCAAAAGCTGACCGTATAAAATAGGTAGCCATGTGCTGTCGTAGGCTACGGGATCTCCATCACCAAGGCGAAGCCGATCAATTTTCATGACTTTTGTACCCTCTTCAATCTCTAAAATATCTAAAAGCCATTTGGGGGCGGTTACGGTTGATATACTTTTTACAACAGATGAAGCCTCCAGTCCGGCTTTGGCCATGTCTTCATTAAAATCAGTAAGCTGAACCAGGTTATGTGGTGCACGGTCATCACTCACAAAGGAGCCGAGCCCTTGGCATCGATATATTATGGCTTCACTTTCAAGCGATTGAAGAGCCCTTCTGATAGTGACCCGGCTGACATCAAACTTTTTAGCCAGCTCATTTTCTGAGGGTAATTTCTCATCAGGTTTAAAGTTTCCGTTATCTATTTGATCGCGCAGCCATTTACTGATCTGAGCATGCCTTGGAATGCCATCTTTTAATTTCATGGGACTTCTTACATCGATTAATATTCTGATATTCTTAGAAGATTCAATTCAAATATAGTGAGGAAAAAGGTATTTATCAATACTTGTACTTACATGTAGTAATTTATTATATTGAACCAATCATACGGGTTACTGACGGGCATATGGTCATTGAAAATGAACCGTATAGCAAAACTCAATATTGCTTGTATTGACAAGTTCATACAAGTTGGTTATCTTAGGAACAGAAACAAATAATAAACCAATTTAAAATCATGTTAGACTTTTTATATCAACCCTGGCCTTGGTACGTGGCCGGGCCCATTATTGGGTTAACCGTGCCCCTGTTACTGCTGGTAGGCGGCAAAATGTTTGGAGTGTCTGCAAATCTGCGTCACACCTGCGCGGCCTGCAATTTCGGCAACGTGGAATTTTTTAATTACGATTGGAAATCAGCCGGAAAATGGAATTTCACCTTTTTGGTGGGATCCGTATTAGGTGGATTCTTGGGAGGGTATGTATTTGCCAACCCCGAGCCGATCGCACTTGCTCAATCAACCATTACAGATCTGCAAGCTCTTGGAATCCAAGATTTCAACGGTTTAGTTCCTGATGATCTGTTTGCATGGAGCTCTTTAGGTTCCGTAACAGGTTTGATTGTGTTGGTATTAGGTGGATTTCTGGTAGGATTTGGTGCTAGATATGCGGGTGGCTGTACGTCAGGCCATGCAATTTCAGGATTGTCTGATCTGCAACTCGCTTCACTTCTTGCTGTCATCGGGTTTTTTATCGGCGGCTTGATCATGACCTACCTACTCTATCCAATTATTTTATAAAAACGAAGGAGATTTACAATGAAATTCACTGAATATTTAAAATATTTACTAATCGGTACAGCATTTGGTTTTGTACTGATGAAATCAGAAGTCGTATCCTGGTTTAGAATTCAGGAGATGTTCCGGTTCGACTCCATCCACATGTATGGAATAATTGGACTGGCGNTAATTGTAGGGATTATTTCCGTNCAAATTATCAAACGAAACAANATGAAGGANGCANANGGNAATCCAATATCCATTCCGCCAAAAGATCCTACACAAGTGAAGCGCTACATTATTGGCGGCAGCATGTTTGGATTGGGTTGGGCGCTGTTAGGCGCATGCCCGGGACCTATGTTTGCCCTTCTGGGAAGTGGGTTAACCATTATGGTAATTCCAATTATTGCAGCTCTTGCCGGTACATACACATACGGATTGCTGCGTGATAAACTTCCGCATTAAAAACGAATATCAAATAACAAAACAACAAATAGGAGAAATCTTATGTATTTCAAACAATTCTTTGACGAAAAACTAGCCCAGTACGCCTACATGGTAGGCTGCCAGGCTAACGGAACAGCTGTAATTATCGACCCGATGAGAGATATCGATCAGTATATCGATCATGCTGCCAAGCAGGGGTTAACCATTACGGCCGCAGTAGATACGCACATTCATGCCGATTATATTTCAGGACTGAGAGAGTTCGCCGAAAGAGGAGTGAAAGTTTATGCATCCGATGAGGGCGATAAAGACTGGAAGTATGAGTGGCTGATTGACAGCGACTACGATTACGAATTCATGACTGATGGCGATGAGTTCAAGATTGGAAATATCACCATTAAAGCATGGCATACACCGGGGCATACACCGGAACACCTGAGTTACTTTGTAACCGACGGCGCTGCAGCTGATGAGCCGATGGGTGTTGCAACAGGAGACTTCGTGTTTGTGGGCGACGTAGGCCGTCCTGATCTTCTTGAGTCCGCAGCCGGACAGCAAGATGTGATGGAGCCATCAGCCCGAACACTTTTTGGTACTGTAGAGCAGTTCAAAAAGCTTCCTGAGTACATGCAAGTCTGGCCCGGTCACGGTGCAGGAAGTGCGTGTGGAAAAGCTTTGGGTGCTATTCCTGAATCAACGGTAGGGTACGAGTTGAAATATAACAATTCACTCAAATCTGCCAGCTCGGAAGACAGTTTTGTAGACTTTATTCTTGAAGGTCAGCCTGAGCCGCCTCTTTATTTCGCCCGAATGAAGCGCGATAATAAAATTGGTCCGGCATTGATTGGTGGGTTGCCATCCGTAAATCGGATGAACCTGAACCAAATCGGGAAAATTGCTGAGAAAGATAACGCTGTTGTGCTCGATACGCGGGAGCGCAGTGATTACGCAGCGGGTCACATTCCCGGAGCGTTGCTATCACCATTGAATAAACAGTTCAACACGGTAGCAGGGTCATACATCACAGAAGATGAAGATATCTACCTGGTGGTTGAGGAGCATCAACTGGAAGAAGCCATTCGTGATCTTTATCGAATTGGTTTAGACCGAGTAAAAGGATACATCACAGCAAGAGATCTGCTGCTCTACAAAGAACAGGGCGGTAAAATGGATACTCTTGAAATTGTTGGATTTGACGCTGTAGATAATCTCGGCTCAGATGAGTTGGTGCTGGATGTTCGTAAAGCATCAGAATACGATCAGAAGCATATCGAAAATGCAATTAATTTTGCCCACACTCGTCTGCTTCCCAACAAAGAGAACATACCGGCAGATAAAAAACTATACGTGCACTGCATGACCGGTGGACGTTCAGCTGTGGCATCTGCATTTCTTAAAAAGAACGGATTTGATGTAGCCCTTATAGAGGACTCTTTTGAAGAGTACATGAGTAAAGTTGCTTCATCATAAATATCAATAAATGGCCGGTAAAAAGTTCTTGCCGGCCATTTTTATATCTAAATGAGAAAATTAAAACAACATATCAGCCGGTATTTCCCCCTTTTGGATACTTTTCAGAGCTATAACAGTAAAGCTCTGAAAGGTGACCTGAATGCGGGATTAACCATCGGGATTATGTTGATCCCGCAAGGAATGGCGTATGCCCTAATTGCAGGATTACCTCCGGAGTATGGTCTGTACGCGGCACTGGCACCACTCGTTATGTATGCGTTGATGGGGACATCGCGCCACTTGGGAGTAGGGCCGGTAGCTTTGGTGGCACTTCTGGTGGCCTCCACTGTAAATCCATTAGCAGAAACACCGGAAGAATACATTGCAATGAGTATTCTTTTGGCTCTAATGGTTGGGGGTATTCAGCTTCTCTTTGGGTTTTTAAAACTCGGCTTTTTAGTCAATCTGCTTTCACACCCGGTACTTTCGGGATTTATTTCAGCCGCAGCAATTTATATCGGATTGAGCCAGCTTCATCATCTTTTGGGGGTGGAATCTGTCTCCGGTGGATTACATGAAATTTTATATGGAATAGCCATACAATTTGAATTGGTAAGTGTTTGGACGCTTGCGATAGGGATTNCGGCTATTGCAGTCATGGTAATGATAAAGAGAAAAATACCTGTCGTTCCCGGACCGGTGGTAGCTGTAGCGGCAGGAATAATTCTGCTCTACCTCACCAATTTGGAGGAGGTCGGAGTGGCTGTAGTAGGGGAGATCCCAGAGGGTTTACCGGCTTTTCAAATTCCCATGTTGGATTGGGATGTGATGTCAGCTCTATTCCCAATGGCAATGGCCATTGCGCTTGTAGGGTACATGGAGGCGATAGCTGTTGCAAAAGCAATACAGCAGAAATCAAAAGAGTATAGCATTGATGCCAATCAAGAGCTTGTTGCAATAGGTGCAGGAAACATCGTTGGTTCATTTTTCCAAGCGTTTCCCGGCACAGGTAGTTTCTCCCGAACGGCTGTTTCATATCAGTCGGGCGGTAAAACGGTTCTGACATCCCTGATTGCAGTTGCAGTAATTGCAGTAGCGTTGCTGTTTTTAACTCCCATTTTTTATTACCTGCCAAAAGCAATTCTTGGTGCAATCATTATGCTTGCGGTATACGGATTGATAGATCTGGAGGGATTTAAAAAATTGTGGAAGTTGAAACATTATGACCGCTACATGTTTTTGGCAACATTTGCCGGAACACTGTTTGTGGGAATTAAAGAAGGAATTTTGTTAGGGGTAACGCTGTCAGTCATCATGCTGCTCTACCGAACGGCCCGACCTAATCAAACCGTGCTGGGACGGATACCAAATACAAATATCTATCGCAATGTAGATCAATATGAAACCGAGCGGCAGAAAGAGTTTTTGGTGTATCGTTTTGATGCTCCCCTTCATTTTGCAAATGCAGAATACTTCCGAAACCGGGTAAGTGAAATACTTGAGCAAAATCCGGATACAGAATGTTTAATTCTCGATTTGAATGGTGTGAATGACATTGACTCTACGGGTTTAGATGAACTGTTTGAACTGAAAAAAGACCTTGAGGAGAAAGGGGTAAAACTACATCTGGCTGAAGTGAAGCATCGGGTAAGAAGCTTAATCAATCGGAAACTGTCTGATGATACAGATTGGAAATTCTATATGACGATTGAGGGAGCGATAAAAGCAGCTGCAAAATCAGGTGAAGATCAAGAAAAAATATATACAGACACATCACTCGAGTAGTGGGTGGGTAGTGTTTCATAATTATGAATGTTTTAATCAAATAAGAAATGGAAGCTGAAATTTTAATTGTGTTGGCAATTATGGGGTTCACTATCTTTATGCTGGTGACCGAAATTGTGCGGATTGATGTAACAGCAATAATTACAATGCTGTTACTCAGCTGGACAGGAATTCTTACCAGCAGCGAGGCGCTCTCAGGGTTTTCGAGTAATGCAGTGGTTGCGATGATTGCCGTGATGATATTGGGTGAAGGTATTGCCCGAACGGGGATGATGTCCCGGTTTTCGAAATGGCTGTTAAAACGTGTCGGCCGGAAAAAGACAACGGTTTTGGGTTCTCTTTCACTTTCGGTAGGTACGCTTTCAGGAGTTATACAGAATATTGGTGCAGCAGCTCTTTTTCTGCCGAGTATTATCGACATCGCCCGTCGAATTAAAGTGTCTGCTTCCGTTTTGATCATGCCGATCGGGTTTGCCGCTATTATCGGCGGTACGTTAACGATGGTGGGATCGGGGCATTTGATTTTAACCAATGACCTTCTCGAAAGTGCAAACCTTGAACCATACGGACTTTTTGCCGTCACTCCGGTAGGTATAGCGCTGCT
>SL_4KL_010_BRINEDRAFT_10000330_pt1 | contig 23955 bp, 26 predicted proteins | sample SodLak_010_BRINE_2_FD_10664 | JGI IMG/M metagenome (IMG submission 10664) | reverse complement strand
CGTCTTCGAGCTTCGGTGATAGGCCCGTCTTCGAGCTTCGGTGATAGGCCCGTCTTCGAGCTTCGGTGATAGGCTCGCTGGACACGCCGACGTGTCACGCTGCGACGAAACCGATTTCCCGCTCCCAATCGTCAGACCGAGTATGACCGGGCTCGCTCGTCGGATCGCGTGGAACCTCCGTCATCGCTGGCGACGGGTGTTCGCGCTCCTCGTTATCGGCGTCGGCGTCGTCGCCCCGCTCCTCACGGGGCTGTGGTGGTCGCTCCCGCTCGTCTGGTTCGTCGGGCTGTTCATCCTCCTCCCCGTGCTCCACACGCTGACGAGTCCGCTTCCGGACGGGGACGACGCGACAAGCGGTGAACGCGACGAGGCGACCCCGCCCTCGACGCGCTCAGACAGCGATACGCCCGCGACGAAATCGACGAGGCTGAGTTCGAGCGCAAGCTCGATCGACTGCTGGAGACCGAGGACGCGGAGACCGTCGACACCGCCGGATCGGAGGACGTCTCCGACCGAGTCCGCGAGGGGATTCGACGAGAGGTCGATCGGATCCGCGAGTGATCCCTCGTCTCATCACGTACCCCCTCCGAGGGTCACCCCGGTTCGACGCGCTCCTCGTCGGCGGCGGGCTCCACCTGCTCGCCGTCTGGCTCCCCGTACTCCCGTTCGTCGCGGTCGCCGGCTACCTCGCTCGGGTGCTTTCGACGACCGCGACGACGCCGTCTCACACCGAGCCGGAGCGCCCCGGCTGGCGTCCGGTCGCGCCGCTGCTCAAGGACGGTATCCGTCTCTTCGTGACGTGTCTCGGCTATCTCCTCGTTCCCGTCACACTGCTGGTCGTGACGCTCGGCGGACCGTTGGAGGGGATCGATCCGACGGGAACGACTGACGGCGTCATCTTCCTCGCGGGGACGACCGTCTCGACGCTGCTCGCGTTCGCGCTGATATACCCCCTCCCGGCGGCGCTCGTCGCGGTTGCTCGCGAACAGACGCTGCGAGCAGCGATCGACACGACGCTCATCGGGGCCGCGACGCGCGACGCTGGCTACCTCGTCGCGACGCTGCTTTCGGCCGCCGGAGTCGCGGTTGCCGCTGCCGCCTACGGTCCCCTCAATGCCGTCGCTCTGGGATTTTTCGTCGGATTCTACGCTGAAGTCGTCGCCGCGGCCGCGGTCGGCGAGGCGACGGGTCGCGCGTGGGAGCAACAGAGCGTGTGACGACCAGAGCGTGTGACGACCGCTACCGCTGTCGGCTCCGTTCGCAGATACTCAGACCCGCGCCCCGTCTAACTCGGCGTCGTCGAGCGAGCGGCTATGGAGCGCCTCGCCAGAATTCCTGGCGAAGACGTGGATCGCTTCTTCGGGAATCGTGACGGTGACGTCCGAGCCGGCATCGATCCGGCGCAGGCCGTCGACGGTCGCGATCAGCTCCGGGCCGTCGACGACTGAGAGGTGAACCACGTTCTCGTCGCCCATCGGCTCGACCACGTCGACGGTCGCGGCGAACGCGTGGTCCGCGGCTGGCGCCGCTCCGTCACTCACGCCGTCGACGACGATGTCTTCGGGGCGGATCCCGAGCGTGACCGTCGGGCTGTCCGCGACGGCGCTCGCGGCCGTCGCGGCGAGCGGGTATCGGAACCCGTCCGAAACGAGCGTTTCGTCGTCGACGTCACACTCGATGAAGTTCATCGACGGCTCCCCGATGAAGCCGGCGACGAAGCGGTTCGACGGGCGGTGGTACGCCTCCAGCGGCGTCGCGACTTGCTGGAGCTCGCCGCCGTCTAAGATCGCGATCCGGTCGCCCATCGTCATCGCTTCCGTCTGGTCGTGAGTCACGTACACCGTCGTGGTGTCCAAGTCGTCTTGGAGCTGCTGTAGCTCCGTGCGCATCTGCGAGCGAAGCTTGGCGTCGAGGTTCGATAACGGCTCGTCCATGAGGAACGCCTTCGGCTCGCGGACGATGGCGCGACCGAGGGCGACGCGTTGCTGTTGACCGCCGGAGAGCGCCCCCGGCTTCCGGTCGAGGAGCTCGGTGATGTCGAGCATCGCGGCCGTCTCTTCGACCCGCTCGTCCATCTCGTCGCCCGCGAGGTCGGTCGACTCCTCCAATCCGAAGCGCATGTTCTCTCGGACGGTCATATGCGGGTAGAGCGCGTAGCTCTGGAACACCATCGCGATGTCCCGCTCTGCGGGCCCCTGTTCGTTGATCCGCTCGTCGCCGAGCCTGATCTCGCCGTCCGTGATCGTTTCGAGCCCCGCGACCATGCGGAGCGTCGTCGACTTTCCGCAGCCGGACGGACCGACCAAGACGAGAAACTCCCCGTCCGCGATGTCGATACTCACGTCGTCTACGGCGAGAACGGAGCCGTCTCCCTCGCCGAATCGTTTCGTCACCGAGTCGAGTTCGAGTCGTGCCATTATGTTTCACCTGCGACGCCTTTCGCGAACTGCTCGCCGAAGAGGACGTACACGATAAGCGTCGGCAACGCCGCGATAAACGCCCCCGCCATCTGGAGGTTGTACTGCTGCACGAACGACCCCTGCAGCTGGTTCAACGCGACCGTCACGACCCGGTTCGACGGATCGCTCACCAAGACGATCGCAAAGAGGAGGTCGTTCCACACCTGCGTGAACTGGTAGATGAGCGTCACCGCGAAGATCGGCACTGACAGCGGGAGGATGATCCGTCGGTAGATCGTCGCCGCCGACGCGCCGTCGAGCCGCGCCGCCTCGATCATCTCCTCGTCGATCGTCGCGTAGTACGCTCGGAAGAGCACGGTACAGATCGGGATCCCGTAGGCGGTGTGGGTAATACTCAGGTTGATGAGCCCCTGGTAGTCGTCGACGAACGCGAGAGGAATCCGCGTGCCGAGGTCGACGAACGACCAGAACTGCGTGAGCGGTACCAACACGGCCTGATACGGGATGAACACGCCGGCGACGAACAGCGCCAGCACGCCGATCTGGCCGCGCCAGCTCAGGTTCGTCAGCCCGTAGGCGGCGATAGAGCCGAAGAACGCGGACAGGATCGTCGCCGGAATCGCCATCATCGCGCTGTTGACGAGTCCCGTCGAGAGCCGGTCGAACGCCAGCTGCCACGCGCCGAGCGTGAACTCACCGGCCGGCGGCGGCGCGAACGGGGTCGTCGCTCTGAATCCGTCCGTCGTTTTGAACGCCGTCATGAACCCGGACTCCAGCGGCGCGAGGTAAAACGCCACCATCCCGAGCAACACGGCGTACAGCGCGACCCGGGAGCGGTCGATCCGGTCGAAGCGAGACGATGTGTCGTCTCGCGGTGTCGTGGACTCCGTGCTCATAGCTCACCTCGTCGGTACTGCAAGTAGAGGTACGGACCGATCACCGACAGCGCCATCACGAACAGCACCATCGCGACCGCGGAGCCGTACGCCCACTGGAGCCGGTCGAACGCGACGCGGTACATCATCACCGCGAGGATGTCCGCCGAGCTGCCGGGGTTGACGCCGAACAGCACGAACAGGAAGTCGAACGCCTTCAGCGCGAACACCATCAACACCACGGCCGCCGACATCGTCGACGCGCCGAGCTGCGGGATGATCACGCGCCGGTACACGCGGACCGCCGACGCGCCGTCGATCCTGGCGGCCTCGTACTGCGCGCTCGGAATCGCGCGCAGCCCGGCAAGGTAGACGACCATACAGTAGCCGGAGAACTGCCACATCAGCGCGAAGATGATCGCGGCGAGTTTGAATCGCGGATCGTCGAGCCACGCCTGCGTGAGGAATCCCAACTCGACAGTTGTCCAGAAGACGGCGCTGTCGATGACGCCGACGACCCCTCGTATCGACTCGTTTATCAGCCCGATCCGCGGGTTGTACATCCACGACCAGAAGATCGCGGTGACGACGAACGAGAGGCTCATCGGCAGCAGGTAGATCGTCCGGAACGTGTTCTCGAACCGGATCTGCCGGTCGACGAGGATGGCGAGCACCAGCCCGACGATCAACGAGAGGACGGTGAACACGAGCAGCAGGACGATGGTGTTCCGAAACGCCGCGATGAAGGAGGCGTCGGTCAAAAGCGTGGTGTACGCTTCGGTTGACAGCTCGGAGTAGTTCGGCTGTCCGAGCCCCTCCCACCCGGTCAGCGAGATGACGAAGTTCCAGCCGATCGCCCCGTAGACGAACAGCAGCACCAGAAACCCGGGTGGGCCCCAAAAGGGAAGCGACTCGAGGAACTGGCTGCGTCGAAGCCGCGTCGCGAGCGAGGCGCTGTCCGGTTCGGCGGCCGTGCCGCCGTCGGCGCGGAGTCCGTCGCTCGGAGCGTCTCCGGCGTTGTCTCCGCGCTCTCTGTGAGAGCCGTCGTCCGCGCCCCGTCGTTTCGAGAGCGACCGCCGGATCCGGTCGAACATCACGCGTTAGAACGCGTCCCGGATGGCTTCGTAGGCGGTGTCGATGTCGAGGTTGTCGTTGAAGTTGGCGAACGCCTCCTCCAACTCGGACTGCACTGCCGGCACAACCGCCGTTCCGTGGGCGATCGTTGGCGGCTGCGTGTCCGAGGCGTCGAAGTCGTCGATCTGTCGAGAGAGGAACGGCCCGAAGTCGTCGGTCGGCACGTCCGTGCGCGGCGGGATCGAGCCCTTGATCGGATTGAACCGCTCCTGGGCGTCGACGGTGCCCGCGTAGTTCAGGAACTGCTCGGTCGCCTCGGGCGAGGGGTTGTTCGTCGGGAAGACGAACGAGTCGATGACGGAGTGGTAGATCCCGTCGCTGCCCGGGAACGGAACCATGTCCCAGTCCTCGCCGAACTCGAAGCCGTCTGCAGCCTCGTACTGTCCCGCCGCCCAGTCGCCTTGGTGTAAGAAGGCGGCTTCGCCCTCGATGAGACGGTCGTTCCCCTGATCCCACGAGATGGAGCCGGCGTCTTCCGGGTAGTAGTCTGCGTACTCGGAGAGCAGTTCGAGGGCCGCACGGACCTCGTCTTCGAGGCTCTCGACGTCGCCCTCGACGAACGAGAGGTAGTCGTCGGTTCCCCGCTGACCGAGGAAGACGGCCTCGAACAGCTGGAGCGTCGACCACGGCGCCTGCGTCTGATGGGCCATCGGTACTGCGTCGGTGTTCTCGTCGACCGCTTCGAGCGCGTCCAGCACGCCCTGGGGATCGTCGATGTCCGTCGCGTCGACGTCGGCCTCTTCGAGGACCTCGACGTTATAAAACAGGTTGTTCAGACGGTGGATGTTGATCGGGACGGCGACGAGGTCGCCGCCGGGCTGTGAGAGGTCGACGATATCGTCGAGGTACGCCTCGCGCATCTCGTCGTCCCACACGGAGTCGCCAATGTCTTCGAGCAGCCCCTCGTCCGTGTACGGCGTCAGTGCCTGACCGGGCCAGATCTGGAACGTGCTCGGCGGATTCCCGTCGAGCACCCGGTTTTGAATCACCGTGTCGATCGCCGAACCGGCGCCGCCGGGCGCCGGGTTATCGACGATCTCCACGTCCGGATGTTCCTCGCGGAAGCCGTCGAGGAGCGCGTTGTACGCGTCCTCCTCGCCGCCGGCGGTCCACCAGTGAACGATCTCGAGCTCGCCCGCTTCGGCCTCTCCGCCGTCGTCGGTGGTTCCGTCGTCGGTTGCTCCATCGTCGGCGCCGTCGTCTTCGATGCCAGCATCGCCTTCCGGATCATCGGAACAGCCGGCGACTGCGACGGTCGCCAGCGCTCCGGCGCCGGCGACATACCGGCGGCGGGAGATGCGGCTATCCGCGTCTGTTCGCTTGTCGTGTGACATATACGGTTGTTAATCGTGTAGGAGTCCACTTAACGGTTAACACTTATTTACGATCGGTGCCGATTTCGATCATTCCGTCTCCGGGAGAGATCGGTCGAGTAACGGGGCGTTGCGTCGGACCGACCGATTCTTGAGCGCTGCGCCCCCACTGACACGTAATGGAGGAACCGCTGTGGATCGACGCGCACGCGCCCGCACTCGAGGAGATCCGTCAAGACGAGGCCCGTGAGCGCCTGGAGCGCGCGATTGATGAGCCGATGAACCTCGTGGTGCAGGGGCCACCCGGTGTCGGGAAGACCGCCGCGACGCGGGCGCTGACGCGTGTTTCTCACGAGAACCCGGAGTCGGACCTGATCGAGATCAACGTCGCCGACTTCTTCGGCCGCACGAAAAAAGAGATCCGAACGGACCCGCGCTTCGAAGGGTTTCTGCAAGGGCAAACGGAGTTCTCAAAACAGTATCGTCGCGGGAGTGATCAGCGAAATAAGTATAAAAAAGACATGTCGAAAGCCGACATGGTTAGCCACGTACTGAAAGAGTCGGCGTCGTACACGCCCACGAGCGGTACGTACAAAACAATCCTCCTCGACAACGCCGAGTCGATCCGCGAGGATTTCCAGCAGGCGCTTCGGCGCGTGATGGAACAGCACCACCGGACGACGCAGTTCGTGATCGCCACCCGGCAGCCGTCAAAGCTCATCGCGCCGATCCGTTCGCGGTGCTTTCCGGTCCGTATGCGGTCGCCGACGGTCGACGAGACCATCGATGTCCTCGAAACGATCTGCGACCGCGAGGACGTCGATTACGACGGCGACGGGCTCGAGTTCGTCGCCAGCGCGGCCGGCGGCGACCTCCGCGAGGCGATCCTCTCCGCGCAGGCGACCGCCGTCGAGGGCGGAGAGATCACGATGTCGACCGCCTACGAGACGCTCGGCGAGGTCGGCGATGACGACACCATCCGCGGGGCGCTTGCCGACGCGCGAACCGGCGATCTGAAAGACGCCAGAAACGCTCTCGACGACCTCCTCGACGACGGGGGGTACGACGGTGGTGAGCTGTTACGCGAGGTCCTGCGCGTCGCCCGCGCGGGCTCGGAGTACGGGGGTGACGACCTCGCCCGGCTCCACGTCCTCGCCGGGGAGGCCGACCTCGATCTGACCGACGGGCTCGACGACCGTATTCATCTCACTCATCTGTTGGCGTCGTGGGCGGCCAGCCGGACCGAACTCCGACCACCGCTGCGCGACCCCATGGAGACCGGACAGTGAGCCGCGCTCCGCCGCTGGCACGGCTACTCCCCTTCCCGGTCGTCGACGAGGCGTGGCGGCTCGCACTCGTCCCTGCCCTCCTCGCCGCCGTCACGCTACCGCTTCTCCCGCCGGTCGGCGCCGTATCGCTCGCGCTCGCGCTCGGAATCCTCTGGTTCCACCGCGACCCGGACCGCTCGCCGCCGGACGCCGACGGGATCGTCGTCGCTCCCGCTGACGGGACCGTGAGCGTCGTCCGCGAGGAGGGGAGTCGCCTGCGAGTGGGCGTCTTTATCAACGTCACCGACGTGCACGTCAACCGCGCACCGATCGCCGGCGAGGTCCGGGAGGTCCGGCATCGCCCCGGAGCGAACCGGCCGGCGTTCGACAAGGAGTCCGACCGCAACGAGCAGGTCGCGATCGACTTCGGGGAGTACGAGCTCCTGATCATCGCTGGCTGGTTCGCCCGGCGCATCCACCCGTCCGTCGAGGCCGGGGACACCCTCGACCGCGGCGACCGTGTCGGGCACGTTTCGTTCGGCTCCCGTGCGGATGTGGTGTTGCCCACAGCCGTGGACCGCGAGGATCTTCTTGTTGCCGAGGGCGACGCGGTCCGGGCCGGCGAGACGATCATCGCCGAACGACCGTAGCCCACTCGGAAAGCGGTGTGCCCACAGACCGTCTGGGGTCACGATCTCGCTACCGGGCATAAGATTTTGTCCCCTCGATGTGACGTGAGTCGTGTATGTCCGAAAAGACGGTTCACGAGTCGAAGGGATCGCGGAGCCGACAGGCGCTGGCCACGTACTTCCGACGCGTCGCGAGGGCGCTCGGCCGTGGCGAGCCCGTGCCGGTCGACGACACTGGAACGGTGACGGTCGATCCCGGGTCCGAACCCGAGTTCGAGATCGAACTCGAACGCGAGGACGGGACGGTCAGCCTAGAGTTCGGGATGGAGTTCGACGAGGAAGACGGAGCAGTCGACACCGACGCCGCCGCGAGCAAGGCGACGTTCGAGCTGTACGCGGACAGCGCCGACCAGTGGCGCTGGCGACTCCGTCACGACAACGGGAACATCATCTCCGACGGCGGAGAGGGGTACTCCGACAAGCGCGACGCCCGAAACGGGCTCGAGAGCGTTCAGCGCAACGCGCCGGGCGCACACGTCGTCGACGTGGGACTCGAGGAGGAGGCGCCCGACGAGGGCGGTAGCGACGCGACGTTCGAGCTGTTTCGAGACGCGGCCGACGACCACCGCTGGCGACTCGTCCACGACAACGGGAACATCATCGCCGACGGTGGACAGGGGTACGCCTCGAAACAGAAGGCGAAACAGGGACTCAACAGCGTGAAATCGAACGCCCCCGGCGCCGCGGTGGAGGAGACGACCGAGTGAGCGCAGGCGGAGAGACGCCGGCTTCGTACTGTTTAACCTCAGCCCCGGCGTCACCTCGTCTATGACGAACGCGCTGGAGGTCGATGACCTCCGGAAGAGCTACGATGATGTCGATGCGTTACAAGGCGTCTCGCTGACGGTACCGGAGGGATCCTTTTTCGGGCTGCTCGGTCCCAACGGCGCGGGGAAAACCACGTTTATCAATATCCTCGTCGGGCTGGTTCGGGCTTCCGGGGGATCTGCACGGGTGTTCGGCCACGACGTCGAAGACGACTACCGGCAGGCGCGCGACCGCATCGGGGTCGCTCCCCAGGAGTTCAACGTCGATCGCTTCTTTCCGATCCACGAGGTGTTAGCGCACAAGGCGGGCTATCACGGCGTTTCCAACGACGTAGCTGCCGAGCGGGCAGACCGCGCGTTGAAGCGGGTCGGTATCCACGACAAGCGAGACACCCGGTTCGACTGGCTCTCCGGCGGCATGAAGCGACGGTTCATGCTCGCACGCGCGCTCGTCACCGATCCCGACCTGCTGATCCTCGACGAGCCCTCCGCCGGGGTCGACGTCCAGCTCCGGCGAGACCTGTGGGAGCTGGTCACCGAGCTGAACGAGCGTGGTACCACCGTTCTCCTGACGACTCACTACATCGAGGAGGCTGAACGGCTCTGTGACGAGGTGGCGATCCTCGACGCCGGCCGAGTTCTCACCGTCGCGTCCCCGGACGAGCTGATGGATCAAGGGGCGGACCGGGTCGTCGTGCGACTCCGCGAGTCGCCCGCGAGTCGGCGGTCCCTGCTCGACGCTATCGGTGCGGACGACCGGATCGAAGCGCTCTCGATCGAGGGAGATCGGCTCGTCGCGACCGCTCGACGGGGCGGCCTCGTCGCGCCCGACCTCGTTCGGAAACTCGACGACGCCGGCCATGAGATCGTCGACCTCGCGATCGAGCGCACCTCCCTAGAGGAGGTGTTCGTCGAGATGACCCGCCACGAGGAGACGGACGCCGACGGCGAGACAACATCGGATGAGCGTGATCCGTACCCCGTCGTCGAGGGGAGCGCCGAATGAGCACCGAGAGCTCGTCTCTCGATCTCACCGGCTTTCTCACGCTGACGAAACGAGAGATACTTCGGTTCCTTCGACGACCCACCAACACGTTCGCGCCCCCGCTCATCACGAACGTCCTCTACTTCTCCGTCTTCGGCGTGATCCTCGGTGAGCGGGTTGGAACGATCGCCGATGTCCCCTATATCCTCTTTATTCTCCCCGGACTGGTCGTCCTCGGCGCGGTGTCGAACAGCTTCGAGAACGCCTCTTTCTCGATCTTCCACGGGCGCTGGAACGAGTACATCCACGAGGTGCTCACCTCGCCGTTGTCGTACACGAGCATGGTGTGGGCGTACGTCCTCTCGGCGGCGATTCGCGGACTTCTCGTGGGCACGCTCATCGCCGTGCTCGGATGGGGGATCATCTCCGCCCTGTATCAGCCGGTTCCGGTCGAGGAGCCGCTGTACCTGCTCGCTTTCCTGATCGTCATCACACTGCTTTTCGCGAGCCTCGGCGTTATCGGCGGGCTGCTCGCGACCGATTTCGACGATCTGACGGTGATGAACCAGTTCATCCTCCGCCCGCTCGTCTTCTTCGGTGCCGTGTTCTACTCTATAGAGGACTTGACGCCGCTGTTGCGCGATATCTCGCTGTTAAACCCCATGGTGTACATGGTCAACGGTGTCCGGTACGGCTTCCTCGGCGTCGCCGAGGTCGATCCACAGCTTTCGCTGGCAGTGTTATTAGCAATGACCGCTGTCGCCGTTACGATCGACGTGAGCCTGTTCAAGCGCGGCTACGGACTGACCGACTGACTGGGGACACGGCCTGACCGTAGACGCACCCACGCTGACACCGTCGACACGAGCCGCTGTGTGCAGGAACCGATCGCACCGCTTATTCGCCACCCCTCACTACCTCGGGCCGGACATGGACGCGCTCGACGCCAAGTACCCGTTCTTCGCGGCCGCCCGCGAGGCCGTTTCCGAGGCCACGGTGTCGCTGCCGGAGCTCGTCGCGGCCGACGCGCCCGCCGTCGAGCGGGCTCGAGAGCGCGTGGAACGCGCCCTCATGGACGGAACCGTTGAGTCGGAGAGCGGAGCGTTTCCCGCCGAGTCGGCGTACGACGGACAGGCCGAACTGCTGTCGTACCCGATCGCGCGGATCCTCGTCTCGCTCCTTGACTCCCATCCCGCCATCGAGAAGTACGCTGCCGCGGAGGCGTCGACCGCCGTCAGCCGGCTCCGAGAGGATCTGGCGACCGACGACGAGCTGCGATCGGTGTCGACCCCGACGGTCGCGCTCGACGACGTGCTCGCGGAGTTCGACCTCGCGGACGCGGTGCGACCGGAGACGAGCGACTCGGCTCTCGACGCCGCGTCGTCGACGGGTCGGGATCCCGATCACTACTGGATCGCCGTGGGGCCGTACCTCCGGCTCACCTCGCCGTCGTGGGGCGCGTCGTGGCGGCTCGTCAACCGCGCGCTCGCTGACGGCGAGGTTCGGGTGTCGCGTACGGAGCTGTTGGACGCGCTCGAAGCCGCCGTCGAGGAGCGGGTCCGCGAAGGGCTCCCGTTCGAGCTGGCCGCCGGAGAAGGAGTCGCCGCGGAGCTGGAATCTGGCGTGGAAGATCTCAAACGGCTCCTCTCCGAGCGGACGTACACGGGTCCGGCCGACGTCGTCGCTCCCAACCTGTTCCCGCCCTGTATGACGAATCTGATCGAAAAAGCCGAGCGGGGCGTCGAACTCGACCCGCCGGAGTCGTTCTCGTTGATGGCGTTTCTCGTTGGGATCGGAATGACACCCGACGAGGTCGTCGCGTTCTGTGCGGACACGAGCCTTGACGCAGAGGGGATCCGCTACCAGACGGAGTACTTAAAAGATGATCGCGGAACGCAGTATCCCCCGCCGACCTGCGAGACGCTGGCGAACTACGGGATCTGTCACAACGAAGACGACCACATGCAGGTCGCGGCCGACCCGCTGGCGTACTACGAGAAGCGGGTGGCCGACGCCGACGAAGTGACCGACTGGCGGGAACGGGACGCGGCGAGCGAGGAAGCCGAACCGGAGAGCAAAGCCGAGTAAGCTCGAACTCGGGGTCTCGCGGGCAACTCACAGAGAGCGCTGTCTCCTGTCGCAACCATTCCAAAACAGAATACTACACTAACGAAATGAATACTCTACAAAGAAAACAATGCTCGACTCGTACTCCGTACTGTTTCTACGATATTATGAACCTGGGGGTATTATGTTTGGTATAGGAAAGTCTATTTATCGCACGGAGTAGGCACCTGATTTGATGTCAGATCAAAAAACGGAAGCCGACGATACGGCCATCTCGACCGCGACGCGCGCTGCACCCGAATCGATCGACCAAAGTCGAAGCGACGGGGTCGATTCGGACGGCCCCGAGGAGACGCGGATCTACCCGACGACTCGCGTTTCTTGACGGCACAGTCGACCGGAGACAAGCGGGCGTTCGCGCTACGCGTCCGTCTCATGTCTCATTATCGTTCGCGCTACGCGTCGGTCTCATTATCGTTCGCACGCATGAGGTACGCACCGACGAGCGCCATCAGCAAAACGAAACCAGCGAGGAGCCCGACGAGCGCGATCGCTCCGGTCTCCGAGAGTCCAGAGGCGCCGTTGTACGTGACGCCGATCCCGATCAGCCCCGCGACGAATATCGCCGCTGCCAGCATGGAGACCGTGATCTGCCGACGGAGCTCCGCGTCGATTTCCATGTCTGCGAGTTCCCGTCGCCGCTAAAAAAGGACTTCGATGGGGGCGTCAGGGGCTCGCCGGGCGTCGCGTGACGTCGCTCCATACACCCACCTCGGTTCGAAGGCCCTCCTAGCGCCGAATTTAAGCGTTCAGGGCGCCGTTATCAATAACGCACGATCGACCTCGTAGCGACCATGAGACGACCCAGCGACTCCCCGGAACCGCCGCCCACGGAACCAGACGACCGAGCCGGCCACGCCGACTCACGTGGTGATGTCGGAGCTGAGAGCCGCTCCGCACGCGCACGCTCAGAGCCCATGGTAATCCGTCCGCTTCGAGACGGTCGCTACGTCGTCGAGACGGACGGTGGAACCTACGTCGTCGCGCTCGGCGCCGGCACCTGCACCTGCCCCGACCACGCGATCCGCGGATCGCGATGTAAACACCTCCGACGCGTCGCGATGGCGGTGACCGACGAAGCGGTCCCCGCACCCGACGAGCGCGTCGGCGTCTGTGCGGTCTGTGGAGGGGAGACGTTCGTCCCGATCGACGCGAGCGGGTCACAGCTCTGTGAGCGGCACGGGTTTGAGCCAGGCGATGTCGTTCGGGACCGCGAGACCGGCGAACGGGTCGTCGTCGCGGCAGTCACGACGAAGCGGGCCGACGCCGTCCGGACAGACGACGGCCGGCTCGTCGCCGAGTATTCCACGAACGCCGAGTACGGGCGTCACGAGCCGGTCATCGAAGCAGTGTACGTCGATTCACTCCGACCGGGACGCGGGATCGAGGACTGTAAGCGGTACGAGTTCCCGGCGTCACGGCTGACGAAAAACGAGTGACGAGACGGATGATCTGGTGGCTCCGTCAGTGTCATCTTCTTCAGAGACGATGTCGAGTGAAACAGCCGGCCGATGCGGAGTGCGAACTGACCGCTGGGAATCCTCCCAGTTCGAGATGGCGTTCGGACTGCCGTACAAGATGTAGGGCGCGAGCCTCGCACGAGAGAATGATCATTCGTCGTAATTTCGATTTGGCAAGACGTGGGTTCAGATATCTCGCACGGATCTACCCCGCATGAACCCCTGTACAACGCTGACGATCCACAACAGCGTCTACGATGCTCCCCCGTGTGTGGCCAATCGTTCAACTGCATCGGGGTCAATGTATTCATAGAGCTCAAAATCCAGCTCAGCAGGCTCAATACCCTTGCATCAGCAATCGTTTTGACAATCTTCGGTGTAAGACTGTCTTCTATACACACAGTGCGTATCGGTTACCAGTTCCCGAGGGCTGCTTTTGTTACTGCCCTCTGGGTAACATATGTTTATATCATTACCCGATGCCGGCAGAAATCAGACACTGAAACCGCGGATCCAGTGCCGAATGCTCGATTACTGGCTCACCCGGTTGATCCCTGAACTGAGAGAACGACCTTCCAGATCAGTAGTGCTTTGAAATTCGGTTACGGCGTTGGAGTATGAACGACGAGACGGTCGGAATCGCACTCGTGGTCGCCTCCGCGGTTGGATTCGGGACCCTAGGGATTTTCGGCGTCATCGCCGCCGAAGAGGAGCTATCGATACCCACGGTGCTCTCACTCCGATTCGCACTCGCTTCAGTGATCATTTGGACTATCCTGTGGTCGCGCGGGCGACTACAAATTCCGAGCAGACGGATCGTCGCGATCGCCTTCGTGCTCGGTGCAGGCGGGTACACGACTCAGAGCGCACTGTATTTCTTTGGCCTTGAGTTTATGACCGCCGGGATGGTCGCGATCGTTCTCTACACGTATCCGGCGTTCGTCGTCGTCCTCACCGCGGTCGTCCATCCCGATCGCGTGACACTGCCGCTGATCGCCGCATTAGCGCTCTCGATCGGCGGCGTCGCACTCATCACTGGTGCCGATCCGGCCGGTGTGGACCCGCGCGGCGTCGTCGTCGTACTCGGTTCGGCGTGTGCGTATTCCTTTTACATCCTCGTCAGCCAGCGTGCGCTCACGACGGTACCCGCAGAGACGCTGACAGCCTTTGTGTTGCCGGCGGCCGCCCTCAGCTTCCTCGTGTTCGGTACCGGAACAGGATCGTTGACGATACCGGCCACCTCAACAGCATGGGGGGCGATCTTTGGGATCGCGATTCTGGCCACTGTAGTCCCAGTACTCACGTTCTTCGCTGGCATCGCAAAGATCGGTGCGAGTCGAGCGAGCGTCATCAGTACCGCCGAACCGGGTGTGACCGTCGGTTTGGGGGCGTTGGTGTTGGGAGAGTCCGTTTCAGTCGCCATGGTCGTCGGCGGCACGCTCGTCGTAGTTGGCGTGCTCTTAATTCAGCGCGAAGAGACAGTGTGAGCGATCGGCCACGGAGTCGCATTGGCCGCTCACGAGGTCAGTCGACCGTCTTGAGGAATCTGCTCCGTCGCAACACGATTTGGGAGAATACCGACCCTGTTGGAATCATCAGTCGCTGATAGTTTGTTTGTGCCGTGCTGAATACAGGGCGCGTATGCAGCGTGTTGCTCGGTACCAGTATCACGGATACTGAATCAGCGGAAATCGGTATGATCAATTCTCAAAAGTAGATTGAGGACAGTACCGAGCGGCACTGCTCTACTCCGCCTGCGGTTCAAATGATCTGAGACCACCGATACTGATCTGGCTGGTAATCGACAGCGGTGGCCGACCCGCCGGTTTCGGGCTACTCTTGGACCTCCCACTCGGCTTCGCCACACGAGGCCAAGTCGGTGTATTCGTTGGTTGTCGCAACGAGGTCGCTCAGACTGCCGTCAGTCGGGTCAACCGTGTACCATTCACCACCACCCGCCTCGTGGGCCCAGAGGGTCTCGTTCTCGAAGGCGAGCTGCTTACCCGTGGCGAACTCCGTCGAGTTCGCGGGGGCCTGCACGATCAACTGCTGATCGGACGTGTCGTTCAGGTCGACGCTGAAGAAGATCGGCCCGAGATTCGAGTTGGTGGTGCTCACGTAGAGCATCCCGTCCTCGTCGATGGCGAGGTCCCCGAGTCCGACGTTGGACCAGTCCAGATCGGCAAACTTGGCTCCGCTGGCCGAACCACCGCTGATGTCTGCCGTCCAGAGCTCATCACTGCCATTCGGGATGTAGTAGTAGAGCCCATCGTGGAAGGCCGCCCCGGCGATAGGTTCACCGTTCGGTGAGACGACGCCGTAGGTTTCGATGCCGAGTGCGCCGTCCTCGTTCATCGTCTTGAGAACACCGTTCTCCTCGGCGAAGTACCAGACGTCGTTATCGTCGTCGAAGGCCAGCCCATTCGGGTAGTTGCTGTTCGAGAAGTCGTCTGGGATATCACCGATTATCGTCTCAGTGATTTCGCCGGCGTCCGGATCGTAGCTAATGCTGACGATGGACGTTGGGTCCTCCCGAGAGGTACCATAGAACGGGCATTGCGGGAACGGCGTCTCTTCGAGGCAGAATTGGAGATTGCTGATAGCAGCTGTGTTCCCGCCGTTATTCTCGAGGCCCGACGTGTAGGCGGTACCCGGATCATCCACAGTGTCACAGTCGTTACCACCGAAGGCCATCACCGTCGTCGCGACATATCCGTCTGCCTCCCATTCGACGGAGACTGGCTCGCAGTCCTCCCCGTCTTTGCTGTCCCAGTCCGTTATCTCGATGAGTCCAGTGTCCGTCTCTTCCTCGAAATAACAATCGACGACGTTCCCATCCTCATCGGTCTCGGTAACGAACTCAAATTTGACGTAGGCATCACCTTCAGTACAGTCGAAGGCCTTGTGGCAGGGTTTCCTACCTCTCTGAGCTGCAGCCACGCCGCTGAACGACACTCCGACGAGTGCTGCGCCGGAGGCCGCCCCCGCGCTCTTCAGTACAGTTCGCCGATCTACTCCCCATTCTCCCTTGAATCCTTTTTTGTTCATGGTAGTTACTTAACGTTAAGAGCGTCATTTATTCCGACACATGAGAAATACAGCAATCTACTACGGGTATGAGCTCTTCGCACTACTTACTACTGCAAATATAATAAATATATGTATTAGTTAATAAGTGATAGCATAGTACAACGTTCTCGCCAGTATTGCTTCGATCAGGAGGCTACAGTATCAGGACAAATACCGAACTACTGCATCCATCCTCTACGTCCTGCACGACCGTCTTACCAGCGGGTGAGCGTTTCGTAATCATTCGTGGCGTGTCGCTCTTTTGTTCTGACCGCGGTCGAGACCGTATTTGTCACCCGGTGAAGGTCTGACAGAGCCGCCGGAACAGTTCACTGAGTGAGGTGCGTGATGTCCCGTCGAAGCGTGTACCCCCTTGGCACGCCGATATCGCCGAGGCAGTCGGCACACAACACCCGTTCGTAGTCCCGATTCGTCTCTTTTTCGAGCAACGAAACGTCTGCTAGGGAGAACACCGACTCACAGCGGTCACACTCGACTGTATCGCCGTCGACGATCTTCATTGGAGCGCCTGCTCCTTTCCCGGATCGGCATAAAAAGCCGCGGACGGCGTTATCACTCCGGATAGCGAGCCTGATAAAATTCGGATCGGTCGGAACGGCGATCGGTCGCGCTGAGTCGTCCGGAATTACCCGAAGAGCTCGCCGAGACCTTCGCCGCCGTCGTCGTCGTCGTCTTCCTCGTCGTCCGCTTCGTCCTCGGCGGCGTCGGCCTCGTCGGCCTCGTCGTCGCCGTCGTCGGACTCCTCGGCAGCGGCGGCGCCACCGGCGGCCGCGCCGGCAGCGGGTGCCGCGGCGGCCGTCTCGATGGCCTCTTCGATATCGACGTCCTCCAGCGCGGCGACGAGCGCCTTGACGCGGGATTCCTCGACGTCGACGCCGGCGGCTTCCAGCACGCCGGTGATGTTCTCCTCGTTGATCTCTTCGTCCGTCTCGTTCAGGATGAGCGCAGCGTAAACGTATTCCATTGGTGTGTCCTCGTAGTGTTATCCGAACATCGCGCCGAGACCCTCGCCGCCGTCGTCGCCGTCGTCGTCGGCGTCGTCGTCGGCCGCCTCAGCGTCGTCCGTGTCCGCGGTGTCTTCGTCCGCCTGTTCCTCCTCGTCGGCGTCGTCCGTCTCCGGAGCCGGGGCGGCTTCCACGCCCTGCAGCTCCTCGGGAAGCGCCTCCTCGTCGTCGATCTGTGCCGCGAGCGAGCGCAGCTGAGCGTCGGCCTTCCCGATGAGGTCGGGCACGACGTCCGGGCTCTCGATCTCGGCGAACAGTCCGACCGACTTGGCCTCGCCGGACGCCTTCGCGAGAAGGGTGCCGGCGGTGGCGGCCGTCGGGTAGGCGGCGTTGACCGAGAGGTTGCGCGCGGCGGCCGCGGCGGACTGGATGTCCGCGCGGTACTCGTCGACGTCGATCGCGAGCTCGTCGGGCTCGAAGAGGACGCCGTCGGAGTAGACGCCTTTTAGATCGAGTCCGACTTCCTTCGGCTCGATGCCGAGTTCGGTCAGGACGTTCGCGAGGTCCTCGTCGACGACCTCGCCCTCCTCGAGGACGGCCGAGTCCTCGGTGACCATGATCGAGCCGTCCATAATCCGGGCGGCCGCGCCGACCGTCTGGAGCTCGCCGACGAACGGTCCCGGGTCGACGCCGGTGTCACCCTCGGGGATGACGACGTCGTTGGGGGCGACCTCGCCCGCGTTGATCGGGGCGGGGGTCTTCGAGGCTTCCAGCTGTTTGAAAAGGCCGAACGGGTTATCGTTCGTACCGATGAGCGCGACTTGGCCCTGCACGTATTCGGTCAGCGCTTCGACGCCTTCGTTAACCTCCTCCAGCGCGCGGACGGTGAGCGTGTTACGGCTCATCCGGACATCGGCGGAGCCGTGTAGCTCGCGGCGCATGGCCTGGAGCTGGCGGCTCGGAATGCCGGCGACGCCGACGATCCCGATGGAGTTGAACGAGTCGACGAACTCGACGAGCTCGTCGACCTCCTCCTGTTTCCACTGCGGGATCGTCTCGGTCTTGCGAACCGAGCTCATACCGGCACCTCCTTCGAGGGACCCATCGTGGTCTTCACGAAGATCCCGTCGATGTTGAGTGGTCCCTTCTCGAGGTTTGCTTCGAGTCGTCGGATGATGACGTCGATGTTGTCCGAGATCGCCTCGGCGCCCATATCTTCGGCGCCGACGCGGGTGTGGAACGTGCGCCGGTCGCGCGACCGGAGCTGCACCGTGTTCTTCATCCGATTGACGGTCTCGACGACGTCGTCGTCCGGCTGTAGTGGGGTAGGCATCTTCCCGCGCGGACCGAGGACGGTACCGAGGTACCGACCGATGTCCTGCATCAGGTTGGCTTCCGCGACGAAGAAGTCGGTTTCGCCAGCCAGATCTTTTGCGCGGTCGTCGTCGTCTCCAAGGTCTTCGAGGTCGTCGCTGTCAAGCACTTGATCAGCAACGTCCGCGGCGCGGACGGCGGTTTCGCCCTCCGCGAAGACGACAATCTGTGTCTCCTGCCCCGTTCCAGCCGGCAGCACGACGGACTCGTCGATGCGGTTCGACGGATCGTTGAGGTCGAGGTCTCGCAGGTTGATCGCGATGTCCACCGTCTCGCGGAAGTTCCGCTCGGGCGCATCGTCGAGTGCGAGGGTTACGGCCTCTTGTATTGTGTCTGCCATTTTCACCTCCGTAGTACGCAGGTCGCTCCTACGGGTCAGTGAAACAGGCGAAGCCTGTCTCATCGGAGAGTGGTGTATCAGCTGTTTAAAAGCGTCGAACCCGACGCGCCCGTGCCAACCGCAGACAGGGGCGTTGCGGGCGAACGACGGAACCCCGGGTCGACCGCGGGACCTCGCCCTCGTCGAGGACGGCCGGATCGACGACGTGGTTCGACGCCCGTCGAAGGCGGTAACGTCGCATAGGGGAACCCTTTTGATGCCGCTGTCCGACCCACGACGTAATGACTCAGGGTGGTCCGGCGTGACGATGGACGACCGTATCGAGGATCTCCGCGAGCGCCGCGAGCGGGCGGCGCTCGGTGGCGGCGAAGACCGGATCGACTCCCAACACGAGAAGGGGAAGATGACCGCCCGCGAGCGGATCGACTACTTCCTCGATGACGGGACCTTCCACGAGTTCGACCGGTTCCGCACGCACCGGAGCCATACGTTCGGCATGGAGGAACAGCAGATCCCTGGCGACGGCGTCGTCACGGGGTACGGCGAGGTGAACGGGCGGAAGACGTTCGTCTTCGCACACGATTTCACCGTCTTCGGCGGCTCGCTCGGCGAGGTGTTCGCCGAGAAGGTCTGTAAGGTGATGGATAAGGCGATGGATGTCGGCGCGCCCGTCGTCGGACTCAACGACTCCGCCGGCGCCCGTATTCAGGAGGGTGTCGCCTCACTCGGCGGCTTCGCGGAGATATTCCGACGCAACACGGAGGCGTCCGGCGTCGTCCCGCAGATCTCGGCGATCATGGGGCCGTGTGCCGGCGGGGCGGTGTACTCGCCGGCGATAACGGATTTCACCTTCATGGTCAAAGACACCTCACACATGTTCATCACCGGGCCGGATGTCATCGAGACGGTCACCGGCGAGGAGGTGAGCTTCGAGGAGCTCGGTGGCGCCGTCACGCACACCGCCACCTCCGGCGTCGCGCACTTCGCCGAGGAGAGCGAGGAGGCGGCGTTAGACGATATCGCTCGTCTGTTGTCGTACCTCCCTCCGAACAACGTGGAGGACCCCCCGCGCGTCGAACCGTGGGACGATCCCGACCGGGCGGACGACGATCTCGCCGCTATCGTCCCGAACGCGCCGCGGAAGCCGTACGACATGCACGCGGTGATCGAGGGGGTCGTCGACGAGGGCTCCTTCTTCGAGGTCCAGGAGAACTTCGCGAAGAATATCGTCGTCGGCTTCGCCCGGCTCGACGGCCATTCGATCGGCGTCGTCGCCAACAACCCCCGGGTGAACGCCGGCACGCTCGACATCGAGTCGAGCCAGAAGGGCGCGCGCTTCGTCCGCTTCTGTGACGCGTTCAACATCCCGATCCTCACCTTCGAGGACGTGCCCGGGTTCATGCCCGGCACCGACCAGGAACACAACGGGATCATCCGACACGGCGCGAAGCTGCTGTACGCGTTCTCGGAGGCGACCGTTCCCCTCCTCACCGTCATCACCCGAAAGGCGTACGGCGGCGCCTACTGCGTGATGTCGTCGAAACACATCGGCGGCGACGTCAACTACGCCTGGCCGACCGCGGAGATCGCGGTGATGGGACCAAAGGGCGCCGTCAACGTGCTCTACCGCGAGGAGCTGGCCGCGGCTGACGACCCTGAGGCCCGCAGACAGGAGCTGATCGACGAGTACCGCGAGGAGTTCGCGAACCCGTACTCCGCTGCCGACCGCGGTTTCATCGACGACGTCATCGAGCCCGCAGAGACTCGTTCGCGGCTCGTCGACGACCTCCAGATGTTGAAGGGGAAGCGCTCGGACAAACCCGCAAAGAAACACGGCAACATCCCGATCTGATGGCGACTGACGCACCGGGTCGTCCCGAAACGCCCGACGAGTCTGGAAGCTCGGACGCGAGTCAGGCGGCTCCCGCGCCCCTCGACAGGCTCTCGATCCCCGACGACGCGGACGACGCCGAGGCGGCCGCCATCGCCGCCGCCGTCGCCGCACACCTCCGAGACGGCGAACTCGCTGCCGCCGCGGCGGCGGACGATGACGGCGGCTGGGGCGGGAAGCGGTGGTCGTTCGCCGGCCGAGTCGATCGGCTTCACGGGCGGGCGGTCCGAGTGCCGATCCACGCGCCAACGGACCCGTGGACCGCGGCCGGGCGCGCCGACCGGTTCTAGAGAGTGGGCTGGTGGGGTCTCGATTTACGAGGTCTCCATGTACCGTCAGTGAGCCTGGCCGTTAGTGAGCCTGGGGCAGTCGCGGGCACAGCAGTCAGCCGGTCGGCTCATCAACCGACTCGGCGTGTGAGCCGTCGTCCGGATCGTCTGTTGGGTCGTCCGTCGGTGGGTCCGGTGATTCCGCCGACAAATCGTCTGTTGACCCGCCCAGCACTCTGTTGAGGGCGATCGGAACGACTCCCGCAACAAAGACGAGCACGCCGATCCGGATGAGCACTGAAGCGTCCGTCAGAACCGTCAGTGCGAGGTACGCGCCAGCCGCGACCAGCACCGACGGCAACACGTAGGGATTTCCGGCCGAGAGCATGTCCTAACGGTGTTCGGCAGGCTCTTAATCGTCTCGGGGAGTCGCGGCGGTCGACGAGACGGTACGACGATCGTCGTCACCGATCGTCGTCACGGACCGATAGAATGAGGTGGGTTATCGTGGAAGCAACGTGCAGGAATGTTCGACAAGGTTCTCGTCGCGAACCGCGGAGAGATCGCGGTTCGGGTGATGCGCGCCTGTGCGGAGCTGGGTGTCGACACCGTCGCCGTCTACAGCGACGCCGACAAACACGGGGGTCACGTCCGGTACGCGGACGAGGCGTACAACGTGGGGCCGGCCCGTGCGGCCGACTCCTACCTCGACGGCGAGGCCGTCGTCGAGGCCGCTCGCGCGGCCGACGCCGACGCGATCCATCCCGGATACGGCTTCCTCGCTGAAAACGCCGACTTCGCGGCCCGCGTCGAAGCCACGGACGGAATCACGTGGGTCGGCCCGTCGAGCGAGGCGATGGAGCGACTCGGCGAGAAGACCCACGCGCGACGGGTGATGGAGGCGGCCGACGTCCCGATCGTTCCCGGGACGACGGAGCCCGTCACCGAGGTCGAGGCGGTGACGGAGTTCGGCGACGAACACGGCTACCCGGTCGCGATCAAAGCCGAGGGCGGCGGTGGCGGCCGCGGGATGAAAGTCGTCGAGAGCGCTGCGGAGGCCGAGGAGGCGCTCGCCTCGGCGAAACGAGAGGGTGAGGCGTACTTCTCGAACGACTCCGTCTACCTCGAACGCTACTTGGAGACGCCGCGCCACGTCGAGGTCCAGATCCTCGCGGACGACGGGGATGAGGAGAGCGCGGACGGGGACGACGCCGGCGGCGCCGAGACAGACGTCGTCCACCTCGGCGAACGCGACTGCTCGCTCCAGCGCCGCCATCAGAAGGTGATCGAGGAGGGCCCCTCCCCCGCGCTCTCCGACGCGCTGCGCGAGAAGATCGGCGAGGCCGCCCGCCGGGGCGTCGCCGCGGCCGACTACACCAACGCGGGGACGGTCGAGTTCCTCGTCGAGGAGGACGTCGATCGGGACCCGGACGAGCCGCTCGGTCCCGAGACCCCGTTTTATTTCCTCGAAGTCAACACGCGGATCCAGGTCGAACACACCGTCACGGAGGAGCTGACCGGGATCGATATCGTCAAAGAGCAGCTCCGGGTCGCTTCGGGTGAGGGGCTTTCGGTCTCCCAGGATGACGTCGCGCTCGACGGCCACGCCATCGAGTTCCGGATCAACGCGGAGAACGCCGCGAAGGACTTCCAACCCGCCAACGAAGGGCGGTTAGAGACGTACGACCCGCCGGGCGGGATCGGCGTTCGAGTCGACGACGCGCTCCGGCAGGGCGACGAGCTGGTCACCGACTACGACTCGATGATCGCGAAGCTGATCGTGTGGGGAGAAGACCGTGAGGAGTGTCTCGCTCGCTCGAAGCGCGCGCTCGCGGAGTACGAGCTCGACGGCGTCGTCACCATCGTTCCGTTCCATCGACTGATGCTCGACGACCGGCGGTTCGTCGACGGCACCCACACGACGAAGTACCTCGACGAAGAGCTCGACGACGAGCTGGTCGCCGAGGCACAGGAACGGTGGGGGACCGAGTCGGTCTCGTCGTCCGACGACGACGAAGTCACCGAACGGGAGTTCACCGTCGAGGTGAACGGCAAGCGGTTCCAGGTCGACTTAGAGGAGCGCGGTGCGCCCGCGATACCGACGCCAAAAGGCAGTTCTGGCGGCGAACGCGGACAGCGACCGCCGCAGGCGACAGACGACGACGGAAGCGACGACGGCGGCGTCGACGTCGCCGAGGGCGGAGAAGCGATCGAAGCGGAGATGCAGGGAACAATTCTCTCGGTCGACGTGAACGAGGGCGACGAGGTCGCCGCTGGCGACGTGGTCTGCGTCCTCGAAGCGATGAAGATGGAAAACGACGTGGTCGCCGAGCGCGGCGGTACCGTGACCGGCGTCCACGTCGGCGAGGGCGACAGCGTCGACATGGGCGACGTGCTGATCGTGCTGGAGTAAGATCGAGCGTTCTCCGGACGCGGTCGTTTATAACTGATCGACGGCTCCGCAGTGAGTCGCTCCGAAGGCTCAGCCGATTAGTTATAAACAAATGGCTCTGTTGAAATCCCATTCTTCAGACAGATTACCGCCTGAAACATCCACTAGATGAGAACTACAAATTAGCCGCCACAAGGGTTATTATTAGTTTGAGGGCAGACAACAACATGAGTGCAATCGCAGGGTTCTTGCTGTCTATAGTTGGTATCATCGGCGCAATTTGGCCCGAAGCAACCATTCGATTTTGGTTCTTCGGGGCGGTTGATGAAGATTCTATGTCCGATAGTGGGAAGATGTTCTTTCAGGGATTAGGAGCACTTTGTGCAGTTATCGGCATATCAGTATCATTCATGANCTGACCTGTACTGACCGCAACTGAGTCACTCAGGGTATATCACTTGCTGAGGGTTTCAACAGAGCCAAACAGCTAATAGTAGACCGACAGCGGACNCCGCCAAAACTTCAGCCGCTCACTTATAAATCAACACTAGCAGATCTACAGCGGACTCCGCCAAAACTTCAGCCGCTCACTTATAAATCAACACTAGCAGATCTAC
>SL_4KL_010_BRINEDRAFT_10000329_pt1 | contig 24055 bp, 18 predicted proteins | sample SodLak_010_BRINE_2_FD_10664 | JGI IMG/M metagenome (IMG submission 10664) | reverse complement strand
AAGAGCTTCACGAGAACCTCGAAAGACTCGGGGCTGAAGAAGAGTAAGTACATTTCGTTGGCTTTCATGGTACTACTTTTCGATAAATGCCCCGATTCTGATACTAGAAGCGGGGCATTTTTTTTACCGCAATCAACCACCTCTTTGAATGAGTAAAAAACAGGTTAGTATTGGCATCGTTGGACTAATCTCAGCTCTTATTATTTTGTGGGCTGAACTGTCAGGGTCGCTCCTCCCCGGAGATCGACTTTTTGCTGATTACATGTTTAAAAATCACCCGGCAGAAATAGAGCATGAAAACGTGGCGATGGTTGCGATTGATGAAGCCAGCCTTGCTCACTTTGCCCAGCAAAACAGCTACTGGCCATGGCCCAGGGAATTCTATGCTATCCTTGTCGACTATCTTGCCGAACAGGGTGCCGATGTTATTGTTCTGGATATCCTGTACGATACGCCCGACTTTGACCGTACAGCCATCAATGGAGAAGTCAGTGACCGTCGCTTCATGGAGAGTATGAAGCAGGCAGGTAATACGGTTCTCGGTTTTAAATCAAGCATCCTGCACCCTGATATGTCTGCACTGCCGGTACCCGATGAAATACCGGAGCCACTTGCCGTTGAAAATTGCGGTGAATTTGCGCCTCATCTTGCCACAACCCTACCCATTTCCAACTTTCTGAACAGCACAGAATTAATCGGTAACACGCATATTGAAACCGGAAGTGATGGACTTATCCGGAATCAAAACCTATTGAGTAACATCAAAGATTATGGTTTTGCGCCGTCCCTTTCACTGGCAACGTATTTGATGACAATGGATGATCACCCAACCATAGCGTGCGGAGATAAATCACTCCAAATCGGAGACAAAGAAATTCCACTACAGGCGGATAACTCATACCTAATCAACTGGTATGGCCAGGGAGATACCGGCGGAACGTTTCCCTATTATTCATTCCAGCGGGTTGTAAGAGATGCTATTGGCACACAGTTCAGAGATAACTTTGAGCCTGAAATTGACCCCTCCGTTTTTGAAGACAAAGTGATTTTTGTGGGGGCCAACGCAGCCGGATTAGCAGACATCAAAAATACACCCGTAAGTGCCCTCGCTGATTTTCCGGGAATGGAAATTCATGCAACCGTTTTTCAAAACCTCATTGACGAATCATTTATCGAACGGTTGAGCGCTGTTTTAGCAGGTGGTATCATTCTATTGCTCACTCTTACTCTGGCATTTGTCTACGGATTTATAACCATTCGTAAAAGCACCTTTTTAACCATTGGGCTGATAATTTTCATCCCACTCATAGCCGGACTCTTCTTTTATCAATATCAGCTATGGCTGCCCATTACATCACTCTTTTTTACCACCGGACTTACATTTTCAGCAGTAACCGGCTTAAACTACTTTACAGAAGGTCGCGAAAAACTCCAAATCCGTAGTGCATTCAACCAGTACGTTCAGCCTGAAGTAGTACAAGAGCTGATGGATAAACCCGAAATGCTCAAGCTGGGTGGTGACAAAAAAAACCTCACCGTGCTTTTTTCTGATTTAGCAGGATTTACCTCCATCTCCGAATCAATGCATCCTGAAGAACTTATATCAATTTTAAACATCTACCTCGACGATATGTCGGAGGTTATCCTGCAAAACGGCGGCACCATCGATAAATATATCGGCGATGCAATTATGGCCTTTTGGGGAGCTCCGCTGCCGATGAAACAGAGTGCCGATACAGCCTGCAGATCCGCGCTGAAAATGTCTGCACTCACTCCGCACATCAAAAAGAAAATTGGCCGGGATGATATTGAGCTTATTACCCGTTTTGGTATCAATACCGGAGATGTGGTGGTAGGAAATATAGGCTCGGAAAATCGATTCAGCTACACCGTTTTAGGGGATGCCGTAAACCTTGCCGCTCGGCTTGAACCGGCAAACAAAGTGTTTGGCACCGACATTATGATCTCAGAATTTACCAAAGAGAAACTTTCTGATCACTTTTTATGCCGCCAACTCGACTTGATGATCGTTAAAGGGAAATCGAAGCCGGTAAAAGTGTACGAACTGATGGCTGATCTCTCTGATAACGACGACCATATCCGCAAACAGAAAGCCGTTGAAGTTTATAATGAAGGACTCAAATACTATTTCGACAGACGCTGGCCGGACGCCATCACACAGTTCGAAATGGTTGAAAAATGGATTGAAAATGACGGTCCGGCAAAAGAGTATATAGCACGATGTGAGAAATTTATCGAACAACCACCCGAAGATGATTGGAAAGGTGTTTTTCAAATGACAACAAAATGATGACCCATAAACCCAGTTGCCATGAACAATCTGCTTAAAACATGCACCCTGCTTTTTGGATTCCTGCTGCTCCTTCCGCTTGCATTGTCGGCTCAAGAAAGTGAACAAACAATACAGACTAGTGTTGATATGCGTGAAGGCCCCGGCGCCTATTTCGAGCTCCTTCTTCGCCTTAACAGAGGAGCAAATGTAGTGAAAACCGATGAAGAACCGGGCTGGCTGCAGATTGATTTTGATGAACAAACCGGATGGATTCCCGATCAACCTCACTATTTCGAAGAGCCTGAACAGGACGAGGACGAAGAGGACACTCGGGCCCGAATGAGCCGAATGTATGACGAAATGATGGGGGAGGAAGGTGAAGACGACTCCTCCATTTATGCCACCCCTACTGAGGTCGCCGCTGCTATTCGTGGATTTTCTCGTCAGTATCGCGCCTCGAGGGGAGATGGTACAGAAGTTGATTTCTCACGCTCTTTCGAAGACCGGATTGATATCAGTGACTATAACAGCTTTCGGCGAAGCCGTATAAGCGGTTGGAGCTGGTTTATAGCCCACAACCGATTTCCGCTCTCAGCCCTAGACATTGAAGTTCCGGAGTTTACACCCGAAATAGAAACCATGGGGTGGGGCATTGCAAGTGCCTTGGCAGAAAAAGGCCTCTACGAAAATTACGAGGTTCAGGAATACCTGCAGTACGTTGGGTTGATGGTAGCTGAAAGCTCTCACCGATACGAAATTCCAGTTCAAATCCACATTCTGGATGTAGATGAAGTGGTTGGTTATTCCGCACCCAATGGCATTATTTTTATCTCCAAGGGCGCACTGCAATTCATGGAGTCGGAAGCTGAGCTCGCATTTTTTATTGGTCATGAGCTAGCCCATATCGTTATGCAACACGGCGTGCAAGAAACTACCGAACGGGAGGTGCATATTCGACGGGATGATGCGTTCAGTCAGCTTCGCCAGGAACTCGACTACGACAATCGTGATGATAATTACGCCCGCGTAGCCACTGAGTTGTCGGAATGGGCCGACCAAGTCTATGAATACCTCGTAAGCGAGCGCCTGAATGAGTATGAATATGAAGCCGACCTGCTGGGAGTAGCGTACGCATTTCGGGCCGGGTATGACCCATCTGCGGCTGTTGATCTGCTAAACAGACTAGAACGCGAGCAGGGTGGATTCGCAACACAAATCGGCACACTTGAATGGGAAGGAACCGAACTTGAATACCGGATTGAAAACATCAACGAAATTATCGGCCACCTGAACACCAGCCGTCACGACAGCCAGCAATTTGAATCAGAGTATCAAAACATTAAAAACCTGATTCGCTGATTTACAGAAAAAAGTTCGGTGTACAACTAATCTTCACCGAACTTAAATTCTATTTACGATATGTCACTGAGTAACTCCTTTGCCTCTTCTCGTTTGTCGTCATCACCCATCATTTTCGGCTCCATAGATGCCGCCTCATTAAGTACTTCAATAGCCTCATCTTTTTTATCGATTTCAATATAGTGCTTTGCTAAATCCACACGGAATAGAATACTTTCCGACATCATATCAATAGATTTTTTCAGGTATTTTTCCGCCTTATCTTCTTCAGCATCATCAGGCAACCCTTCCGACACCATTCCGGCAGCTGTTTCTTCTGTACTGCTTGCAGTTGCTATATCGGAGTGCCATACTCCATATAAATGCCAAACAGGAGCATAATCAGGAATAAGTTCAGAGGCCTTTTCAATATGCTCTTTAATATCATGGGAAGCCTCGATCATATCGCGGGTTCCTTCTAAATTATTATAGCGGCCTGATGCAACTGCATATACGTAGTGCGAGTGACCTTTATCAGGATATAAATCTACTACCTTATCAGCAATTTCAAGCGCATGTTTATACCCTTCAAGCTTAACATCTTCATCATCTTTTCTGTGGTATTTGCGGGTAGTAAGCAGGCTTTTGTTCCAAAGAGCTTCGTAGTTTTCTGAGTCTTCTTCTAAAACTTTTTTAAATATTTCCAGTGCTTTCTCTTCTTCATGGTTGTCTGCCTTCTCTTCAGCTCTCTCTATTAACTCGTCAACATCATTATCAGATGCATACACCTGATCAACTAACGAAAATGCTCCAAGGCAAAAAATGACCGCAAATATTTTTTTCATCTCTGTTTTTAACATTTACTGTTTTAAAGAATTAACAGTATAAGTTAATCAAGTTTAAAATCATTCCTTGAAGTATAATGTCATGCAGCAATTTACTTCTTCTTCTAAATAAAAGCCCCATCAAAGGTTGCTATAAAACTGTATTATTCAAGGTCAATCAACCCCTCAGAAATGCCTTTGGCAACTGCCTCTGATTTATTATTCACCTGTAATTTTCTGTATATATTTCTGATGTGATACCCAACTCCATCTACAGAGAGATATATAATTTTTGCTATCGCAGCATAGGAATTTCCCTCCCCAAGAAGCTGTAAAATCTCAGATTCTCTCTCACTCAAATTATAATTTTTACTCCTATTGCCCCTCGAGTTAAACGAGGATATCACCTTTCGTGCAATCGTGGGAGACATGGGAGATCCCCCTCGGTGCGCAGCAATTACTGCATTAACCAGTTCTGCCGGAGATACTTTTTTGATTAAATAACCGATTGCACCATTTCGAAGTGCTTCAAAAATATGCTTGCTGTCCTCAAATACTGTTGCCATTACAACAGCGAGCTTCGGGTTGATTTCCAAAAGCTCCTTAACCCCCTCAGTACCATCCATACCCGGCAAACCGATATCAAGCAGCACTACATCAACATGCATAAAGTTTTCTAGTTCAAGTGCCTCTTCGCAACTCCCATACGTATTTCTCACGCTAATATTGGAGTTGAAATCAAGAATTGTAGACCACCCCTCTCTCATATAAGGGTTATCCTCAATGATGATCACACGTATTAATTTTTGATATGCTGTATTTTCATCTGTCATTATCGTTCAAAAGTATAGTAAAATGATTCTGACGCTTCACTACATACATTCGTAGTTCTTTGAAGCTCAAATCAGATTGGAAAAATAATTTTCCACTGCGTGCCGTTATCTAAAGAGTTAAGTTCAAAGCTTCCATTCAGCTCTTTTATTCTGGACTTTATGTTATCAATCCCGTATCCATCACTTGAAATATTTTCCGGGTCGAATCCAATTCCATTATCACTTATTTCACAGCTGATTTCCGAGCGGTGGGCATGGAATGCTATCTTTACAAAATCAGCCTCTGCATGTTTAACACAGTTTGCTAAAATCTCCCGGTAAATAAGCCATGCATTCTTTTTTACGGGAAGTGTAATATTTGATGGGAAGTCGCCCGAAGCAGAAAATTCGTGTTCGATCTCCCGAGTCTCAAGAAGATCTGATGCCTTTCGTTTACACTTGATGATAAATGTCTCCCAACTATCATTTTCCGGATGAGTAACCCAAATAATGTCACTGATTTTTTCCTTCGCCTCGAACGATGAATTTCCAATAAGGTTTAAAAAATGCCGGGATTTCTCGTCCACAATTTTTGATTTATCTATCGCTTCCGAAAAGAAATTAATACTGCTCAATGTAGAGCTGATTTCGTCGTGAAGATCTCTGGCAATCTGCAGCCGGGCCCGCTCTTCTCGAAGCATATGGTGCAGCCTGTACCGATACGCAGAATAGATCACCAGCATCAATCCCATAAAAATAAGACTTCGAAACCAGAGCGTTTGCCAAAATGGAGGAGTTACAACCAGCGGAATCGAAAGCACATCACTACTGGCAACACCGTTTGGAGAAATTCCCCTCACCAATATCGTGTAATCCTGGGGGTCGAGACTGACGTAATTTATCGAGTTTCTATTACCTAAAGAAACCCACTCATCATAAACCCCGTCAACTTTATACTCGAACAGGTTTTCTTGCGGGCTTGAATAGTCAAGCAGTGCGAACTCAAACATAATAGAGCCGTCATCATACCGAAACGTCAGTGGGTTTGAAGCCGTGGAAAACCCGGAGGATGTCAAAGATTCGCCCCCCACCGCAATATCGGTAAGTACCACCGATAAATTCTCCTTTTGATTTTCACGATTGTCCAGCGATGATATCTGCAGCATGCCAAAATCTTTAGCAACAAATAAGTTATCGTCTTCATCAATAAAAAAACGTTCCACAACCTGGCTCAAATTCATACCGTACATATATACAAATTCCGCTTGCCGTTCTGTTTTATCTACCGAATAAAGCCCGGCTTGGGTAGCCAGTAAAACCCGATCATTCCCGACCTTACGCATATTATAGATAACGCTGGATGATGCCCGGTCGCCAAGTGGAACAGCTTCAAAACTTTCAGTTTCCGTATCAAAAACAAACAGTCCGGCATCCGATGTACTTATCCAACCGAGTCCATCATCATCAAATTTAATATCTGAAATGCGATTACTCTCTAATCCGACTGAACGATGAGTTGAGGTCGTAAACCTTTTTATCGAGCCTGTTTCTAAATCGAGTCTGTTTAATCCGCCGTTACTTGTACCAATCCAAATGTCTCCATCACTGTAAGAGAGGATGGAGGCGGTATTGCTGCTGAGCGATTCTTCATCCGTGGGATTGTGTTGAAATCGCGTCCATTCATCAATATCTGAGTCCCAATGAACAACGCCAAAGTTTCCTGAAATCCAGTAATTACCGGGAGTTGATTCTATCATCGCAAAAATACGATCTGTCATTCCTAAATTTGGATCAGGGAGTTTTTGGCTGATCGTTGATCCATCTTCACTGTAAAAAAGACCTTGATTGGTTGTAAACCACAGAGTGCCTCCATAATCGAGATACATCCCCCGAACCTGAACACTCGCCGGCATATTCTCGGTGAGTGAAAACGGTGCCCCAGGCTGATCCCGCCTGTACAAGCCACGATTTGTCCCCAGCCAAGTAACTCCATGCGTATCTGACTGCAAGGCAGTTACTTTGGCCTCATTTAGTGAAAATCCGTCGTCAAAAGTGATGTTTGGGTCTTTAAACTCTTGCTGTGGCATCAATGTGTATATTCCTCGATCCTCCGTCCCCACCCAAATAACGCCACTTCTATCTTCAAACACCGACAAAATAAATGAATCTTCCACATTCGTGATATCGATCGGATCTCCCTCGGGTAATTCAACTTTATGCAGCCCTCCTCCATACATTCCCAGCCACAGAATACCGTTTTGCGCCTCCAGTACCGGCCATGCAAAATCGGTCTCAAGTCGACCTCCATCCTCCGAACTCGTATTAAATATAATTTGCTCTCCTGTTTCTAAACTATACCCATGTACACCGCCATACTTTGTACCTAACCAAAGTTGGTTATCAGCCGTAATCGATATCGACATTACATACGGGTTGATCCACTCGAGCTCACTAATAAATTCTTCAGCATCTTCATCAAACCGATATACGCCATCACCGTATGTGGCAACCCAAATTACCCCATCACTATCCTCAGCAATTCCCATTACAATATCTCCGCGATAATTTTCGCCCTCATGATGATTACCCAAAAACCGATCGAATGAAGCCGAATACCCTTCCGCAGTAGATTGCAAACCTTCCAGGCGGTTCAGCCCACCTCCCTCAGTACCGATCCACAGGTTCCCTGAGCTATCTTCGAACAGCGCCGTGATTGTATTAAAACTTATACTGGACGGATTTTCGGAATCTGTTGTAAACTCGTGGAAATTTCCGGTTTCGCGATCCAGTAAATTTAAACCACCACCCGATGTACCCACCCAGAGGTTTTGGTTTTGATCTTCAAGAGATACCCAAATAAAACTTGAAGAGAGGGAGTTGGAATCATCCGGATCATTCAAATACGTTGTAAAATTATAGCCATCAAAACGGTTAAGCCCGGCACGCGTAGATATCCAGATATAACCTTCGCTATCTTGTGTAATATCGTGCACCGTATTTTGCGACAACCCTTGATTAACAGTGTAATGATTTGTGACGGGCGTATAGAGCGACTGTGCATACAATGGTGTGAAAGCTACCCCGAAAGATGCGAACAGAAGTAGAGATGCCTGAATAGAGAATAGTTTCATATTCCGATAATTTATCGGGAAAACCCATTGAGCTGATTATCGGGAATGTAGCATTTAAATTCTATTTAACCCAAATAACGCTGTTTTTACTGATGATCTGCATAAACAGCTGCACAACTTATGGGCTAATCAGGTACTACCGGAGTTAATAGTGATCAAAGTCTCCACGATCTTTTCTCTTGAAGTAATCACGAGTAGCCTCCATCACTTTAGGAGCCAGCAGAATGGATGCCGTCATGGTTGGGATGGCCATCAGGGCAAAGAATCCATCAATCAGGTTAATCACCATATCTATCGTAGTAATAGAGCCAAAGAAAATGGTGAAAATGTAGAAGTAGTTGTAATAGTGTTTGTTGTGAGCGCCGGCTATAAAGTTTAAGCATTTAGAACCGTAGTAGCTGTAGGTAAACATTGTGGTAATGCTAAAAATCAGCACGCATAACATGAGCAGATAAGCGCCAATTACCGGCACTCCCTGATCAAAAGCGAGGGCTGTCATGGTTATGCCGTCTACACCAGTTTCGGTCCACACACCGGTCATTAGAATAGCCATTGCGGTCATTGTACAGATCAGGAGCGTATCAATTGCGGGCTCAAGCATTGCAACCAATCCTTCGCGAACGGGCTCCCGTGTTTTTGCAGCCCCGTGAGCCATCGCCTCCATACCAATCCCTGCCTCGTTCGAAAACGCACCCCTACGTATTCCATTCGATATCACAACGCCCAGAACACCTCCGGCAGCCGCCTCACCCGAAAATGCATCAGAAACAATTAACCAGAAGTAGTACGGTACGTCTACAATATTGCTGATTATTATATACAGAACGGTAAGTACATAAATTACAACCATCAATGGTACAAGGCGAGAGGCTACTTTACCAATCCGTTTAATTCCACCAAAAATTACCAGCGATACCAAAATCACCAGTATAATTCCCACAATGATATCAGAAAGGCGAAATCCGGCTTCGGTAACTACAGAATCAGCAAAAAAGATCGTTTCGTATCCCAACCAACCGTGTTCGGCTAAAACCGTATCGCGAATAATTTGGGTCAACTGATTAGATTGGAACATCGGCGTACACCCAATTAAACCGGCAATACTAAAAAATACGGCAAGAGGCTTCCATTTTTTCCCAAGGCCTTCTACAATGTAATACATTGGTCCACCCTGAATTTTCCCGGAACTATCTTCTCCCCGGTACATAATGGAAAGTGTACAGGTGAAAAATTTCGTTGCCATTCCTACAAGTGCCGTAATCCACATCCAGAAAATAGCGCCGGGGCCGCCAACACCTAATGCAATAGCTACACCACTGATATTTCCCATTCCAACTGTTGCCGCAAGTGCACTCGAAAGAGCCTGAAAATGATCGATATCACCGGGAGCCTTGGGGTCGTGATATTTCCCGGTGAGAATTTCAATTCCGTGACCAAAATGGCGATACGGAATAAATCGACAATAGAGGAGAAAAAATACACCACCACCAACCAGTAATACAAGCAGGGGAGTCCCCCATGCATAGTTGGCAAATTCGACTAAAATTTGTTCAAGGAGTTCCAGAGCAATATAATCTTGGTTAGAAAGAGTTGATAAGAAATTGAATCCCTGCCTTTAATACAAATGTGGAACGGAATTAATTAATTTTTTTGATGTATTGCCCATAATCGATCAGGGGATCATCAAGCCCCGACCGCTCAATAAATAGCTTAATCTGCGCTCTATGGTATTGCCCATGAATTACCAAGTGCCGGCAAATTTCGCTAAATCTGCTTCGATGATTTACCCCATTCGAATTTTGGTAGTAAATCATCTCGTCCATCTCCATATCGTGATCCCCAATGAGATCGAGCCATAGCTGATTGGCTTTTTTTGCTTCCGGTTTGATATCGGAAATTTTATGCTCGTCCCACGGCTGCGTATTATTGATGTTCATATCAATTACACGACCGAACCAAATCTGCTGCATATTAATGATGTGCGACAGAAATGCAGCGCACGCAGGTTGATCATCAAACGGTTGCGCAGTAGTAATGCTGTCGGTGAGTTTTCTTGTACACCACAGATCAAACAGAAACCGTTTTTGAAGTTCTCTACGAATATCCATCAAACAGAAATACTAAAGTATTGTGAAATACCGCTGAGTATAAATTGTACGCTAATTGCTAATACAATAAAGCCCATCAGACGTGTCATCACATTTAGCCCGGTTTGGCCAATATACTTTGCAGAAATTGGTGCGAGGCGTAAAAACAGATAGGTAGAAATCACAACCAAAAAGATGGACAGTGCATTAATTAAATAATCATCTACTCCATTCGCTTGTGAAGCAAATCCAATAACTACCGCGATGCTTCCCGGCCCGGAGAGAAGTGGAAGTGCCAGCGGGCTGAACGAAATATCCTCCTTCTCCATCGCCGCGGCCTGATCTTCATCCGTAAGTTTTTTGCCGGGATCTTCCGGGTTGAGCATCTCGTAGCCGGCCCGCATAATAATTAACCCGCCGGCAATTCGAATACCCGGCAGGCTAATGCCAAAAAAGCTGAGTACAAATGTGCCAATTAGCAAAAACAGAATAAGCACACCAAACATATAGATGGATGCCCATTTCGCGGTACTTGCCCGTTCAGCGTCATTAAAACGGTTGGTTAACGACAGAAAAACAGGCATAGCAGCCAGTGGATTTACTACAGAAAAAAGAGATGTATAACTTGCAAAAAATAGTGCAGCGGAGCTTACAAAAAAGGTCCCGCTCTCTTGTGTCACGTCAGAAATTAATTCAATCATACCTCAAAGATAGAGAGGATATTATCCTTAAGAAATGGTAAATATTGAATTATTAAATTTTGTATTTTGAGGGCTTAATAATGATCTCTCAATTTTCAACTGAGCATGAATACTGACGCAATTCTCGACCAGGTTACATCTATTATTTCGACCAACAAATCACGCAACGAAAAATTACAGCAGATAAGCGAACTGCTGGATAAAGAGGTAGACGTCTTTGACTGGACAGGCTTCTACATCTCTTCAGAAACTGAAGAGGAGATGCTTGAGCTGGGACCATTTGTGGGCGAAGAGACCGATCACACCAAAATACCGTACGGAACAGGAATTTGCGGACAGGCAGCCGAAACCTTTGATACATTTGTGATACAGGATGTTACAAAGTCGGATAACTATCTTGCCTGCAGCGCAGATGTAAAATCTGAAATTGTGGTCCCCATTATGAAAAATGGCGAGTTTGTTGCGGAGTTGGATATCGATTCGCACAAAAAAGATGCTATCACACCCGAACTGAGAGAGTTGTGCGAGAGTATCTGCAAAAAGCTGGAAGCAATCTTTTAAATCTTACTCTTCTGTTTTCGCCTGCTTAAACGGTACATCAATACTTGACCGTACGTGCAGATCGCGCTGAGGAAATGGAATTTCAATTCCGTACTTCTCAAACTTTCTTACGATGGCTTGATTGAGCTCATTTCGGAGTAGATACCGCTCTTTAACATTTGGCACCCATACCCGTAGCTGCATATCCCACGAGGAATCGCCAAATGCTCGCAAATGTACCTGATGCTTGGGGTTCCTTAAAATCTCTGTATGCTCTTCAGCCACTTCATTCAGCGCCTTTAGTACATCATCAAGGTTTGATGAGTACGAGACGCCTACCTCAATATCAAGCCGGAACGTAGGATCGCCGTGCGAATAGTTTACCACATTATTTGACACAAACTCCGTATTGGGAACAATAATTGAGATGTTATTGAGTGTCCGAATTTTCGTGGATCGAATGTTAATCTCTGTCACATCTCCCTCAATCCCCGCCACTTCAACCCGGTCGCCCACGACAATGGGCCGCTCGAACATCACAATCAAACCGGAAATAAAGTTGGCGGTAACATTTTGCAATCCAAAACCTATACCAACAGATAACAGTCCGAAAATTACGGCGAGTCCGGTCAGATCAATCCCCACAAACTGGAGGGATATCAAAAAACCGATGGTTACAATAATATATTGCGAAACCCGCGACAAGGTATACTTCAGGCCTGAATCAATTTCAAACCTGTTTAGAAATTTTCCCTGCAAAAACCTGCGAACAAACCCACCCAGATAGAGAAAAATGGATAAGAAAATAAAAAATACAACCAGCGAAGATATGGTAACCGGCGTATCCTGCAAGCTAAAAAGCTCGAGACTTAGAACGTTTTGCAGCTCACTTAAAAACTCATTCAATTCCATAAATAGCCATACTTAATTATCTGCATAGTCTATTTAAAGATCAGGTAAGATCAAAACAGAAAACAGAACCTGTACGAATTTTTTAAAACCGGCCAAACCGAAGGGCCAAAATTGCCGAGGCTCCCGAGAGGTCCGAATCACTTGTTCCCGCCAGGTTTACCCCTGACGTATAACGGTAATAAACTCCGCCACTTACCCGAAACCATCTTGTAATATTCAGATTGGCATTCACTCCCGGCTGAAACAGAAAATAGCGATCTGAACTCTTTCCAATTTCAGTATCGAAATCTTTTAAACGGACTGTGCCCGCACCAATTGTTGTTTGAACTCCGGCATGTACTAACCGATTTGATCTGTACAAATATTCCAGCTCAAAACCACCATAATTGGTTGACATATCATAAGACTCTCCATTAATTTCTGTGGCAGATTCAAAGTCATTTGCGGTGCGATAGCTGCCCAAACCTATATTCAAAGCATGACCGTTATTGAACCCGATAACCCATGCACCACGGCTGCCTCTCAAGTATGCCGCCTCATTATTAACAGATGTTACGCCAAATTGAGTGGCTCCGAACCCGCCGTGCCTAACATCAGCCGTAAACAGTGTTTCGCTCTGCTGTGCATTGGTTAGCATTGGCACTGCCAAAAACAGAATGGATGTTATTACAAATAGCCTCATAAAAATTTCCCAAATTTTAGAGTTAGTACCCCGTTTATACCGGAAAAATCCTGATCTGTAAATCCCGCATAGTCAATGCCGTTTGTAAACCGATAAGTAGCCCCGGCAGCAATTCTGAAAAATTTGGTTACGTTGAGCTCGGCATGCAAACCAGGCTCAAACACAAAATAAGGCTCAACATCCTCGTTTATATTTTGATGATGCTGATCGCGCAGCGACACCCCTCCTGCACCAATTAAAGATGAGATCGTAAAATGGGCGAGCCGGTGTGAACTTCGGGTATATTCCACCTCAAATCCGCCATAACCATTTACAGCATACATTTCAGTAATCGATGGGGATTCATGATTCGATGCAAGCCCGTAACCACCACCCCCAATCGATAGTGAATGGCGCCCATCGAAGCTGATAATCCAACCTCCGCGGCCACCCACCCATATTCCCGTTGATCCTGCCACATCCCCGATTTTTACAACCGGGCCACCAAATCCACCGTGTGAAGTCTCCCCATCAAATAACGTTTGCACCTCCTGGGCTTCTGCCGATGGAGCAAACAAAAAAATTGTTAACAGAACTGATAATCCCGCAAGTAACGTCAGTTTAGTTTTCATCTGGCTCTCGCATTTGAGTTTATATTATACCCATTTTACGAAAGCTCATCTTCCGGGTTGCGGTAAATTCAGCCTAATTACCAATTATTTTTTCACATCCACATCCCAAATCTCCTCGGCATAATCGCGAATGGTTCGGTCTGATGAAAACTTTCCGACTCTAGCTGTATTCAACAGAGCCATTCGGTTCCACGCTTTTTGATCTTTATAGAGCTCATCCACTTTTGCCTGCTCTTCGAGATACGCCTCGTAATCAGCCAGCACTAAAAAGTAATCGCCTTTATGCAGCAGGGAGTCAATGATCGGCTTAAACAGCTCGGTATCTTCGTTAAAGAATCCATCCTTAATTTGATCCAACGCCTGTTTCAGCTCATCATGTGCATTGTAGTAATCCCACGGATTATAGCCCTCATGACGCAACCGCTCTACATCATCCACGGTGTTTCCGAAAATGAAGATATTTTCATCGCCGACCTCTTCCTTAATCTCTACGTTTGCTCCATCAAGCGTACCGATGGTAAGCGCACCGTTCAGGGCAAACTTCATATTTCCGGTTCCTGAAGCTTCAAAGCCTGCCGTGGAAATCTGCTCGGAGAGGTTTGCTGATGGTATCATCTTCTCGGCCAGCGTTACGCTGTAGTTTTCAAGGAACAGGAATTTCAGTTTATCGCCCACATCAGGGTCATTGTTGATCTTCTCACCAACGTCGTTCATCAGCTTGATAAACAACTTGGCCATGGTATAGCCGGGAGCTGCCTTTCCTGCAACTAGAATGGTCCGTGGCACAAAATCGCCGTCCGGGTTTGCTTTTATGCGATTGTACTGCGTAATGGCGTACAGCGTTAACATCAACTGACGCTTATACTCATGAATTCGCTTAATTTGGATATCAAACATCGACTTCGTGTTGATTTTCACACCACGTTTTTCTTCGATGTAATCCGCCATTCGCCGCTTATTATTCTGCTTGGTCTGGGCAAACTTTTTCATGAACGATTTGTCATCCACAAATTTTTCCAGCTTTTTCAGCTCATCCAGGTTTGTTACCCAATCCTCACCGATTTCATCGGTAATTTGGTCGGCCAGCTCGCGGTTACACTGCCGCAGCCATCTGCGGGGAGTAATTCCGTTCGTCTTGTTGGTAAATTTATCCGGGTAGATTTCATAAAAATCCCGGAATAGTGTTTTCTTTATAAGATCACTATGCAGCGCAGCAACACCATTTACTTTGTGCGATCCCACAATACCGAGCGATGCCATATGCACTACCGGGTCTTCTCCCTCGCCAACAATCGACATTCGGCTGATTTTGCCACGATCATCTCCAACTTTAGGCTGGATTTCCTTTAAAAATCGTCGATTAATTTCATAAATAATCTGCAAGTGACGTGGCAACAGTCGTCTTAGCAGAGACACCGGCCATTTTTCGAGAGCCTCGGGCAGCAGTGTGTGGTTGGTATAAGCCATTGTCTTTTCCGTGATCTCCCATGCCAGCTCCCAAGACAGCCCCTCTTCATCAATCAGTACCCGCATCAGTTCGGGAATCGCCAGGTTGGGATGGGTGTCGTTACACTGAATAGCTACTTTTTCCGGCAGTTTTCGCCAGTCATCATTTGTTTTCTTAAACCGTCGCAGAATATCCTTCATCGACGCCATGACGAGGAAAAACTCCTGCTTCAGGCGCAGCTCCTGGCCAACAAACATTTTATCATTCGGATAGAGCACACGCGAAATATTTTCATTCAGCTGTGTATCTCGAACCGCATCAATATACTCACCTTGGTTAAAGCTTTTCAGATCAATAGAAGAGGAGGAGGATGCTTTCCAAAGCCTCAGGTTATTTACAATCTCATTTTTATATCCGGGTATGGGCGTGTCGTAGGCAATTGCCAGCACATCATGCGTATTTTCCCAGGAAAAACGGACATCCCCGTTATCATCATTATACGCTCTAGACTGGCCATAAAACGGTACATCGTACTGAATTTTTGGACGAACTACATCCCATGGATTTCCATACCGGAGCCATAAATCGGGCTTCTCCAGCTGAAAACCATTCTCAATTTGCTGATAAAAAATTCCGTAATCGTAACGAATTCCGTAACCGATAGCAGGTATTCCCAGCGTAGCCATGGAATCTAAAAAACAGGCAGCAAGCCTTCCCAATCCGCCATTACCAAGTCCGGCATCCCACTCGGCACTGCGAACTTTATCATAATCCAGCCCGGCTTCTTCCATCGCTTCGGCAGCCACATCCTGTACACCCAGGTTTACAAGCATGTTATCGAGCAAGCGACCAATCAGGTACTCCATGGAGAGATAATACACCCGCTTTTCGTCATTTTTATAATACCCCTGCTGGGTTTCAATCCAGCGGTCGTGCAGACGGTCCATCACAGACAGTACTACACTTCGATAATTATCCCACTCAGTTGAGGAGTATTTATCTTTCGCCAATGTGTAGCGAAGATGCTGTTTGATATCTTCTCTGAATGAATCTACATCCATTCCACCTCGTACCGTACTCGATTTTGATTTAGCCATATTTATATAAGTTAGACTTGTTGTAAATATCTTTTAAAGATACTCCTTAAAAATTAATATCGTGTTAAGATACGTCTACTTAGTTGCATCCATTAATTGATTTCATATTCATGTCCCGCTGCGATTTTTCTACTCCTTCACATAAATTCCGTAATCTGGCGTAAATCCCGGGCGGGTTAAATTTGCCGAAATTCCGATTTTATGAAAAGATTCGTAGGCGTTAATTGCAACAAAATCCTGATCAAAAATGCCAAAAACACTGGAACCGCTTCCGCTCATTGCGGCGTACTCAGCCCCAAAATCAAGCAGTTGGTCCTTTATATTTCCAATCATTTCGTACCGGGGAATTACCGACTGCTCCAGGTCATTTTGCAGTAATGCCTGCCACTCTTCTATCGGCTCCTCCACCAAAACCCCTTTGATGGAAAAATCAGGCTCGTTATTGGGTATACAATTTTGATATGCCTCCTTTGTGGAGCTTTCAAACCCGGGATATACCGTTACAATCCAGGCGTCGGGCTGAATATCAAGCGGCTCAATATTTTGACCGAGATCTGTGGCCATGCCCGGTTTGCCGTGCACAAACAGCGGAATATCCATCCCCAAATCGCGGCACAGATCCACAATTTCATCATTGGACAAACCCACATCTTCCATTTTATTCAGCATGCGGAATGTCAACGCGGCATTGCTGCTTCCACCACCCAGACCGGCGCCCGCGGGAATATTTTTCGTCACATTGAACGAATAGTGATTTTTCAACCCTATATACTGCTCAAATGCGCGGTACGCTTTAGTTATGAGGTTTGATTCGTCTGTTGGCATGGAATCATCAGATATCGACAGTGCAAATTTCGGAGATCGTTCAACCTCAAACCGATCGCTCCACTCAATAAAAGCAATTCCTGTCTCGATTCGATGGTATCCCGTTGGCAGCCGTTCAAGAACGTAAAGCCCAAGATTAATTTTGGCAAAAGACTCTGCAATCCACATTGTTACTCCTGTTTAAATTGATCGCGATTATTCACCCTCTTTTTCATAGCGATGTTTGATTTTCATTAGATACTCCAGCGCTGCATCGTACTCATTTGGAATTTCACCGTCAAAAATAGCCTCTTTAATCTCCTCTTTTACCTTCCCGATAATGGGGCCGGGCTTTACATCCATGACCTCCATAATTTTATCTCCGCTGATAGGATTGGTCCAGTTACGGATTTTATCCTTCTTTTCCACTTCTTTGATTCGTTTTTCAACCCGATCAAAATTGCTGCGATACTTTTTTACCTTCCACTCATTTTTACTAGTAATATCGGCCCGGCAGAGCGTCATCAAATCTTCAATATCATCTCCCGCCTCGTAAATCAATCGTCGAATTGCACTATCAGATACCTCATCGGATACCAGTGCAATCGGCCGTAGGTGCAGACGAACCAATTTTTGAACATATTTCATGCGTTCATCAAGTGGCAACCCAAGTCGGCGAAAAATCTTCGGCACCCATTTGGCGCCCAATGCATCGTGTCCGTGGAATGTCCAGCCGGCTTTTTTTGAAAACCGTTTTGTTGGTGGCTTGGCAATATCATGCATGATGGCGGCCCATCGCAGCCAGAGATCATCGGAAACTTTGGCGGTATTATCGAGCACTTTAAGCGTATGCCAAAAATTATCTTTATGCCCCTGGCCGTTACGAACATCAACCCCCTGCAGCTTTACCATTTCGGGGAAAAACTGTTTTAACAGCCCGCTTTTCAGCAAAATTTCAAATCCATACGACGGCTTATCGGTCAGCACAATTTTATTCAGCTCCTCGACAATTCTCTCCTTGGAAATAATGGAAAGCCGATCGGCCATTTTTTGAATCGCCTTAAAGGTAGACTCTTCAATATCGAATTTAAGTTGAGCCGCAAATCGTACAGCTCTCATCATGCGCAGCGGATCATCATCAAACGTCTGTTCCGGATCGATGGGAGTTCGCACCACTTTATCCTTCAAATCCTGAATTCCATCAAACGGATCGTACAAAACACCAAACGATTCGGGGTTCAGCGACCAAGAAAGTGCATTAATGGTCAAATCACGCCGAAGCTGATCATCTTTCATCGATCCATCTTCCACAATCGGTTTTCGGGAATCGCGCCGGTAGCTCTCTTTCCGAGCCCCCACAAACTCGAGATCGAACCCATTGTGTTTTATTTGCGCCGTTCCGAACCGTTTAAATACCGAAATACTTTCTGTATCCAGCTCTTTGGCGATCGCTTTTGCCAGCTTTATGCCGGGGCCTACGGTAACAAAATCGATATCCGTAATCTCTTGCTCATCAAGTCTATCGAGATAGTAATCACGTACATACCCTCCTACTATATATACCTCCTGATTGAGGGATTCAGCAACTTGGCCTATTTGATCGAACAGAATTTTATGACTCTTCGGAATGTCCAGCACAACAATTTTCTATTTTGAATTAGCTTCCAAAAATAACAATTCTAACTGTAGCATTCAGCAGATATAGTGCGAAATCTCATCTGATACAATTATCCACCTTTTAACATGATGATGTTATTGGCCGGGTTGAAAACTGACGGTATAATAAAACAACTGTCATAACAAATTTGAAAGCCTATGAAGTGGATATATTGGATAATCGGTTGTTTAATAATAACCGGATGTTCTCCTGAACCGGTTTTACGTCTCGAAGCAGAAGACCATGAACCTTCAGAAAAAGAAATCATTACATACCATGGTGCCGAATATATCATCAGCGAAAAGGAGAAATCTTCTGTCCTGATCTCTTTTTACCGCCATATAGATGATCGAATCATCATGGATTTGGAGGTTACCAATCACGGGAGCGAGATAACCCGCTTCGATCCCACAGCACAAATCGATTACACATCAAAAAAGGAGGTACAAGTCCGTGAACAATCAGATTCCCTTGAAAGTGAGTGGATTATGGTGCAAGAGCATGAAGTGATTAAAAAGGGAAAGCCACTCGATCCTGAAGAAACACTTTTAGAAATCGACAAAGAGGTATCCAAAGCCAACGCCCAAAACCGTACAAATACTATTTTTGAGGGCATTTCGGGTAGCCTGACTGCGATTTCCGATCTCACAGCCATCAATGAGTCACCCGAAGAACGAAAAGCGAGGCAAGAACAGAGAACTCACCGAGCCATACAGCGGTTGGAACGTCGGGAAAATTATTACCGGCAAGCGGCTTCACTAAATGAACAGCGACGATACTGGGAGACCGAAACCTTACGAACCACTGATCTTTACCCCGGCGACTCTGTTGCAGGAGAAATTAATATCCCCGTAACAGAAAGTGCCACACATTTAACCATAGCGGTCACTGTTGGCAATGAAAAGCACCTCTTCAGATATCTGCAACATGAATTCGCACCATAAAAAAAGCCACGCATCTCTGCGCGGCTTTCTATAATCACATCTCATCACGGAGCTCTGCTGGATGATGCAATGCAGGCAGCTGGAGTCGTCACGCTTCGTCAAGTAGCAGAGCTACATGACGAGGAGTGCTGCCTTGTTCGTTACGCAACTGAGCTGCGTAGCGAGTGGGGTTCGAAAGAATTACTGCTTCAAAATAGAATGGTCGCCAACGTGAATTTCACCTTTTACTCCGGTCAAATCTGCATGGTTTCCAACGGTGCAGCCGTCTAATTCGCATCCTTTTAACGACGCGTTGTGCTGAATAATCGTGTTCTTCACCGTGCTGTTTTTAATGGTGGTGCCGGACTCCACGCTGACATTTGGTCCGATTTCACTGCCGGTAATTTCCACATCGTCACCAAAATAGACCGGAGGATGAATGGTCGTTCCCTCATACTCTCCGTAGTCATGATCTTCTTTTTCCAAAATCTGGCCAACCGTATCCAGCCAGGCGGGAAGCGTTCCGCAATCGAGCCACTCTTCAACCGTCGCTTTTTTAAATACATTATCATTTTTCAACAGGCGATCCAGCGCATCTGTTAGCTGATACTCATCTCCGTGGCCAACAATATTGTTATCCAGCAGGTACTGAATCTCTTTCATCAGTTTTTCGCCCTGCTTGAAATAATACACGCCAATAATTGCCAGGTTCGAAATCGGCTCGCTCGGTTTTTCAACGAAATCGGTAATTTGACCATCTTTCTCAACAGCAACGCCAAACCTGGATGGATCATCCACCTCTTTGAGCCAAATTACGCTGTCGGCTCCCTCAACGGTTACCGTTTTATCGGTATCAAAAATGGTATCGGCAAAAACGATGATCACCTCACCATTCAGCTTTTCGCCTGCGCAAGAAACGGCATGGGCAGTTCCTCTTGCTACTTCCTGCACGCCGAATGACGCTTTGGCATCATGGCGCTCGCTCATTTCGGTAAGTCGATCTTTAATTTCCTGACCAAAATCGGGTCCCAGAATGTAGACGATCTCATCTATCGTACCATCCAGTGTTCTTGAAAACGTCTCTACGATGCGCTCTACGATCATCGTTCCGGCAACAGGAAGGAGCGGTTTAGGAGTCGTATGTGAATGAGGCCGGACTCTCGTGCCACGACCTGCCATAGGGATGATTAATTTCATATCTTGAATCTTGTTTTATTTAGTACAATTTATTTGCACTGAATATAACAGATCATCGGTATCTTTTCGAACCGAACGACCAATTACCAACTGAACAGATCACTTACGGTTTGAACCTATTTTCACTGCTCCTCAACGGAGCCATTCTTTTACTCTGCCTTATCTTTTTGCGCCACAGCTACAGACGTGTTCTCTACTTTCTGCAGATGCTTCAACAGCACGGCTACAAAACGCACGAATACCGCCGCTGGATTTTAGACAATTTCAGCTCTAAAGTTGTTACGACGGAGCATTTGCTNATCAATACGGTCATACTGGCATTTATTTACTTTCTATCAACTACCATTACGTTTACCGCAGCCGTAATTGTGATGTTTGTATTTACACTCTTTTGGTTTGGCGGGGTGGGTCGTTACAAATCTAAAAAAGAGAAGAAACCACTGGTTTTTACGCCTCGTGTGATCCGCCTCACCGTTACGCTTGCCGTTATTTTGATCCCGATTTACTACTTCTTTTTCAACTTTTCATTCTCTTCGGACCTGCTCTACATCACGCCAAACATCCAGGAACCGGTTGGCAACTACCTAACAGCTGACCCCTACTTTTTAACGTTTCTGCTGGCGCTGGCTGATATCCTTATTCCCTTTTTGATTTTCCCCGCAGCATGGCTGATGAAACCGGTTGAAAACTCCATCCAGAACGGATTTAAGCGCCAGGCAAAAAAGAAGTTAGCCTCCATGCCCAACTTAAAGGTTATAGCAATTACGGGCAGTTACGGCAAAACAAGCACAAAGTTTGCCATGCACACACTGCTGAAGGAGCGGTTTCGTGTCTGCGTAACGCCGGGCAGCTACAACACCCCGATGGGGATCTGCAAAGTCATCAACAACGATCTCGACAGCCGCGACCAAGTGTTGATCCTCGAAATGGGAGCCCGGTATGAAGGAAATATCAAGGAGCTCTGCGAACTGGCCCAACCGGATATCTCCATCATTACAAATGTGGGGATTTCCCACCTAGAAACATTCGGATCTCAAGAGGCTGTTGCCCGCGAAAAATCGACCTTGGCAAGAGAGTTAAAATCGGGAGGCACGCTTATTTTAAATGGAGAAGATCCCATTGTTAAGGAGATGGGAAGAGAACGAAGCGACATCAAAAAAGTGTACGTTGGCGAAAATGGAAATCTCCGCGCCAAAGATATTAGGGTGGACGAAAATGGCACGCGCTTCTTAATGGAATGGATGTCGGAAACCGGATCTGTTGAACAGTCAACCACGGTCGAAACAAAACTTCTGGGGGCTCACAATGTCCAAAACCTTTTACTGAGTGCCGCCGTTGCCCGGGAATTTGATATGAGAATCGAAACCGTTGCAGTGGCAGCATCAAACATGGAGCCGGTGGAACATCGACTGGAATTGAAAAAACAGGGTGATTTAACAGTAATTGATGACGCCTTTAACTCCAACCCGGTAGGGGCAAAAAATGCCGTTGAAATTTTAGGCTCGTTTTCCACAGGCCGGCGAATTATCATCACCCCGGGAATGATTGAGCTGGGAGAAGAAGAGGAAGCAGAAAACAGAAAATTTGGAGAGCACATTGCCGCCGCCAACCTGGACCTTGTTTTGCTGGTTGGCAAAAACCGAACCGAGCCAATTTATGATGGTATTTTAAGCCATCAAAATGGTCGGGAAATGGATGTGCGAGTTGCAAAAACACTTTTTGAGGCGAATGAAATTCTACAAGAGTATGCCAAGCCGGGCGATATAGTACTGTACGAAAACGATCTGCCCGACAGCTATAACGAATAGTTATTCATTCCGAACCGCATCTGCCGGTTCCACGCGTGAGGCTCTGCGTGCAGGATACCAGCTTGCCGCCAGGCAGAGAACCATCGTACCTCCAATAATAATGGCGATATCCCACGGGTTAATGAGCACGGGATAGGCATCGATAATAAAAGCCGAAGAGAGCTGAACCAGCCCAAACTCCTTTTGTGCCAGAGCTAAAAGAACACCGATAAGCCCTCCAAATCCGCAACCAATCAAGCCGATTAAAAATCCCTGTTTATGAAAAATACTCCGGATGTCTTTCGGGGTCATTCCCATCGACATCAACACGCCGATATCTTTTTTCTTTTGGATAACAATCATCGTAATAGAACCGATAATATTCATAACCGCCACCAGAATGATGATCATCAAAATAAAATATGAGCCCCACTTTTCGATCTGCATCACATCATAAAGGGGTTTTTGAATATCGTACCAGGTGGAGAGTTTGTAATCATCCCCTAATTGCTGCTGTAGATCACCTTTCACTCTCTCAGCACGATCGGTATCCGTCAGCTTTAGCTCCAGCCCCGTAATTTCGTTCTGCATGTTAAACAACCGCTGTGCCGCTCCCATATCCATATAAATTACATCGCCCTCCATAATTTGCTGCATGGAATAGTTGCCGCGAACCTGGAAACGGCTCACTCTCGGCGCCGAAAATTGGGTGAGGGCGCGCCTCATCCCCACGGCACTCAGCACGGCTACTTCATCGTCCAGCTCAATACCGTAACGCATACCCAGGCTTTCACCTATAACCAATCCCGGTCGATTATTTTGTACGGACAGATCAAACACCCCGCGCGTAATACTATTTTCAAGCTCGGTGAGCCGAATATGCGAACCGCGCTCTACCCCGCGTACGGTCACCACTTCATTTCGATCGGTATCAAACGCCAACATTGCTTTGCTCTGGATATACGGGGTTACTTCAAGAACTTCGGGATGATCCTTAATATCGCCCATCATATCGGGGCTAAACCTCATGTTTGTCGCATCGGCCATCTCAATACGGATATCGGGATCAAACGAGAGCAAAAACCCTCTTATGACATCATAAAAGCCATTAAAAACAGAAAGCACCACAATTAAAAGAGCCGTACCGATGGTAATTCCCGCAATGCTAATTCCGGTAAGCACCGAAATGAGGGAAACATGTTTTTTTGAAAA
>SL_4KL_010_BRINEDRAFT_10000328_pt1 | contig 24060 bp, 26 predicted proteins | sample SodLak_010_BRINE_2_FD_10664 | JGI IMG/M metagenome (IMG submission 10664) | reverse complement strand
CAACGGGTTTGTGCGTTGGCCCCGTTGGCAAGACAATGACCGGGCACGACGGTGAACCGGCGAGTGACGCTAGCGATGCTGAAACAACTGCCTCTGAGACAACTGCCTCCGAAACAACTGCTTCTGAACCAGTTACGTCCGAACTAAAACCTTCACTTGACCAGTTTTACGACGCAATCGACGCCGTCGGCCGTCCTGTACTGACGACGAGTCAGGTCGCCCGCCAGCTCGACTGCACACACGAACAAGCCCAAGGCGGACTCGAAGCACTGGGAACGGCTGGAAAACTCGATTCAGCCGACGTTGAACACGACCCAGTTATCTGGTATCCATCCACGCTTGGTGATCTCGCAACCCGCGAACGGATTGTACTCTTTCCAACCCGCCAAGAAATCGTTGTCGACCAGCCAACACAGTACACGCGGGCGCAACTCGCACAGTTCGCTCATTTGGTCGATTCGACCGGAACCGAGCCCGGCACCCGTGGGTATCTCTACCGAATCCGACAGGAGGACGTCTGGGCGGCCCCCTTTGATGATCTCGACGGACTCTTCGACTCGATGCACGCCGTATTACCGCGACGCTCACCACACCTCGAAGAGTGGGTCGAATCCCAGTGGAAGCGCGCCCATCAGTTCGTTCTTCGAACCCACGAAGACGGCTACACTGTCCTTGAAGCCGCAACCGAGAGTCTCATGGGCAATGTCGGCAGACAAAAACTCTCCGAGCAACAGCTTCGGGCCCCGATTTCAGACACTGAAAGCTGGGTCAACAGCGACGAAGTTGCGAGCGTCAAGCGAACCCTCTATGAGGCAGGCTATCCAGTCGTCGACGAGCGCGAACTCGAAACCGGCGAGCCAATCGATATCGAGCTTACTGCAACCCTCCGAGCGTACCAGCAGGCATGGGTCGACACCTTTCTGGATCAGCGGGCGGGCGTCTATGTTGGCCCACCGGGAAGTGGCAAGACGATCGCCGCCATCGCGACCCTCGTTGCCGTCGGTGGTGAGACGCTTATTTTGGTCCCAAGTCGGGAACTCGCCGTCCAATGGCGCGACGAACTCACTACTCATTCAACCCTCACAGATGATCACATTGGTGAGTATCACGGTGGCAAAAAGAACATTCAGCCAGTCACTATCGCCACCTACCAGACCGCCGGGATGGATCGCCACCGACAGCTGTTTGATTCACGAAAATGGGGACTGATTGTCTATGACGAAGTCCAACACATTCCGAGTCGCGTCTTCCGCCGAAGTGCGGACTTACAGGCGGCCCACCGACTTGGCCTCTCGGCAACACCGGTTCGAGAAGACGACAAAGAAAAAGAGATTTTCACGCTGATCGGCCCACCGATCGGAACCGACTGGGCAGCGCTCTTTGAAGCCGGCTTTGTAGCCGAGCCGACGGTCGAAATCCGATACGTACCCTGGCGCGACGAGGTCGCACGCAACGAATACAGCAGTGCCGACAGCCATGAACGCCACCAACTTGCGGCGATGAATCCGGCCAAAATCGATGAAATCCGGTATCTCTGTTCGACCCATCCACAGTCGAAAGCGCTGATTTTTGTCGATTATCTTGACCAAGGAACAGCGATTGCCGACGCACTCGATATTCCCTTTATCAGCGGTGAAACACGCCACTACGAGCGGCAACAACAGTTCGAGGCGTTTCGAAACGGCGATATTCAGACACTTATCGTCTCACGGATCGCTGACGAGGGGATCGATCTTCCGAACGCCGAACTCGCAATCGTCGCCTCCGGGCTTGGTGGCTCACGTCGACAGGGAACCCAGCGGGCCGGCCGAACAATGCGACCCGTTGGCAACGCGGTGCTCTACGTACTTGCGACCCGTGGAAGTCGCGAAGAGGACTTTGCCCAACGACAGATGCGACACCTGGCGGGCAAAGGTGTCAGGATTCACGAGACGAACATCAGCGAGTAACACTCACGAGACGAACATCAACGAACAGGTGTCTCGCGCTGACAGTCCCGACAAACCGTAGTTATCAGTGGCTTAGAGGTGGCCCAAACGCCTTTTCGCTTGGGCGTGGGCACTACTACTAGACTGACAAATGTCTTACAACTGGTCACAGAAACTGCGTTGTGCAGTACCGACAGACTGGGCAGCCGGGAGACCTATTTTTCGGAACAACTCTCAAGATCCACACGCTACCGCCCAGCCGTCCGAGACGGCTTCGGCCCGTCTTCTCACTGATGGTGGTGAAGAACAGTCCGAGGCCGACGACGGTGAAAGCGACAAAGAAGGCCAAGACAGCGGAAGTGAGGGAGCGGACGAGGAAATGCAGCCGCCAGAGGAAGGCGAAGCCGGCGCTGAAGACGGTGAGGAAGCTGAAACAGCCGATGCTGACGCTCAAGAAGAATCAAAAGCAGATGAGGACGCACAGGAGGCGGAAGCTGAAGAAGAACAAGAGGCCCAAGAGCAGGAGGCCCAAGAGCAGGAACAAGAAGCCGAAGACGCTGAAGAGCAACAAGCCGAAGAAGAACAAGAGGCACAAGAACAGGAACAAGAAGCCGAAGAGCAGGAAGCAGAAGAAGAACAGGAGGCCGAGGAAGACGACGGAGTAGTTGACGTCCCACAGAGCGATGTCGAAAGCGAAGGTGTGGAGTCTGATGAGAGTACGACCGTCTTGTTTCTCGATCTCTATGGACTGGATCTTGATCTCCTCGGCCTGGAAATCCAGCTCCATCAGCTCGTATTAGACGTTTTTGCAACTGAAGGAGATGGCAACCTGCTTGGCAATTTGCTCTCGTCGGTCGCCGGACTCACTGATCCTGGTGGGCTCTCGGATATCATTCCGGACGGGCTTTCGGATATCGTCCCCGAAGACGGCCTCTCAGGTCTGCTTCCAGAAGGCGGATTCCTCCCAACGGACGGTATTGCAAACGCACTGGGTTTCGGTGGTGGCGAGGAAGCTCAAGATCAAGAGCCAGCAGGTGACGACGGCGACGAGGAGTCCGCCGGCTTTGTTTCCTCGGCAGTCAGTCGGCTTCGGGATGCAATTCCGAGTCTCCCGATCAAGCAACTGCTTATCGAGGTCATCGCCGGGGTGATCAAACAACTGCTCGAATCCCCAAAAGAGGAGGCTACAGGTGAGGAGTCATGAGCGAGACAAACGGTCGACTCGACTATAGTCGGCTCATAAGCGATATCGACTTTGCCAGTGCATTCGAGGGTACTCGCTTCGAGGAGTATACCGATCGCGAGGGAGGGCTTGGCAGTCTGATCGGTGGCTGGCTCGGGGCGCTCATCGGCCGCGTTGTTGGGATGGCACTCGGGCAGGTTGCCCAAGAACTCCTCGTCGACGAACTGCTTGGGACGGACAGGGACGATGCGGAGCAAGAGGATGCGGCTGAACAGGGTTCAGAGCAAGGGGATGCAGCGCAAGCCGATACTGAGCCAGCGGAGGCGGATGCTGAATGAGCCGACGTAACTTGAGAATCAGAGAGCTACTAACATGAGCAGCAACACACTCGAACTACTTGAGGAGAATTTGCCAGACAGCCTCCGAGATGAACTCAAAACAGGCGAACTTGGGACTCGCGTCGGCGGCAGCTATGGCGAGCAGGCCGGCCGACAGATCGGCCAAGAAGTCGGCTCGGAGATGGAACAACGGTTTCGCTCCAAACTTGAGGCGGGCACAGATATCGGTCGGGCGCTTCGAGAGACGCTCAAGGGACTCCCAGCGGCGATACTGCATGCACTCCGTAGTGGATCCTCACCCAGTGGGATCGTCTCTCAACTCAAATCAGACCTCAAAGACGAGGCAACCTCGTTGCTCTCAGAGACGAGCGACGATGCAGCTGATGAAACCGGCGAGGCCGACGAAACGCCGCAAGAGAAAACCGAAGCAGCGCAAGAAGGAGCCGAAGCTGCGGAAAATGGAGTCGAAGCAGCCAACGATGAAGTCGAAGCTGCCACAGGCGACTCCGAGTCGGTTCCGGGACTGCCCGACAGCGTCGATCAACTCAGACAAGACACGATTCGGGATCTCCTTGAGGTGATGTCGTACCGTGACCTCCAATCGACGGCCAAAACACTCGATATCCCTGCCAACCAGAGCCATGAAGACATCATGGACGATGTGGTCGCACACTTCGTCGAGCAGCGCGAGAATACTGACAAAAGCGAGTTGGTTGGCGATGCTGACCAGTCATCCACTGACGAAAATGAAACAGCCGAGACGAATTCGGAGTCCTGATCGTGACCGCTGATACTACACAGCAGGTTGATCAGCTCCTCGCCGATCTCGCTGAGGCCGTTTCAGAACACGACGGTACTGATGATGGGTCGTTCGATGATGACACGATCGCCGAGCTTGGCGAACGCGCCGCAGATCTCGTCTCAGCGACCGATCTCACGACCCTCATGGCTTCGATCGGCCTGGGCGATCCAAAGCGAGAAGAGTCGCCTACATCGTTGCCAGCTGCAATCGCCTCCGGAGAGGCTCGACACGTGTCTGCGCTCCAGTCGTTGCTTACCGCCTCAAAGCTACCGGCAGCTGATGACGAGACAACAGCGGAACTGGTCGACGAACTGCAGTCGACCATTGAGACAGCGGCCACTGAGCGAGCCACAGCATCCGACGAGAGTGAGCCACAATCCACCGAATCAGGAACGGAAGCCACCCAGACCGAGACAGAATCTACCGAATCAAGGACAGTCGATGACGAAACCGAGAAAGCCAACGACGAAGCCGAAAAGACCAACGACGAAACCGAGACAGACGACTCTAACAGCGAATCGTCGTCGGTTCGAGCGCAACTGCAGTCAGAACTCAACGAGACACTCGACGTATTTGGCCAGCTTCCAGACCTCGGGGACCTATCGGACAGCCTCGGCGGAGACGACTCCGAGACAGACGAACAGCCGACGGACGATGAGGAGAGCGGGAAAATTAGCGAACTCGGTGGCGAGGATGACGGGCAGTCAAGCCGTCCGAGCGATGGCACGCGGTGGCGACCCGGCGGCAGAAAGCGAACCGCACACGCGACCGTTCCGCGTTCCGGTCGGCGAGATATTGGTCGCGTCAAACGATTTTCGTCAGCGCGTGGTTCGACGGTCTCAAAGCGGTAGCCGGGACAGCCTCTCGAAACACGAGTCTGAGACGGCGTCAGTATTCGCTGGGTCCGGTGTCGCTGCGGCGATATTTTTCAAGTCGGCGGTAGCCGATGATTTCGCCATTTTCGTCAAGCTCGATTTCGTACTGGCCGAGGATATCTTGCGTGTCGGGAACCGACCGGCGCTCGATCACTTCGACGACAGCTCGCCAGATGCCATCACTTCGCGTGACTTCAATAATCCCATCCAAACTCCGTCCAATAACGTCGGTCGAAAGTTCTCGAACCTGATTTCGAACCTCGATAATGCTCGCTGTATCACCGTCACCGTCCGACGACAGTGATCCCGCAGACTCGTCTTCGGCCTCGTCGGCTGTGTCGCTCTCGCCGTCTTGGGTCGGTTCGACACCGACATCGCCCGTCTGTTCGGCGACGGCTTCGTCATCTGCCTCAATTGCCGCCGGCTCGTCTGGTGATTCCTCTTCGCTATCGGCTGTTTCATGCTCCTCGGCATCGGCCGATTCACTCTCTTGGTCGCCGTCAGCCGATTCTGTCTCGTCAGTCTCGTCTCCATTCGCTGATTCGTCCGTTTCGCTGCTTTCGGCAGCCTCGTCATCTGCTGTCGACTCTTCATCATCCGCTGTCGATTCGTCGGCTTCGTTCGTCTCTTCGTCGTCCGCTGTGGTCTCCTCGGACGATTCCTGCTCAGCCTCAGAGCCACCGTCTGTACGCAGTGCTGAGGCTGTGGTCACGGTTCGATTATCGAGGTCGTCGGCTGTTGAATCAGTTCCCATGGTCAGTGTGAGGTGTCAAAATTGTAAAAATCGTCTGTGGTGATCGGTTTACAGAGCATCTATACTGCCCGCGACAACGCTCGCTACGTTGCCTCTGGATACTGTGCCTGGGTTGCGGGCGTCCGGCGGATCTCGAGGTTGCGGAGGTCTTCGAGATCTCCCTCTTCGGTCACCTCTTCGATCTTTGATATCTCCGCTGCGTAGTGCAGGAACGTATCGACTGACGCCACTACAATCCGGGCTTCAACAGTGAGAATCTCGATCCCGACAACCGAAATCCGCGCCCAGATGTCGATCACGATTCCTTTATCGAGGATGCGGTCGAGGACGTCTGCCAAACTGTCTGCTCCTGGTCGATCTGAGGCCATAGTTGTAGCAACACCTGTCAGGTATTTAGCTAACGTGGCCGCACAATACGAATATCAACTTTTAACCTACCTAATCGGTGAAAAACACGTATTTCAACTGTTCAAAAAAGCCGTTTTTCAGTAAAAACTACCATTTTGCCGTCACTATTTAGCACGTTGGCGCAGTATGCTTCATAAGAGAACCGATGAGACACAAATCGCCCTTCAACAATGCTCCCACGTACACGCAATCGGGCCACGAAACTGCTCGATTGTCCCGACAGCACTGACGATGAGTTCGAATATCTATACGTACGGCATCATCGAGCAGGGGTCCCTCGACATCGACGAGTCGGGCGTCAACGGCTCCAAACCGATTCGGACGGTCGATTATCGATCACTCTCGGCCGTCGTCAGTGACATCGACACGATGGATCCAGAGCGAACCGATGAGAACGCAACTGCTCACGACGAGGTTCTGCGGGCCGTTTTGCTTTCGAATGGTGGTCCCACAGTAGTTCCGATGCGCTTCGGGATGGTATTCAAATCCGAACGAATGCTCAAGAACGTCCTCCGCAACGGCCGAGTTGCCTTCCGTCGATCACTCAATGACCTCGACGGCATGGTCGAACTCGGTGTCAAACTCGTCACCAAAGCGAATGCAAACGTAGACCGTCCCGCAGTCGTCGAAGACGTAGCCACCCGACTCAGGTCGGTCGCTGATACCGAAGCAGCAAACGATCTGTACAGTGATCGACTCGTGTTCAACCGATCGTACCTCGTCGAGCGCGACGAGCAGACAGCCTTTGACGACGCCGTCAGTGCCATCGAAAACGACTACGGTGACACCCTCCATGTCCAGTACAACGGTCCGTGGGCCCCCTACAACTTCGTTGACATCGAAATCGGTGCGGAGGGCCGTTGAGCATGTTCATCATCGACGACCTGCTCATCAATCCCTTCATGTCGGTGTTGGAGGCGATTCATTCGATGGCGATCAACGAACGGTATGACACCGACGAAATCAGAAACCAGATCAAAGAAAACCGGCTGTTGTTCGAACTCGGTGAGCGTTCGGAAGCCGAGTACGAACAGCGAAACACAGCCCTCGAAACGCAGCTCGAAATTGCACAGGACGCACGCGAACAAACCCGCGGTAAAGTGGAAGTAATGCGATGACAGATACGTCACACCCCACTGACGACGACCGAGACACAGACCCTGATACACAACCAACGCGGTCCAACCAATCTGACGAGCCACACGCCCCCAACGCAGCCGCTCGGCGTGGCGGCGTCTCGGGACTGCTCAGACAGCTTCTCGAGACAATTCAACGGATGGACGAGGCTGGAGAATCCGTTCGGCGGAGCCACGGCCGGAGCCGATCCGGTGAGACCGCGTTCGAATACGAATACAGTGTCAAACTTGGCCTTGGAGAATCCGGGGACAGCGCGGCATCCGAAGCCGAACCGGAGCATCCGGTGAGTGTCGAAGAAACCCTTGACGGTGCACGTGTCACTGTTGATCTCCCGGCAGTTGATCCTGAAGCGCTCCAAGCGGGAATCAGCGACCGNCGGCTCACAGTGGCCGAGGACGACGACCGGCTGGTTCGAATTACACTGCCTGAGACCGGCTACTCGGTCCAACGTGCTACCTACAACAACGGTATCTTAACGATTCAATTGACCCAACACGGAACGGAGGTGCAGATCGATGACTGAATCGGCCGACGAGAACCTCGTCGATGTGGACGTTGTTGACGATCTCGGGGATCTCACGGATGGCGAGCAGTTCGATACCGATTCGCTTCCCGACGCTGGCGATCTTGATTTCGAGCAGCTCGGACCGCTTGTCGAACAGGCAACTGACCTCCTCGAATCGGTAACCGAAGGCGATGACGATCCATCGAAAGGGAAACTACAGGCCTTGCTGCACCTTGTCAACCTGATCAAGGGTGTTCTCAAGACAACGGATGTCGACGACCTTCTCGATGCTGTCGAGCTTGATGAGGTCGATTCGGTTGTCGATTTCGATTCTGTGCCGGCAGCCCTCGAATCGGGTGAACTTGGCGAGGCTGTCGAACTCAAAAACGTCCGTCGACTGATCAAGTTCGGCCAGCTCTGGCAGACGGTCGACATCACCGAACTCATCGGATCGAAAGACGAGATCACCGACACAATCGGCCAACTGACCGGCGACGACGAGGACGAAGGTGGGCTCCTCGACAGTGAGCTCTTTGAGGATCTCGAGATGGATGATTTCACCGGAGATGAAGACGGGATGAAAGCGGGGCTCACAGATCCGGAGATAATGCAGGCGGCGACACAAGCCCAACTCGATAGCGCAATCGATGGCTTCCGGGATCTCTTGGTCGAAACACATGCTCGTCTTGATGATCTTCGAGAGGCGAACAAACAGCGATTTAGCGGAATTGACCAGCCGAAATCACGCAATCCAACGGCCGTCTCAACGCTCTCGACACACGGTGGACCGCCAAAGGGTGGATCAACTGTCTCGACGGTGCCGCGGAACGTCCGCCACTCGACGGGACCGAGTCGACGCCGAATCTACGGCCGGCGATTTGATCGACTGATGGCTGAAAACCACTCCGAGGAGGCCGACACAGATGAGGAGGCTACCATGAAAAAAGAACCCGACGCAGACGAGGAAACTCCCACGAACAACGATACTCCTACGAACAACGAAACTGACGCAGATGAGGGGGTGAACGGCGATGACTAGTGGTGGCCCAATGCGACAAAAGGACTCGCTGGCAGATGTCGTTGAGATGTTGCTCGATAAAGGCATTGTCGTCAACGCGGATATCATTGTCACTATTGGCGAAACCGAACTGCTTGGAATCCATCTGCGAGCTGCAATCGCCTCCTTCGAGACTGCCGCCGAGTACGGCCTTGAATTCCCCGATGGCACTGATACCGACCGGATCAATGAGATCACCGGCCGGCAGAATCATCTCGAAACGATTCGGGCGACCGGTGGCAAGCCAGATATTATTGACGAATCCAACGAGACCGCAACGTGGACCGTCCGTCCACCAGTCGTCGTCCGCGAGGATGACGACACCGAGTTGGCCCCGAATCAATCCGCTGAGGATGCTGAATCGGAGTCAGACGATGCGTCGGAAGGGAGGTCCGATGGACACGATTCGGCGGGAGGGCCCGATGGACACGATTAATCTCGATGGCGAGGAGGCAAGCGATGGACTGTTGTCGCTGGTAATCGCGGTCGTCGAACTCCTTGTTGAGGCTCTCGAACAGGAGGCGATTCGACGGATGGAATCGGGTGCACTGACTGACGAGGAGATCGAGCGGTTGGGTGCACAGCTTGCCGCACTTCACGAGGAGATTGCGCAACTGAAAGCCGACAACGACCTCGAAGACGACGTCTCACAGCTTCGAGGCAGTCTTTCGGACCTCGTCGAGGACGCCCTCGAACGCGTTGACGACGAACCACATCCTGGGTTTTCGTTTCTCGACGACATCAGCAAGCCATCACCAGAGGGGCCTGCGACTAAGCAGCAATCAAACGGCGAGGGGTCGCCGACGGTGACATCTGAGCAGCAATCGAATGAGGAGGAATCGAATGGAGAGGAATCGTCACCGATGACACCTGCCCAGCAGCCGGAGGGAGAGCCCAAATGACCGAGATCGATGAGGGGCGGTATCTCTACTGTCTGGTCTCTGCGCCATCGGAAGACCGTGAGCTCGTCACCGACTTCACAACAACTGGAATCGAAGACGAACCGGTTTCGGTTCTCACAGCCGGCGATATCGGGGCGGTTGTCCATCGCTGTGACTCGCTGTATGATTCGGATGATCCACAGACGATTCAGCGGTGGCTGTTGTCCCACCAGCGGGTTGTTACTGACGCTGGCGAGGTGTTTGGGACGCCGATCCCATTCCAGTTTGACACGATTCTGACTGGTGGTGAGGAGGCTGTTCGCGAGTGGCTTGCCTCGGAAGCCGATCGGCTCGAAACGGCGCTGTCGGCGCTTGGAGGCCATTGGGAGTATCGTATCGAAGTCTCACACCACGAGGACGCTCACACGGAGCTCACTGCAGCCGACGAAGCGCTCTCTGAACTACAGCACAAAATCGAATCTGCCGACTCGGGGACAGCGTACCTCCTCGAACGGCAGTACGACAAACAGCTCACCGAACGGCTCCGCAAGCACCGTCAGCAGCAAGCAAGCGAACTTGCCGACCGAATCAGCCCGCACGTGTCGGCGCTCGAATCACTGGGCAAACGCCGCTCGACTGGCATTGATGTCGACACTGAGCAGTCCAGTGAGACCGAGTCGATTGCTCGGTTTGCCGTGCTGGCAACCGACGAGGGGGCGACAGAGCTCGGTGACGAACTCGACGAGATTGCCGACGAACCGGGCGTTGAAGTCAGGTTCACTGGCCCGTGGGCACCCTACACATTCGCCCCAGAGATAGATAGCCAACAACAGTCAGCCAACGCGCACCGAGGTGAATAGCGGCATGGAGCCAACAGCCGAATCCGAGGACGTGATCGTTGATCTGCTCGATGTCCTCCTCCAGAAGGGGGTTGTCCTCGAAGCTGATGTCGTCATCGGCATTGCCGATATTCCCTTAGTCGGGATCAAACTTCGAGCCGCGATTGCTGGACTGACAACGATGCGAGAGTACGGCATGTTCGAGGAGTGGGATCTCCAACAGCGTCGACAGCGTCGCTCACACGCGCCACATCCGGGTGGCTCGCTCACCGGGCGACCGAATCCACGACGTGCACGCGAGCCCGAAACGGAGCCAACAGTTGCGAGTGGCCGCCCAGACAGCAGTACTCGCCCAACGGAGGCGATTCGGCCACGTGACAGCAGCCGTCCAGACCACAGTCACCGCCCCACAGGAACTCCAAAAGAAGATCGCTGACACAACTCCATCAAGTGGGTTGCAAGCGCAATCCTACGCGCTCAAATCACTGTTTCAATCGCATCCATCACCTGCTCAACTTTTGTGATATCCGCATTGTAGCCCATATGGCCAACGCGAAGAATATCATCAGCAAACTCGCCGAGACTGGTTGCAAGGACGATTCCGTGTGTGTCGTTGATTTCCTGTTGGACATCGCGTGCGCGCCCTGGAAGATGGAAGGCCGTGACCGTTGGCGACGTTCGGTGCTCGTCGGGATAGATCGAAAGCCCAAGCGCTGCACCCCGCTGACGACAGCGTTCGGCCGCCCGAGCGTGTCGTTCGTGAACCTGCGTTCTGCCTTCTTCGACGAGCAGTGAAACTGCTTTTTCAAGTGCGGCAATGTTGGCATCGAGATGCGTATACGGAAAGCCATCCGAAACGTCCTGCCACGGGAGTAGATTCGTATACAGCGACTGGGGGTCACGTTTCTCGATCGCTTTCCACGCACGGTCGCTCACAGCAACGGTTGTAAGCCCTGGCGGCGCGCTAAAACATTTCTGCGAGGCTCCGAGACAGAGATCAATCCGGTCGGTCGGAACCGGCGTTCCGCCGAGCGATGAGACGGCGTCGACAACGCTGATGACATCGCGGCCAACCCTTTTTTCATACTCCGCAAGCAGATCCAAGACCGGATCGAGATCGTTGAGCGTCCCCGTTGGCGTCTCACAGTGCACCATCGTCGCAACCGAAAATGGGTCGTCCGCGTCGGCGGCTGCATCAAGCGCAGCCGAGATGGCGTCGAGATCATAGCCATCGCTGAAGGGTGCAGAAACGAGTTCGGGATTACCGTCGTAGGAGTCGACGAGGTCGGCAAATCCGTCGCCGTAGATGCCGTTCGAGAGACAGAGGACGCGGTCACCAGGGGAGACGAGCGACGCAATGGCCGCTTCGAGGCCGAGAATTCCCTCGCCACCGGGAACGATTACGTCGTGATCAGTGTTGTAGATCGTCTGCAGATTGTCGCAAAGCTGGTTGTAGCGTTCGGTGAATTCGGGTTGCACCGCCGAGTTCGGCTGTGGCTCGGCCATCGCCTCACGGACTTCGGGTGCAACTGCGGTCGGCCCCGGGGTGAATAACATAATCGCTACTCAGTGGGCGGTCCATTAGCCGGTTCCGGTCGCTACAATGCCCACAGCTACTCGATTTTGTCTGGCTCGTCCCACGTCGACTCGGTGTCAACTGGATCGGTTGCGTGGCTGATTTCTGCTTCGCTAAATTCGATTTCATCGAGAGCCATACTCAGTCGTTGCCACCGTGCGCTCTGGTCGTCCTCGCCGTCGGGGCCGACACGCGCGCCGCGAGTTTTGAAGAATCGTTTACCACGGCCCAGCCGCGAGCCCGCACCGGTATGGCCGTCAAAAATCGCATCGAACTCGCCGCCGGGTTCGAGGTCGCCAGCCGGGAAGTCGACTGCCGGCTCCTCACCCGCTTGGCGGGCGTCGGCTCGCACGTCCGCAACTTTGCGGAAGTATTCGTCAGCATTGGCTGCCTCACGGGTTGATGTCGCGCGGGCGGCCGCGAGTGCGGCGTGGATGGCACAGAGTCGCCCTTTCCAGCCAGCTTCGTCCCACCGTTCTGTCGCCAACTGTTCGTAGCGCTCGATGGTGAGCGCGACCTCATGACCGGCCTGGAGGTCCTCGACAACGTAGAGGTTGAGTCGGTCCCAGAGGTTCCAGGCGTAGCCCGACCGGGCTAACTCCCAAGCCGCCCAGGCGGCGACTTCCTCGTCGGAGCGGCGGACGGCCTTCTGTAGGAGGCTTGAGACCGCATACCGGTTGTAGCCTCCGTCAGTTTCGTTGGCCTCCTTTGGCTCGCCGAAGTCGTTTTCGGTCGACGCTTCGGGATCTCTGGCGGTATCGAGTTCGCCGTCGCTCCCGAAGGTCGCCTGTCGCGGGGTTCGATCCTCGCTCATGGCGGCTGTGGGGGCGGAATGGGCTAAAAGTCGGCGACTCCGAATCGTGAGACGGCTTGGCGATGGAGGGCAAAATGGGAATTCTTAAACACTGATGGGCGATTACTGTTAGGTAGCCCGCCCTTAGCTCAGCCTGGTAGAGCAGCCGACTGTAGATCGGCTTGTCCCCCGTTCAATTCGGGGAGGGCGGATTTTTCGAACACTCTCACTCCGATTGACGACTCCCCCACACAACCTTCTCAACCAGCTCCACACGCATATCCTGTTCAACCACAATCTGACACGACAGCCGCGGATACCCAAACCGCTCAGCCAGGCGGTCATGCCAGTGGTTCGGTTCGACATCTTCAACAACCCGAACTCCACAGGTCGCACAGAGCCCACGGCCGCCGCAGTTGGCCCGCTCAGTCAGTCGGCTGTACGGCGACACCTCGGCCTCCAAAAGCACATCCCGCAGCACCCGGCCCCGCTCGACGGTGAGTTCGATTTCGCTCTCGCCGTCATCAACGACCACACGAACCGTTTCGGCGTCCTCAGAGCCCATACCAAGTAATCGAGCCGATACTGGTTGAGGCTTTGGCCGGACAGACGGATTTATATATCCATCCCGATACGCTCAAGATATGCCTCAAAGATTATCTGAAGAATCTTCACTCGCCTCTCGGGCGGGTGTCAGGACGATTCACGTCGGTCGCGACCGGCCAATTCGGGTGAGTGCCGGCCACCGAATATTACACCACGACGGCAAGTGCAGCCGGCCACACGGCCATAATTACGAAATTTCGGTTTCGGTCTCCGGACACCTGACCGAGGGAGGATGGGTCGTCGACAAAGGCGACGTGACCAATATTATCGACGAATGGGACCATATGTTTCTCGTCCAACGCGGAGACCCACTGATCGAGGCCTTCGAGGAGTCAGGCGACGGCGACGCACTCGTCGTGCTTGAGGCTCCGCCAACGGCCGAAATGATGGCCGTCATCCTCGAAGCAAAACTCACAGAGCGGCTCCCCGATACGGTCACTGAGGTTCACGCCGAGGTCAGCGAAACCGCCGAACTCGCAAGCGGCCCCTAACCATGCCCGTTAGCTCCAAGACCGAGATCACCACCGAAGCCACATCACGACCAGCCGATGGTCCTGCTCTCCCGATCAACGAACTCTTCGAATCGCTCCAGGGCGAAGGAACGCTCGCAGGCGTGCCAAGCATCTTCATCCGGACGAGTGGCTGCAACCTCAGATGTTGGTTCTGTGATTCGTACCACACCTCGTGGGAGCCAACTCACGCCTGGATGAGTCTCGACGAGATCATCAAGGCCGTCTCTGAATTCAACGCCGGCCACGTCGTCCTCACCGGCGGCGAGCCGCTCATCCACGAAGAGTCGTTCACGTTGATTGAACGGCTCTCGGCGGCAGGCTATCACATCACCGTCGAGACAAACGGAACGATTGCGCCACCGGAGGACAGCCCAATCGATCTCGCAAGTATCAGCCCGAAACTCGCGTCGTCAACGCCGACCCCCGAACGGCCGCCTGCCGGAAGCGACGCCGCCGATGATGCTGACGAGTCAGCGACGGCCGTCTGGCAAGAACGTCATGAGGCAGCGCGAATCGACACGGAAGCGCTCAGTTCACTTATCGAGCAGTTTCCGTTCCAACTCAAATTCGTCTTAACCGGCCGTGAGGACCTTCCGGAAGTCGAGTCGCTCGTCGAACGGCTCCGCGCCGAGTCGTCAGCGTCGATTGCGGATACGGATATTCTTCTCATGCCCGAAGGCCAGACCCGAGATCAGCTCGAAACAACCCGCCGCGAGGTCGCCGATCTCGCCATCGAGACTGGCTACCGTTATACGCCACGACTCCACGTCGACCTCTGGAACGACGCCCCCGAAACCTAACCAGCCCGAATCATACCCATGTCCGAATCCACACCCACCGATACCGCCACAACAGCCGACAACATACGTACTGACAGCACTGACGCAACAACGACAACTGACGACCTGCCGACTGACAACACGACAAAACGCGCTGTTGTCCTCGTCTCCGGCGGAATGGATAGTGCAACGACCGCCTACGAGGCTGCCAGTCGCGGCTACGACCTGTTTTTCCTCCACACCTCCTACGGCCAGCGGACTGAATCAAAAGAATACGACTGTGCTCGACAGCTCGCTGAGACGCTCGGTGCGGCCGATTTTCTTCATATCGAGACCGATCACCTCCAACAGATTGGGGGCTCAGCGCTGACTGACGCCGAAATCGCGGTCGGCGAGGCTGATCTCGACAGCGAGGAGATTCCTGATACCTACGTCCCATTCAGAAACGCTAATCTGTTGTCGATGGCCGTCTCGTACGCCGAAGCCAACGGCTGTGAGGCCGTTTTTGTCGGTGCACATAGCGAAGATTTTGCGGGGTATCCCGACTGTCGGCCGGAATTTTTCGAGGCCTTCGAGACGATGGTTGCTGTTGGAACGAAACCCGAAACCACGATTACAATCGAGGTTCCGTTCGTCGAAAATACAAAAACTGAAATCGCTGCCCGCGGGGTCGAACTCGGTGTTCCCTTCGAGCAGACCTGGAGCTGTTATCGTGCTGAAGAACCAGCCTGTGGAACCTGTGATTCGTGTGCGTTCCGGCTGCAGGCCTTCCAGCGTGTTGGCGTCCGTGACCCAATTGGGTATGCCGAACGGCCGACTTACGCCACTTCGTCGCACAAGTAACGCCAAGTGCGGCTGGTAGCCACCGATCGTATTCAGGATTGATAACCGGACACGAACGTTGATACGAACGACCGTGTGAATTAGGAGTATGACTACCGCGGAACCCCCGTTTCAGCTTCTCTATGTCGAAGGGGATCCGACATACCGTAAGGAGGTTGCCGCCGCGTTCGAACCGCAGTGGGAGGTGATCACCGCCGAGACTGCCGGGAAAGCACATGCACTCGCCGAAAGGACCGTTGACTGTGTTGTCTCGGCTGCGGAACTTCCGGACAGCCACGGCATCGCGTTGTTTGAGTCACTGGCTGAGGAACTCGGATCGACACCCTTTGTATTGTTTGCACAGACTGCCGACAGCGACCTCGTTCGAGAAGCATTTCGCACCGGTATTACCGACGTGATCTACAAACAGCGATCCACAGGGCAGCCGACAGCCACACCTGCCAGTACGGCGTCAACCACGGCCGGTGTCGACGCTGACCACCCCGATCCGCCAGACGAACGTATCGGTCGTTCTGCTGGCACCTTCCCGGAGTGTGGGGCCATTGCCAAATCAACTCGTGCACGTGAGACGGCAGCCCGAAAGACGGCCGCACCACCGGATCTCGAAGCTAATGTGCAGGTAACAGACGGTGTCATGGGATTACAGAACTGTCTTACCAGTCTGTTTGCCGGCCGGACACCGGAGTTAGAGGGGACCGCACTCGATGTTTCACGCTCGCTGATGAGTGCTGCAGATGACGAACTGACAATGAAAATCGAGTGGGCACTCCAGTCGCTGGCAGCTAAAATTGGAGCGACACACTGTCTTATCTATCAGTATGACGAGACTGACGACCTTCTCCGGCGACAACACGGCTGGATCGCAGCATCGGCGACGACGGCCGACTCGGACACAACACAGGCCGTCTCGGCCACCACTGCGTCTGGACCGCTCTCGACGCTGCTGGCACACGAGACGATTCAAGCAACGGACTTTCCGGAATTTTCCTCACAGCTTCGACAGTTTGAGGCGGTTTGCTATGATCCACACCGCTCTGGTGATGTGACCAATGCCGAGACACAAGCACACGCGCCGTGTCAGACCGCCAGCCTCCTTGCACTTCCAATCGTCATCGAGTGGGAGCTTTCGGGGACGCTTGTCATTATGACCGAGACACCGCGTCACTGGTCAGAAACCGTCCAACAGCAGCTCAAAGCCGTTGGTGAACTCATCGGCCATGTCGAGCGTCGTCACCAGCGTCGGGCTGCTCTTGAACGACAAAACGAACAGCTCGAACAGTTTGCTTCGGTCATTAGCCATGATCTACAGAATCCGCTCAATGTGGTTGCTGGCTACCTCGATCTCACGATGGAAACTGGTGAGATCGACCAGCTTGAGCCCGCCTGCAACGCAACCGACCGCATGCAGGCACTGCTAAAAGACCTGCTAACGCTTGCACGCGAAGGCCGTGAAGTCGGCGAAACAGAGCCGGTTGATATCAGTTCACTCGTCACCGACGCATGGAACGGCGTTGCGACCCATGACGCCACGCTTTCGACCGAGGGACTCGAAGCCCTGGAGTCGGTCATAGCGGACCCAACACGGCTCAAACAGGCCTTCGAGAATTTGTTCAACAATGCCATTACCCACGTCGGTCCGACGGTCTCAATCACGGTGACTGGGGGCGACAACCAGATCGTTGTTGCTGATGACGGGCCAGGCATTCCACCGGAGGATCGGGCAGCAGTATTTGAGTACGGCCATACTGGGGGCAACGGAACTGGACTGGGGCTATCGATTGTCCGAACGATTATCGAGGGCCATGGCTGGACGATCAGTGTCGATGAAAGCGACTGCGGTGGTGCAGCATTCGTTATTGATCTTGACGACTAACCCTTGAGACCGCCTGTTTGCGAACCATTTGAAGTCAGTGCAGTTTGAGCTCAACGCGTCGGCCGTCCGGATCGCGAACGTAGGCTGCCCAGTCGCGGCCGTAGGCTCCGTAGCGTTTTTTCGGCTCGTCGGCTTCAACCTCATAGCCTGCTTCTGCAATCGCCGCGAGCAGTGTCGTCAGTTCGGTTCGACTCTCCACCGTCGAAGAGCGAAGCAACAGACAGAGGTGCTCGCCGCCGACATCGATTGGCTCCTCGGTCGGCACCAAGTGGATATGACGGCCGCCCGCAACGACGGCAACAAACGGTACCTCGCCTGCAGCAAATCTGTCCTGATCTCGGAGTTCCATGCCGAGTAGGTCGTGATAAAATTCAAGGGCTCGGTCGAGCGAGGAGACGCGAATCGCCACGTGATCGAGGTCAACGACATCGACGGTCATACAGGGAATATGGGCGATCAACGGCAAAGAAACACCGGTCAATAGCGGCCGCTGCTGGATAATCTACCGCAATGTAATCACCTAACAACTAACGGAGTAGAATCGGTTATCGTTGACACAAGATAATTAGGAATCCGGCACGTAAACTATCTGCTAGAAAGGATTTATATTCTATACGTTGAAACAGAAGCTATGGACCGTTATTCGACGTTCTTACTATACATCCTTGTTGGATTTTGTATTTTCGTTGTCACGCTGTTTTTTCTTTCACTTGGTCCATTAGGGATATTTATCCTCGTGTTTTCCGTTCTCATCGTACTAGCAGTACGATCGCCAGGCAACACAGACGACATACCGATTCGGACAAATTGTTCGAAATGTGGCGCACCGAACAAACCGGACAGAGACCGTTGTAAACACTGTCAAACCCCGCTTGAAACGCCCCCTCAAGAATAACTCGCGGACCGCTAGTCGGCGGTTGCCACCGCACCCGTGCTACCCGACTGGTCGGTCGATTCAAGCAGTTCTTTCGTCCGTCGGTGTCGGTACCGGAACATCGGTTCAAAACCGAGTACCGCCGCCGGATCAACGACTCGACGGGCCTGGCCGACCGGAAGTTCGTATTCGACGGTATCGATGAGGACGGTTTCGTCGCCATCGCCATAGAACTCGTGAGTATGAATCCAGAGGGCAAACGGGCCACCGAGCATGTCGTCTCGGAACATGCAGTAGCCATCGCCCTCGCGACGCTCGACGATCCGAGAGATCCAGCCCGTTTTTGGCATCACGCCGAACGGTTTCGAGGCCATCGTGATCTCGGTTCCCTCAAGCAGTTCCGGCGGGTCGGGCTCGCTATTGGGGCCGTGAATCGACTCGATTTCGAGTCCCATCCAGCCCGGCGTCAACGCCTCTAATCCGTCGGTTGTCGAGTGAAACGCCCAGACTTCCGCAAGTGGAGCCCGGATTCGCGTTCGGCGTCTATAGGTCGCCATAGTGACTGTACGTGTGGCAGTCTCAAAAGCACCGCGGGCGTAACGTGTAGAACAGTTCGGCCGGATGCAACTGACGATCCGACCAGCTAGATAGAGAACCGTTCGACAGTCGTCCCGGCAGCCGTCAAGTCGGTGTCGGTCGCCACAGCCACCGTGATCGGTGTCTCGCCGTGACTGATCGGAATTTCGAGTTCGAAGCTCCCGTCTTCGACCGTCTCGATGACCGCTTGTTCGGTGGCTTTGACTGCAACGACTGCGCCGTCTGTCTCACCGGTCACACGGAGTTTGTCGTCGACAATCCGCGTTTCAACCCGGAGCGACGGCCCCTCAGATCGCGAGCCATTGAGATACCGGTCGGCGACCGCCGCGGGCATCTCGACCGGTTCGCCGGCTTCGATTCCGTGGGCCAGTCGAATGAACTGCGCCATACTCCAGGCGAGTGGGGTTGCCGCACCGGTTCCCTCACCCATTTCCCAGTTGTACTCGTTGTCGATATGCCGATCCCAAACCTGTTCTGCGATCATCCGGCCGCTGTTGGCAAAGCCAGCCATCGTCTCGAGCAACGCTCGTGGTTCGAGCGGCCCCTCGTTGGTTCCCGCAAGGAGTTCGTACTCGCCGCGCTCGCCGGTAAAGATCGGCCAGAGCCGACCCTTTCCTTTCGTCTGGACCGACCACGGTGCACCTTCTGCCTCCTCGCCACGTTCGCCGTAGCCGTCGCCGTTGTACCGGTAGAAGGCCGGCCCCTGTGGCGTATCAACTCGAATTGTCTCGTCGACCTCGATAAGTGAGTTTTTGATGACTTCGTCGGAGTGTGGCTTGATACCGAGCCGCGTTAGCTCGAGAAAGCCACCGTCGATAATCTCGCGTTCGTCGAGCGTTGGCCCGGCGTTTGCGAGCGTCCGCAGATGGCCGGCCTCGGGGTTGCCATCGCGGGTCACACGGACGTAGTACGGCGTGTGAGTGTGTAGTTCGGTCCCCGTTTTTGTCGCACACCACTCTTCGACGCGGTCAGTCCACTCGTCGGCGAGCGCCAGCCACGGCAGCGCATCAGCCGATTCTCCCTCTCGAAGGGCGAGATCGGCCGCACAGACTAAGCCGGCAACCTCAGCGGCGATCGATGACGGCGAGTAGCCGGCTTCTTCCTCCCACCGTTCTTGGGCGGTTGCGGCCCCGTTGCGAGCAACGTAATCAGCCGAGCGTTTGACGTTGATATAGCCGTACTCGACCTCATCGAACTCGATCCCGTTTTCGGCGAGCTGATAGGCCATGACCTGCGGGAACGAGATATTATCGATCTGCTCGCCACCCCAGCGGGTGAGCCCGTTGACATAGGAGTTCTGTGGAATGAAGCCCTCGTCGTCCTGCTGGTACTCGTAGATGTACTGCAGTGCGTCCGTGGCCGTCTTGAGATCGCCAACCGCCTCGAAGACGGTAAAGACCTGATAGAGATCCCGCGACCAGACGAAATTGTAGCCGTAGCCTTTCGGCTCGTCGGCGGTGACTGCCTCGCCCCACGGCACCGACGGACTGGCAATTCCTGCGCCGATGTAGGTTTTGTCTTCGACCGCACGCAGCGCCATGAGACAGCTTTTGTACTGCTTGTACAGTGCCTCGTCGTCGACAACGAAATCGGGAATCTCCTTGTCTACGAGGAAGTCGGCCCACGTTTTGGCATAGCCTGCACGGACATCCTCATAGCCGTTTGCCAGTGCACCCTCGGCTTCGCCGAGTGCGGCAGCCGTATCGGCGTGTTCACCGAAGCCGACCGCAACCGTCTCGGTGAGATCGCCGGTTCCAACACGGCCCGCAAGGACGATATTGTCGTCATCGAGCCGGTCGTTCGGAACGGGTCGTTTGCCCTCCGAAAACAGCTTTGAGAGGTGATCGGAGCCCGCAGTTCCGACGGTTGCCCAATCGAATCGGCTTGTCGTTGTCATTGCGACCGCAACGCTGTAGACATCGCCGTTTTCGTCGGTCAGCAGTGCCTCCGAGCCAGTGTCGTACGCCTCTGCGTCGCGAGCAGCTAGGTGGTAGTTACCGCTTTCACCAAGCCGGTAGCCACGGTCCCGTGTGCCAGTATTGGTCAGCGAAACATCAGCCATTGCATACAGCTCGTAGTCGTTGTCGTCGTCGCTTTCGAACTCGACATTCGCAAGGATTGCATCGTGGTCGGGGTCGATTGCGTACTCAACGGTTAGCTGCCACTTGTGGCCGCGGCCGTCCCCACGCTCGGTAATCACGTGTTGGAACAAGAGCGCATCGTCGTCAGTCGGCTCGACACGACGCTCGACCGTGTCGGTATCGTCGTCTTGCCGTGTTTCGTTGTGCGTCCGAGCGGTGTAGGTCGATTTGCTGTCGGCATCGGTGACAAGGAAATCGACCGTCCGGAGGTTCATGAGATCGACTCGTGGGAAACGAACCTCGGTGAGCGCACCCTCTGTCAGTGTAAACCACACTTTCGAGGCGTCCGACGCGCCGTGGTCGGCCACCGTTCCGACACCGTACTTTTCGCCGGTTGTCCACCGCGGCCGGCTTTCGGGCCCCGACGGTGCAGGGGTTGCAACCGGCAGCGCGTTCTGTTCGCGAAGCGTTGCAGTCGCCCGAAGCCGTAGTGCGTGGGACCATCCAAGCGGTGCCGCCCCGTCAACAGTCCCGTCGTCGAACGCCTGCTCGGAGAGATACCCCGATTTCGTCGTCAGCGGGCCGTTTGGCAAGAGTAACTCATAGAGAGTGCCGGCTAACTCGAAGCACTCTTCGGCGTCGTCGTCGCGGTCGTATGCCGCGAGGAGCACACCCAAATCCGTCGCCGCGTTGACGCCCCACGCCGTCGAGACGGTCCAGATTTTTTCGCCCTGTTGGCCTTCCGAGCGCCACGTATCGCCCTCGAATCTGGCCAACCCGGCAACTCCGCTCTGATCAGGGTCACGGTAGAGTGCGTCAAAGACGCTTTGGACGTGATCGAGCAGCCGGTCGAGCGTCTGTTCGTCGAGCGAACTCTGTGGAAGTCGGTCGTAGGCGGCGAACGCATCGACAACCGCGAAGGTCCCCGAGTCGATTCGGTCATCGAGCTTCCCACTTTTGTTTAGCCGCAAGCCGTAGGCCTGCCGCGTCTCGCTCCAGAGCGTCTCAAAACGGTTGACCATGAAATCCGCCTGTCCGCGGGCGTGCTTTTTCAATCCTGGATCGACTGGAGCTGATCCCACCGTTGCATAGGCAGTCAAATAGGCCGCCGCAGTGTGGGTAAACTGTCCCGACATGTTCTCCCAGAGGTTCTGACAGCGGTGTGGAAGTCCATCGTCGCCGAGCGTCTCATCGAGAACAGCAATGCCGTCATGGATTGCAGACCGAATATCGGCCGAAAGCGCGTCATCGAGCGTATCACCTCGATCGGTTAGCAGCTCCGCAAGGAACGATACCGCACTGGCGGTCTGGTCGGCCTGATACTCTTCGGTGTTGCCGTTTTCGATCCGGCCATGTGCCCAGCCGGGTGCCAGCGAGCCATCGATCGCCCATGCACGGTGTGACCACGAGCCGTCGTCCGTCTGGGTTTGACAGAAGAACTCGGCTGTCTGTTCGAGGTTGTCCTGCAAACCGAGCGAGAGGAGCGTGTCGGCATCGAGTAGGTGCCGGCCGGTTTCGGCCTCGTCGCGGAACCACGTGTAGCCATAGCCACCCGAATGGCTGTAGAACGGATCGAATTCCGGGGCGGCGATATGGGCCCCAGTTGGGGCAGTCAGCAAAGATAGGGCACGCAGGTCGGCCCGAACGACATTGCCGTTCGGCGCCGACTCTGGAACTGAGACTGTTGCTCGCTCGCGGCCCGCCTCGCGAATGTCGTCAGCGCTCCGGTGGGATTCTGCACAACGTTTGAGATCCGCGAGTGCCTGTTGGCGACCCAGTGTATCGTGATCCGACAGCTGTGTGACGAGCGTTGTTTTTGCGGCCCGTCCGGTTCGTTCGAGCGGCGCGTTGACAACGACATCGCCACTGAGATGTGTGTCTTCGAACCGTTCGATAACGGCATCGCGTGGGAATTCGTAGGCCTCCTTCGAGAGGATCTCTTCAAATCGCTCGGGAATTTGGCCGCGAACCTCAGTAATCCCTGTTGAGGCAGTGACGTAGTCGTGTTCAGTTCGGTGGAAGACCTCAACAGCGTTTGTTCCATCCGGACCGGCGTTCTCGTGGATGAGCCGGCCGACCTGTGACTCTCGGCCTTCGGGTGCGAAGGTGAGAAAGGCCGTGAGTTCAGCATCAGCAGGAATCGAACCACGGAGTTCGACGTGAGTGAGGTGCGCTCGCCCTAACGTGAGATCATACTGGTGAACGGTGAAGTTGCTCGCGTCGTACTCGGTTTCGACAACGTTCGTCTCGCGATAATAGTGCTGGCGAACGGTCGAAAATTCGTCGAACCACCGTGTTCCGTTGGATGTTTCGATGCCAAGCCGCGATCGATCAATACCATAGAGTCCTGAGAGCGCCGAGGAATAGTCTCGGAGACTGCCTTCGGGATCGACATAGACGAGTCGGTCCCCATGAGCTGAAAACGCCCCGGCCGTGGTCGGACACTCCGCTGGGAAGCGTCTGCCACGGTGGCCTTTATACTCATTCAGCGCGGTGCGAAGTCGCATGTACTCGCTGATTGGCCGTCCACAATTAAGTATTGGCGGCTTTGTCCCAGCAGCTGACTGACAAAAATCCGGATACTCATATAATAATCATGTATAACTATCCGGGCGACGTCTAACTTACTGGAAATAGCTATATCGGCCGTATATTGGATAGTACGCATTTGAACCACCCTTATTATCGTTAGCTGCTAACCAGATTAGCCCCATTACTATAACTAATTATTTACTACGTCCGTAAACAGTAATTTCCGAATACATAAGACCAAAGTGACGGAGTGTTTTTGTAGACGTATGAACCATCCAGGAGCGCCA
>SL_4KL_010_BRINEDRAFT_10000327_pt1 | contig 24070 bp, 20 predicted proteins | sample SodLak_010_BRINE_2_FD_10664 | JGI IMG/M metagenome (IMG submission 10664) | reverse complement strand
CCGCAGTATTATCACGAACACTCTACAATTCAAAAGGAGACGGCAGATCGCCTTGCAAATTCGTTAGATCCGTGGCTCTACTCTGTTCCTCCCGGCGAAATTTTAGAGATCGGTTGCGGCACGGGCTATTTTACAGATCACTTAGTTCGCCTGTTTGGCAAACGCCCCATGGAGATAACTGATCTTTCAGAAGAGATGGTGGAATTTTGTAAAAATCGTATTGAGGAACCTGAAAATATCACATTTAAAACGTTAGATGTTGAAGCAGATGAGCTGCCCGAAGAGAAGTATGCACTAATAACCGGGAACTATGTGGCGGAATGGTTTCATCAGCCTGCCATGACGCTTGANAANCTCTCGTACGCATTNAAACCGGGCGGATTGATGNTNATGGCTTTTCCCGGCGAAGATACCTTTCCGGAGTGGNGAAAATACTGTTTGGATCTCGGTATTCCCTGTACAGCAAATTCATTTCCCGAAACAGAACAGTTAATTATTCATCTCTCCATGGGACCGTTTCAGGTCGATTTTTACGAAGATCAAACTCGTGAGACTTACGATGATCTCTACGCCTTTTACCGTCATATGAAAAGGAACGGGACCTCAGTTTCCAATAGCGGGAAATCACTATCCGTAAAACAGGTTAAGCTGTTGAATGATTACTGGACTGAGCGTCAGGGTGGAAAAGTAGAAGTTACCTACCACAATGTGTTTCTGGCTCTCAAACGTGTTGCCTAAAAACGGTTTCGAAAGAGCATTTCTACAGATATTGGGAAAAAATCTGTTCCAGTGTATCATCAAATTTTTGAACCGGCTTCGGTTCAAAACTATTGCCCGTCAACACTTCATAAAGCTCAGAATATCGTTCATAAATGCTCCATCGAAACTGGTCGGGGAGTTCAGGTGGAGTTTCTCCATCTTTACCCTGAAATCCTTTCTCAATCAGCCATTCGCGCAGAAACTCTTTTGAGAGCTGCCGCTGCGGCTCACCGTTTTTCAATCTCTCTTGGTACCCGTTAGCATAAAAATAGCGGGAGCTGTCTGAGGTATGTACCTCATCAATGAGTGTCAGCTCATCATTGTAAAGCCCAAACTCATATTTGGTATCAACCAGTATCAACCCTTGATCAGCGGCAATTTTAGTTCCGCGTTCAAAAAGTTTGAATGCCGTTTTGCGAATTTGTTTCCAGAGTTTGGAGCCAACTATTTTGTTCTCAAGTATCTCTTTCTCTGAAATATCTTCGTCGTGTCCCTCTTCGGCCTTGGTGGCAGGCGTTAAAATCGGTTCATCAAACTTCTCATGTTCTACCATCCCGTCAGGTAGATGAACGCCACAAAGGGTTCGTTTGCCCGATCTATACACTCTCCATGCATGCCCGGTAAGATATCCTCTTACAACAACCTCAATAGGAATTGGAGCACATTTTTTAGCAATTGTTACATTAGGGTGGGGCACGTCAATAGTATGCGTTGGTATCAAGTCAGACACTTTCTCAAACGAATAATTTGAGAGTTGATTGAGTATTTGTCCTTTATACGGAATAGCCTGACGCATAATGTGATCAAAAGCACTTATGCGATCCGTAACAACGATGCCGAGAGTTCCATCATTGAGGTCGTAGACATCCCGCACTTTTCCGCGGTAGGGGTCTCCGATATTTGATGCATTGGTTGAGGTAATACAATTGAGAAGTGCCGATTCTCTGTCTATATACAATGGTTTAATCCTTTTTCGCCGTTGAATTTCTTGGTACAAGTACCGGGTCGATCGTTTTCTGAACCTTTTTGCTGTCTTTATTACGGATTATTTCCGCCAGTCGTTTTGTAGCATCTACGCCAACTTTGTACATCATCTGGTCGACCGTTGTAAGATCAAGATACTTGGTAAATTTAATATTGTCGTATCCCATTATGGCGATATCCTCAGGAATCTTCATACCCAGTCTGGTAATGGCATGGTAGGCACCGATTGCCTGTGTATCATTCGAGCAAAAGATCGCATCGGGAAAATCGCCCATTTTTTCATATTCATAAATAGCCTCAAAGCCGGCTTCCTCGGTAAACCCGGCGTGCTTGGTACTCTCTCCACGCACGAAAAACTTATCCTCAATCGGCATTTTAAACTCTTTTAGTGCGTCGGTGAAACCGGCATGTCTATCTTTCGACGGTTTTGCATTTGTTGCCGGCATAATCATTCCCATTCGTTTATATCCCTGCTTAACCAGATGCTCTCCGGCCAGAAATCCACCTTTGCGGTTGTTTAAATCAAAAAAGTTGTATTCGGGGTGATTGCTCCCAATTAATACAATAGGGATATCTGATGATTGAAGATGTTCGTGTACCACATCCGTAATTTCAATACTGATGGTAATAACCGTATCGGCCGTCCCTCTGTTAAAGAAATTTTCAATTCCCTCAGCCGGGTTTTTAGAGCCCGTATTGTAAATAACAATATCCAAATCCATGTCTGCAATTTCATCTTTAACGCCTTTTAAGACTTCGGTGTAAAAAGGCGTAGTAAAAGATGGTACAGCAAGTGCCAGCATCTGCGGCTCACGGCTGGCAAGTTTTCGTGCACTAACTTGTGGGCGAAAATTCAGCTCACGTATAGCCTCATTAACTTTATCTTTCGTTTTTGGAGATACGTTCGGTGAATTGTTTAATACTCTTGATACCGTTGAAATGGCTACACCGGCTTTCTGGGCAACCTGGTAGATTGTGTTTTTTTTCTGAGGTGACATAAAGGTTCGGCTAAAAGCTTTAAAAGTACAAAAGACTAAAATAGTTAATCGCGTATTCTAAACGCTTAAAATAAAAGAAATTATCGTAACATATATGCTTTATTAAATAATTAAGGAACTATTTAGTAGGGTAGCAGCATTAGGTTGTATAAATAAGAATATTGTTACTATGACAAACATATTTAGAATACCCTATTCACTCATTCGGCCGCTATATGAAAAAACAAATTTTCACAAAGCTGTTATAAGCGAAGTAGATGACACAAAGCTACGCGCTGCTTATTCCCATTGCAGATCTATCACCAGAATTCATGCCAAAACATTTTATATGGCAACACGATTTCTGCCCTATAAAAAACAGCGTAGTATTTTCGCCATTTATGGCTTGTGCCGATTTTTGGATGATCTCGTAGATGAAGCTGAAGATCTAATGCACGACAAAAAGATTAATGAACAGGAAATCTTTAGCCGTCTAGAACACTTCAGTAAAAAACTTGTAAACACATACAGAGGAGAAGAGCAAAACGATCCAATTCTTATAGCCTTTTCAAATACTTTAAATATGTACGATATCTCCATCGAGATGCCGCTGCTTCTGATTGAAGGTGTCAAAATGGATCTGACAAAAAATCGTTACAACAATTTTGAAGAGCTGTATGATTACTCCTATAAAGTTGCTTCGGTTGTAGGGCTAATGACCAGCAAGGTTTTTGGATATGAAGATGAGTCGGCACTAGAGTATGCCGAAGCTCTAGGAATTGCGATGCAGCTTACCAACATTCTTCGCGATGTGGGCGAAGACCTTGACAGAGGACGGGTATATCTGCCTGAAAATGAATTACGGTCGTTTAACATATCAATTGATGAACTTAAAAATCGTGAGCTTTCAGATAAATTTATAGAGTTTATGAAATTTCAAATATCGCGGGCACGCGACTACTATGAAAAAGCAGATATTGGTATTGAGATGCTATCGAAGGATAGCCGGCTACCGGTAATGCTGGCCCGAGAGAATTACAGCCGTATTCTCGATAAAATTGAAGAGAACAACTACAATGTTTTTGATAAAAGGGCATATCTCAACTCCACCGAAAAGCTTACCATCTTGCCAAGAGTTATGTACAACCTCCGTATGCAGGAGTGATATTCTAATACCTGTCCAAAAACTATGATTATTCATTGGAAAAGCGCTTCCAAGTGAGTTTAATTCCTGCTATATTCAGTTCCGCAACTGTAATATATATTAATAGTGAACGAGCTAGATTTCAGGAGTTGAAAAACATGGAACGAACGTATAAAAAATGGAAAAGTCCCAGCCTTGGCAAAGAGATGGAGTTACTGGTTTTTGGAGATAAAGGCACACCAATTTTAGTCTTTCCTTCGGAGGAGGGACGTTTTTTTGAGTGGGAAGATGCCGGTTTGATAGATGACCTTTCCGAACAAATAAATGAAGGGTATAACCAAATTATTTGTGTGGACTCTGTTGCTCACGAGGGATTGTTAAATAAGAGTGTAGAACCATATGTACGTCTTAGCAGGCAAAAGCAGTACGAAGATTACATAGTAGATGAGGTAATCCCCTTTATAAAAAAACAGAGCAGTGATGATTTTTTACTCGCAACCGGAGTAAACCTCGGGGCATATTTTGCACTCCTTTATGCGCTCAAAAAGCCTCAAAAAATAGATAAAGTAATTGGGGTTAGCGGTACATACGACATCAAACCGTATCTTGATGGCTTTTACGATGATAACGTCTATTATAATAACCCTATAGACTTTCTCCCAAACTTAAATGAGAAAAAAATATTAAAAGAGATTTCCAAAGTAGATATTCGACTTCTAACTTATGGCAACGATCCACAAAAACAACATTCTGAGCGAATGAGCGATACGTTGTGGTTGAAGAATTTAGAGCATAACTTCTACGTATGGGACGAACGTGTTTCTGACCCATGGGAAGTAGTTTCACCAATGCTAAAAGAACATCTATTTTAGGAGTACATGTCGAAAATTAAACGAGTATTAGTCGCCAACCGTGGCGAAATTGCGTTGCGTGTGATGCGTACATGTAATGAGATGAATATTGAAACGGTAGCAATATATTCTGTACCGGATGCGGACGCACCCCACGTAACATTTGCCGATCAATCTGTTTGTGTAGGTGAAGCAGAATCTTCGCAGAGTTACCTGGATATTGATAAAGTGATAAAAGCCGCCAAAGATACAGGGGCGGATGCGATCCATCCCGGCTACGGTTTTTTAAGTGAAAATGCTGCGTTTGCTGAACGTTGTAAAAAAGAGGGAATTCAGTTTATTGGCCCTTCTCCCAAGGCAATTGAATTGATGGGGGACAAAACCGAAGCGAGAGAGCTGATGGGAAAAGCCGGCGTTCGATATCCCCCGGGCACGAAGAATGCAATGACAGATCTGGATGAAGCCCTAAAAACAGCCAAAGAGATCGGTTTCCCGGTATTGGTTAAAGCCGCAGCAGGTGGAGGCGGTAAAGGAATGCGGATTGTAGAATCAGAATCTGAGTTTAAAAACAGCGTGAAAGCGGCTAAATCTGAAGCCAAAAACGCATTTGGCGATGATCGCGTGTATGTTGAAAAATATCTCGAAGAGCCGCGACATATTGAATTCCAAATTATGGCTGACAGCCATGGAAATGTAATCCATCTCTACGACCGTGAATGCTCTATTCAGCGTCGTCATCAAAAAGTAATTGAGGAAGCACCGAGTTCCGTCTTAACTGAAGAGTTGAGAAACGATATGGCAGAGGCTGCCGTAGCAGCGGCAAAAACTGTGGATTACGAAGGAGCCGGAACCATTGAGTTTTTAGTGGACAAACACCACAATTTCTACTTTTTAGAGATGAACACACGCCTGCAGGTAGAGCATCCCGTTACGGAATGGATCACCGGCGTTGACCTAGTAGAGCTGCAAATTCTCGTTGCACAGGGCGAAAAGCTGCCTTATAAACAGGCTGATATTAAACGGAAGGGGCACGCCATTGAGTGCCGAATATATGCGGAAGATCCCGCCGATCAATTTTTACCAAGTACGGGACTTTTAAAACGACATCGAGAACCATCAGGACTTGGTGTTCGTGTGGATTCCGGTGTGGCTGAGGGACAAGAGGTAACCATTAATTATGACCCTATGATTTCTAAGCTTTCCACCTTTGGTACTACACGTAAACAGGCTATTGGACGAATGTTACGTGCACTAAAGGAGTACGAAATTACAGGGTGCCGCACTACGATTCCATTTTGTGAATTCACGTTGAATCATCCCGATTTTGTTTCAGCATCTTACGATACCCACTTTGTGAAAGATCACTTTAGCACAGAGAAGCTTAAAAGTGATCATCATGTGTCAGATATTAAGGCGATTGCCGCGGCGTTAATTTCTTCCGGAGTAAGTCGGTCAACTAATAGTGGAGATTCTTCGAAGGAAGTTTTTGGTGAATTAGAATCTGAATGGTGGTCTTCAAGACGTTAGTCGTACAGTTATGCAGAACAACGAAAATCGCGAAGAACTTTTTGAAAAACTTAGCACTCTGTTAACAGAGCAGCGCAATCCAAAAACAACTGGTATTGATGTTGCCGATAGCCGGGAAATTGTTCGTCTGATTAACAATGAAGATAAAAAGGTTGCTGATGCAGTTGAGAAAAAATTAGACGTAATTGCCGATGCCGTTGACCGCATTGCGGCAGGCATAAAATCAGGTGGCAGATTGTTATACTTTGGAGCCGGCACTAGTGGACGTTTAGGTGTGCTGGACGCGTCGGAATGCCCACCAACATTCGGGGCATCACCGGAGACAGTTCAGGGGTTTATTGCCGGAGGAAAAGAGGCGATGTTCGAAGCCCAGGAAGGTGCTGAAGATAGCCCCGAACTCGGTGCCGAAGCGGTTCGCTCTCTCAATGTAGGGAGTAACGATATTGTTGCCGGTTTAGCTGCGAGTGGACGAACACCTTATGTACACGGTGCAATTAAAGAAGCCAATAAGTTAGGAGCATCAACTCTTATGGTAACCACAGTAAGTGCCAAACAAGTTGATGTAGGTGTCAACGTAGATTTTATGATTGATATTCCCGTGGGCCCCGAAGTAGTAATGGGGAGTACCCGAATGAAATCTGCCACGGCCCAAAAAATGGTGCTAAATATGCTTACCACCGGTTCAATGATTCGGCTTGGTAAAGTATATGAGAATGTGATGGTAGATCTGCAAATGTCCAACAAGAAACTCGAAGAGCGGGCAAAACGTATCGTAATGATGCTTACGGAATGTTCATATTCCGAAGCAGAAACATTGCTAAATAATGCAGATGGACACGTTAAAACGGCACTGGTGATGAAATTTATGGACTGCTCAAAAGAAGAAGCCTCTCAACTGCTTCAACAGAACAATGGATTCATCCGAAAAGCGATAAACAAAGTTTAGTTCTTCATATCGTGTGGAACATCGTATATTTTGTAACGTTGTAAGAATCGATAAAAACCGTCGTTACTTTAAAAAAGCAGATATTGTCTCTTTATCACCAAAATAATCGTATTACCGACTCAACTTACCGCAATAGGTTTCTGATGGCTATTGTAATAGCCCAGGTTACGGTTATTCTCATCTTTAGGTTTTTTCCACAGGAAGAGGTGGAAATAAGAGATTTTCAAGTATCAGAAAGGGAGGAGCAGGTATTGATTGATGAAATTGAAATCACACGCCAGGAAACCTCTCCACCTCCACCGCCTCGGCCACAAATACCTCAACCTGTGCCATCTGATGACATCATCGAAATAGAGCTCGAGGTGGAATTAGACCTTGATGTACCGGACCTGCCCGATTGGGATCCCGGCCAGGGTACAGGGTATGAAGGCGATGAAGCATCTATTGTGGGAAATCCACAAGTTCCGCCAACCGTAGTTCGAATTGTAGAAGCCAGCGCTCCCGATGCCGTACCAGACGAGTATCGAGGTAATCTTGAAATGATTGTAAATTTCCTGGTGGATGAAAATGGTGATGTTGAAGAAGCATCAATTGAAGAGATTAGAAGATATACGAATGGTGATTACGAAGTGATGCCGTTTATTCAATACGGGTTGATGGACGCCGTAATAAGAGCAGCGCTACAGTGGCGATTTAGGCCCGCAAGACAGGATGGAGAGCCGGTTCGGGCCTATACAAGGCAAAGGTTTAATTACTAATACCGGTTTCTATTACTTGATTAAATCCTAATTGAATGTATATTCGTACACAATGAAGATTACGTTCAATCACTTTCGGAAATAAACTCTTTGTTAAATGTCTTGTCCATTTACTTATTTGGCAATAATCACAATTAGTTTGTCACAGAATGGTTATTCATGACTCTTAATAGGTAGCTGTAATTGTCTCTCATCAATCGGATAGTATTGTATTCCCATGGGTAAATTTAGATTAAAAGCGATCTCCAAAGCCGGTAAAAAAATTAAGACCGAATTTGAGGCTGACTCAAAAAAAGATGCTCAAAACAAGGTTAATAAACTTGTTAAAAAGAATGGCATTAAAGTACAGGCTATAGAGAAAAAACAGATTTTCGAATATAGTGCTCAAAAAACAGGGAAACCCAAAATTAAAGGGGAGCAGGAGGCATACAGTAAGGAAGAGCTGGAGCGTGCGCTCAACAAATTGGGCTTTAAAGTTCATCGTATAAATAAAAAGCTCTTTGATTTTAAAGGAGGAGTGCCCACTCAGGAAATTGTTACATTTGTAAGCTTATCTGCTGACTTACTGCGCCAAGAATTACCTTACGATGAGATTTTGGATCTTCTGTACGAAGATACCCAAAACAAGAAGATGAAAGAGGTTATAAAAGAGATACAGAAAGACCTCAAGGATGGTAAAGAGGGTAGTGAAGTATATGGTAAGCATGAAGATGTTTTTGGAAAGTTTGCGGCCTACATGCTTAGTGTAGCGTCAACTTCCGGTAACATGGCTCTCGTTTTTGAAAGTACTGCAAAATTTCTAGAGCGAGATGCCGAATTTAAAAAGAACCTGCGCCGCTCCCTTTTAATGCCATCGGTAACGGTTTTAGCAGTTGTTGCTACAGTGCTATTCTACGTAGGATATATTTTCCCTGCCACAGCAGAAATGTTCCTTGAGTTCGATATACAGCTCCCCCCAATGACCGCGGCCACCCTTGAATGGAGTTACTGGCTGCAAGATTACTGGATTGAACTGACGCTCTTCTGTACAATACCTCTTGGAGTTTTTATGTGGTATGTGCGCACACCGAAAGGTAAACTAATGCTGGATAAGTATATCATACATATACCAGTAATCGGAGATCTGCTCCATAAAACAAGTATTGAAATTTTTGCTCGTGTATTTTATACGCTTTATAGTGGATCAGGCCAAAATATTGATGTTATCCGAGTAGCCTCGGAAGCGTGCAGAAATAAATACATGGAGAAGCAGATTAAAGAAATTGCCATAAAAATGATGTTGAAAGATGGTGCCGGATTGGTAGAATCGATAGAAGCCACCGAAGTGTTCAGCAATACGGCAATTAGCCGTTTCCGACTGGGTGCCGAATCAGGCGCACTGCGCGAAAATGCCAAACAGCTTGCTGAATATTACGAGGTGCAAACTACCTACAAAATGGAATCGGTGATTGATACGATTAACCTCTTTATCAACCTGTTTATTATGGTTGCCTTGATTGCAATTACCGTTGTATCCTCTGAGGCCGCAATTATTCAGCCGAACTAAAAGCAGAGCTTAAAGAGTGGGGGAGTCTTCAATATTTATCTGTTGAAGAACCTCTCACTTGATACAGTTTGATCAATTGGCTGCCCTTTTTCAAGGTGATCAACCAACAGTTTAGCCAACAGACAACTGTGAATCATCCCTTTTGACCCGAGTCCTGTTATGACAGAAATTCCTTTCTCTGCATAATGAGGGCCGATTATCGGTTTATGATCCTGAGTTGTAACTCGAACACCACACCACTGCTCAGTTTTTTCGATAGAGGAGAGTAATCCCGGCAGTGTATTCTGTAGCTTTTCCAGAAGCTTCTCTTTGGCGGCAGCATCTGTGTTAAGATGAGTGTAGCCATGCTCATACGTACTGCCTATAACCAGTTTATTGGGTGTTTCGGGAAGAAATGCAAAATATCCCATGCTGGAAATAGAGTGCTGCATTTTTAACTCTTTTTCAAAATAGAGTGTAAGTGTCTGCCCCTTTACATTTTCAAGTGGAAGAAAATCCCAGGAATCTATGTCTGATATTCCGGCACCAACGGCATAAATCACCTGCTTTGTAAGGATAGAATCTACTCCCTCAATGTTGATTTGAAAAACGCCATCCTGCTCTTTGGAAATAGAATAGTCACAATCAGTAAAAAACTGAATTCCACTTTTGCCCAGTAGTTTGTAAAATTCTTCTATAAAAATTTTACTGTCTATGGTATAACCATTTGAAATTAGAAGTCCCCCAAACGTATCTGGCAAAAATGGGTAGCGGTCTTCTAATTCTCCTTTTCCCATCCACCTGATCCACTCTTCGGACGGCCATTCATATTTTTTAGGTGCCCGGCTAAAATCTTTCCCAATCTTTTCAGTAAGGGCAGGGCGCAATACGCCATTTTTCTTATAGAAAAGGGTAGATGTTTTCTCTTGCACCTTTTTCAAAATAGACGCCCCCAACTCAACAGCCTCCTCAGCTCTCCAGGCCATTTTGGCTCTTCGTCCCGTTGCGGGGTTCATCAACACTAATGGTGCACCTGATGCACCACCGCCGGGACTGTTTTTGTCGATAACAGCAACACTTTTACCACGTTGATGCAGCTGATCGGCGACATTCAATCCCGCGATTCCGGCTCCAAGTACTACGTAATCGAATCGGTTATCTGTACTCAAATTTACCCGCTGATTTTATCTGAAGTGGTAACGGTAACTCCGGCCTCTTTCATCTCTTTCCAGGCTTCATCAAGGGAGCCTTCAAGGTCGATGCCTCGAACCGCATCCTCCACAATGTGCACATTAAACCCTTCTTTAATACCATCTAAAACCGACCATTTTACGCAGAAATCTGTAGCGAGTCCGGTTACATACAGATCAGTAATTCCCCGGTCTTTCAAATAGCCGGTGAGTCCGGTTTTCGTCTTTTGGTCATTTTCATAAAATGTAGAGTAGGAATCGATTGGTGCACGAAACCCTTTGCGGATAATGACTTGTGACCTATNTGTCTGAAGCTCTTTATGAAAATCTGCTCCATTAGTACCCTGCACGCAATGATCGGGCCATAAAACCTGTGTTCCATAATCCAATTCAACGGTCTCGTATGGAGATTTGCCGTCATGGCTGGATGCAAATGAATGGTGTCCTGAGGGATGCCAATCCTGTGTTTGTATAATAGCATCAAACCGATCGATCAGTTTATTAATTACCGGAACTACACTGCTGCCATTTGGTACTTCAAGAGCTCCGCCTTCACAAAAATCATTTTGAACGTCTACGATAATCAGTGCTTTCATATATAGTTTTGATGATTTTGAATAATTTCGTTTCTCATATCTAACAGTTTTTTACTGATTCCCACTTTGTAAATATGGGGGTTTTCATAACGTTTATACTCTTGAGGGAGTTTGGAAAGCTGATTTCTACAATATTCAGCACTCTCTTTTACGGTAGGCTTCGGGCCAACAAACTCCCCATTTTCCATCATTTTGCTTAAAAATGGTACAGATTTTTTCCCCGTTAGTTTACTTGTTTTTGCCGTATAGATCGGGTGATATATCTTTTCGATGGAATTTTCATCTTCTGCCATAATCGCATCTCCATAAAAAGTCCCATCATCATTAAAATATCGTTTTACTATTTTTTGACCCGGAAGAGTGATTTTTTCGACATTCTCCGAAATCTTAATTTTTGGGATATTGTCTACAGAAGCAAGCTTATAAACACCATCAAGGGCAGGGGAGGAATCACCTGTAACCAGGCGGGTGCCGACGCCAAAAATATCAATGGCGGCTTCCTGGCGCTTTAAACTGGTAATTACCCGTTCATCGAGCTGGTTTGATGCGGCTATTTTAACATCCGGGAAACCGGCATCATCAAGCATTTTTCTGGATTTGCGGGAAAAGTAGGCCAAGTCACCACTATCAAGTCGAATTCCCACCAATTCATGACCCTTCTCCCGGAGTTCTCTGGCTACTTTAATAGCGTTTGGTACGCCGCTGTTTAGCGTATCATACGTATCAACCAATAAGATTGTGGAGTCGGGAAAAGATTTGGCGTAGGCTCGAAAAGCAGTTAATTCATCATCAAACGCCTGAATCCAGGAGTGGGCCATGGTGCCACCTGCAGGGAGGTTAAACTCTTGCGCAGCATAAACATTTGAGGTGCCATCAAACCCGCCAATAATAGCTGACCGGGAGGCGTGAATTCCGCCAAGGCCTTGCGATCGCCTGAGTCCAAAATCGAGTACGGTACAATCTTTACCGGCTGCCAGTTTTATACGTGATGCTTTTGTTGCGATAAGTGATTGGAAGTTTAAAATATTGAGCAGCAGGGTTTCAATAATCTGTGTTTCAAGAAGAGTACCTTCAACTCGTGCAATCGGCTCGTTGGGAAATACGATCTCTCCCTCTTTCACTGAGTGGATGGTTCCCTTGAATGAGAAGTCGCGCATGTAGTTGAGGAAATCATCATTAAATCCTTCTGAACGCAGATAGTTGATTTCATCGTCTGAAAATCGAAAGTTATGCAGTGCATCAAGGAGGTCATTTAAACCGGAAAAAATAACATAACCTCCATTAAAAGGATTACTTCGGAAGAAGTAATCAAATACAGCCGATTGGTGATGCTTATTGGCGTCGAAATATCCCTGCGCCATTGTGAGCTCGTAATAATCTGTATAAGAAGCAGGCCGGTTTATGTACATGGTAGATGTATAAGTTAATAGATGATTTGTGCCAAAGGTAGGAACTCTATTTGAAATATGTGTAAATGGATATGCCACTTTGTATTATAATTTACCGGATTGAAAAAAGTGGCGAATCCGGATAAAGGTTGAGTATTAAAAACAGTATATTTATCGCATTCTAACACGATTTTAAACTTCCGTTTTGAAGAATACCCTATTTCAAATCTCTTTATTTTTGTTGTGTATGATCTGGATCGGCAGCTGTGCAACGCCGGTTGCTCCTAGTGGCGGCCCACCCGATCGAGAACCTCCGGTTGTAACGGGCACAACACCTGCCAATGAAACCACAAATTTTGACGGTAATGAGGTTCGATTTCAGTTCGACAAATTTGTAGACCGAAATTCTGCCCGGCAAAATATATCCATAGAGCCTAATTTGGGTCTCGATTTTGAGGTAGATTTTAGCCGACGGACTGTCATAGTGAAGTTTTTAGACCCTTTACCTGAAAATACTACCATAATTGTACAGCTCGGGACGGATATTACCGATACTCGAAATAATAATATGTCATCATCGTACGAACTTGCCTTTTCTACCGGCCCGGAGATAGATGATGGAAATGTTATTGCAACTCTGCGCGATCCTGATGAAGGATCGGTAAACGAAGGTGAGCGTGTTTTTCTATATCAAAGCCCGGTAGATTTTTCGGAACCGGCTAATTATGTAGCACAATCTGATACATCCGGCGAGATCAATTTTTCCTACCTGCGGGAGGGGATGTATAATGCTATTTGGGTTGATGACGTTAATCGAAATCGTATTTGGGATCGAGATCGAGAATTTGCCCAGCCATTTCATCAAGAAGAGTTCGAGGTGATTAAAGGAGAAGAGGTAGATTTGGGTACAATATTTATTCAACGGCCTGATACTGTATCACCAAATATAAATGGAGTTGGTTTACTATCAGAAACCCGGTTACGGTTGCGCCTGTCTGAACCGGTGGAATGGCAAGATAATGCCTCCATAACAATTCAAGATTCTCTGGGTGAGGATTATTCCACAGCCTTTCCTCTCTATACCGATATTGAAGATCCACAAGTTGTCTATGCCCAGGCTTTGGACCCGCTTGATGAAGAGCAGCGCTTTTCGGTGATCCCGCAAGGGTTTACCGATCGTGCTGGCAATCCACTGCGTAGTAATGTCGATCCATTTAGTGGATCTGCTGAGCCAGATACAGCCGCACTTCGATTGATCGAGGATAACCTGGCAGACGGAATATTTAATGATGAGTCGGTAGAAATTACTTTTTCCAGATTTATTGATGATGATTCTATTACAGACTCTCTGCTCGTTTTCGAAGGGGATCAGATGATTGAAGATTGGGAATTTGTAGACGTAGAAAGAAATATACTATCCATCAATCCAGATATTATTTGGCAGAGCGGGGTTAGTTATGAATTCCGTGTGTGGGATCCTTATGTGAGGGATTACGCCACGTTCCGGCCGGATATTTGGCAACCCAACCAGCTTGGTGCTATAGAGTTTACGGCTGCAGACGGTCTGCCTGAAGGAGAAAATCGCTTACGGTTGTATGATGATAATCGGAAAGTAGATATTGATACTGTTTTTACGGATTCTCTTGAAATAGATCGATTACCACCGCTCTCATACACGGCTAGAGTTTATAGGGATGTTAATGGGGATGGACGCTGGAATAGCGGTTCTGTTGATCCTTTTGAAGCTCCTGAACCCTATTTTATGCAGAGAGATATCCCGGTACGGGAAGGGTTTACATCCGAAATATCAGTGGAATTTATTCCTGCACTTGAAGCAAAAGAGGATGAAGCTTTAGAAGAGCTTGATATCGATTTAGATCCAGTTGAACCGGTAAATGACGAAAGCGACGAAGAAATTGAAAATTAATGAATGACATTATGGAACAGCGTTGGGCTGATTTTTTACAGGATGGAATGTTGGTTATTACCGTGGTTGGAATTATTGCACTTACATTCTTCACGGCATGGTTGATTAAGCGGGCGTTCACAAAAATATTAAGTGGAGATACCAATATTATAAGTGATGATCCCACAAACTTCCGGTTTATTTACTATGCACTTCTGGGCCTGGTTTATACGGTTGGTTTTGGAATTGCCATCTGGAATATTCCTTTTTTAAGGCATGTAGCCCAATCCATGCTGGCAGGTGCCGGTATTTTGGCAATCGTTATTGGATTTGCCTCTCAGCAGGCATTGGGAAATATTATCAGCGGTGTATTTATCGTAATGTTTAAACCATACCGTATTAACGATAGGATCTCTCTGCAAAACACATTACGCGGCGTTGTTGAGGATATAAACTTGCGCCATACCATTATCCGAAATTTTGAAAATCAGCGTATAATCATTCCAAATTCGGTAATCAGCAATGAGATTTTGGTTAATTCGAATTACACCGATGACAAAATTTGCAAGCTGATTAATATAGGAATTAGCTATGGCTCCGACATCGACCTGGCAAAATCAATAATGGCCGAAGAGATTGCGAACCACCCGGTGAATATGGATATCCGATCGGAGGAAGATATTGAAGCGGGAGTTCCACGAGTGATGGTTCGTGTAATAGGGCTGGGGGAATCCTCTGTAAATCTGCGTGCATGGGCATGGGCACCAACTCCACCTGATGGTTTTGTGATGGAATGTGATGTAACCGAGAGTATTAAAAAACGATTTGATAGAGAAGGAATCGTCATCCCGTTCCCACAGCGGACTCTAAGTTATCTCGATTCTCCCAAAGAGACGTAGATTTTTCAATATTTACAACGCTTCCAATTACGACTCTGTCGCAATTTCCTTATCTTTTGGAATCGCTTCCACTTAATCATTTATCTGAATTATGAGTAAAGAATTATCTGAACAAACTTCTGAGAAGAAGCAAACGAAAACAAGTGATAACACAAAAACTCCAAAAAAGTACGAGCCGGAAAATAGTGTCCGTTTTGTAACGGCAGCCAGTCTATTTGATGGGCATGATGCGAGTATCAACATCATGAGGAGAATTCTGCAATCTACCGGGGCAGAGGTTATCCATCTTGGCCATAACCGTTCAGTACATGAAATTGTTCATTGTGCTATCCAGGAAGATGCACAGGGAATAGCTATAAGCTCCTACCAAGGCGGCCACATGGAGTACTTTAAGTATATGGTGGATCTGTTAAAGGAGAATGGTGCGGAGCACATACAGGTTTTTGGCGGTGGCGGTGGAGTGATTGTTCAGGATGAGATTGATGAACTCCACGACTATGGTATAAAGCGAATTTTCTCCGTGGAAGACGGCAGCAGTATGGGGCTGCAGGGAATGATTAATTACATGATGGAATCATGTGATTATGATACTAATGATATTGAAACTCCAACTGTAAATAAGATTTTCAAAAAAAATCACGTTGCGATAGCAAGATCTATTTCTGCGCTGGAGAATAATCACTTAGAAATTATATCATATAAAGATAGTAAGTTAAAATCCGGCAAGGAGATGCTGTTTGAAGTAACCGATACAAAAACAGTTCCTCTTCTGGGTATTACAGGTACAGGTGGTGCCGGAAAAAGTTCATTAACGGATGAAATTATCCGCCGCTTTCTAACGGAATTTGATGATCTGACCATCGGTGTTATATCAATTGATCCATCCAAAGTTCGAACAGGTGGAGCACTTTTAGGAGACCGAATTCGAATGAATAGCATCGACACTGATCGGGTGTTTATGCGCAGTATGGCTACTCGGGCATCCAACAAATCGATAAGTGAAGCTATTCAGGGTGCCATTGCTATATATAAAGCGGCCGGTTTTGATCTCATAATCGTGGAGACGAGCGGTATTGGCCAAAGTGGTACAGAAATTGCCGATATCACGGATATTCCCATATATGTAATGACTCACGAATATGGGGCAGCAACCCAGCTTGAAAAAATTAATATGCTGGACCTGGCCGATTTTGTGGTATTGAACAAGTTTGAGAAAAAGGGTTCGCTTGATGCGTTGAGAGATATTCGCAAGCAGATGCAGCGGAACCGGGGTGATTGGCATATCAACCCGAAAAACATGCCGGTGTATCCAACAATTGCGGCTCAGTTTAATGATGAGGGAGTCCACAGGCTGTTTAAAGCAGTTGTTGATAAGGTTAATGAGAATTACAACACAAATTGGGAAACGAAATTATATACAAATTCTGAGCCTGCAGAAGATCTTCATACCCAGGCGATAATACCGGGCCGTCGACAACGATATTTGTCGGAGATTTCAGAAACGATTGAGAGTTATCACCAATGGACCAAAGAGCAGGTTGAGATCGCCTCTAAACTTGACCAGGTGGAAGGAACCATCTCGCAGGTGCAGAACTGGAACCCGGATGAGAAACCGGTTATTGAAGAGAATCTTCAAAAAATGCAGGATCACTGGCTGGAACGGCTTGATCCGCTTCCAAAAGGAATTCTTGATGGTTGGGATGAGCTGTACGAGAAATATCAGCAGGAAACTTTTGACGTACAGGTTCGTGACAAGACATTTAAAAACAAACTCTATCGAGAATCACTGAGTGGTACAAAAGTACCGCGCATCTCGCTGCCTAAAACAGAAAATAAAGGGGACAGGCTTCGCTTTGCACTCAAAGAAAATCTACCCGGTTATTTCCCTTTTACCGCTGGTGTATTTCCGTTTAAGCGGGAAGGGGAAGACCCAACCCGAATGTTTGCAGGGGAGGGAACGCCGGAGCGTACCAATAAACGATTCCATTATGTGAGTGAGGGAATGCCTGCTGCAAGACTCTCAACGGCGTTTGATTCGGTAACTCTTTACGGCGAAGATCCTGATTATCGCCCCGATATTTACGGAAAAATCGGTAACTCCGGAGTAAGTATCTGTACACTTGATGATATGAAGAAACTCTATTCCGGTTTTGAACTTACGGCTCCCACAACATCCGTATCGATGACCATCAACGGTCCCGCACCGATGATTCTGGCGATGTTTATGAATACGGTCATTGATCAGGAAATCGAGCGGCATCTTAAAAAAGAAGGGAAATGGGAGGAAGCAAAGAAGAAGATTGAATCGATATTTGAGAAAAAGAAACTCTCTCAGCCCAACTATGGAGAAGATCTCCCCAATGGAAGTGATGGATTTGGATTGGGCACGCTTGGAATCAGCGGAGATCAGCTTGTGGACAAGAAGACCTACGAATCGATAAAAGCAAATGCGCTAAAGGTAGTTCGTGGAACGGTTCAGGCTGATATCCTTAAAGAAGACCAGGCGCAAAACACCTGTATATTTTCAACTGAATTTGCGTTAAAGATGATGGGGGATGTGCAGAGTTACTTTACCGAGAAAGGGGTGAGGAATTATTACTCCGTATCGATCTCCGGTTATCATATTGCCGAGGCTGGGGCAAATCCGATTACACAAGCCGCATTTACGCTTGCCAATGGGTTCACCTACGTGGAGTATTATCTCTCCAGAGGATTGGATATTGACGATTTTGCCCACAATCTCTCATTCTTTTTCAGCAACGGGCTTGATCCGGAATATGCCGTAATCGGGCGGGTTGCTCGTCGTATTTGGGCGATTGCAATGAAAGAGAAATACGCTGCAAATGAGCGGTCACAAAAGCTGAAATACCATATTCAAACCAGTGGCCGATCGCTGCACGCCCAGGAGATTCAGTTTAATGATATCCGGACAACACTGCAGGCGTTAATGGCGGTATACGACAACTGTAATTCTCTGCATACCAATGCCTTTGATGAAGCTATAACTACGCCGACAGAGGAGTCTGTGCGCCGTGCACTAGCCATTCAGCTTATTATCAACAAAGAGATGGGGATGACCAAGAATGAAAATCCGCTTCAAGGTTCATATATCATTGAAGATATGACCGATCTTGTTGAAGAGGCTATTCTTGCTGAATTTGACCGTATTACAGATCGCGGTGGTGTTCTTGGTGCGATGGAGAGCATGTATCAGCGTGGAAAAATTCAAGAGGAGAGTCTCTATTACGAGTCTCAAAAACACTCAGGTGAGCTTCCCATTATAGGAGTGAACACATTCTTGAATGATAAAAAGAGTTCGGAAGATGAGAAGAAAGTAGATTTAATTCGATCTACTGAAAAAGAGAAAAAGCAGCAGATAGACAACCTTGAGCAGTTTCAAAACATACATCAAGAACAAGCTGAAAATGCTTTACAAAGGTTGAAGAAAGTTGCCCGAAATGATGGAAATCTGTTTGAAGAGCTGATGGAAACCGTGAAGTATGCATCTCTTGGTAAAATTTCCACAGCGCTATACGAAGTTGGCGGGCAGTATCGGCGGAATATGTAAATCCGATTCTTTAGAAGACCTGACAGCATGCCCGGTGCATTTCCGGGTTTCTGCCAGCGTCGGACAAATATTAATCAGTTTTAAAAAATGTACGGTTCATACCAGTAAACCCAACACTGTCAGATCAGCCGGTTGGCGTACACAGTCCTGTGGGTGTTGACAGGTTGTACATATACACTGTTCAAATCTATTGTGTCCCATAAAAAAAACAGGCCCTGTATGATAAATACAGGGCCTGTTTTCAATTTCGTACTAAAAGTAAACCTTTATTGGGTAAGCTGTCCCAACAGTCGTTCAGCTTCTGCGGCTTGATTACTGTTCGGATAGTCTCTCAGTAACTCATCCAACAGGTCAGTTGCTTCTCTATTCATCCCGGCCTCTTTATAAGCAAAAGCTGCTTCTAAAAGCTTGTGAGGAGTCGTAGAGCTGTTTTCATCCCACTTGGCAGCTTTAACATACATTTCTGCTGCTTCTTCATATCGCTCCAATTCTGACAAGATAATAGCGTGAAGAGTAATTGGGGATACGCCAACAATTCCGTTAGGTATTGAGAAGTTTTTTATATGATAAAGAGCATCATCATAGTTTTCCATCTCAAACTCGGAAACAGCTGCGTAATAGTTGGCAAGGTTGCCGGCATTTGTTCGGCTGTAATTATCAGCTATCTGAACAAATCCAATGGTAAATTCATCATCATCCCCGTAAAGAGCTGTTTGATAATTTCCCTGCATAAACTGCTGTTCAGCTTGACCAAGTAAATTTGCTGCTTCCGTTTCTTGTTGACCGGAATAGACAAAATATCCAATAGCCAAACCAATTATAGCAACTATCGCTAACCCACCACCAACTACGGTAGCTTTATTTTGTTCATAATAGTGCATGAACCGGGAGGAATATTCAATTAGAATATCCTGTTCTAAATCTTCGCCTTTTAGTCGCTTACTCATAAATATTAAGTCGTTGGAAATTTTTATTTCAAGCTGTGAAAGTTATCACAGTTTATGGATTTAACCAAGAGTTCAAAGTGAATTATTCACTCTGTTCAAGAACCCCATTATGGAGTGTGTAAATTGAATCGCAACGTTCTGCAATTTCATTTTCGTGGGTAATTAACACAATAGACACATTCTCTTCTTCACGTAATTCGAACAGAAGTGATAGTATAGAGTCCGTATTTTTTTCGTCAAGATTGCCGGTGGGTTCATCAGCCAAAATTGTTGATGGATTATTCATTAATGCGCGTGCCATCGATACACGTTGTTGTTCTCCACCCGATAGTTGAGATGGGCGGTGATGCAGACGTTGTTTAAGCCCAAAGCGATCGAGAAGGGAGGTGGCACGATCTTCAGCTTCAGCTTTTGGTGTCCCTTTAATTAAGCCCGGCATCATTACGTTTTCCATGGCCGTAAATTCCGGTAACAGATGGTGGAACTGAAATACGAATCCAATATTTCTGTTTCGCAATCCGGCAAGTTCATCTGTGTTATATTTGTGGATCGGCTTATCATCCCACCAAATTTCTCCGCTGTCAGGTTTATCGAGGCCGCCCATAATGTGAAGGAGCGTACTCTTACCACATCCGCTGGAACCAATAACCGCGATTATTTCAGACTGTTTAACAGATAGATTTACATCGGTAAGAATTTCGAGTTTTCCTTTGTCCGATTCTGAATCAAAACTCTTTTTTATGTGGTTACAGCGTAAGACTGTACTGTTTGTACTATTCATCCGGTACTGTTTTTAAATTCGGGGTAAATGAGTGATTCAATATGCGTGCAACTGTTTTTCTCTGTATCAACAGTCGCTAAAACGGCACACATTCGATTATCTTTTTTGGCGATGATATATTTTTGCGGTGTCCCAAGTCGAAATCGGTTCAATGCAGTTTTTTTATTCATACCGATTACCGAATCAAACGGACCGGTCATACCGGCATCGGTTATATACCCTGTGCCTTGTGGCAGTATTCTGGCATCATTTGTTGGAATATGAGTATGTGTTCCAACCATAACTGAAACGTCTCCATCAAGATGCCAACCCATGGCAACTTTTTCTGCAGTTGCTTCTGCATGAAAATCCACAAATATTAAATCTGTCTCTTCTTTAATATTTTTAAGTGCCCAGTCTGATGTAGAGAATGGATCATCAATATCAGGGAGAAATGTGCGGCCCTGGAGGTTTATTACAGCAATTTTTTTATCAAAACCGGGTAGATCATATATACCATATCCATTCCCCGAATTGCCTTTTGGATAATTTAAAGGTCGCAGCAAATTGGGGTCACTGTTCATATACCCAAATATCTTCCATTTATCAAAAGAGTGATTACCACCTGTAATTACATTCACTCCGATATCATAGAGACGTTTTACGATCGATTGGTTTAACCCTCGCCCTTGATGAGAATTTTCGGCATTGGCGATAACAAAATCGGGTTCATGCTTTTTTAAAAGTCCGGGAAGAATGGTTTCAAGGAGTTCGAGTCCAGGTTCACCTACAATATCGGCGATAAAAAATAGTTTTGCTTCCTTTGGCACACAACTGTGATAGAGTTAAAATTAACATCTATTTAAGGTAAGAAAAATCGAAGGATGATAAGAGTAAAAATAAAGAAAGTGGGTGAGGGTAGGTCGGTTACGCAACAAACTGTGTTACTGTAAAAAAGTGGGTAAAACTACCGGCTAGCACAAAAATGTGCCAGATACCGTGGGCAAATCTGTGTCTGTAATCGATTACATAAAATATTACACCGAATGTGTAGAACATTCCGCCGGTAATCAGCCAGTAAAAACCTGTAGTAGAGAGCTCAGCCATCAGCGGGTCTACAATCAAAATTGCTAACCATCCCATCATCAAATATATAATAAGAGGAAATATCCGGTGCCCTTTTGAAGGTATCAGATCAATAATGATACCGAGTGTAGCCAGTCCCCAAACGATGGCGAATATGGTCCAGCCAGTTTCACCCCGTAAAGTTACCAACGTAAATGGGGTATAGGTTCCGGCTATGAGTAAATAAATAGCTACGTGATCGAGTTTCTGAAAAATCTTTTTCAACTTTCCTTGAAAGCTGTGATAGAGAGTAGAAAAGGTATACAAGAGAACCAGACTACTTCCGTAAACAGCAAAGCTGACAATTTTCCATATATCTCCCTGTGTAATAGCGAGATAAAGGAGAATAAAGAAACCTATTACGGAGGCTATAGAGCCTATGAGGTGAGTAATGCTGTTAAAACGTTCGCCTTTATACATGCTATTCTAACGGAGAAATAGGCAGTTTGATTCCTCGGATAAAAAACTTTTTGCGGTATTATAAAATTTCTTCAATGAGCTTCTGAATATCTTCGTTTACTTCATCCATTAACTCATTCTCTTTTTCTTTGAACTCTTCGTTTTTAACCCGGAGTTCAAAAAGTTCTTCTGCGATGCTTAGAGATGCCAATATCATCACAGTAGAATCGGGTTGGTTGGTGAGTTGTTGCCTATAGGCTTTAAACTTTTCATCCACATAATTAGCAATACGCTTCATGTTTTCCACCTCATCGTCATTTACCTTAATGGGGATCTGTTTACCAAAAACATTTACTTTAATTGATTGCATATCAACCCTCTACATGATTTTCAATTTTTTCGATCAATGATTTTACCTGATGCTTCATCGCAATACGGTCTGACTCACTGATATCAGAAAATATATCGTTCTGCTCTTTCTGAATTTTTTCGAGGTCACTTTTAAGTTTTAAATTTTCACGCTTAAGCTCTTTGATCTCTTTATTAAGCCCGCTAACCCGATCTTTTACCTGGCTAAGCAGCTTATAAAAAGTATCCCTCTGAACGTTGTTGGATTCCATAACGACACGTTTAAGATCTCAATTTAGCATCGAACTTCTTCTTCAATGATTGAACAACTTTTTGAACCTTCGGTTCTACATCATTGATTGTCAATGTTTTATTAGAATCTAAAAAAGAAAGCCTAAAAGCAATACTTTTTTTGCCTGATCCAAGGTTTTCTCCTTCGTAAACATCAAATACATCCACATTTTTTAGTGTTTCATCGGCCGTGGAATGAATTTCCCTAGCAAGATCGCCGGCTCTGATCGCTTGATCTACAATAAAAGCTGCATCAAATTCAAATGATGGATATTTCGATACTTTTTGATACTCAACATCTTTCGATGCATATCCGAGATTGTAAAGCTCCGTTACATCAATTTCTGCAACAAATGCATCCTCTTTGATATCGAAACCTTTCTTCAGCGAATCATCAACAATCCGCAGTGTACCCACCAGTTTTTCACCAATAGAATATTCCAGTTGATAGTTGTTAACAGCATTCTGCTCAACAGAACCTTCAACACCAAAATCACGGAAAAAAGCTTCTACGTCTGCTTTTAAATCGTATATAGAGAATGGCTGCGGTTCGCCTGACCAGCTTTCGAATGTCTTGAATCCACTAAGCCCGAAAAGGAGATGGGTGTGCTCTTTCACACCATCAATCCATGTCCCGTTTTTATCTTTCTTAAACGTATGGCCAATTTCAAAAAACCGAAGTTGATTCTCTTTACGGTTAAAGTTGTACTGTACCGCTTTTAAAAATCCAGCCGTAAGATGGGTTCGAAGTGTGGTATTTTCCTGTGAAACCGGATTCAGAGTTTGAATCTGTAACTTTTCATCGGCCAACAAGTCTGACTCCTTTTTTGATAGGAGAGAGTTGGTTGAAATCTCTTTATAGGCAAGTGCTTTTGCCGCGGAGCGGATATTTTCATTAAATCGCTCCCAGTCGGTGAGAGATTCCGGCGTAAAAAATGGGGAGGAGTCCGGAGTAGGAATGTTGTTATAATCGAATACTCGGCCGACCTCTTCAATTAAGTCAACTTCCCGGGAAACATCAGGCCGGAAAAAAGGAACGGTACATGTGATGAGATCTTCACTTTCGTCAGTGATTTCAAACTCCAATGCGGATAGAATTTCCGCCATTTTCTCTCTATTCAGATCTGTTCCAAGCACTTTGTTTACCCGCGACGGGCGAAGTGTTAACGATGCCTGCTCCGG
>SL_4KL_010_BRINEDRAFT_10000326_pt1 | contig 24100 bp, 22 predicted proteins | sample SodLak_010_BRINE_2_FD_10664 | JGI IMG/M metagenome (IMG submission 10664) | reverse complement strand
GGCAATCAGTGACGGGCAAAAAGTCATGCCTGCGGGCGGCTACCGCAAACCCTTCATGCGGATCCAGAACGGCGGCGGAACNGCGCTCCATCAGGCGGCGGCGACAATTAGGTCCGGGAAGGCGGATGTAATCTCCATAGTGGCAAACGACTTTGTCGAAGCAGACCCGAACGTGCTCAGCTGGTCGTCTCACGAGGCGCTATACCACCGACCGTTCGGGCAGAACCACGAACAGTCGTTTGGCCTACTGGAGACGAGTCTCCTCGAAGAGCGGGATATCACCCGTGAGGATCTCGCCCGGACGGCGGCCAAGAACTACGAAGCAGCGGCTGAGAACGAAGTTGCACACAGGCGTGAGGGATACACGACTAAGGATGTTCTCGAGTCCGAGCCAATCGTTGGTCCGCTCACCGAACTGATGACTGTTCCGCAGTCCTTCGGGGCGGCGGTCATCATCATCGTCAGCGAGGAGGTCGCAAAAGAGAAAGACAATGCACGGGCTTGGCTCACCGGCACCGGCCTCCGCACCGGCCGGTATAAATACCGTGATATGAGCGAACGCCTGAAGCAGCCAAACCTCGAAAAGGCGGCTTCAGCTGCCTTCCAGGAGGCCGGCGTCGGAATCGATGACATTGACGCGGCAGAGGTTGCCGCTTACTCGCCGGGGCTTGAACTGACAAGTTACGAGGCGCTGGGTCTGTGCGACCGAGATGAAGGCACCTCGCTCGTTGAACAGGGTGTAACCGCCTCTGACGGCTCCTTCCCAGTCAACCTCTCCGGTGGGCCACTGGCGACCAGTCCACCTAGTACGGGCGGCATCTACCGGTTGATTGCGGGGACGCAGGTGCTCGAAGGGAAGCTGGGTGACAAGGACGCCGAACGCGTGCTCGTCGCGGACAACGACATGCATCTCGGGGAACCTGGACGAACCGATGCAGTCCTCGTGCTGGAGGGGGGTGCCGCATGAGCCGCGATACAGCTGTCGTGGGCGTCGGCTACTCCGACCCGGATACGTTCACCGACTATCGACATTCAACACAGACAAAGGAAGAACAGGCTCACTCCGCCGTAAGCAACGCACTCGAGCACGCATCGCTCGATGCTGACGACGTCGACGCCACAGCTTTTTGTACCGTCGACGGCTTCGAGGGTACCTTCCGCGTGGAGCGGACTCTAGAAGTCCTTGGGATGGGTGAGGACGTTCCAGTCCTGAGTGTCAACACCGGTGGGACTGCTGGCGGCAGTGGCGTGAAGGTCGCCCACGAGTACGTCTCCTCAGGCAAGTACGACGTTGTGGTCGTTTACGGCTCGCCCTCGTTCGACTCGATCGTCGAAGCACAGCCGCTCATGAACACAAACTCTGACCCGATGTTCGAACGGCACTTCGTGACTGCCATCCAAATGGGTGCGCTACCAAGTTCGGGTTACATGGAGGTATCCGGTGCAACCGAGGAGGACTTCGCCAAAGTTGCAGCGAAGAACTACCGGGCAGCAGCCAAGAATCCGTATGCACACAAAAGAGAGGAAAAGACGGTCGATGAAATCCTCAACTCGGAAATGGTCTGCTGGCCACTTCGGGTAGACATGACTTGTCCAGTCTCCTCAGGCGCGGCCGCGATGATCGTCACCAGCGAGGAGATTGCCCGCGAGACGTGCGACACGCCGGTGTGGATCGATGACATTGATAGCATCACGAAAACGTTCAACAGCGGGCCCCGGACCTACGACGGGTTCCCGAAGCTCAAGGACCTCTCGGAGCAGGTCTACGACCGCCTGGATATCGACGATCCACGCGAAGAGTTCGACGTTATCGAGGTATTCAACCCGTACATCCCGTTCGAGATGATGCAGTACGAAGCACTCGGCCTCTGTGAAGAAGGCGAGGCTAAACAGCTCGTGCGCGAGGGGGCGACTGACATGGACGGCGACATCCCGGTTAACCCGTCCGGCGGCACTCTCTGTCAGAACTCCGGTATCTGTGCTTCGCTCTCGAGACACACCGAAGTCGTTCTCCAGCTCATGGGCGAGGCCGGAGAGCGCCAGATTGATGGCGTCGAGCGCGGGCTCACGCAAGCATGGGGTGCGAATCTCGGACAGTTCCACCAGATTGCGGTCTTCTCGGTTGAGTAACCAACTACTATTCTGTAGTTCTTTTTTGCCCAGATTCCTGCCTCACCAGTGTTAGAATTATAGCAAATGGTGGCCTGTTACTCGATATGGACACGAGAGACTCAACCAATAGAAAGAGAGGAAATAACTCTTATTACACAGTCCGAATTCTGTGTGGAATTAAAACGCGAATTTCACAGGGCAGAGAGGATGCGGTCCGAAGCACGCTCTAACTGCTCAACTTGTTCATCAACATCGGTGGTGTAGAAATCAAAATTAATTCTGGTGACACCAGCATCGGCGTACTGTTTAATATCCTCGATAATCGATTCCGCTTCACCGACAAAAAATCGGTCCTGGCTCACCTTCGAATCAGTCCCAACATGAATCGGTCTAGTGACGACAATTTCTGGGTCTCCACTGCGCTCAAAATCAGTCCATGCATTCATAATCCGCTCACGCGTTTTCTTCACATCATCGGGTTTGTCCCAGATGGTCGTCCAGCCGGTGCCATACTGAGCGGTTCGCCGAATCGAGGCGCCGGATTTTCCACCGACCTGGATGGGAATCGGTTCATCTGGGTTTGGATAAAACCCAAGTGGCTCAAATGATGTAAACTCCCCTTCGAACCCTGTCACTTCCTCTTCACGAACAAGTTCAAAGAGTTCCAAAAATTCATCAGTCCGAGCGCCACGCTCTTCAAACGGTACGTCAAGTGCATCAAATTCAGATGCAAGCCATCCGGGGGCTACACCAAGTTCCAACCGACCACCCGAGAGTGCATGTGCTGTCAGACAGTTTTTGGCCAACACAATAGGATGGCGATACGGGACTGAGCAAACATTTGTCCCCAGAGTTACATCGTCAGTTATCGCAGAAAGATGTCCAAATAACTGGAACACGTCAAATATCGGCGTCGTTGTGGTAAACGGTGGTTCGCCACTTTCCGAATATTCGTAATCAGTGGGGATGTCTTCAGGATAGGCAATGTGGTCACCAGCGACCACTGCATCTAATCCACACTCCTCAGCGGTGGTTGTCAATCTTCTTGCGGCAGGTGGTATTTCTTTTTCAGCAAGCCCGTAATCGTTACTTGTCGCTGTGAGCATCACACCAAAATCCATATTTGTAACGTCACCACTCATTTGCTCTCACCTCGAACTGTTGAAAACCGTTTCAAGACCATTCTTGGAGATGGAACTGTTCCAACCGTTAGTATGTATGCGACCATATTCAGATATTGAACTGTGGGAACAATAGTACTTTTGATAAGAAATAAACAATAACGTGAGAACAGAGTTTGATCTCTGACAAGAGATAGTTTTTATCATGTGGTTGGATGGTGAATCGGACGGCACAGCAAATTACCTGAGCCTATTGTGGTGTATCTGCGGTTTGTTCTACAGCACAGTTACAACCACCGTTAGTAACCAATTCTTCGAATTGATACGAACTCTGGCAATTTTCACAGATTACGGTAACATCAACAACCACCCGATAATTTCTATCGTTTAATTTGTTTACATTGCTCAATTCAGATAGTGATTTTTTACCCACGACTACTGTTTTCCCTGCAAGTTTCTCAATGGTTTGTACCTTTGACTCGATTGTCGTTTCCCGTTCTGGCGAGTCTACATCGACAACGTCAGTTAAATATGTATATATTGTTTGGTGTGTGACGAAATCGGCTCGAATTTCCTCAATGTCAATCCCTTCTTTCGCTACCTTACGTCGTATGCGAACACGTTCAGTCTGGGGGGCATCATTGTCTTCTAATATTGAATAGATCTGTTTTATTTCGCCGCTGGTGAGAGTTGTATCACTCAATGCCGCTGAGAACACCCGTTTGTTGAACATGTCAGCAAGTTCTCTGAGGCTTTTCCGCTCACTATCCTCAGCAGTCCAATGTTTGGTCAGGAATTCATCCATATTATCTAATCCGTATTTTTCTGCTATTTTCGGAATCTTCCGGCGTTTTTTTGCGGTCATATACGTATGGTTAAGCCAGAAACATTTAACCACTATTGATTAAACAGGGGTGACCAGTATTTCGAGAAAAGAATTTACAAAATACAGTTGTCTGTGGAGAGAGACAATCTTATAGAATAACCAATGTAGCTTTACATATCGATATCGGTGTATATTTTAACGAATCTTACCTTTCGAGGCGGAAAGCTCATTTACCATCAAACTCGGGGTCACGGTCATTGCTAAAGGCGGCGATACCCTCAGTAAGGTCATCAGTCGACAGCAGATGGCCGAACGCGTAAGCCTCCATATCGAAACCAGTCGTTGCATCGTGGCGACCAGCTCGCATTGCTTCCTTTGTTAATTTTTGTGCGACTGGAGCGCGTGTGCTCAATAGCTTAGCAAGTTCGAGTACACGGTTTTCCAAATCGGATTGCTCGACAACCTCTATAACTAACCCATACTCCTGCATCGTGTCAGCATCGAAGGTCTCCGCTGTGAATATTATCTCTTTCGCTCTACTTTCACCAATTAGCCACTGCAACCGTTGTGTCCCACCCCATCCGGGGAGTAGACCAAGGGTGTGTTCAGGAAGTCCAAATGTAGCCTGGTCGCTCGCAATCCGAATATCAGCAGCCATTGACAACTCCATCCCACCACCGAGACAGAAGCCATTAATCGCTGCAATAACCGGAACGTCAGTTGTTTCAAGCTTATCAAACACTTGCTGTCCTTTGCGAGAGACTGCTATCGCTTCAACGGAGGAATCGTCGCCGACAACAGAGTGTACTTCCGCCCCAGCCGAAAACGCACGGTCACCACGGCCCGTCAATAACAAGACACGAACGTCCTTATCCTGATCAAAGACCATATCAATCGCAGTTTCAAGTTGGTCCAGGACTGCCAGATTCAGCGTATTCAACTGGTTTGGACGGTCAATAGTAATCCGACCAACATATTCTGCTGGATAATCTATTTCCAGCAAATCCAGCCCATCACTTTCGGTATAAAACCCACCGGTCGATGCAATTTCTCGTAGTTCTGCTGTGACTTCATATCGTGGATGCCCTGACTCTCTCTCGGCCTTATCAAGCGTTTCGACCAGTTCTTCTACCCCGTACTTGTCTGCCAGTTTGGCTGGGCCCTTCGGAAAACCACCACCAAGTGTGACGGCTTGGTCAATGGTCTCAACCGTGGAGACCTCATTTTCAATCAGTTTAGCCGCCTCGTTTGCCATCACCGCAACCAACCGACGCTCCGCTTCATTTATGCCTCCATCTGGTGGAATCGTCACGCCATCACCTTCGTAATCGTAAAATCCACTGCCGGTTTTTTTACCATATTCACCTGATTCCACTTGGGTAACTAACCTAGGTCCAGGCTCGTACGCCTCCCCCAACACATCGTGGAGATGGTCAACAACATCGAGAATTACATCAACACCAATCTGGTCGGCAAGTTCGAAACAACCCATCGGGAGACCGATGTCGAATTTTGCGCTCGCGTCAACCGACTGGATGTCAGCCACTCCGTCGGAAACGAGCCATGTCGCTTCGTTAATCAGCGGGACTAGAATCCGATTAACAACAAAACCTGGCGAGTCTTTCGATACCCGTATTGGCGTTTTGTCAATAGAGTCGACAAAATCTACTGCCACATCCATTATCTCTGGCGCTGTTTCCTCACCAGAAATTACCTCAACAAGTTCCATCCGGACGGGTGGGTTAAAAAAGTGCAAGCCACAAACCTGCTCCGGACGCGTAGTGTGAGAAGCCAGGTCCGAAATCGAGAGGCTTGAAGTGTTCGATGCGAAGATTGCATCCGAAGGCGCCAACCTATCAATCTGTTCGTACACATCTTGTTTGATTTCCATGCGTTCTGGAACCGCTTCAATAACGAGGTCAGTCCCATTGACTGCCTCATCAAGGTCCACAAGCGGTTCGAGTCGTTCGAGAACGTCTTCGGGCGTCTGTTCACCGAGATACCCTTTCTCGGCTAATTTTTCGACACTCCAGGTGATTTGCTCGTATCCATTGTCAACAACCTCCTGTTCGATATCGCGAAGCCGAACCTCATAGCCCGCGATAGCACATACTTCAGCGATTCCATGACCCATGCTTCCCGCACCAAGAACAGTAACCGTACTGATGTCTCTTGTCGACATATATTATCGATGTCGCACGTATTGCTGTTAAGCTTATCGAGAGATTAGCCATACACAGTCCTGATTAATCCAATAATTGGGTTTCAACGAAGGACGAGGGTACAGTATATTGTTCTTCTGGTATCGATACCAAAAAGTCAGGCTTACCTGTTATGTAATCCGGTCATATTTCGTTGATGTTGAATTTAGACCGAATTCCCAATTTTAGATAGTGGTTGTTTTATGGTTATATTATGAGATAGTACCAAATATTTACATTGTTATTATTTTTATATTTTTTGATTCTTCGAAATTCTTTCGATAGATTAGTATTTGCGTCATCATATCAGACTACATATAAAGAGAATATAGAAGACACACTATCCGTTTGCTGAGTGTGGTACCAATTCAAATTGAGCAGTATGGGTGGTTCCTTTCAGCCGTATTAGAACAACCAGAACACGTCGTTGTAAGCTTAGAAATACAAAAGAGCAAAGTCCAAGCTACCATCAGCCAACACACTACCCCAGCCTCTGGTTGTGTTTTAGGTACTTCCATATTTTTATTTCCTAATTTAGTTTATATATCTATATGAGGTAGTAAGACTGTTTTCTCAACCAATATCATCGAAATAGTAATAGAATATTTTGTATGTATATTAATATAATGGTGAGCCTATTTGTTTTATGACATTATCAAGATTCGAAGAGAGACTACTGTCACCTGTCTCGGTGTCTTCAACTGCTTATAAAATATTTGTATTTGCACACTATTTTTGCCGACTGGAAACAGGTGAACACAATCCTCGTAAAACGAGGACTTAGCCTACAAAAGTTAAATACGTTGACTAACGACTTGACACACGTACGATGGGGTCCGGAGAGAACAATACACAGCGCCAATCAAGCGCCGATGAGCGGATTACTCGATTGCACGAGGTTGCCGCAGAGTTACAGTCTGCTGCAACTGAAGATGCAGTTTATAATGCTGTTATCGATGCCGCAGTCGAGACACTTGGATTTGACTCCTGTTCAGTATCGGTACCGGACGATGAAGTATTTGATGAGCGTGCGGTATCGGAATCAACTCCATTCGAGGAAGGAACTCGGTCATTTTCTCTCGATGAAGGGGCAATCGGTCGGGCTTTTCAAACCGGAGATAGCATCATTATCGGTAATGCGCTCGAAAACGACGTCGCAAAACCAAGCCACGATTCGATACTCTCTGGGCTAACGGTACCCCTTGAGAAAAAAGGCGTCTTTCAGGGATATTCCTCTGAACCAGACGCATTCGACGAGAAAGACCTCGAAGTTGCAGAACTACTCTGTGTCCACGCAACCGCTGCCCTCAATCGTATTGAGCGGGGCCGACAGCTTCAGCGGAAAAACGAGCAGCTCGAACGATTCGCTAGCATCGTCTCCCATGACCTTCGGAACCCAATGAATGTAGCTAGTTTGCAACTCGACCTGGCCAAGCGGGATTCCGATAGCGACGCACTGGAAGCAGTCGACAGAGCCTTAACCCGGATGGAAACGCTTGTTAATGACCTGCTCACGCTTGCAAAAGCCGGTCAGCAAATTGATTCCATCGAACAGATTGACCTCGCTTCTTTCACAAAACAGTGCTGGCAAACCGTCGATACGGAAGGGGCAATTCTTGTCGTGACCACCGAGCGGACCGTTCTGGCCGACAGAAATCGTCTCAGACAACTTCTCGAAAATCTCTTTCGGAATGCCATTGAGCATGGAGCAAAAGCGACTACTCCTGATAACCCTAAACATGGCTCCAAGCAATACTCTCGGACCAACACTACCGAGCAGACAGGACAGACAGATGTCGTCACCGTCTATGTGTGAGATACAAATAGTGGCTTTTTTGTCGCTGATGATGGGCCGGGACTCCCAGACAAGCAACGGGAGCAAATTTTCGAGGGCGGATTTTCAACGTCGGAAAATGGAACAGGATATGGCCTCGCAATTGTCAGAGAAATCGTTGAGGCTCATAACTGGGCCGTTACCGTCACCGAGAGCGGTGAGGGTGGTGCACGATTTGAGTTTCACGTTTGACGAGACGCATCGAACCCATCCAACGGAAAACTCACTGGCTATAGAATGCCGTGGGTCCATGGTCATCCTGCCAGGTAAAAGCAAAGAGTCGGCGTGCTGGGACGCGGTCGAGTGTCCGACCATCCTCTGCTTTGCCGGTTACAGGGTCCCATATCGTGCCATCAGCTCTGAACTCATCTTCCGAGCGACTGAACGAGTACCCATGGTTTAGATATCCATGTATTCCAACTTCTTCAGTTGCGAAGACCACAACGTCTTTCTCACCGATAGTTTCCTGAACAATGCCGCCAGCATCAAGCACACGAGGAAGTGGGAATCCGAGCGCGCTGTCTTCGAGTTCGATGCCGAGAACAACCGTCTTTGGAGAGATATCGTCGTCGCGATTCCACTCACGGGACTGGCCGTCGCGGTGGGCCTCCAGACCAAAACCGTCCATTTCGAAGTAGTCTCGATACGGCCTGTCATCGTAATCAATCTGGGCTGGTGTATCCGAGTCACTGGCTGCTTCGCTTTCGCCGCCCGGTGGTTGCAAGGCAAGGCCATCAGGATACCGCTCACGAAAGATTGACCACGAGACGAGTTGGGCGGGTTTAACCACCAATGATTTACCTTCAAGTTTGCCAGCAATACAACGACCTGTCGACTGTTTCCACTCACTTTCGGTCTCGCGGTCGTACATCACAAGGTCATCATCGGCTAGTTTTCCAGATACACCAAACTCCAGCGTTCGTCCGTCCACGCACCGTTCGTATACAATACCACTTCCACAGAGTGGACACCACGTTACTGCAATTGGGGTCTTACCGACTCTGTCATTCACTATTTCGTGGTAGTTCAGATACCTGATAGGATAGCCACGAACAGTTTCTTCTACCGCAACTGCGAGTAGTACATCATCGTCACTACCGGTGTACTCCTGACCGAATTCAGGAGCGTCAATACTTGGGATTGCATCCGGTGGAAGCACTTGTTTGATATTCATTTGTATGGACCAACTGAGATGAGCCTAGCGTTTGTTAGAACGTGATGACTTCGTAGCCATCAGCAACCAATGAGCGGATACTTGGGTGGCCATCATGTTCATCCCGCGCTGGGACTCCTGCCTGTTCGATGCCCTCCGTGACGCCATATGCGCCGACACAGTACTCACAGACAGAAGCATACTCGCTGACTGAGTTGTAAAGGTGATGATAATCGTGGTCTTCTTGTTCGAGTACCGGAACCCACTGGGTTCCCGCACCATCAAAAATCAGTTCCACATCATCATCGTGTTGGTCACATTCTCGCACCGTTTCAAGTGCGTTAACGAGACGTCCAAGATTGTCGGGTCCTTCCGGCCCAGCCAGAATTACGACTGCTGCTTTCACCATTACAACTGCTCTTTGTACTGGGCGTATTATGCAGTTTCCCTCATTTGTACGAGCAGTGCACAGAAGGGAATATTTTTTAAGTGTTGAAAATGGGAGGGTTATAACGGAGCGTCCTTGAAAGCATACTTCACGGCTTTATTGTACGTTGGGTGGGTGTGCATAACGCCAGTGATATCTTCTACCGGGTCAGTTCCTGACAGGATTGCCACGATGGCTTCATGAATTGTCACCGAGAATTCATATCCAAGGATATGACAGTCAAGGATTACCATCTGTAGCAGCTAAGTCTGTGACAACGCACTGTGTGAGTTTCTTTGCCCCCACCCATTATCGTCTCTGGAATTGTCTTCTTTCCAACGATGTACTCCGTATTCAATTTATGTAATCATATTGGTTACATGACCTCTCGGTCACCAGCCCCCCAACTGAGCATTTCGCTAATGAGGCCCTCAAGAGCGACCCCTTGCTCAGTCAGTTCATACCTCACACGAACTGGGTCATTCTCCAGCACCCGACGGGTAACAAGTCCCTCATCTTCAAGCGTTGAAAGGCTCTCAGAAAGCATTTTCGAGGAGATACCATGGATTCGAGATTTGAGGTCGCTAAAACCCAACTGCTTCTCGACCAGAAGATAATAAATAATCACAGGGTTCCACTTACGACCTATGACCGTCAGTGTATCCTGCAGTGCGGCCTCGGCAGTACTATCACCTTGCTGGAAAATTTGTCCTGTCTCGCCTGCTTGTTCTGTGTGAAACAGCTGATTTGATCTCATCGGTATACACTACGATAACATCGTATATCAACGCATGTCGGCTTTGTACGACATCCTACTATTCGCCCAAAATTTAAATAAGAGATTCTGAGTACAAATCCAACTGCAAGGATACCAACCCCGATTTTGAGCAGGTCCTGTGGGAGCCACCCCAGAATGGCCAGCCCCAATACAGTCGGACAAGGGGCCCTCCAAGGAGCAGTCCAAACCGTCGGCTGCAGCGATTCAATGAAGCGTCTGAGAACTTATTCAGCAACAAGAGGTTGCCACTGAGAATCGGAAAGGTCATAAATACGATAGTTACGACAGGGTAGACAATTATTGCTAGAGCCATCGTCTCAAACATCGAACACCCAAACCCCGCCAGTCAAGCTATTCCTCCAGCCAAGACGACAGTTCCAACAAACAAAACCAGACATAGAGAGAATTCAATTGATAAAGCAATGCTCATGCGGTTATGTTTTGTTGGTCCTCTCGGCAAGGAACGCTCTCGCCTGCTTTCGCCCGCGTTCGAGAAGTTCGTCGATAAATTCAGGACTGCGGTCGGTTTTCGTCGAGCAATGATATCGCTTCCCCATCTGGATGCGATGAATGTCAGGTTGAGTAAACTCTTCAGGTGACAGTTTCCCCTCCTCAATCCATTCGTTTACCTGTTCGACGAAGCGCAGTTCCTGATTAAGCGAGATATTCCCAGACAGTTCATTACGACGGTCCGCAATTTCTTCGAGCGTCGTGGGTTCTCCTGCTAGCTCTTGCGGATTAATCTGGATAATCCAGAGTTCCTCCGGTTTTCGTTCGGGCGGCTGATACAGGAGGTCCTTGATAGGCGGATTTTGTGAGAACAACCCATCCCAGTGGAGATGACCATTGATTTCAACAGCCTCAAAGAGGTTCGGAACAGCAGCAGAGGCCAGCACCGCTTCGACGGTCACTGCCTCATTGACGAACGTTTCAAACACCCCCTCGTTGATATTAACCGTTCCGACCACAAGTTCAGGCGCAGTCCTTCGACAGTATCCGGGAATTTCCTCGAACGCGATGTGTGTTTCCAGAATCTCAGCAATTCGCTCTTTTCCAGCTTCCGGGCCCGGAAACTGATACGGACTTACCTGTGGAACCGGGAACCCAGCGTTCTGAAACTGCTGATAGACCTGTATCCAGTCATTGACAACCCTATCCGTAACTGTTTTTGCAGTCAAATCCTCCCAGATGTCACCAACGAGCGACGCTGCTTTCCGTTCATCGCCTGTGACAAGGCCATACCAGGCAGCCAATGCGTTGAATGCCCCGCCAGAGGTCCCGCTAATCCCAACGAGTTCGTGGTCATCGTTCCAGTTTTCGAATAAATGCTCAAGGACACCGGCGGTAAAAGCTGTGTGGCTCCCACCACCCTGACAAGCAATTGCAATATTAGTTGTCATTTTCTGTAACTAGAATTACTCATAGGTATTTGTATAGCCACCGTCCCAGAGGAGGTCTCCGCCGTTGAGGTGTTTACCATGACGAGAGAACCCAAATGTAAACAGGTTGGCCACCTCCGCAGGAGTCATGAGTTCTTTCGTGCGTGCTTGACCGAGCATAACATCTTCGATGACTTCCGTCTCAGAAATATTTCGTTGTGCTGCAGTATCGGCAATCTGGTCGGCCATCAGTGGCGTAAGGACGTAGCCAACAGAAACCGAAAATCCTCGTAATGTACCGTCACCTTCTGCCGCAATTGCCCGAGTTAGTCCGTTTACCGCGTGTTTGGCTGTTATATACGCTGGTTTGCGTTGCGTGGCATAATGACCATGTATGGAGGACATAGTTCCAATAGCTCCGACACCGTCGTCCGTTGATTTAATGTGTGGAATAGCCTCTTTTGCGATGAGAAACGGTGCGCGGACCATAATATTCTGTAAGAGGTCATACTTATCCATCGGGAACTCCTCGATAGCATCGATGTGTTGCATCCCAGCGATGTTAGCCACGTATCTGAGCGTCCCTCTATTCGCTGCTGACTCGACAGCTTGAGCTATGTCCGAATCATCAGTCAAATCGGCTACTATCGGTTCGAACGACCCACTGGCATCAACAGCAGCTGTAAGGTCCCTAGTCTTTTCTAATCCCTCATCGTCAATATCAGCACCGACAACTGTGAGGCCGTTTGCTGCGAGTGCAACCGATGTTGCTTGCCCAATGCCAGATGCGGCGCCTGTTACCAATGCAACAGTCTCTTCGGTGAACCGACTATCCTCAATGATGAGTAAATCATCCCGACTGAGTTCAGGGGCGGATAATTGTGTGGTATTTGCCATCATTCGTTGTTCACAAAGGAGACTTATAATCATGGCTGACGCAGGGCCTCACTAGCTCTCTCACCAGAGAGTCGGTTACCTCTCCCACAGCTACATTGATGATAATTGAAGAATTTTGCTGGTAAGTATGACACACCAACAGCCGCAATTATGGTAAAGCCCCGACAAAAACGTAGTATCAACGCTAAATCGCTCATTTATAGCTGTCAAAGCTGTAAGCAGGAGTTTCCCTGAACATCCTGATTATAACTGGCCGGTGTATACTCTATCTATGTCGAATAGAAGGTTTACGCGCCGTCAGTACCTAGCTGGTACTGGTTCAGCAGTTACAGTTACTCTCGCTGGTTGTCTCGGTGGGAATAACGATGAGATTGATTTAGCGTATATGCCGATATTCCCTGACTTACAGTGGTTTGTAATGGATGAAGAGGGGTATCTCGATGAGATCGGCGGGGAGATAGATGCACAGGAGTTTTCGGATGGTCCAGCAATTGTTCAGGCCTATGGAAGCGGAGATATCGATATAGCGATGTTCGGTATCCTCCCAGCGATGACTGTCATCGACCGTGGCATTGGAGCGAAAGTAACCGCAGCAAACATCAAAGAGCCGATGGCGATTATGGCAGATTCTGACCTGCGTGAGCTGTGGGACCAATACGGTGGAGAAGCGTTCGAACAATGGGAAGAGGAACATGGCGAGCGGTTCACGTTTGGAACGTTCCCACAGGGCTCAGTACCGGATATGCTGCTTCGATACTGGCTTGATGATGTTCTTGATGAGGACCCAGAATCAGTTGTTGATATTACTGAGCTTGATGGTGCAAACGCAGTCTTTCAGGCGATTGCTGCTGAGGAAGTAAACGGTGCGTCAATAATGGAGCCCGTTCCATCGCGTGCTACAGCCGAAGACCTCGATATACAAACAATGTTTGTTTCCGCGGAAATTATGCCAGGGCAACCTGCAGCGGTGACATTGATGAGTGACGAGATACGTGAGTCGGATATCGCCGTCGAATTCGTAGAGCAACATCAGCGAGCGACCAATTTCATCGAATCAAATCCTGGGGACACTGCAGAAATTATAAACGAACGTATTGGAATGCCTACAGAGCAAGCCCAACAGGCACTTGACGGGGAGTTATCGAATTTCCTCACAGACCCAAGAGGGATAGAGAATGGAACAGAAATATTTGCAGCGCTCGGTCACGAAAGTGGACAGTTAGATGAGCAACACGACCTTGATGATATTTTTGACAACTCCGTGTATGATTCGCTGTAATGAAATAATCAACAACTCGGGGGAAGATTGTGAGTACTGAAATCGAACAGGAGTTATCGACTGGGAGGACGGTAGCCCTTCGTGATTCGGTTTCACTACGGCGTGCTGTGCTGGGTTCATTAGGGGTGGTTAGCTTTGTCTCTATCTGGTGGGTTGCTTCCCTTACACAGCCAGATTTCGTTCTCCCATCACCATTTGCAGTCGTTGAAACCTTTTATAATGAGGCGGCGAGCGGCGAAATGACTGAGGCACTTACCGACAGCATGAAGCACTGGATACCAGGGGCTGTCGTGGGAACGACATTAGGGATTATGACCGGAATTGCACTTGGATGGAGTCGTCTGCTGGATGATATCTGGTCACCGGTGGTCCGACTCCTTCGACCAGTTCCACCGCTTGCAATGATTGGCTTTGCCATCGCCTGGTTTGGTATCAACCATACCGGTGCAGCGTTTATTATCGCCATCGGTGCATTCTGGATAAACTTTTATGCAGCATACGGTGGAGTTGAGGGCGTTTCGGATGATTTACTCGACGTGGCCAGAAGCCTTGGCGTCACAAGCAACCGTGGCCTTGTCCAGGCAGTTGTGCTTCCAGCTGCATTGCCCGAAATTTTGACAGGTATCAGAACCTCGATTGGCCGGAGTTGGATGCTTGTCGTGGCGGCGGAGATTTTTGGTGTATCTGGTATTGGACGGCGAATTATTCGTGCATCGAACAATTTACAGGTCGATGTTGTCATCGCGTATATCCTACTACTGAGTTTAACATTCCTTGTCATTGATATGCTCTTTCGAATTGCCCAGCGGAGGTTACTGAGATGGACATGAAACAAACTGATCCGTCGCGATTGACTATCGAATCGGTCGGGAAGGTGTACGAGAGTCCCCGTGGTTCAGTACAGGCATTACACGATGTTTCACTTCAAATTTCACCAGGTGAATTTATTTCGCTTGTCGGCCCGTCTGGCTGTGGGAAAACGACGCTGTTCCGGATAGTAGCCGGATTAGTCGAGCCGACAACAGGGAGCGTTCTACTCAATGAGACACCAGTCAGTGGACCGGGTGAAAATATGGGTATTGTTTTTCAGGAGTATCATCTTTTTCCATGGCGCACTGTCCGCGGAAACATTGGATTCGGTCTCGAACAACAAGACGTTCCCAAATCAGAGCGAAACAAACGAATCGAGGAACTCATCGACCTGGTAGGACTGGAAGGCTTCGAGGACAGCTATCCGAAAGCGCTATCTGGAGGGATGAAACAACGCGTTGCGCTGGCCCGCGCACTTGCGACAAACCCCTCACTGTTGTTAATGGACGAGCCATTCTCGGCTGTCGATGCCCAGACACGTCGGCGACTACAGGACGAACTGCTGGATATATGGGAGGAGACGGGAACGACAGTCCTGTTCGTCACTCACGATATTGAAGAGGCAATCAGACTTGCCGACCGTGTTGCAGTCATGGCAAAAGACCCTGGCCGTGTTGCCGAAGTCATCGACATAAACCTTGAACGACCACGGACAAGGACTGACCAGGACTTCGGCACCTATTACGAACAGATACTCTCGTTAATTGATACCGAGTATGCTGGGTCAGGGGCGTAACGCTGAAATCAAAAATATCTTGTGTCCCTTTGACATAATTAATCAACTAGATACCCGAACAGGCTTACCGCTCCCCGTTTCGTCAAGGACCTACCAGGCGACTTTCCCTGGTGCAGCAATAGCGGTTTCGAACGGCACTGTACTCAGTCGTCCTGTCGTCTCCACCGTCGCTTGTTGGCAGTCCACATTTGAACCAATGCTTGTGTCTCGGTCGAAAATAGTATTTCGACGTTTCATATTTCGGTTGCAAAGCTGTTGTAGTTGTCCCTGACTCTCTCAATGGTATCACTACGCTCTCGGAGGGGTCCCTCTGGTATCACCATCTCAAACGAGAGTGCAAGTGCCAGTTCAAGCCTCTCGTAGGTAATGTTCGGAAGCTAACCACCATACCAGTCGAAAAAAGCATGGAGTGACTCGATTTCCTACTTATATCTGGTGTGTGATGGGATACAGTTCAGTCTTGGTAATATGGCAAAACGATGGTGAAAGTGCTGTGTCACGGAGTTTTCCAGATTGACTGTGTGATTACAGTTTCAGTACCGTCGGTACAGAGGTATGAGCAAGCCAATGAATGCCCCATACAGAACATGTCCAATCAGACTCCACGGTTGAATATCCGGCACTGGCGGCTCCATTGGAGTGGTGATTCCGACCCAGAGCGGCATGACAAACGTGGCAAGAACGAGCCACAATAAGACACCATAGGCTATTCCTGTTGTGAGTCCACGCGAGAGTGTTGTACCGAGAGACGGGAGAATGGTTACCACCAGACCATATAATAATCCGAGCACAGTACCGTGAGAAATATGGATTGCCCAGCCAAGCATTACAGCTTCAGTCTGGGATATTTCCGTCAATCCGTACATTCCCGGGATGGCAGTCAATAGGACGTCGCCCAGCGTCAAGCTCATAACGATTCCAAATGCTATACTGCCGAGTATTGCTGGAATGACGAGGCTCATGAGGCTCAGTTCGAGTCGACCTCCAGCACTCATAGTTCCGCCAATCGAATCTGTCATGACTGACCTCCTCCGGCAATCAGTTGGGATTCTGTTGACGGGTTATGGTCGTATGTGAACATATTGAGTGAGTTACGTAACTTGCTGGCAGTGGAAAGCAATTCGTGTGTGTTCTCCGCCGCTGAGGTCAACTTTCTCTGCTGTTCGCTTGCCGTCTCGGAGATATGCTGTGTCTTCTCCGCGGTCGTTTCACTGAACTGAGTGAGTTCATCGACAGTGGCGGTGACGTCGTTGAGTGATGTTGCCTGCTGGTCCATTGCCATCGTGATTTGCTGCACGCCATCATCAACCTCTGCAACCTGCGTATCGATATCAGTGAGCACGTCACCGACCCGTTCGACAGTGCTTACTCCAGAAGTAACTTCGGACTGGATGGTTCGCATATCCGTAGCACTTGCTTCGGTCAGTTGTCGTATCTGTTCTATCATCTCGCCAACTTCGCCAGCAGAGGTCCGAGTTTCCTCTGCCAGCGTTTTGACTTCGTCAGCGACGACATCGAACCCATCTGTCGCACCTCCATTGCCACCGGCACGTGCAGCCTCAATGGAAGCATTAAGTGCAAGCATATTCGTTTGCTCAGCAATTTCGGAAATTGTCGTTACAATCTGGGCCATTTCGTCCATCCGGGATTCTAGTGCAGTAATCGTCTCGACCGCTGACTCGGACCGTTCTTCGATACGGTGCAGTTCCTCGACCGCCGCAATGGCACTCTCACGACCATCTTCACTAAGTGTGGCGGCCCGTTTGGAAGAGCTTGCAAGTTCATCGGTGGAAGCAGCCACCTCCTCAATATTAGCAGACATGCTTTCCAGTTCGCCAGCGGTTCGATTGAGTTGCTGACTCTGTTTCTGTGCATCGGCCGCAATTTCGTCCATGGACTGACTAGCCTTTTTGCCGGTTTTTACGGCGATATCGATGTTTTCCGTTGATTCTTCCCCAGCTCGAAGAACATCTTCAGTAAACGATCCTACATTACCGACAACTGTTTGAAACTCGTCCATCATATCGTTGAAGCTGTTCGCAATACGTTTGAGTGATTCAGGGTCATTTTCTTCCACGGACAATCTAGCAGTCAAATCACCGCTCGCTGACTGGGCCATCGTATCCGCAAAAGTGATAGTTCGTTGTTCGAGTGTCGCGGCGAGTTTATCACTTTCCTGCCTTGCTTGTTCGGCCTGCTCACGATGAGTTTCACTCTCTTCACGGGCAGCAATCGCCTTTTTCCGCTGGTTTTCAGCCTCCTCAATTCGCCTTTTGATAGTTTCCTGCATCGAGTTGACAGACTGATATAGCGACCCCAGTTCGTCCTCTGCTTCGGTTTCAATGCCGCTATCCAGTTGTCCCGACTCGATTGCAGCGGTGTGTGCAGAAAGTTCCTCAATGTGTTTGACGGTCGGGCGTACGAGGATTACCGCAACAGTCCCCATACCTAGTATGGCAGTCGCAATCATCAGTGCAAGATTCTGAGCGACGATACCATGATTCTCCGAGGGGATGTGCTCAGCCGTATCGAGAAACGCCAAATAGCCAATAACAAGCATTGCAAGGGTAACGACACCGAAGCTAAGCGTGAACTTGGCGAGACGATGCTGCCTGACACTCGCCCCAATCATGAATATACCTCCCAAAGACAATTCCCCACACTCCCTGGTCCTAAGCCGTGAGAACAGATTTTCTCGAGTGAACTCTTTCGTCCCGAATTGTAACTCTCTGAGGGATGGTTAGTGCCAACCAATAACGTCCCTTTGCTGTGTTGCTCGGCAATATCCATATCTACTGTTACTCGAATACTCAATAAGTATACTAATCGGGAATGAAACTGATATGCACTAACGCATAAAATATAAATATACAAATTCAATATCGTTCTTGAGTCCACAACAAAGTACATTGAATATGGCGACTCAATGAAATATGATAGACAAAAGAATATTTCTGAGAGACTCAATCTCTACTCGAGATGTTCTATCAACTCAACCCGAACGCCTGCGGGGTCCAGAAAGAACGCAATTTTTAGATTACCAAATGTAGCAGGGCTCATCAAAAACTCGACTCTATCAGCTGCCAGCGCTCTGTACGCCTTCTCAACGTCGTCCACCACAAAGCCGTAGTGAAGAAAGCCTACTGGAATATTCTCAACGTATCCAGCGGCCTCGTAGGGAGCACGGTCGAACAAATAAACCCGTTTGTCTGCGACCTCCAGGGCAACGTGATATACTGCAGTCGGGCCAGAGCCATTATCGGCAGAGCCCCGTTCGAGGAGTGTCGCATCGAAATGCTCCTTATAAAAATTCATGCTCTCGTCGATATCGTTAACCTTGATTGCTACGTGAAAGAATGACTGCGGATCCATACCACGTGTTCGAAGTCATGTCTCAAAAAGGTGTGCCGAGAGTGATATCCAGCCAAGCTCAGATACAAATGTTGCTATGGAGAAGACAGTTCCTGAAGGGCCTTCCGTCGCTGCCAGAGATATACGATACCAACGACAATAGAGAGAAACCAGATGATGCCACCGACGACATAGAGCCAGCGATAGGCTGGCCAATCGACATATTCGATGACAATTTCGGTATCCAGATAAATTGCGACTGGGAGCGAGCCCGTCAGTATCAGAATCGCTATCCCCCCGATTGTATCTGGAATCATCTCCAACCCTGCGATGAGTAGTATCCAACCCACGACAGAGGCTCCAATAACCCCCTGCCACTTCCGCGAGGGTGTTCCTGTTTGATAGGAGGGTTCGTGGTGTCCCATCGGTTCAGTCCCCTGACTAACGGAGTGCTCACGTGGCTGGTTTGCATCAGAGTACTGCCCATGGTGCTGTTCATCAGAATACTGCTCATGATGGTATGAGTCGCCAAACTCACCAGACGAGGCTTCCTGATATGTTGCTGCCTCGGTGTGCTCACCTTCCTGTGTTTCCTCAGCAAGAGCGAGGAAATCGAGATATTCAGCGGCGAGGTCGGCGGCCTCATGTTCATCTAAGAGTGCAATGAGGTCATCGCCGTTGATAAGTTTCACATTCAGTCGGTCTGCTAATTCCCGTGCCTGCTGCGTAAACTCGTTCGTCGTTACGACGACCACCTTATCGACACCATCATACTGGTTTTTCAAACTGGCATACTGCTGAATATCCGGTGACCCAACAGTCGTATTTGGTCCGTATCGCTTTGCCTGGATGAGCGTGAGTTGGTCGTATGGAAGGGACTTCCGTGCGATGACGTCGACACCCTGGTCCGCCGATTCCGTCGAAACCTCCGTCTTCCAGCCCATCCGTTCCCACAGGTCACCCACGAAGAATTCGAACTCGTAGGCGTCCATCTGTTGCAACGCTGCTTTCAACTGCTCGGGCGTTTCCAGCTGCTGTCCCTCAGCCGGAAAGCGACTCATATCAATGTCAGGTCGTTGCTGTCTTTCCTCACGTGCTTTTCCTGGTTCAACCGGATTCGAGTCCTTATCATCGGTGGAGTCGCTCCTGAGTTTACGAAAATATCGGTAGATTTCTCGGTAAAGCATATACCGAAAAAGCCGTTTCATATTCGTTCGTTTGGCTGCCAGTTAGTTAGCTATTCTGGATGAGAAATAAAACAGTTCTAAACCCAATGAATTGATGCTATTGCGAATTCAGTCGCGCTTTTCGTAATCGGAAACATCTACCGGTGAAAATTCCTACTTCCTAACTCTACTTAACCGTATTGAGCATAGTTATTAAGGTAGTTTAGCACGGACTTGTTGAGAGTGAAGAAAAGCATAAGGTACACTAGGAGTATCCCTGGGATCTCTTGGTTGGAGTAGAGAGCGCAAATCACCGTAATAACGCAGTAGGTCAATCAAAACCAAAACGAAAATGAAAGTACATGAATTAATTGTTGAATTTTTGCTCGCTGAAGATGTGAATACCGTCTATTCCCTGATGTCTGAAGATATCATGGGTATAACATCGACGATTAGAGAGGATACCGACGTTGAAATAGAGGTTGTGGAGTGCCGACACGAACAGGGAGCCATTGCCATGGCTGACGGACACAACAGAGCGACCGGCGACCTGGGTGTTGCGGTGGTCGGACGAGGACCAGCGATTGGGCAGGCTGGAACCGGTTTGGCTACCGCCCGGAATAGAGGCTCATCCGTCCTCGTTATCACCTCTGACTCCCCACAATCGACGACCAGAGATGTCAAAAACTTCGATCAACGAGCGTTTCTCAAGGCAACCTGTGCTGGTGTCGAATCCGTCCGGGACCCCGAAGCGCTCGTCCCTACGTTTGTCGACGTTTTTCGTCGTCTCCGATACGAGGACGGACCAATCGCCGTACAAATTCCATGGGATGTAATTGATGGAGAGGCGAAAGGAGTCGATTCGTGGGAGTCCAGCGGTATCGGGAGTGAAAGAACTACCGGCGATAGAACTCGAGTCGAACCTGACCACGATGCTGTCGACAAGATGGTTGAGATGTATCTAGACTCCGATGCAACTATCCCCCCGGTTATAGTAACCGGAGAGGGTGCCATCGAAGCAAATGCTGCGGATGCAATCCAGATGCTCGCAGAACGAACCAACGCAATGCTGGCGACCACGTTACAGGCGCAAGGATGTTTCGCCGACCATCCATACGGCGTTGGTTTCGTCGGAACATTCGGAACAACTCTTGCAAACCAGATCCTCAGTGAGGCTGACTTCGTCCTCGCGGTCGGATGTAGTCTCAACGAACACACGACTGACCAGGGACGCCTTCTCGACGAATCGACAGTTGTACACATCGATAGTAACCCAGTCAAGATTGGCGCAGAGACGCAGGTTGACCTCGGTATTGTCGGAGATGCTCGAACAACAGTCGAAGCAATCAATCAAAAACTCGAGGAGGCAGATATTGACTTCTCGGGTAAGTTTTGGACCGATAGCTGGAAACGTCGTATCGCGGATAGCTCACCATTTGATGAGCGAGAATTCGACGTGCAACCGGACCGCATCGATCCGAGAGACCTCATCCGAACCCTCGACCCGCTGTTGCCTGAAAACAGATTGGTTGTGACTGATGGTGGGCATTTCATTAACTGGGTTCTCGATGGAATAACGATACCTACTGCTGGTGATTACATCTGGACGATTGATTTTGGTGCCATCGGAATTGGTGTGCCGATTGGTTTTGGTGCCGCCAACGCAGAAACGGACCGACAGACAGTACTGTTCACCGGCGATGCTGGCTTTATGATGTCCCAACCGGAGATGGATACCGCTGTTCGGCAGGAAATTCCAATTATCATTGTGGCGATGAACGACGACGCATTAGGTTCCGAGTATCAACAACTTGCCGGCCGAGATATGTACACAGAAGCAGCCGTGGTAGAGTCCCCTGACTTTGCGGATCTCGCAAATGGCTTCGGTGCTGAAGGACACACCATCAGAGCAGTCGAAGATATAGAGACAATTGAAGAACGCCTGCGAAATCCACCTAACCACCCGATAGTACTGGATTGTAAAGTGGACCGAGATGTCCGACACCGGTTTTACGATACCGTTCACGAATTCTAAAATTACTCATTCCCAAAATTTGGTATAGTCCCGGTTTTCACGCTTCTGGAGTGTGAAAGCGCAACAAGCGAATACCGTGGGAGTTGCGGGAAATCGACACGAAAGGCTCGCTTTGCAGGGCCATGGAGAGAGACCGTCAAATCAGAATACAACGGACTAGGTAATCCTGGACTGTACGTTTTCTATTCCGATTTGCAGGATGGTCTAACCAACAGTATCCAGTAACTTTTTCGTGTGTTGGTTAAGGTGGGGCGATCACATCAGCGAGTTCGAACAAACAAACGTCATCTCGCTTTTCAGCGTCGTGTTTAATATCTTCAGTATATCCAGAACGGCTAAACAAGACATACAGCGGTTCCCCATTCGAAGGTTCTTTTGACCACCGTACCTCCGTAGTAGTCCGTTCCAAGTCAGACAAGACGCCTTCACTGACGGGCTGGGAAGTGAACTTACACTCTCCAGCGACGAGTCCTTCATCAGTCAGGCCGAGAATATCCAGTTCGTGTTCTTTGAACCACCACTGCCCGATGTCACGGAATCGTCGGTCGATGAGGCTTGGAACCGCACCCTGACAGAGCCGTTCAAACAGCGGACTCACGTAATCCGCAAGTTCGGGCACAACAAGCTCTTCATATGCCTCATCGCCGAGCAAGCGAAGCTGGTCTTGATTCCCGTAGACGAATCGAAACCAGAACCGAAACAGCGGGGCAGCAATCCGATATCGCCCACGTTTCGACGAGGTTGGTGATTCGGTCACGGGGATATGTCGTTCTACGAGGCGAAGCCGACGTAGCTTCTGAAGATATGTGCTAAGCGAGGCCGAATCGACGCCAGCCATCCCAGCAATTTCGTTTGGCGTGCGCCGACCGTGGGCAAGAGCGCGAAGGATACTGAAATACGTATTCGGCTGACGAAGTTCTGTCCGGAGCAAAAATTCTGGCTCTGAGTACAGGAGTCCGCGTTCGGACAGAATTGATTCCTGAACATTTTCACCCAGTTCCCGCTCCGGGTCGATGGTCTGGAGGTAATACGGTGTCCCACCGTATATTGACCATGCGGTAATGGCAGTTTCAGAGTCGTACATCGGGAAGAACTGATATGCATCACTGACGGAGAGGGGTTTCAGGTCAATCGTTGCAGTCCGCCGTCCATACAATGGCGCACTTCCAGAGAGAACTTTGTCCTCCATGATGCTAATTGAAGAGCCAACAAGAACGAGCGTCATATCAGTTTCCTGTAACTCCATGTCCCAGACTCGTTGGATTCGGGATGGAAGGGAGTTGTCTTCTTCGATAAGAAATGGAAATTCGTCAATGACGACGACGGCGTCTTCCTCGCCAAGTGCACCGACGAGCGCCTCCCAGTCTCGTCGAACGTTTCGTAGCGACGGAAACTGTGCGGTTGCTGTGTCCACAAACTGTTCAAGTTGGTTCTGAGCGGTGGACTCTACTGCCTGATAATAGACTGCATCATCTAGATCAGCGATAGATTGACGGACCAACTCGCTCTTTCCAAGACGGCGTCTTCCGTAAAGCACAACGAAGGCTGCCCCTTCCGACTCATAGCAGTCTGCGAGTTGCTCAAGTTCGGCTTCTCGGTTAACGAATTGCTCCATACTCACACATGGCAGGTCATATAGATAGAATTTACGATTATGGAAATCGTAATTATGGAAATTGCTATTTCTTTAATCTCCGAGAACTGGACTCAAAATTCAGCACAATGATGTGGAAACCCCCAACATGGTAAATAAAAGTCGTGAGGTGAATCTAATACAGCAGTCATAATCTGTAACATTCTACCCGCCATACGAAGCAGAGTCCTCTGCTCGTCGAAAAAAGGATGGCGTATTCTGGCCTGAAAGGTCTTCACGATAGATTTCTCCCGCCACAAGCACAAAAAAGCCGCAAGCAACGAAGTGACGGTGAACCGTTA
>SL_4KL_010_BRINEDRAFT_10000325_pt1 | contig 24185 bp, 25 predicted proteins | sample SodLak_010_BRINE_2_FD_10664 | JGI IMG/M metagenome (IMG submission 10664) | reverse complement strand
ACATCAGATCCCATCTGTACGGAAGACCGCAGGGGTAGGATCCTCATTTCTTTCCGGACTACGTCCTAGGTCATCTGGGGTACATAACCCCTTCGGACCGGGCGCGTCCGGGACGACGGAGCGTCAAGCGCCCCGCCGATCACAGTATATCCGAACTCCCTCATACACTTAAGGGCAACGGATCGGTCCCATCGCCGGAAGCCGCATCCGGCGTGGGTTTCTGCGTATCATATCGGACGGTCCTTGTACATATAAGGGCGTCGTCTTGGAACGCCGGCGAGCCGACGTTGATCGCAGTTCGATCCGTCTTCAGAGGCGGATACAGTTCACCTCCGTGCTGGAATACAGCCGGAGGACGTGACGGAGTGCGCCACGTCGTTCGCATTACAATCGAAGCCCGGGTAAATACATAAGGCCGTCGTCTCGACGGCAGTCTGAGCCACGTTGGTCAGTCTCGCGGTAGACCCTGTCGGTAGTCACGGTCTCGAAGAAGTTGACCGTCCAAACCAACCGGGAGGCAGCCGTGAACGACCTCATACTCGCAGTCAGCGGTGTGGGTCGGCGAGTGGCACCGTTGTCGTGTCTCAAACGGATTGGTGTCCGTCGGTACCGACGACGGCGGTACGTGATCACACTACTCCGTCTCAGAGGGGCACGTATTCGAACGCTCCGTACCAGCATTCGGCTCACAATCGAAGACGTCGCGGTGGTTCTCAAACCGATCGGAGGCCGTCGATCGATTCCTACTCGATCTCGATCGCGCCATACATGGAACCCGAGTGGGGCGAGCAGTAGTACGGCTGCATGCCGGCCTCGTCGAACGTCAGTTCGATCGTGTCTCCCTCGCTTGAGAATCGCTCGTCGAACTCGTCACCACCACCCGATCGGTTGTTGATCGAGTCGGTCGAGGTGACAGTGTGGAAGACACCATCGGTGTTGACCCACTCGATCGTCGTTCCCTCGTCGACGGTGATGAACGCTGGATCGAAGACGAAGTTCGGTTCGTCATCTTCGCCTCGCCGAGTGTCGACGGTGACAACGTCGTCACCAGTCAGATCCGTGAACTCCTCGTCGTGGAGATCGATGCTGTCTCCGTTGTCACCGTCGCCGTTTGTCGTTCCGTCGGCAACCTCGTCCGGGTCAACGTCACCGATCTCGATCGTTCCGTCCATGAAACTGACGTGAGGTTTGCAGTAGTAGTGCTGAACCCCTTCCGCTTCGGGTGTCCACTCGAACGTGTCTCCCTCGCTTGCGATCTCTTCGTCGAACTCCTCGCTCGGTGTTTTGTCGTCGAGCGAGTCAGTCGACGTGACAGTGTGGAAGACACCATCCGTATTGATCCACCGGATGGTGGTCCCTGGGTCGACCTCGACGTGTACGGGGTCAAAAACGAAATCCGGTTCGTTTTCGTCTTCGTCCCCGCGACGGGTCTCGATCTCGACGACGTCATCGCCGTCGTCGCCGAGACAGCCAGCGAGCGTCGTAGTGGCGATGGCAGTCCCGCCTGCAGCGGCGAGCAGCTGGCGACGGCCCAGGTGTGGTTCGCTCATGAATTATTCTGGTGGCTCGGTCGGCATGAACTCGCGATCGATGCCGACATCGACGTCGTGTTCGCGGGTGGCATGGTGGACGAGCCAGGCACCCCACTGCTCGGCGTCCTGTCCGCCGTGGCCCGCTTCCCAGTCCTCGGCCTCGTGTTTGTGGAAGTGCGTGAAGTCGTCGTCCTGCCCTGCTGGAATGTCATCGCTGTTGAACTGACCGCGCTTGCCGATGCCAAAGTAAATGAGATCGTCGGCTTCTTCGACAGCCGGGTCATCCCAGTGGAGGAAGATGAACGTCTCCTCGCTGACCCATTTCCAGACGTGGGCAGGCGTTCCGTGCGGGGCGTCGTCCTGGCCCGTCGTCCAGTTGTCGTCGAAGATGTCGATGAGTTCGTCGCGGTCCTCGTCGGACAGGTCTCCCTCGTCACCGTTTGGCGTCTCCCAGTCGGTGTCGTGACCCTCACTGCCTGGCTCGGGCGGTGTCGGATTGAAGTTGTAGTCGACCTGTGCCTCGATCGGTTCCTCGTGGAACGGGTACTCGATCTCTCGAACCGCGATGTGGGTGAGCCAGTACCCTTCGTCACCCTCATCGCCCCCGTGCCCCGAATCCCAGTCCGCCGCCGTGTGCTGATGGAAGTGTGAAAACTCTTCGTCGGGCTGGCTCTCCTCAGTAAAGAGTCCTTTCTGGCCGATCGTGATGTAATCGAGTTCGTCCGCTTCCTCGGGGTTTGGATCGTTAAAATGCAGTCCGATGAAGTTCTCGTCGCTGACCCACTTCCAGACGTGTCGTGGAGTATAGTCCCGGTCTTCTCCCTCCTGTACGTGCTGGTCGTCGTTCATCGGCTGGTCGTCGAAGGCTGCGACGAGCGCCGCGATGTCGTCGTCAGCAAGCGACTCACCGGTCGGTGCCTCCTCGAGGCTCGATAGTTCGTCGGTTTCTTCTTCCTCCTCGTCGTCATCGTCATCGCCGAGACAGCCAGCCACAGCGGCCAGACCGCCCGCACCGAGTGCCTGAATAACGCGACGCCGATCGATCGACCGTGTTGGTTTCTGTACCATACCAGCCGTATTCTCGCTACCTAACTGACGGTAACGCGGTCGTGTACAGGAACGACACGATCGGTATAGTCTTATGATGATCTCGGTTAGGCGTTTGGGATTCGCGGGGACGATCGATGCCAGTTCGCTGTGGGGTAGTCGAGAACTAGTCGAACGGCCGCCAGTACAGCAGGGCGACGGTGGCCACGAACGCGATCGTCGAGAGCTCGTACGCCTGTGCGTAGACGGTCGCTGCGAGCGCACTGGAGGCCCCGGCACCGCCGGCGATCGAGGCCAGGATCGGCCACGAACAGCTGATACAGGCGAAGATCCCGAAGACGCCGGATGCTGCGGCGTTCGACGCGTCGATCACAGTCACGTAGACCAGATAGGCGAGCGTAAGATAGCCGACGAGGAGATACGGTGAGAGCGCAAGCTGGAGCTCCGGACCCATGTAGAACAGTGCCGGCCCGTAGCCGGGTGGGACCGAGAGCGCGAGATCGAACCCACCCATCTGTTCGAAGTGGTGAACGTGGTGTTCGGGGTGGTCCGAGAGGGCAACGATATCGTAGAGCCCGCCAAAAAAGCCGAGCACGGCGAAATAGAGCGTGGCGATCGAGCCGGCAAGGAGGGTCTGCCGGCGGCTACCCGACGGCCGTCCGGTCCGCCACAGCACCCAGGCGCTGACGTTGAGCCAGATGAACGGATAGACGTGAAACATGCCGAGGGCGGCGTTGTTGATCCGGACGTACGTGACGATCAACATCGCTTCGAGCAACAGAATCGTCGCCCAGACGAGCGTCGAGAACGGGCTCGGCGGGGAGAACCGCCGGGTGACGGCGGCGAATGAACTCACGGTCGCTCACCTCGGAGAGAGATCGACCGCCGGACGACTCTCATTGTGGTGATCGTAGCGGCGCGACCACAAATAGCCTATCGTCTCTCAACCGGGCTGTCAGCTCACGGCATTCGGTAGCGCCACCGGTCTAGATCCCACACGATTTAGCGCCGGTCGCCGTACGGACGGCTATGGATCGATCGGGTTTTATCAAACTCGCGATCGTGGCGTTCGGGCTGGTGATCGCGAGTTTCGTCGTTCGTGGGTTCGGACAGCTCCTGTTTGGACGAGCGACTGCGGATCTCCTCCAGGCACCGCTTGCGGTCGTCGGCTTCGTCCTGCTGGTCTATCTGTTCCTCAGGGCGACACTCGACGCCGTCGGCCTCTGGACGGTCGATCGGCCGGAGCCGTAACCGGAAGGAAACGGTTTTTCGCACGCCGTCCGAACCCGGGGGTATGACACTCGACGTGCAGCCGATCGCCGATCTCGGGCCGGACGACCGCGCCGCGTTCTTCGAGCGCGACGCCGGCATCGAGGCGGTCAGCGGAGACGTCCGTGAGATCGTTGATCGAGTCCGGGAGGAAGGCGACGTCGCCGTCCGCGAGTTTACGAGCGAGTTCGACGACGTCGAACTGGGAAACATCGAGATCACGGACGCGTGTGAGCGCGCGTACGAGGATCTCGATTCGCAGCTCCGAGACGCGATCGAGGCGGCAGCCGACAACGTCCGTGCGTTCCACGAGACACAGCTCCCCGAAGACTGGCGCAAGGAGTTTTCGCCGGGTCGAGAGCTCGGTCGGCGATTTCGCCCACTCGATCGCGTCGGCGTCTACGTCCCCGGTGGCTCGGCGGCGTACCCATCGAGTGCGATCATGGGAATCGTTCCGGCGGTCGTCGCCGGCGTCGGCCACGTCTCGGTGGTAACGCCGCCCGCCGACGATCCGAACCCGGCCACGCTGGCGGCCATTCACGCTGCCGGCGCCGACGCGGTTTACAGCGTCGGGGGCGCACAGGCGGTCGCCGGACTCGCTTACGGCACCGAGACGATCACGCGCGCACAGAAGATCGTCGGCCCGGGAAACCGGTGGGTCACCGCCGCGAAGGCCGCGGTTCGGGGCGACGTCGAGATTGACTTCCTCGCAGGACCGAGCGAGGTCGTCGTGGTCGCCGACGAGACGGCCGATCCGGGCCTCGTCGCCGCCGAACTGGTCGCCCAGGCCGAACACGATCCGAACGCGTCGGTGGTCGCCGTCACCGACGACGAAGAGACGGCCGAAGCCGTCACGGAAGCGATCGAAACGCAGGCCAGCGAGCGTGCACGCGAAGACGTGATCCGGCAAGCGCTCGTCAACGACGCCAGCGGCGTCTTGCTCGCCCGATCGATGAGCGAGGGGATTCTCTTTACCGAGTCCTACGCGCCCGAACACCTCTCGATCATCGCCGACGACGACGAATCGCTGCTTGAGCGGATCGACAGCGCGGGGAGCGTCTTCCTCGGGCCGAACACCCCAGTCGCGGCGGGCGACTACGCGAGTGGCACCAACCACGTCTTGCCGACCAACGGCGGGGCACGGGTCACCGGCGGGCTCTCCGTCGAGACCTTCCTCCGATCGACGACGGTACAGCGGCTTTCGGCCGACGGGCTGGCAGATATCGGTGACACGATCACGACCCTTGCCGACGCCGAAGGGCTGGAGGCCCACGCCGAAAGCGTCCGGACGCGCCTCGAGCGTGACGACTGATACGGATTAGTGTCATCAATTACCGCCGATCGGCGACCCACCTTGGCCGATCGGCGGTAACTATGGACACTAATCCGTATGACTGCAAGCGACGGACACCCCCACCGACGAGACAGATCACCGAACTACAACCGGGTTTTACATGCCTGCAGGCCGGAGTACCGTGCTGATGGAACCGCATGAGGTCGATCCGACCGACGTGCGCGTCCTCGAACGCAACTACGATTACGCACAACAAAAGGTCCACATCCTCTCGATGTGGTACGACTGTGAAATCGAGCGGATGGTCGAGTTGTTGGCCGAAAACGACGTGTCGCTGTCGGCCAACGATGAACAGCTGTTCGGGACGTACTATCGATCGGTCCAGCGTCGATCGGGCGTGTAGGGCGAGTTCGGCGGTGTCGAGCGGCGGGCGCGATCGTCGACGGCGGGGTCGCGTCGAATTCCGCCCAGAGGGAACAGATCGGCTCCGGGAGCGACTGGTTTTGACCCCTCACCGTGCCGTCACAGTTAACATCGTCGCGCGGGTAGGGGAGTGTATGAGCACGGACAGCATGGACAGCGGGGAAGCGGAGACGCGCCCTCGGATCGAAGTGACGGAGGAAGCCGCCGAACAGGCCATTGCGTTGATCGAAAAGGAAGGGCTCGACGACGGCGAGGCAGGGCTTCGCCTCTTCGTCCAGCAAGGCGGCTGTGCGGGGCTCTCCTATGGGATGCGGTTCGACGATTCGCCGGACGACGACGATACGATCTACACCCACCACGACCTCCGGGTGTTCGTCGACCCCGCGAGCCTGAAGTATATCGAGGGGAGCATCCTCGACTACGAACACGGCCTCCAGGCCGAAGGGTTCCACGTGGAGAACCCGAACGTCGTCAGCGAGTGTGGCTGTGGCGAATCGTTCCGAACGTAGCCCCCGTTTCGCCTCGCTGTCGCTGTACCGGCGGTCACGCGATCGTAGCTCCCGGTATTCTTCACCACCGTTGACGGTGCGCTCTCCCCTGGTCGTTCCCGATTGCCACGCACTGTAGCGTTCTGTCACGAGCGATGGCAGTTGCTATCAGTAGGCATACATTGAATATCCACCACGATGTAGGGCCACGAGCAATGGTATTCAAAAAGATCACGCTGATCGGGACGAGTACGGAAAGCTTCGACGACGCCGCAGACGAGGCCATCGATCGGGCCGAGGACACGCTCCAGAACGTGTACTGGATCGAAGTGGACGAACTGGGCGTCGAGATCGCAAGTGTCGAAGAGCGGGAGTATCAAGCCGAAGTCACCGTCGCCTTCGAACTCGAAGACTGACTGTGGGTGCGGGACAGGGCGGCGATCGACGATCAATTTTTTGCTCCTGTCGGAGACCGATACGCTTCACACCAGCGGGGCACTCGGATTGGCCACTGGCCGGGAACTGCGAGAACGCTTTTAGCAATGGTGAGTGCACCTCACGGATATGCCAGACGCCGACGGCTCGATCGACGTGTCGGAGATCGACGAACTGACTCCGCCGAACCGAACGCTGATGGGGCCAGGTCCGAGCGACGTCAACCCGCGTGTGTTGCGTGCGATGAGCACGCGGCTCGTGGGCCACCTCGATCCGTCGTTCGTCGAAATCATGAACGAGGTCCAGGAACTGCTCCGGTACACGTTCCGAACCGACAACCAGTGGACCATCCCGGTCTCGGGAACCGGCTCAGCCGCGATGGAGGCGGCGATCGGCAACGTTGTCGAGCCCGGCGACACAATGCTCGTCCCGACAAACGGCTACTTCGGTGGCCGGATGGCGTCGATGGCTCGCCGCGCAGGCGGAGAGATCGTGACGGTCGATGCGCCGTGGGGAGAGCCGCTCGATCCCGGTGTCGTCTCGGACGCGCTCGCCGAACACGACCCGGACGTGTTCGGCTTCATCCACGCCGAGACGAGTACGGGCGTTCGCCAGCCGGCGGTCCCGGAGCTTACCGCGGCGGCCCACGACCACAACGCGCTGGTGATCGCCGACACCGTCACCTCGCTTGGCGGCGTCGAGTTGCGCGTCGACGAGTGGGGGATCGACGTCGCCTACGCGGGCCCACAGAAGTGTCTCTCCTGTCCGCCGGGTGCGAGCCCGCTGACGCTGTCGGATGAAGCCATGGAGAAGGTCCTCGCACGCGAGAAAGATCCCCGATCGTGGTATCTCGATCTCTCCCTGCTGGAAGGCTACTGGGGCGAAGAGCGGGCCTACCACCACACCGCGCCGATCACGAACGTCTACGCACTCCGGGAGGCACTGCGACTGGTCGCCGAGGAAGGAATCGAACAGCGGTGGGCGCGCCACGAGCGACTCGCAGGCGCGCTAAAAGCCGGTGTCGAGGCGATGGGACTCGAAATGAACGCACCCGACGACTACTGGCTGCCGAGTCTGAACGCCGTCCGTGTTCCCGACGGGATCGACGACGGCGCGGTCTGTGCCGAGTTGCTCGATCGCTACGATCTCGAAGTCGCGAGCGGACTCGGCGATCTCGACGGGGAGATCTTCCGTATCGGCTGTATGGGCCACTCCGCACGGCCCGAGAACGTGATCTACGTGGTGACGGCACTCGGCGACGTCTTAGAAGAGATGGGTGCGGCCGTCGATCCCGGTGATGGTGTCACGGCGACGCGACGGACGCTACAATCGTAATCTCGATCGTCAGACCGAGGCGCGTGGCCCCGGCGGGGCGCGTTCGACCTGATACTCGTTCCCGTCGGCGACGATAATCGCCCACTCGTAGGCAGGATCGACGCTTTGCAGACGCTGTTCGAGTTCGTCTGCATCTTCGGGCCGTGCGACGAAACAGTGGAACTCTCCTGAGTCGGCGGGGAGCGATCCCGTCTCGAGTACTGTATTCACGTGAACGACTTTCCACTCTCGTTCGGCTCGAAATTCGGGGCCGTCTCCTTCGACGGTGTAGCCTAGCTCTGCGAAAATCGACCTGGCCTGCTCGACGAGACGCATGTTAACAGGTCCCATTCGTATAGTACGACGTGGGCATCCATCATAAATGTTAGTATGTGACAAGATCTCGCCGCATCGTCGAGACGGTCCGACACACTGGACGGTGAGTGGGTTCCATATCGGAACGATACCGGCCCTCATACGGATTAGTGTCATCAATTACCGCCGTCGTCGGGCTACGCCCGACTGCTCGTGGCGCGTCGCGCCACGCCGATCGGCCAAGACGATTCGCCGGTCGGCGGTACCGACGGACACGAATCCGTATCAGTCGGCAACGGAAGGGACGGAGATCCCGAGTTAGGCGGGGCCTCCCTTCTGCCGGGTCGGAAAACAGACTCCCGTTAATCGGTCGGAGTTGCGTACAGCAGTTCGTCTCACTCGTGGGCTGCGTCCCACTCGGTCGGCTTGCGGAAGTTGCCACAGTGGTTGCATTTGATTCGGCCCATCGAGTCCATCGCGTTGTCGAACGTCTCACAGTTCGCACAGAACCAGCCGTACCGACGGTCCGCCTCACGGGTTTCGTACGCGATTAAAAACGGGCCCTCCGACCCCCTGTCACCGTCGGTCGTCGAGACGTAGACCGTTGTCCCCTCATCGGTCGTCCGTGGTTGCATGCGGGGTGGTTGCGTCGCCGGGAGTAAAGGACTATCTGTCGAGCAGAGTGTATCGATACCGTATACCGTGTCGGCGTTCATCATGATTTGACGGAATAACTGAAAAGTTTACCCGGGCGGAAACCGTTCAATGTGCTGATGACGTTGGTCGTGGTTCCCGTCCGGTACCCGTTAACAAAGCACTCGCGTCAAACGCTCGAGCGGGCGATCGAAGTCGCCCGCGAGCGAGACGCGGCGCTTACAGTGTTGCACGTCGACCTCTACCAGAACGGGAAAAGAGTCCGGCGGACGGACCTGAAAAACGCCGTCGAGGAGCGGTTCGGCCGGATCGAAAATACACGGTACGTCGTCCGAACCGGGTTTCTCGTCGAGGAGAGCATTCTCGACGAGGTTGCCGCAGAAGAGGCCGACGTCGTCGTTATCGGGACGCGACAGGCGAGTCGACTGCGGCGGATCTTCCGCCGGTTTACCGACAACCCGGATATCGATCGCTACCTGCGGACCCATCTCGACTGCGACGTGATCACCGTCGAAGCGTCGGCCGCCTGAAAGCGATCGCCGTCGCGTGGTCCCGGTGATCGCCCGTCATGGGGCGGCGATCGCGGGACGTGACGGCACCACCGATGCTGTGACAGCAATCACTGCGTACTGTACCCGCGAGGACGTCTTCGTTCGACCCGGTTAGTCGCCGCCGGCTCCCCGGACGACGAACACCGGAATCGACGCATTGTCGACGACGCGTTCCGAAACGCTACCGAGCGAGGTCATCTTTTCCCGTGGGCTCTTTCCACGGGTACCGATGACGATCAGATCGATCCCCGTCTCGTCGACGTAGTCGAGAATCGCTTTCGACGGCCTCCCCTTCCGGATCTCGGTGGCGGTATCGATGTCGTGCTCGTCGGCCCTGGCGGCGACGGCCCCGACCGCGTCCGCTCCCTCCGCTTCCAGTGACCGTTCGAGTTCCCGTCTTGACTCCCCCGATGCGGCGGCGGTGATTCGACTATCGACGACATAGAGCGCGTGCACCGTCGCATCGTTGGTCGCCGCGATCGGCAACCCGTGGCTGAGCGTTTCGGAGATCGTTTCACTGCCGTCGGTTGGAACGAGAATGTCGTCGTACATCCGTCGAGAGCTACGTATTCAAGACCCATCAACGTACGCCGCCGGCTGGAAGAGAGCGCGTTGCTCGGGCGCTCGACGAGAATCGGTGACCGTGAGCACGGAATCACAGCCTATTCGCGGGGATCGGTCCCACCGTCGCTCGCCTCGACCGACTGCTCGGGGCGGGGCGGATCCGGTCGAGGGTCGTCAACAGCCACCCGTGCGACACCGCTGGTTTCGTCGAAGACGTGGTGGCGGTGTGGGTAGGCGAACTCGACGTCGGAGTCAGCAAAGCGCTCGCTGATCCCTTCGTGGACGAGCGATCGGGTGATGGTCCGTTTGTACGGCTGGTTGAGCCAGAAGTACAGCTCCAAGATGATCCCGTCGTCGTCGTACTCCTCGATCGTACAGACCGGTGCTGCAGCATAGCGGGCGCTCCCGATCCGGATATCCGGCCCGCCGGAGATGACCGCCTCCACCGATCGAGCAGCCCGCTCGGCCTGCTGTTTTGCGGCCTCGAGGTCGCTGCTATAGGTGACCTCGAAGCTGATCGAGAGGCGAGTCCGTTCGTCCTCTGCGGAGTAGTTGACGACGTCGCGTTGCTGAATCTCGGAGTTCGGGATGACGATGAACGTATTTTGGAGGGTGAAGATCTTGGTATAGCGGATCGTGATGTCCTCGACGAATCCGACGTGGCCTTCGTCGACGACCTCGATCATGTCGCCGATCTCGTAGGGGCGATCGGCGAGGACGAACAGCCCGTTGATGAAGCTCCCAACCAGCGGCGCGAGAACGATCGCGATCACGGCCGAGATGACGGTCACCGAGAGGAGGATTTCGACGCCACCGAAGCCGAGAATGCTGGCAGCAATACCGACGGAAACGAGCAACACGGAGACTCTGACGCCTCGCAACACGGTGCGGGTCACGCTAGGCCGTTCGATCCGCTGGGCGACCGTGCGGCCGGTGACTCGGACGACGACTTTCGAGAGATACCAGCCGATGACGACGACGGCCGCGGCGAGAGCAAGCTGGACGGCAAGCTCCGGAACGATATCGGGGAGGACCGCCTCAAGCTCCGATTCGACCGCGCTTACGTTGGCGAGCCCGCGCATATACGAGCATCTCTGGGCGGCGGTGAATAAGGGTTCTGACCAGACCCAAGCTGGAAAACTCGATTTCGAAACGGTGTGCTACTCGATGTGTAATAAATTCTTTATCAGTTGGCGTGATAGCACCAGTATGGCACCAGACGAACTGCGCTCGACAGTCGAGCGAGTCGGGGACCGGTTCAACCTCGGCGAGTACGAGATTGACGCCTACCTGACCGTCCTCGAACAGGGGCAACTGACGGCGAGTGAAATCGCCGACCGCACCGACATTCCACAGCCCCGCGTCTACGACACCGTCAGGAGCCTGAGCGATCGGGGACTCGTCGAGTTGCGCGAATCCCGGCCAATGAAGGTGGTCGCGATCGATCCGGGCGACGCTTTCGACGAAGTCCAGACCTCTTTAACGGAGATGATCGACGAACTCGAAGCGCGGTATACGGCGCCGGCACGGGAGACGGAAGCCGTCTCCCTGGTCAAGTCTCGATCGACGATTCTCCGATATCTGGCGGAGGTCATCGACGCCGCCGAGTACGAACTCTCCCTGTCGCTGACACCGGACCTGCTAGATCGGTTCGAAGACGAGTTGCGCGCCGCGGTCGACGCCGACGTGAGTATCGATCTGATCGTGACGCCGGCGGTCGAGGCCCCCGATCCGGCCGAGTTCGACTATCTCGAGGTGGCGACAACTGCGCGCGCACGCCGCGGGATCACCACGCCGGTCGTAGCCGTCGCGGACGGCAGTTACTCGGTGTATGCGACCCAGGACGCGCTGCGCGACGATCAGGACCGCTACGGCGTCATTTTCAACCGCTCGGCGCTTGGCTTTCTGGTATCGGGCTTTTTCGGAACCGTCCTCTGGACAACCGCCGAACGAACGCTCGGCGAGGACGGCCCCGGTCGACACTACCCCCGAAAGTACGCCTCCATCCGCCGCTGTGTCAAAGACATCATGGACGACGGCGGCGAGTTCTACGCGACGATCGAGGGCCGAGACGTGACGGCCGGCAACCAGCGGATCGTTCGCGGCCGGGTTCTCGACGTCTCCTTCGAGGTGAGCGAGGAGGTCGCCGCCCTGACGATCGAACGTGAGGACGGCGAGGAGGTGACGATCGGCGGCCGGGTCGCGGCACTCGAAGAGATCGAAGCCCACGAGATACACATCGGGCGTCGCGAGCCGCCGGCGATCGAAGAGTAAGCCGTATAACCACAACTGAAACTGTTTGCATACCGATCGCACAGTCCGCGGTTCTCACTCACTCCGCTCGCTCCGAACCGCGCTGCTGTCGTGCGATCAGGTGTCCACTGCCGTTCATAGGGATTCGCGTCATCAATGACCGCCGATCGGCGGTACCGACGGACACGAATTCGTATCAATGGCTGCTACAACCGACGCGGTACGTCCGCGCTTATGTCGGGACAATTGGACAATCGCGGAGTTCACTCGATCGGTCGGCCTACCGTAACCTCGGCTTTCATACGTACGCGATACTGACAGTCGCAATTAATTGTACCTATTCATGCAGGCAATTAAAGACCCTGAAAGTGGTTGTCACGCGAAGATGGGGCACAATACCACAGGACATGACCGCAGTGTCAGCCTGTCCCGTCGCCAGTATCTCACGGGGGCATCGCTAGCAGCAGTAACCGCTAGCGTCGCGGTTACCGGCTGTCTCGGTGGGGCTCGTGACGAGAACACGATTGTAATGACCGGAGACACCGACTTCGAGGAGGCAATGCGCGGTGACGATGGTCCATCAGTTCAGGACGCACTGTGGGATGCCGGACTTGACGACGACATCACCGTTGACGTACAGGCAAGCGTCGACGATACGGACCAGCGGATGCAGTCCTATCAGTCGACACTGCAGGCCGGCCGATCGCCGCCGGACATCTTCATGATGGACAGCGGGTGGACGCTGCCGTTCATCCTGCGCGAACAGACCACGAGCATGACCGAGGCGCTTCCAGACGACGTAGTAGACACCGTCGAGGAGGAGTATCTCGACGCATCACTCGAGACGGCCCGTCACCCCGATACGGGTGATCTACACGCCATTCCGCTGTTTCCCGACTTCGGGACGATGCAGTATCGCCGCGACCTCGTCGAGGACGCCGGCTACGACACGAGTGGCTGGGATACGGAGCCGCCGAGTTGGGAGGAGTTTGCCCAGGCCGCCGCCGACGCCCGCGACGAGGCCGGCGTCGACTTCGGCTACACCACTCAGGCGGCCTCCTACGAGGGGCTGTCGTGTTGTACGTTCAACGAGGTGATGACGACCTGGGGCGGTGCGTACTACGGCGGTGTCGACACCCTCTTCGAGGCCGGCGATCGGGAGATTACCGTCGACAGCGAACCCGTTCTCGACGCGATTCGGATGATGCGGGCGTTCATCCACGGCGACGACGATCCGCACGCGCTTGACGGCTATCCCGAGATCGCGCCGTCGACGATCGTCCAGTGGACCGAAGAGGAGGCCCGTGGCCCGTTTGCGGCCGGGGAATCGGTCATGCATCGTAACTGGCCGTACTCGATCGGGATCAGCGGGGTCGAAGAGGAGTTCGGCGAGGATCTCGGCGTCATGCCGATGCCGTATGCGGTCTCGGAAGACGAAGCCGAGTTCGAAGGCACCGGTGGCTCCGCACACGCACTGGGTGGCTGGCACCTCGTACTGAATCCGAACACCGAGCGCCCCGAGATGGCCCTCGAGGTCATCGAGGCGTTCACACAGGAGGTGGTGATGGCACGGATTTTCGAGACGCTCAGCTTCATCCCACCGAAAGTCGAGTTGTTAGACGAGTTCGACCCCGACGAGACCGGGCCGGTTGCACGGTACAGCGAGCAGATCCAGCAGGCCGCCGAAGACGCGATCCCCCGGCCGGTGACGGATGTCTGGCCCGAACAGTCATCAGTGATGGCCCAGGAGATCCACGCAGCCTACCGGGGCGTCAAATCACCCGAGGAGGCGATGGGCGATCTACACAGCCGTCTCGAACAGAGCGAGGCGGACGTGAGGGGGCAAGATGGCGACTGATACCGACCCCGAGGGCGGTGGCATCTTCGGTGGCGAGGGCGAAACCGATCGCGATCGGACGGGCAACGCGGTCGTCAACTGGATGGAGAATCTGAGCGAAGCCGCATACGCGTATCTCCTCCTGTTGCCGGCGACGGCCCTGCTGGCGCTGATCGCCTTCTACCCGCTGGTCATGACGTTCATTATGTCGTTGCAGGAAGACCGGACACGCGGGCTGGAGCCACTCGGCGGCTTCGTCGGCATCGAGAACTACGTCAACATCCTCACCGGGAACGCCAGGCTTGCCCGGCAGTTCATGGACGTGACGATGTCGACGTCGTTCCCGTTTATCGAGTTCGGTGTTCCGATCCTCCAGCAGGCGCTGTTCGTGACCCTCGGCTTTGCGGTCATCAGCGTCTTCTTCGAGACGATCATCGGGTTCGGACAGGCCTACGTCTTGGACCAGGACTTCCGTGGCCGGCGCTGGGTTCGCGTCGCGATCATCCTGCCGTGGGCCGTGCCGATCGTCATCCAGGGGATGGTCTTCTTCCTGCTGTTCCAGCCCGAAGTCGGCTTCGGCAGCGACTTCATGCAGTGGCTCGGCGTCTTCGGTGCCGACCCGCTGGCCGACAGTCAGGACTCCTTTATAATCGTCCTCGTCGCTGACATCTGGAAATCGGCGGCCTTCATGGCCCTGCTGATTCTCGCCGGGCTCCAGAGCGTCGATCGGAGCCTGTACGACGTGGCACGCGTCGCGGGCGCATCGCCGTTGCAGCGGTTTAAGATGATCACGTTGCCGCTCGTGTTGCCGGCGCTGCTGGTTGCGATGTTGTTCCGGACGATGGACGCAATGCGAGTGTACGGGCTGATCGAATCGACCGCCGGCTGTACGACCGTTCCCTCGCTGACCTGTCTCGTCGTCGAGGCGATGTTCGGCGGGACGCGTATCTACGCGACGGCGGCGGCAGTCGCGTTCATGACCGCACTCGTAATCGGCCTGATCATCTCGGTGTACGTGTTCTTCTTCCGTGACACCGAGGGAGGGCTCTCCTGATGACAGACGACACCCCACCCGATCGATCCGACCGAGCAGAACAGTCCGCAGAGAGCGACCCAGGCAACCACGATGCCGCCGCGACCGAGGAGGTGCCAGCACACTGGCACCACGCCCGCCGAATGACAGACGGCGGTCAGCCAGCCAAGGAGGGCGATGTCCTGATCGGTGAAGAGTCAGACGAGGAAGCCGTACTCGATCGCGGCCCCTTCGAGCGGTGGGCCTCGAAAGCGATCAAAAACCCCGAACGGGCGTACAAGTCGATGTTCTATACGGCGACGATCTTCTTCCTGCTGACGACGCTGTTCCCGTTTTACTGGCTGCTCATGGTCGCACTGACTCCGGAAGGTCGCCAGCAGGACATCATCCTCACGCCGAACGGGTTCAACCCCGGTGCCTTCATCGAGGTCTTCGAGGTCCTGCCGTTCCACTGGTACATGTTCAACAGCTTCGTCATCGCGACGGCGTCGACGGTCATCGTCCTGGTGATCGGGAGCCTCGCCGGCTACGCCTTCGGCCGGCTGGACTTCCGTGGGAAGCTCCCGATGATGTTGCTGGTGCTCGTGATCTCGTTTTTCCCACCAGCAGCCTTCTTCATCCCACTGAACGACCTGTTCAACACCTCGGTTTTCCTCCTCGAACCGATCACCGGGGACGGCACGCTGTACAACACCCCTGGCGCGATGGTGTTGCCGCTGTCGGCGATCTTCATGCCGCTTGCAATCTTCATACTGACGACGTTCTACGCACAGATTCCCGAGGGGTTAGAGGACGCGGCCCGCGTTGAAGGGACCACCCGGCTCGGCGCGCTGTTCCGGGTCATCATCCCCCTGTCTGCGCCCGGGGTTGCAACCGCGGGCGTGTTGACGTTTATCGCCGTCTACAACGAGTTCTTCTTCTCGTTTCTCATGACCGACGGCCAGCCGGAGAACTGGGCACCGCTTCTCGAGGGAATCCTGGGTTACCAGGGCCAGTATGAGGTGCTGTACCATCTCATGGCCGCCTCGAGCATCATTGGCGTCATCCCGGTTGCGATCCTCGTGGTCGTGGCCCAGGAAAAGATCGTCAGCGGACTCACCGCTGGCGGACTCAAGGAGTAACACAATGGCACGAGTACAACTCGAACACGTCACGAAGCAGTACGGAGAGGAAACGGCAGTCGACGACATCAGCCTCGAAATCGAAGACGGGGAGTTCGTCACCTTCGTCGGCCCCTCGGGCTGTGGGAAGTCGACCACAATGGAGACGGTTGCAGGACTGACCCAGCCGACCGAGGGCCGCGTCTACATCGGCGAGGACGACGTTACCACCCTCGCCCCCAAAGACCGGGGAGTCGCGATGGTCTTCCAGAACATCGCGCTGTTCCCCCACATGGACGTCTTCGACAACATCTCGTTTGGGCTCCGACTCCGAACCTACGACGACGCCGAGATCGAACGCCGCGTCGAACAGGCGGCCGACATCGTCCAACTGGAGGGGATGCTCGATCGGATGCCCGGCGAGATGTCCGGTGGGCAACAACAGCGTGTCGGCATTGCCCGCGCGATCGTCCGCAACCCGGACGTGTTCCTGATGGACGAGCCACTGGCGAACCTCGATGCGAAGCTGCGGGTCCACATGCGGACGGAGCTCCAGCGGCTTCACCGGGAACTCGGGGCAACGATCATCTACGTCACCCACGACCAGGCCGAGGCGATGACGATGTCGAACCGGATCGCCGTCCTGAACAAGGGCAGGCTCCAACAGATCGCCCCGCCGCTTGTTTGTTACAACGAACCTACGAACCTGTTCGTTGCAGGCTTTATCGGCTCCCCATCGATGAACTTCGTCGAAGGGAACGTTATTGAGGGCGGCTTGGAGACGAACAACTTCACCGTCGACTTCGATCCGTCCCAGATCCCGGGTGTGACCGTCGGCGACGATGTCACGCTCGGTGTCAGACCGGAGGACGTCCATCTGGTCCGGTACGCCGACTCGCTGGCCTCGTCGACCGATCCGATCGATGCCAGAAGTGACGTCTTAGAGCCGATGGGAGACGAGATCTTCGTCTACCTGTTGCTCTCCGACGCCGAAACAGGCTCGATGGATCAAGATCCCGCCACGTCACCGAACCAGTTGCTGATGAGTGTCACGCCCGACACGGCGATCGAAGCGGGCCAGGACGTCGACATCGTGTTGGATCGATCGAAGATTCATCTCTTCGACACCGCGACCGGTGAGGCGCTGGTCCACGGGCTCACTGATCGCTCCGAGCAAGAGCCCGGCACGACACCGACGGAGGCCGACAGCTGAACCCGATCGAGCCGATCATTCCAGCCCGAAGCCGGCGCTGAGAGAGCCGTTCGCTGCGATCGGAAATGGACTGGACCGAACAGCCCGCGATGGACTGGACCGAGCAGCCGGCGATGGACTGTACCGAGCAGCCGGCGATGGACTGTACCGAGCAGCCGGCGATGGACTGTACCGAGCAGCCGGCGACGGACTGTACCGAGCAGCCGGCGACGGACTGTACCGAGCAGCCGGGGAAAGGCGAGAACGGGGGTGTTGGCAGTGCACCAAAGTCGATCGAGCACAACTGTTCGAATACCGTCGCAACTGTCCCGGACTGAACCGATCGACCACTGCGTACGGAACTCGCAAATGACACTCGAACGCTCAGAGATCACAACCGGCATCGTCGGCCTCGGCAACATCGGCCAGTACCACGCAGAGCGGCTGCTCGATCTCGACGTCCCGCTCGTTGGGGGGATGGACGTCGCCACGGAGGCACGGACCCGTTTTGCCCGTCGGTACGACGTCGACGTCTACGAGGACCACAACGAGCTGTACGACGCCGTCGACGCAGTCATCATCACGACACCGAACAAGTACCACGAACAGTACGCGATCGACGCCTTTGAGCGAGATCTGCACGTCTTACTCGAAAAGCCACTGGCACACTCACTGGAGAGTGCCCGCCGGATCGCCGACGCAGCCGCCTACTCCGATAGCTTCTGTATGGTCGGCTTCAACAACCGGTTTGCAAACACCGTCCAGATCGTCAAAAACAGGATCGATCGCGGCGATCTCGGTGAGGTCACGCATATCGAAGCCAACTACGTCCGTCGACGGGGGATCCCAGGCCGTGGCTCGTGGTTTACCCGCCACGAGATTGCCGGCGGCGGGTCGCTCATCGATCTCGGAGTTCACGCCGTCGATCTAGCGCTGTACCTGCTTGGCTATCCCGAGGTACTGGAGGTGACCGGCGTGGCTCGCGGCGAGTTCGGCTCCCGCGAGGAGTACGCCTATCTCGAGATGTGGGGCGACGACGCCGGATCCGCCGGCTTCGACGTCGACGACTCCGCCAGCGCGTTCGTCCGCTGTGCAGGAAACCGAACGGTTTCGCTGGAAGTCGCCTGGGCGACGAACCGGCCCTCGGACCACGGGTTTATGATCCGGGGAACGGAGGCGGCCGCACGGTTCGATCTGCTCGACGGCGACCTCAGCTTCCACTCCGCGAGTACGATCGGCCCGGACCACCTCGAAAACACGACGATCGAAACGACACAGAACGACACCCATACCGAAGAACAGCGCGCGTTCTTCGAGACGATCGTCACTGACAATCACGAAGACGACACGGTCAGCGACAGTGTCATGCGGGCCCTCCGAGTCCAGCAGATCATCGACGGCATCTATCAGTCCAGCGAGGAGGGCGGAACGGTCTCGATCGGGGAGTAATCGGTTCCTATACCGACACTGAGGTCCGACCGATCGCCCAGCCGTCGTGCGATCGGACGGATGCTGGCGGCCGACCGCGACGGGAGCCAGGTCCGACGGTCGGGGGGCGATGACAGTAACCCATTAGTATTGATGAGTGTCATAGTATACTGACAGTAACAAAGCCTGTACTTCGAGCACGTCGTGCTATGACGGATCGATCGGAAACGCCCGTCGGATCGTCGAACAGCGTGCTTCGTGACGTGATCGTCGGCCTGTTTCGGAGCCAGGACCGACTGGTGATCACTGAGTGTCGCCACTGTGGGACGTCAGTTGACACCGAGACGACGGTCTGTCCGACCTGTGAGAGTGACGGCATCGCCCGGTACACGATTCGGTGACGGTCACGGGCTAGGACTCCTCGCCACGTGCGGACTCAAAGGCAGCGATCGCTTCCTTGCGACGCGTTGCGTGGTCGACGATCGGGGCTGGATACACAGGCGCGATCCGATCGCGTTCTGCGGGTGTCAACTCGTGCCAGTCGTGGATCTCGGCTGCAGTCGCGTCGGCGAGTTCCGGAACGAATCGCGTGATGTACTCGGCGTCGGGATCGTAGTCTTTGCCCTGTTTCATCGGGTTGAACACCCTGAAGTACGGCTGTGCGTCCATCCCGGTGGAGGCGGCCCACTGCCAGCCACCGACGTCGTTTGCCGTCTCGTGGTCGGCCAGGTTCTGACGATACCAGTCGTAGCCACGCCGCCAATCGATCAACAGATCCTTCGTCAGAAACGACGCCACGATCATCCGAACGCGATTGTGAACCCAGCCGGTTTCGAGCAGCTGGCGCATGCCAGCGTCGACGATCGGATACCCCGTCTCTCCCGCTTTCCAGGCGGCCAGTTCGTCGGGATCGTTTCGCCATGGAATGTCCGACTCGTAGCCGCTGAAGTTCTCGACGACGATTTCGGGATTGAACGCGAGCACGTGCGCATAGAACTCTCGCCAGGCGAGTTGGCGCTGGAACGATTCGACGCTCGATCGATCGTCGGGGGAATCGGCGCGGTCCGTTGCCCGCTCGGTCGCCGCATAGACCGCTCGGGGACCGATCGTCCCCCATTTGAAATGAACCGAGAGCCGCGAGGTCCCGCCTCTGGCCGGATAGTCGCGATCGTCCGCATACCGGTAGATCGGCTCCGAACAGAAGTCGGCGACGCGTTCGCGGGCCCGCTGCTGTGTGACCGTCGGTGGCGAGGCGTCGGGTTCGTCGAAGCCGAGGTCACCGAGCGATGGGAGCGGCTCCCCCGAAACGCTGGCCAGGTCAGCCTCGGCGGGCGGGTCGATCGGCGCGGCCTTCGCTCGATCCTGCCACTTCTTCCAGAAGTACGAGAAGACCGAGTAGTGGTCGCCCTGGTTGGGCGTGATCGAGCCCGGCTCATGATGGATCGCGTCGTGGACGGTCTCGACGTCGATCCCCTCCGCTTCGAGTGCCGCCCGGACCGCCCGATCGCGATCGCGAGCGAGTCCGCTGTAGTCTTCGTTCCAGACGACGGTCGAGACGTCGTGGTCGGCGGCGAGCTCGGGGATGACTGCACTCGCGGCCCCACGGACCACGAGCAGGTCACTACCCCGATCACGATACCACGAGCGGAGGGCGTCGAGCGCCTCGAGAAGAGAGGACACGCGAATCGGCGAGGCGTGTTCGAGCACGGTTGGATCGAAAACGAAACACGGCACGATCGGGCCGTCGTCCCCGGCGCGATCGAGCCCACGGTTGTCCCGTGCTCGAAGGTCGCGACGGTGCCAGTGGAGCGCCATACCAGAGTCAGACGATCGGAACCGTGAAAACATCCGGGTACCGGCGATCTGCGACCGGCCCCTCGCGTTTTATCACAGTGGATAGGGGTAACGGTAGCGTGGCACTGCCAGCATTCCCTCAGGAATGGTAAACCGTAACTCTCCCAAACCAGCAAGCCTTCGCTTGTGGGAAGCTCCGCCGTTTACGGCGGAGAGGATGTCACTCGCAGTCGAACGGTTACCGTTCGCGTTCGGGTTTTCCACCGCCCTCCAACGTCGTCACGAGGTACTGGCGCACCGAGTCGAGGGCACCTTCCACGGTGTAGGTGCGTCCGATATAGACACTGACGGCTGCAAGTGCGGTTCCGGCGACCACGTCGGAGAACCAGTGGATGCCAAGATACATCGTCGAGATGGCGACACTGGTTGCGAGGAATCCGGCGAGTGGGACCCAGAGTGGATACTTTTCGCGTGTCGTCCACGCGACGAGGAACACGGTCACCGCCAGTGAGGTGTGCAACGACGGGAAGACGTTGGTGTTTTGATTAACCTGATTCGTCAGGAGTCTGGCCTGGGGGAACGCATCGTAGAGCAGCCCCTCGAACAACAGCGGATCGAGGTTTCGCGGCCCATAGGCGATAAACAGGAGATAACAGGCGAGGCCGATCGCGTAGTTTGCGGTGAACGCGAGGACCAGTGTCGAGAGATCGTCCATCTCGTCGAGTGCGAAGTAAGCGATCAACGGAAACAGGAGCAAGAACGCATAGCCATAGATGTAGATGAAGACGAAAAACGACGTGAGTGTCTCGGTCTGAAACGACTGCAAGACTGTTACCGGGTTCGTCCCGAACACGGCCTGCTCGACTTCGAACAGATACGGCGTGATATTCGTACCGACGACGCGCAACTCGAGTCGCTGGATGACACCCCGCGTCGACCAGCGGACGGCCAGCACGCCGGCAAGGGCTGCAAACGGGAACGCACACGCTGCGAGTCGCCACCGGTAGTCCCGAATCGCGGTCAGCAGGCTCCGTGGACCGACAATAACGAGCGTCGCGGTGACGAGCATCACCAACACGACGATCGATAGTTCGAGGACGACTCCAGCCAGAGACATCCGGATTTCTGTCTACACTACACGCTGGAGAGCATTAATATCGTCCGGTTGAATGCAACAGCCGACGGTTATCAATCGATCGCCGAAGACAGTGTCGACGGGTCGACCGGAGTAGCTAAGCAACTGACACGACCGGCTCCGACTCCGTCCGTCACCTGAGAAGATCTTCCTCATCGTACCGATAGCCGGCCTCTTCGAACAGCGATCGGACGCGTGAGGACGAAATCTCGCCGTTGGTTCCGGGAAACTCCGAGATCGAAGAGGGGCGATCGTGATCCCAGTCGCTGTCGTCGTCGGGAATTCCGAGCACCGAACTGTGGGTCGATGCCGGCTCTGCTGCGCCGTCGAAAAACTCCTCGACAGCGTACTCCCGATCGATGAGCCGTGACAGGATCTGTCGAACGTGTGGGTTGCTGAGTTCGGGATGATGGATGTTGTACCCGATCATGTAAAACGCATCGCCGGGTTCGGCGATCGTCGACACGCCCGACGCATCGCGGATGGTGTCGGCGTGCTCCGTCGGAACCATACTTGCGGTGACGTCGATCTCCCCGTCGACGAGTGCCTCGACCATCGCACCCGCGTTCGGAAATATCCGGAACCGAACCCCATCGAACCCGGAAAATCCGTCGAGGATGGCCGGTCGGTCAGCTACAGTCGATCGAAACACGTGCTCGTCGAAGGGTTCGAGAACGAGTTCAGTGTCGGTCGTCGACTCCGCGTACGCGAACAGGCCAGCACCGATTGGCTCCTCGTTGTCGGTTGTGAGCGCCTCGGTCCGCTGTGTCGAGACAAGTGAGGTCCGGTCCGCCCAGATGTGTTCCGGGACTATCGGGAGCGAAAAGACACGCGCCGCAGTTGGACGGGTCGTTTCCCCGAACGTGAACCGAACGGTTCTATGGCCGACAGCCGAGACATCGTCGACGAGTGTCTGTCGACCTCGGTAGCGAGGTGACGGGAGTTCGCTGTCGGCGTTGCCCTGTGACGTGTCCCCAATAAACTGGTACGTAAACGCCACGTCCTCGGCATCGAGGTCGGTCCCGTCGTGCCACGTCACGCCCTCGCGAAGCCCGACCGTTGCTTCCAGTTCCCCCGTCTCATCCCATGTGATCGAGTCGGCCAGCCACGGAATCTCGTCGCCATCTCGTCGCCGAACGAGCGGATCGTACAACAGTTCAACCAGCCCATCGATCCGCGTTCGATCGACGACAAACGGATTCAGTCGCTCGATAAGGCCCTGACCGTACACGCCAACATCGAGTGGCCGATCACGCGAATCGCCGTCGCCGTTCTGGCTGAGGATATCGACGTAATCGAGCGGTCCAACTGGAGGGGTGGGCACCTCGATCTCCTCCTGGCTGCCACAGAACTGATCCGGGTACGCGACGGCTGTGTACGGTGCTGTGTCTTCGAGGTACGCAGACAGGTCGCGGAGCGTCTCCGAACGCGTCTCCTCACTCGCACGTTGTTGTCTCTCAAGGTACTCGGACGCCGTTGGGTCCGAAAAATTGAACGGGTTTTGTAACCCTTGTTCGGCGACGAACCGGTGGTGAAGCAGTCCACGAATGGCATCGTATTCGTCGAACCCGGGATATCTGATAATGAATACGTCGTAGTCGCCGTCGAGAAAGATATCTCGGTAGAGCTCTGCCTGTGCGATCGGCTCTGGAGTGGCTGCGATTCCGGCTGCCTGGAAGTTCTCCCGGAGTTGACTCAGGATCTTCGCTGCGATGGCATCGTCGTCGGCCGGTACCGTCTTGATCGTCAGTGACACCTGCTCTTGGCCGGTGTCTTCTGCCTGCGACCAGAGTCGGTCCGTACAGCCAGCGAGGGCGCTCGCACCTGCCACCCCTGCACCTGCCATCAGTTCCCGGCGCGAAAACGGCGGCCCTCCAGTACCCATGTGGCTACTGGTTAGCCACCGCGGAGTATAGGACTTACTCTCGGTCCAGAAGCTCGAAACGCACGTACATCAATCGATCGGCAGCTCGCTCGTGTCGATCGCCCTCCGCCTGTCATCGAGGACGTCGAAGCGATCGTCTCGTCGCCGTTCGAGCCAGTAGAGCAGCCGCTCGGCCCAGACGAGCTTGGTGGATTTGATCGGCCCGACGGCTGGGTCGTCGAAATCCCAGCCGACGAAATCGAGGTCGTCGGCACCGAGGTGATCAGCCAGAAACGCAGCCCGGTCACCGTCGGTGAAGCCACCGACGTTGCTGACTGGGCCGGTCGGTGCAGCCTGCGTGGTGGGCAGGACGAAGTCGTCCGCACACTCCGGAACGGTCGCCCGAACGGCATCGACGTTGTCGCCATGCGCATGGACTGCAACCGGCGTGCCGCGATCGGTAAGTCGACGGACTGTCTCTGGATTCTTGTCGAGATCAGTGACCATGCAGTCGACCTCGACGCCTGCCCCCTCGAGGACGTCGACTGCCGTCGAGGCGGCGATCACAACGTCTGCAGCGCTGGCCCGCTCGGAGGCTCGATCGGTCTCGATCGACGGGCCGGCACCCGCGACCGCGACGGTCGCTCCCTCGACGGCAGCGAG
>SL_4KL_010_BRINEDRAFT_10000324_pt1 | contig 24204 bp, 23 predicted proteins | sample SodLak_010_BRINE_2_FD_10664 | JGI IMG/M metagenome (IMG submission 10664) | reverse complement strand
TCGAGTCGATCCAGTCGACGTACTCGGGGACGTTCGAAACGGACGTGCCGGCCCTGACGGTTACGGCAAACCCGGAGTTCGATACTGCATTCAGGGAACTGCTCCAGAATGCAATTATTCACAACGACAGCGACGAGCCACATGTCGAGATAGTCGCCCGCCGGATCGACCGCGGTGTCGAACTCACGATCACTGATAACGGTCCCGGGGTGCCCGAACACGAACTGGAGACGCTGAATCGAGGCGAGGAGTCGTCGCTGGTCCACGGCAGCGGTGCAGGACTCTGGCTCGTCCAGACCGCAGTCGACAGCTCGAACGGTGAGGTACGCTACGAAACTGACGAGTCGGGAACGACTGTACGGATTCGACTCCCTGTCGCAGGTGAAGGATGATTGGGAAAGGGACCTCAACTGAAGCTGACACGATCGTAAACAGCAAGAAAGCCCTCGGCTGAGGCTGGCACAACCACAAACAACAAGAAAGCCATCCCCTCAACGAGCGTGGCGATTGCCCCCGAGCGAAGTAAGGTAGTTTACTCCCCAAGTACGTACCGCTCACCATCCAGCGCGAGTGGCTGTTCGAACGCCTCGTCTGCGGGGTAGTAGTGGGCAACGTGCACCAGCCGTGTCTCGTCTGCATCGAGTTCCTCGGCAAGAGAGAGCGCGCCCTCCCGAGTCATGTGTTTCGTACCAAATGTCCGGGGTGTGCCGTTCTCGTCGTGGTGGTCACCGCCTTTCGTGTGATAGTGACAGAGATGGGCCGGGACGATGCCGTCGGCGAGAAACAGATCCGGCTCAGAGAGTACTTCCTTGGAACGGTCGGGCACAGCGTGGTTTGTATCACCAGAAATCGAGAGTTTCGCACCAGTCTCGGGATCTTCGATTGCGAGCCCGTAACACAGAAGCGGTGGGTGTGTCACGGGGACGAGCGTCACCTCGAAGCCACAAACCTCGAATGGTTCGAAGGGCGTCCGTGGCTCGACGGTAATCTGCCGGAGGTAGGCGTAGTCGCTTGCGACGCTCTCGGCGACACTCTTCCCGGTCTTGGGGTCGGTCTCGTCCGCCGCATACACAGAAAGATCGTCGACCAGCCGGAAACAGTTACCGAGCCCGTCGAGATGATCGAAATGGATGTGTGTGACGATCCCAGCATCGGGCAGCGGAACGTCCTCGCGGAGAAATTGGTGGCGGAAGTCGGGACTGAAATCAACCAACAAGGACTGGTCAGTTCGCTCGTTGTAGACATGCACGGAAAACCGGGTTCGTTCGACCCCGTTTTGAGTGATCGTCGCGCCCTGCTCGCGGGCCTGAGAGAGTAGCTCCTCGTCGGGGTCCCGAGCGCGCTGGCAGGTGTCACAGTCACAGGCGACTGTCGGCGTCCCCGTCGTATCGCCCGTGCCCAGAAGCGTTACCTCCATCGTAATGTATCAGTCGTGGTCGTGACCGTGGTCGTGGCCGTCACCGCCGGAGAAGCCACCGCCGCCGGCGACGAGTGCGTCGTGATCACCCTCGATCATATCCATGTTTTTCAACGTATCCCGCTCCTCGAACTCTTCGACTGCATCGACGAGATCCTGCTGGGTGAGCGTCGTCCGCTCCTCGGTGAGCGCTTCGAGCACGGCCTCGCGCAAGACGAGTCGGAGATCACTGCCAGTCAACCCCTCTGTGATATCCGCAAGCTCCGACGGCGAGAAGTCGACAATCTCCATCTCGCGAGTGACGATCTGCAGGATATCCGCACGCATATTCCGGTCCGGTTTCGGGAAGTTGACGATCTCGTCGAATCGCCGCCAGGCCGCTGCATCGAGCTGGTCGGGGTGGTTTGTTGCACCGATCAACAGCACCTCATCCTGGATCAGGGAGACTTCGTCGATGCTTTTCAGCAGCGTGTTCACGGCGCGTTTGATCGCGGCGTGTTCGTCACTTGAGCGAGTCTTGGCGACGAAATCGAACTCGTCGATAAAGAGGATACACGGAGAGAGCCGTTTGGCGACCTCGAACGTTTTCTCGACGTTTTTTGCCGTCTCGCCGAGATACTGGCTGGTGATCATCGAGAGTTTGACCTCGACGAAGGGAAGCCCAAGTTTGCTCGCAAGCGCACGCGCGACGGAGGTCTTGCCGGTGCCCGGCGGGCCGACAAAGAGGAGTTTCCCGATCTCGCGCAGACCGATGCTCGCCAGATACTCGCGGTGTTCGATCGCCTTGACAATCTTCTGGATCTCGCCTTCCTGTTCGCCGGTGAGGACAATATCGTCCAGTTTCTGTTCGATCTCCTCGGGAGCACGAACGTCGACCAGATCGAGCATCTCCTCTTCCTCGTCGTCGTCGAAGTACTCCTCCAACAGGGAGTCGATGAACTCGCGGTCCGCGCGAGCGGGGATGTTCTGCTCGCGGGCAAGCTCGTGTGAAACGCCAACTTCGTCGCCAAAGGCTGCGGCAAGCACCGGGTTCTGTTCGAGCTGGTCGTCCTCGACACGGTCGAGATACCACTGTTCGGCCATCTCCCGATCAGTAAAGGAAAGCGTCCCCGAGAAATCGTCGTGATCGGTAAACATCAGCTCGGCGATCGCCTCCCATGGGTGGTCGACACCGGTCGCCGTTCGCGCACCACCGACCGTCGGCGAAAGTGGCCGCTCGATTGTCCCTCCGCTCCAGAACGGACTGCGGTACGATGCGGGGATATCGTCGGGGTCCAGCTCGTCGCGTTCGTTGTACACAGAAGTCGTCAGAACGAATTCAACGACAGCAAGCTCCGGATCTTTCATTCTCACAAGGGTTGGACGGCGAGCCAAATAAGTCACTCGAAGCTGTGGAGCCGTTTTTTATCGTTCGAGTGTGAACGTGGCGTATGAAACTGGCACGGATCGAAACACCGGACGGTATCGTCGAAGGAACATTCGAAGATGGCACAGTGACAACGGAGCGTGGCAGCTACGAGGTGGGTGAAGACGCTACCCTGCGTGCACCCTGCGAACCGGGAACGTTCTACTGTGTCGGGCGGAACTTCACGGAGACACTCGACCAGATGGATTACGACAGGCCCGAACTACCGGACTGGTTTATCAAGTCCGCGGTCTCACTGCACCCCCCAGAACAGCCAATCGAGTATCCCGAGTGGACCGACGAACTGACCTACGCCGGCGAACTCGCCGCGGTAGTCGACGAGGAGTGTACCGACCTCGACACCGGTGAGATCGATGACGTGCTCCGTGGCTGGACGATCCTCAACGATCTCGACGCGCTGGACCAGAACGGCCGGACCGCACGGAAGGCCTTCGATGGCTCTGCACCGCTTGGGCCAGTCATCGAGACCGATCTCGATATTGACGATCTCACAATCGAGACTCACATCTCCGGAGAGAAACGTCAGGATTCGACAACCGACCTGATGCTGTTCGATCCGTACGAAACGATTGCCTTTCTCTCCGAGCGATACACGTTCAGACCCGGCGACGTGATCTCTTTCGGTAGCCCCGCGAATCCGGGGCTCGTCGATCCAGGTGATGAGATCGAGATCTACTACGAGGGGATCGGAACGTTACGCAACACCGTCGAGTAACAAAAGGGAGCGGAAGCTACAGTTCGCCCAGTTTGCGAAGCAGCTGTCCGCGGTACTCCTCGTCAGCACGGACGCCTTTCAGTTCGAGAACGCGGCGTTCGAGTTTGTCGAGTGCAACTCTGAATGCGGCGTCAGCACCGTAGCCCTCGCCGGAGCCAGCGACCTGTCCCTTGTTGGTTCGCAGGCGGACCTGACACTGGATCAGCGGCGTCCCACGGAGTTTCTCCTTGTGTTTGTGGAAGCGAACGTGAGCGTGGTGGACCTGCATCTTCTGGTATTTATCTGCCGTGTCCTGGATGCGCTGACGGATCTCGTCACGGGAGAGGGTGTCCAGCAGCTTGATGTTCGTGATCTGGACATCCATGTGATCCTCCTCGGTGTAGGTCAGCGCCCGAAGCACGTCCGTTTTCGTGATGATACCGGCTACAGCACGGTCGTTGTCGGCTGGCGTGACAACGAGTCCAGCGTAGTTCTGTTCGAGCATCTCCTCGACAGCCGTTTTGACGCTGTCTTCGACGGTAGTGGTCGCGACCGGACTCGACATGATGTCGTATGTCGGGATATCGAGGACGCGATCGCGGTCGCCCGAGCGGTCGCCTTTCTGCTGGCGTTCCATATCACGGACGGCGAAATCGGCGATGTCGTGAGTCGTGACCATGCCGGTGAGATTCCCATCGTCGTCGAGTACGGGAAGCCGCGAGATGCCGTGCTCACGTAGCAGGTTGATACAGCGACCGACCGACGTATCCTCGGTCACCGTCACCACGTCCTCGGTGTAGATGTCGGCAACGTCGAGCGTATCGAGATTCGACAGCACACCTTCGAGAATCGCTTCCTCAGTGACGACACCCCAGAGATTCTCCCCCTCGAAGACAGGTGCGATCTTCGCACCGCTTTCGACCAACACCCGGGCAACCTCGCGGACGCCATCTGTCCGGTTGACCTTCGGTGCAGACCGCACCAGCCCACGGACTTTCGCGCCATCCTGAATGTGGGACTGAATCAGCTGCTTCTGGTTGACAATGCCCGTGTACTCGTCGTCTTCCGTGACGACGATGCCTTTGGGCCTGTCGTGTTCGAAGATCGACCGTACCTTGCCAAGCCGCTCGTCGGCGTCGACTTCGGCGTAGTCTTCGGTTGCTATGTCAGCAATATCCATCGTACTGCGGATCTTCGATACCAGGCTTAATCAAAGTTGGTTTCGGATTCCAGGATATGAGAACCGCTCACACAATAAGCCCCGAAAGGAGATAGGAGCCACAGAAGGTGATCGTCGCACAGACAACTGCCCGCCCGGTGCGGTAGCCGACGAGTGCGCGATCCAGCCCCCGCGTCAGCCCGGTCGAAAGCGCCGTCAGAAACACCGCGAGGAAAAGTATGTAGACGCCAACTGGCCCACCAAGCCAGACGAGTGACTGGCTGCTCTCACCGAGAACCGCCTCGCCGCCGATCCCCTCCGCGAGGGCAACAGTCGAGCCAGCGACAAGCGGTGCAAAAAACGTCCCTGTACTCTGCAGCGTCCGACAGACGTGTGCGAGGCTGTGACGTGCCTCCTGTTCGATCCGCTGGAGATCCTCGACGTGTTCGGCGAGTGAGAGCAACGCAGCGCCTGCCGGACGCCCCTCTCTCGCAGCGAGTGCGAGCAACGCGAAACTCCCGCGAACTCGTGGGCTCGGAAGTTTGGCGAGTGCACCGTGACGGCCGAGAAACGCCTCGTGGACGCCAACCTGGAGCTGTCGCTGTCTGGTCGCGCCGGCAGCGAGCACCGACGCAGTCTCCCCGTCAAGTTCGTCTGCCGCCTGCTCGATTGCCGTCTCGACAGCCTGACCGTTCGCGACCCGGCGACCGATAAGACGCAACGCGTCGGGGAGTGATGCCTCAACGGCCTCGATCCGATCGTAGAGACTCACGATCGAACGGTACCACAGCCACAGAGCAACGCCAATGCCGACTCCGATTGCGGCGATCGGTGGCCCCCAGGACGGAAGTACTGATGTGGCGATGAACACACCACTGGCGGCACAGACAACAGTGGCGACCACTGCAGTGTATCGCCGATCCGAAACGTCGGGGTGATCTCTCGTGACAGCTGGTGGAGGAAAGGCAACCGGTCGTCGAGCGAGCAGCCAGCAGCCAGCGCCGAGCAACAGCGCGGGGAGCACGAGATTGTAGAGGAGGACAACAGAAAGCGGGGTGACGACGACACCGGCCGCTCCGGCAGCAGGCAACAGCGCAACGAGCGCGGTCGGGAGCAACACACCGAAGGCGTACAGCGCCGTCACCGGCGTTCGGACCCGAGCGCTAAAGGCTTGCATCTGCTCACGAATCCCCTCCATGACGACCGATAGCGCCCGGTCGAGCAGTCGGTCGCGGTCGCGTGCAGGGGCGTCACCGGCAGCCGAGACAAGACCGAGCCCACGACGAAGCGACGGAAACAGATCTGCCCAGGCGTCGCCAAAGGCAGCGAGCCCAGCCTGTGCCGTGTGGCGTGTCTGCCGGACGTGGTTGCCGAGGCTTTCTGTGAGTTGCCCGTCACCCGTCCGTGCGGTAAATGTCGCTGCCCGTTCCGGCGTTGGTGAGAGACGCATACTCAACACGGCTCGTGCCATGAGATCCGGTGCTGTTCCAAGCGCCCTCGTCCGTGTTGCCGTCGCCCACAGTTTTGGGGCTGTATGAACGGTATGCGTCGTGAGCAACCCCAGCGAGAGTGCTGCGAGCATCACTGGGAGCCGGAACTGCGAGGAGACGAACAGTCCCAGAACTGCAAGCATGCTACCCGCAATCGCGCCGAGCACGTAGCCGGCCCGAACGATGACTGTCGGTTCGACTGGCCGCCCGAGAAAGTCGAGTGCGAGATCGAGATCGTCGCTCGACTCGACGGCCCCCGGATACAGCTCGGCGAGAGATTCGAGTAGCCACAATGCGGGATTGGTGGTCGTATTCATGCGATGTCTCGTTTTCGTGTTACTCGGTCGCAGTGTTCCGCCGGTCGTGAGACGCCGTCACAGCGTCGGCATCCGTCTCGTCGCGTGCTGCGAGTGCAGCCAGTAATCGCTTTCGTGCGGCCAGTTGCTCTCGAACGTCGGCATAGCTCTCCTCGGGCGTCGCAAGCGATGCGACGAGACGACTGTTTCCGGTATCGATACGCCCGGTCGCATCGAGACCCGTTTCAGTTCGTTCGAACAGCGAATCGAACGTCGGCGGCTCCCCACCGGCGACCTCCTCGATCGCCCGGACACGGCGATCTCGGTCGGCTGTAATCTCGGTCGTGACGACGAGATCCGTGACACCGAACGAAGACGGAGCAACGCCGAGATCCTCGACGACACGTTCGTACACCGCGGAAGCGCCGTCGCCGTGGATCGTCCCGAACACAGCCTCGTTGTTCGCACCCACCCGCATCGCCTCGTAGAGAACGGCGGCTTCCTCGCCACGGACCTCGCCGACTGCAATCGCACCGTCACCGAGACGAAGCGCCGTTCGCAACGCTTCCGCTGGAGTCAATGCCTCGTTTTCTGTGCTCGCGATCAGCGGCTGGACATCACGACCGCTTTCCTGGAGTGGTTCGACCGGCAGCTCCGGGGTATCCTCGATGACAACAGTTCTGACTCGCGGCGGGAGTTCCCAGAGTAGCGACCCGAGAAGCGTGGTCTTTCCCGCCCCCCGAGGCCCAGCAACCAGGATCGAACAGCCCCGCTCGACGGCAACCGACAGCAGCGCTGCTGCTTCGGCAGAGAGCGTGTCGTTCTGGACGAGCGCCGGGAGCGTCCAGACATCCCGGTCCTGAGCGCGGAAGGCAAACGCCGTTCCGGTGCTCGGCGGTTCGGTGACTCCCGCGACACGGACACGCCGATCAGCAATCTCGACCGTCGAGTCGAGTGTTGGATCCGCACGCGAGAAGGCTCTCCCGCTCTCGCGGCGAAATCGCGAGGCGAGCGCTTCAGCGCCACGTGTGGTGAGGCGGATGTTCGTGCGGTAGCTCTCCCCGTCTGCGGTGACGCGTACCCGGTTTTCGTCTGCCGGGGCGGTAACGAACACGTCGGAGACAGCCGGGTCGGCGAACAAATCCTCCAGCAAACCGAAGCCTCTGGCGTGTTTCCCGAGTGCCGCGGCGATCTGTTCGACTGGAACCGAGTCGTCCTGTTCGGCAGCGACTGCCCGGACGGCACGGGCCGGTGCGCGGTCGTCCCCGTCGAACTCCCCTCTTGCGAGGCGAGCGTAGGCATTGGAGAGGGTGTCGAGTGCTGCCGGCGAGAACGCCCGCTCGCTGGGAAACAAATAGTACCGCGTGACGCCAGTTTCGGGTTCGTACAGCCTGACTGTCGCGCCGGTGTCGAGTTCCCGCACGGAATGAACTGTCCCATTCGCGGGCGGCGCCACTTCGACGCGCCAGCGACTCACTGTCGGCCCGACGGAAGGGGAAAGCGCCGACTCGTAGCTGTTTGCCCGAGCCGCCAGTTCGGCCAACCCGGTCGAGGCAGCGATGTCGGCGACGGCATCCACGCGGCCGGTCGCCTCACGACAGGCTGCAAGCGGGTCGGTGCAGGCGATTTCGGCGAGTCGTTCGTCGCGATACCGAACCTGTTCGACGAACCGCCCGGCGGCGACGAGCAGTGCAGCAGCGTCGTCCTCGTAGGCTCGGACGAGCCCTGCAGTCTCTGTGTACACAGCCTCGGCGTCTCGTTCTGTCAACGCGGTGATCGCCGTTTGTCGACAGTCGGCGCTCGCTTCGAGTTTTCCTCCTTCGGCACAATCTGTTGCGTCAATCGTCAGACGGCCGTCCTCGAAGGACGGAACACAGCCACAGCCGGAATCGTCCGAGTCGTCGCGAAAAAACGACTGGACAGAGTCGGGGAGGCGAGCGTGGAATGACATAGGCCGTCTGGTTCCGGGATGTGATTTAAACGTTTGCTAGAGGAGTTCCCGAACCCGCTGGAGTGTCCCGGTCTCTTCTGTGTCTTCCGGAAGGAGATTCTCGTCTTGGTCGACAGCGTCGGGCTCCGTGTCGGCTGGCGCGGATTGGTGATTGGTCGGTGCCTGCTGGATCGGTTGCTGTTCGGTCACTGTTGAGTGTTGTCCGGTTGTTGCCGACTGTTGTTCGGGTGGAGCTGGCTTCCGTTGGTTATTTGAGTGTGTTTGCCCACAGGCGTGACAGCGGTCGGCGGTGGCGTCAGTGGGGTGTCGACCAGCTTCGGTTCCATATCTCCGGTCTGCAGCGTTCGACGCTTCCGTGTGTTGCTGTTCTGGTTGCTCGAATCCACCGTCTGCAGAGGCTTTCTTTATCTGTGGTTCCCCGGACGTGGTTTGTGGTGGCGATTGTGCTGCTGGATCGGTAGCTGTGGTCGGCTGGTCAGAATCATCCATCGCAGCCTCGATAGACTGTGCTTTGGCGAGTGCTGTCTCTGCGCGCTGCTCGACATCCTGATTCACAGATCGAATGTTGCCGACGTAGCCACGCAGTGCCTGGGTTGCGGCTTCGAGTTCGGCGATCCTGTCTTCGATCTCTTCGAGCTGTGTTTCGAGGTCGTCGAGTCGCTGTACGGCGTCTGCTTCCTCGGTCAGTTGGGTAAACTCACACTCCCCGTCGGTCACTGCCCGTTCCAGTGCGTCGACTCGGTCGGCTAGCGCGTCGTCCATGGGCCGTGTGGTCCCGGCTTCGTATTTGAAGGCTTGGCTGGACTCCCCTTCGTCGAACGATCTCCGTTTTCACTGATCGGCGGGATCAGTCACCAGATCGGGTAGCTCTCCGTCGGCGTGGCGGTCGAGAACAGCCCGGTGTGGCTCCGGCAGCTCTCGATCCCGAAACACGTCGAACCCCTCCCGATACGGCGCGCTCGGTCGCTTTTCTGGCTGGTAACGCATCAGCACCTCGGCGATACCGGTCTCCTCGCCAGTAAAGGCGAAGCCAGCCCGGTAACACGCCTGGTAGGCGATCGGGTTGTTCGCGGCAATCAACACCTCGTTATATCTCTCCGCGAGTCGCGCGGCCGTAAACCGGAGCAATCGGGAACCAGTTCCCTCACCACGCCGGTCCTCCCGGACAGTCACGTACCGAAGCCGAACCGCAGACTCTCGGGCGTAATCCTCGCTGAATGCAATCGCCCCGATAATCGTGTCCTGCTCGCGGGCGACAGCTTTCCGGCCCGGCACGACGAACTTGCCGGCGTAGGCGAATCGCTCGTGATCTAACGACAGTTTCGACTCGGGACCCTCGCCGAGCAGTTCGTAGCGCATGCAAAAAATGAACCGGCCGTGCCTAACTAATCCATCGCCGCCCAGTCACTGCATCTCGTCGGCAGAAACCGCTACTGTCGACTGGATCCAGGCCTGGTGATTCTCTCGGTCATACACCACATACTCCTCGTCACCGATGTTGAGTTCTGCGTATCGGTCCTGGTCATCCGTGTCGACAGCATGTCGTTTCGTATCGTCGGGTGCATTCGTGCTCATATCTGACTGGACGGGGTCGCTTCACCCTCCATGTGAACGGAGTACATGTCAGTATTAAAGCGCTCTCCCCCAATTATCACAGCTAAAAACATACTTCGAGTGGTAGTATATTCTTCTATCTGAAGTTATCACAGATGAAAATCAATAGACTGCGTGGCTGTGTTCTTGTGACCTCGACCAGCACGGCTTTGAGGTTGTGTATACAACGTAGCCGTATGACAGACGTTCGGTTTCTCACCAGTGCGGACATCGAAGGGGTCGCATCGCCGGCCGAGTACGTCAGCGCGGTTCGCGAGGGGTACCGAGACCGCGGGAACGGAGCGCCAGCAGAGCCACGGACCCGGCTGAACAGTGGGGATCCACCGGGGTTTTTGACTGGCTACTTCGCGATCCTGCCCGAAGTCGGCGCGATGGGCGGGTACACCTACGCGGCGGGCTTCGGTCACCGTGACGCGCAGTTCGCACTCCAGCTGTTCGACGCCGAGAGCGGTGAGTTACTCGCTATCTTCGACGGCGCGAGTATGAACCCCTCGAAAACTGGTGCGGCCGGTGCCGTTGGCCTCGACGCGCTTGCTCGCGAGGACACGACAGAGCTGGGTCTGATCGGCAGCGGCACACAGGCGCGCGGACAGCTGCTCGCGACGGCGACGGTTCGGGATCTTGAACACGTCTCGGTATACTCACCGACGGAGGAAAACCGAGAGGCGTTCGCGGCCGAGATGGACGAGAAACTCGATGCAACGGTCGAACCGGTGTGCTCCAGCGAGGCTGCCGTTTCGGGTGCAGATGCGGTGATTACGGCGACAACAGCCAGTGAACCGGTGTTCGACGGCGATCATCTCGACCCCGGCACCCACGTCACTGCAATGGGGCAGTATCACCCATACAAGCACGAAATAGACGCGAAAACGGTCGAACGGGCGAAGTACGTCCTCGATCTCCGCGCCAGAATCGATCAGGATGCCGGTGCCTACCGGAACGCAGTGGAAACCGGGGTCATCGGGGAGGATCACCTTCACCGGGAACTCGGTGACGTGATCGTTGGCAGCGCTGCAGGACGGGAAAGCGACGATGAGATCACGGTCTTCGACAGTGGTGGGACCGCAATCGAGACGGTCGCTGCGGCGAAGTTGCTGTACGACCGGGCAAAATTGGAGGGAATCGGTGAGACGATAGAGTTTGCGACGGCGAGTGAAGCCTTTCCGGGGCGGTAACAATTATTCCGCATCGAGGGCGAACTGCCCAAGCAGGTCTTCAGCCTGTTGGTGGTCGACATGACCGAGTTCGTCGAGAATTTCTTCATGAGTCGTCACAGATTCCTCGTCCAACCAACCGCCCCACTCCGCTAGCGACCAGTCAGAGACCAATCGGTCGATCACGTCACTGAAAGATTCACACTCACGCTTTTCGTCTGCGAGTTTCGCGTAGACATCGTCGTCGAGACGTATCTGTCTCGATCCCATGCGACAATCATCGTGATAGAACAACAAAAGTTTGCTTCCGTGAACTCAGATAAAGCCACTCAATCCGAGCGCTTCGACGAGTGTCAGACCGCTCGCGAGCGCACCGAGAAGATAACCAGCGATTGCACCGCCGTTTAGAAGCGGCAGTCCCGCGTGTGCGCGACCCTTCTGCACCAACCAGAGCAGCGCGACCAGTCCGACCATGGTGCCGACAATCGCGGTTAGTGCCGGGAGATTCGCAGAGACGCCGAACAGTGAAACAGTCGACCCGGAGTCGATGAAGAAGGCTGCGCTTGTGACCAGCACCGTCGGGATGACGGCATCACCGAGCCCGATAAACAGCGCATCTCGCTCCCCGTTCATCTCCGAGAGTGTTTCTTTGACTTCGTCGTCGAGTTTCTCCTGTTCGGATTCGTCGAGTTCGATCGTTTCGAGCTGTTCGCTGTCGAGATTCTCGATACCTTCGGGGCCGAGTTCGTTGAGCGCCGCTGCATCGAGTGCTGCGTTCGGCTCCTGTGGCTCGTCACCGTCGGTGTCGGAGTGGTCAGCATCCTCTGATGGGTTGTCGGTGTCGCTACCCTCGACAGTGTCCGGTTTGCCGTCGCCGAGGAACGTATACGAAAGTGAGAGCGGGACGATAAACACGACCGGAACGCGCATATCCATCACACCGGAAGCCAGCGTCAGCATATGCTCGGTGCCATAGACGCTGATCGCGTCATAGACAGCAAGCGCGACGAGCAAGACGAGCGCTGGGAGAATGCCGAAGTTGATCCCAAACAGGGCCGATGCGCCGATGCCCATCACGATTCCGGCAACATCGATGACGTACCACTCCGGATACAGCAGTAATGCGCCGCCGATTAACAGCGCGCCGAGCCAGGCGAGCAGATCGAACGAGAATCCGCCAACGGAGATGGTAATGAGTGCCGGAACGAGCGCCTGGAAAACGAAAAGCGAGATGTAGGCACCGGCGAAGATGATGATCAGCCGCAGGATTGCGTCACCGCCGTATTTGATCGCGACGAGCATCAGTCCGGTTGCGATCAAGATTGCACCAAGATAGAGGATGCTCAGGCTGGGGTCGTCGGTGTTCTCGACTTCCTGTAGTCCCTCCTGCTGGAATGGCTCGACCATCGCGAGCGCACCGAGCTGGACGAGCAGGAAGATCCCGACGACACCGGCGGTTGCAAGCAGTTCCCGCTGTCGATACTCCATACAGATGGCTCGGCTGTCTGCCGTTTGAGGATTTCGGAACGGAGACTAGGGGTGTTTGATTTAGAGATTTCTGTAAGGGGCGGGACGAACGGCAAAAGAGTCCCCAGAATTGGTTTCGGTTGTCCGACCGAAGTCGGTACAACTACAAACAGCAAGAAAGCCCCACCAGATTTCGCTTTCCAGGCCGGGCGCGTGGCGGCGGAGCCGCCACGTTATAAGCCGGCGGGAAACCGCCGGCCAAGGGACTGAAAGGGGCGTTCACGGCGCGTAGCGCCTCGGGGCTTTCTTGCTGTTTGCAGTACTAATCGCTGCAGCTAGAACAAACACACCCAGACCCCACTCGAAAGGAGCAGTTCTAAATCAGTGTCGCCCGACAGTACTCCCAATGTCGGGGGTGGCGCTGGCGGTCGTCGTCGTTGGACTCACAACGGCAGCGATCTGGGTCGGCAGTAGCTGGCTCGAAGACGCGAGCGCGCGCCTCGCCACCTACTACGATCTCCCGCCAGTCGTTCAAGGCGGGCTGATCGCCGCCGCGGGCTCCAGCTTTCCAGAGCTCGCAAGCGTCATCTTCGCCGCGCTGGCTGGCTCCTTCGGGCTGGGCGTCGGCGCAATCGTCGGCTCGGCGATTTTCAACGTGCTCGTCATCCCCGCGATGGCCGTGCTCGTCTCCGGTCGACCGCTCGATGCAACACGAACACTCGTTCACAAGGAGACCCTCTTTTATCTGCTTGCTGTCGTCGTCCTCTTTCTGACCTTCGCGCTTGCACTGATCTACAATCCCGTCGGGGCAGAGCAGGCAGGCGACTCACTCTCGGGAGAGATTACCCGTTTGCTCGCACTCCTCCCACTCGTGGTGTACATTCTCTATCTGTTCTTGCAGTGGCAGGACACCGTCGATTACACGCCACAGCCATCGACACAGAACATCAACCCGCTGAAACAGTGGGGCTGGCTGCTCGCTGGCCTGCTGGTGATCCTCGTTGCCGTCGAGCGACTCGTCGACGCCGTGATTGTCCTCGGCGACGCAGCCGGTACCTCTGATTTCCTGTGGGGTGTGACAATCGTCGCAGCGGCGACGAGCCTGCCGGATACGCTTGTCAGCGTCCAAGCTGCCGACAAGGAGCGAGACGTGGCGAGCATCGCCAACGTCGTCGGCTCGAACACGTTCGATCTGCTCGTTGTGATACCTGTGGGTGTGTTGTTGACCGGCGCTGCGACGGTCAACTTCGCGATTACCGCGCCGATGATGGGCTGTCTCGTCGCCGCGACAGTGTTGCTTTTTGTGACCCTCCGAACCCAGCTTGCCCTGACGAAGGTCGAAGCGTACCTGCTGCTCGGGGCGTACGGAGCCTTCGTCGCATGGGTGCTGGCGGAGGCCCTTGCGGTGGTTAATCTACTACCAACCTGAGACAGGAAATCGACTGCCGACCCGAGATGGGAAATCTACGCCAACCTGTGGCAACACCCAGCCCGATCAGGCGGGGATCTCTGACTGGTCACTCTCTTCAATACTCGTCGCAGCTGATTCTACGGCCGGGACGGTAATCGTCACCGTTGTCCCGCGTGGCTCGTTGTCGGCAATCGAGAGCTGGCCACCCATCTGTGTGACACCCCACTGAACCGCCCAGAGACCGAGCCCACTGCCGTGCTGGAGCTGGTCTTCGGCCCCGGCTTCGATCACCTCCCGTTCGTGGGCTGGAATCCCGGGACCGTTGTCCGAGATGGCGATCGTCAGCGAGTCACTGTCGGTTCTGTCCGCCGAAACGACGACCAGTGGCTCGTCTGCGTCGTTGTGTTCGACAGCGTTCTCGACGAGCTGGGCAAGTACCGTTTCGAGCGCCGTAGGGCTGACCGCGGCGATCACGTCGTCGGGAATCGCCGTCGTCAGCGTCGTCTCCGGATGTGCCGGTTCGATATCGTCGAGCACTTTCTCGACGACACCACCGACAGGACTGGTTTCGTCGTTGCCAGTCGCCGCCATCATGTTCTCGATATCGCGAGCGCTTTCGGCGACGCCGACCAGATTCTGTGTCGTCTCGATGATCTGCTCGGCGGACTGTTCGTCAGCCTGACCGTTACTGATCAGTTGTGCACGGCCGATGATGCTCGTCGCGTTGTTACGCAGGTTGTGCCGAAGCACGCGGTTGAGCACCTCCAGGCGTTGCTCGCGGCTCTGTTTCTGTGTGACATCACGAAAGATGAACACCGTCCCACGCTCGAAATCACGACTGTCGGTGATCGCAGAGCGGCTAATCCGGAACTGGCGGATGCCGTCGACAGTCTCCAGTGCAACCGGCCCTGTGTCGTCGGGTAGATCGTGACCGAGCACCGCCGAGAGTGGCCGACCAATAGCGGTCGTCTCACCGAGATTGAACGTTTCACACGCGACACGGTTGATCCGGAGCAGCTGATTCTGGTCGTCGGTAATGAGCACTGGCTCGTCCATCGAATCGAGGACACGCCCGGGACCGACGTTGCCAGCCGCGGGTGAGGAATCGAACAGTCCGAACGGCCCGACCGCGAGTGCAGCCAGCACGGCACTGGAACTGTAGCCAAATGCAAGCAACGTGAGGCTGATCGCAGGACTGTAGATCGCGTCGAGTTCGGGGACAAGAAAGTTACCGAGCCACGGCCAGGCACCCATAAACGCGACGAGGGCAGCAAGCCGCGTATCGAGATGATCGTACCGGAAGACATTGCGCGCGACCAGCCCGACCGAAACGACGACCAGCCCGACAGTGTAGTAGTAGCCGATCCGATCGAACGTCGTCGCGATATCGAACACAGCCGCAGGGAGCGCGGCAACCGCGGCGACGGGCGGTTCGGAACTCATGATTTTCGTCGGCGTTCCGAGAATGAGAACCGAGCCCCCAACGAAAGCAAACACAGCGGGTGCGAAGATGGCCGCGGTACGGCTGCGGGAGCTGAACAGCTCGATCCCGTAGTAGCTGACGCTGAAGGCGAGCAANGCAAGCGGNATCGAGAGNTTCGTGAACAGCCAGATGAGCTTGTTCGGTGCACCCGTCGCCGCAGTTATGCTAAGACAGAATGCAGTACCACCGAGCAAGGCCAGCAGGGCACTGAACGACCGCCCGACTGGCCTGTCCTGTCGCCGATAGATCCGAACGGCGAGAAACAGCAACACAGCGCTGGCAGCGAGCAACGCGACGCGACTGACTGTCGTTGGGAGGACCATTGCAGGTGATGCACACGGATGTTTAAAAAACATTGTTCAAACTCCGTTCAAATTCTGCGGATTTCGGCAGTCTCCAGTTGAATAACTGAAAAGAACTGCGAGGAGAGGCGAGACAGTTGAACCGATCAACAACACCCGTCGCTTTATTCAGTTTCAGCCCGAATAGCTGGTATGAACGTACTGGTCGTCGGCGGAACCGGCTTCATCGGACAGTATCTCTGTCGAGAACTGCACGAACGAGGTCACACAGTCACAGCAATGGCCCGTGATCCGGATCCGTCAGTGCTGCCCGAGGGTGTCGAAACGGCGATGGGAGACGTGACCGCATACGACTCAATCGAGCCGGCATTCGAGGGGAAAGACGTCGTCTACAATCTCGTTGCGCTCTCGCCGCTTTTCAAACCCTCCGGCGGCGACGAAATGCACGATACAGTCCACCGGCAGGGAACAGAACACTGTCTGCGAGCAGCAGCGGCACACGATGTCGACCGATTCGTCCAGCTGAGCGCGCTTGGTGCCGATCCAGGGGGCGAGACCCACTACATCCGCGCCAAGGGTCGCGCGGAGGAGCTCGTCCGAGACGCCTCGCCCGAGTGGACGATCTTCCGCCCGTCGGTCGTCTTCGGCGACGGTGGGGAGTTTCTCGAATTTACGCGCAAGCTGACCCCGCCGGTGCTCGCACCGCTGCCGGGTGGTGGCAAGACCAGATTCCAGCCGATCCACGTCGAGGATCTCGTCGGGATGCTCGCGGACAGTATCGAGGACGAGAAACACGCCGGAGAGATCTACGAGATCGGCGGCCCGGAGACGCTGACACTCGCGGACGTCGCAAAACTCGTCCGCAAAGCGCGGGGTGGGTCCGTCCGGGTGCTGCCGATCCCGATGGCGCTTGCAGGAGTGGGACTCACGATCGCGGACGCGATTCCAGGTGCGCCAATGGGCCGTGATCAGTACCGTTCACTCCAGTTCGATAACACGACTTCAACGAATGATATTGGCTCGTTTGCCCTCAAATCAGAAGATCTGACCGCTCTATCGACATATCTCGGCGTATCGTGACCAGCCAACAGTACGTTGTGGTGACAGAACGACCCCCTTCGTGCGGACGTATATAAATTTCAGGGTACGATGACGCTTGAACCAGCGATATAATTCTCAAATTAATCACATGGAGGAAAACACTTATGTTCTCCATGGTTAAGGTTCGGCTAAAGCCAGATATGAAATTAGCGATGATCGGCTTCGGACAGGCGGGCGGGAAGATTGTGGACAAGTTCATCGAGTACGATCAGCTGACTGATAGTGGGATCGTCCGTTCGGCGATCGCGGTAAACACCGCAAAAGCTGATCTGATCGGGCTCGATCACGTTCCAGAAGATAACCGAGTACTCATCGGTCAGGCACGAGTGAAAGGCCACGGCGTGGGGGCCGACAACGAACTTGGTGCCGAGATTGCCGAGGAGGATATCGACGAGGTCCAGGGGGCCATCGACAACGTACCGGTCCACGAGATCGACGCGTTTCTGATCGTCGCCGGACTGGGTGGCGGGACCGGCTCCGGTGGCTCACCGGTGCTCGCAAAGCATCTCAAGCGGATCTACACCGAGCCAGTGTACGGACTGGGGGTGCTGCCCGGCAGCGACGAGGGTGGAATCTACACACTGAACGCTGCACGATCCTTCCAGACGTTCGTCCGGGAGGTCGACAACCTGATGGTGTTCGACAACGACGCCTGGCGAAAGACCGGCGAATCCGTCGAGGGCGGCTACGAACAGATCAACGACGAGATCGTCCGTCGCTTCGGTGTCCTCTTTGGAGCTGGTGAGGTCGCTGCGGGTGACAACGTCGCAGAGAGCGTCGTGGACTCCTCGGAGATTATCAACACGCTCTCGGGTGGCGGCGTCTCGACGGTCGGCTACGACGCCGAAACCGTCGAGAGCGATGGCTCGGGCGGGCTCCTCTCCCGGCTGAAAGGCAACGAAGAGGAGATCGAGTCGGCGAACACGACCAACCGGATCACCTCGCTAGTTCGGAAAGCCGCGCTCGGCCGGCTCACGCTACCGTGTGAAATCGAGGGCGCAGAACGTGCGCTGCTCGTCGTCTCTGGACCGCCGAAACACCTCAACCGGAAAGGCATTGAACGCGGGCGGAAATGGCTCGAGGAGCAAACTGGAAGCATGGAGGTTCGTGGCGGAGACTATCCGATCAACGAACCAAACGTGGCTGCATCGATCCTCCTCTCCGGCGTGCACAACGTCCCACGGATCAAGGAACTCCAGCAAGTGGCAATCGAAGCACAGGAGAACATCGACGAGATCCAGGAGGAGAGCGAAGAGAATTTAGAGACCCTAGTCGAAGATGATTCAGATGAACTGGACCCACTCTTCTAAACTACTTGTGGTCGGAGCATTGCTCGCCATCGCGCTTGGCGTGGCTGGAATAGCTGCTGGGGCGTCGTTCGACGACGTCGACGTCGCTGACGAGATGGAAGTCGGCGACCAGGAAAGCGTCACAGTAAGCACAGATGAACCGTTCGAGGAACAGAGTCCAGGGTGGACAATAGAGGCTGATACGGAGTTCGACGATGCATCGGTGACGATCAGAGCGGAGACACCATCAGAGACGCTACAGGAGACATCGTCGGGATCTGCCGCGCTGACACTCGACAATGAAGCAATAAGCAGCGTCGAAGTCGAGGTTTCCGGTGAGGTGCCAGAAATCGAGGAGTACAACTACGAGGATAAAGAGGCAGAGAATTTCGATGCAGTCTCCATCTCCACTGGTGACGGTGCGTTCCTCGAAGACCGATCGGTCCATCGCTACACCGAAGAGAGCAAAGAAGCCCGCCAGAAAATAGACGAAGCTGCCACGCACGTCAGTAGTGATGACAGCGACCTGCAGACCGCGATTTCGCTGTACAACAATGGCGACTTCGAGCAGGCAGTCACTGAAGCCGAGGCGATAATCGACGACGCCGAGAGCGAAGCACAGACACAGCAGCTCCTCCTGTTCGGTGGTGCTGCGGTTGTCTTGCTTGCCGTCCTCGGCGGCGGCTACTACGCCTACTCACAGCGAAAGAAGAACACGAACAAACTGCAGTAGGGAATGCGCGTTCTTGTTCCGTTCGACTCCCGCGAACCGAACACGCGCCTTTCTCCGGTACTCGACGACGACCAGCGCCGCGAGTTTGCTGCGGTAATGCGTGATGAACTACTCGGAGTGATCCGAGCCGCAGGACACGACCCCGAGCTGCTCGCCACAGAATCGGTCGAAAGCGAGACGCCCGTTCGTGTCGACGATCGACCGCTCTCGGCGGCAGTCAACGCCGTTCTCGATGAGGCGACTGAACCAGTCGCGATCGTCATGGCTGATCTCGCAGTTGCGACACCCGAGAGCATCGAGCGACTGTCCGCACCGTCGGCAGATATCGTTCTGGCACCGGGATTAGGCGGTGGCACGAACGCGATGGTGGTCCGGGAGCCATCCTTCCGGGTCGATTACCACGGTGGCTCCTACCGGAAGCACGAACAGGAAGCGACCCGCTGTGGGGCGACAGTCGAGACCGTCGATTCGTTCCGGCTGGCGATCGATATCGACGAGCCAGCAGATCTGGTGGAGCTGCTCATCCACGGGACGGGCGCGAGCGAGCGCTGGCTCCGGGACGCGGGATTCGCTGTCGAGACAACCGACGGACGGTGTCTGCTACAGCGCCACGGAGAGCCGGTCGATCTGATGCGTGAGTAGATCTGACTGTTGCGAGCAAACTTTTTAATGGGAGAGACTGTAGTATCAAGCGCACGGGCCGACCCGTGCATGGGTACGTGTCTCGCACCGCGCACCCGCGACCGTGCCAGGCTCCACCGCTTTTGGCGCATCGGCCAGCCCAACTCCCATGGCTGGCCCACATTTCGTGAATGCTTTGACGCTGCCACCCCGAGCCTCTGCTGTGAGCGCCGATATCCCGCTCTCGGTCGACCGGGCTGCCCGCGAGCAGCTGTGTGCTGTCGAACCGGCAGCTGTCGAGCCAGCAGCGGAGCTTTCCTTTTGCCGGAACGTCTTCATTCCGCTGACGACGGCCTGCCGGTACACCTGCACGTACTGTACGTACTTCGATCCGCCAGGTGAGGCCTCGCTGCTCTCGCCACGGGAGATCCGGGAGATCGTCAGAGAGGGGGCCGACGCCGGCTGTACGGAGGCACTGTTTACATTCGGTGACGACCCGGACAACCGCTACACCGCGATCTACGACCAGCTCGACGAGCTTGGCCACGACTCGATCCACAGCTACCTGCGTGAGGCCTGTGAGATCGCACTCGACGAAGGACTGCTTCCCCATGCAAACCCCGGCGATCAGTCCCGCGAGCAGATGGAACTTGTTGCCGACTGCAACGCGAGCATGGGCGTGATGCTCGAAACAACGGCCGACGTGGCCGCCCACAGCGGGAAACGGGTCAAAACACCCGAACAGCGAATCGAGACGATTCGGACTGCCGGCGAGCTTGGAGTGCCGTTCACGACGGGCATCCTCGTCGGCATCGGCGAGAGTCAGAAAGACCGTGCAGAGAGTCTGCTCGTCATCCGAAAGCTCCACGAGCAGTACGGCCACATTCAGGAGGTGATCGTCCAGCCAGTGGTCGAAAACGAGCGCTGGCGAGGCGGCGAGCCCGAGCTGTCGACGCTTCGCCAAACTGTTGCAATGGCACGCAAAGCATTACCCGAGGAGGTCTCACTGCAGGTGCCGCCGAATCTCGCCCCCGCCGGAGAGGTCGTCGACTGCGGGATTGACGATCTCGGCGGTGTCTCCCCTGTGACTGACGATCATATTAATCCCGACTACGCCTGGCCCGCACTACAGCGGTTACAGGAGATTGCCGACGACGCTGGCGTCCCCCTCCGAGAACGGCTACCCGTCTACGAGCGGTATCTGCCCGAGCAACTCCGGAGCGATGCGTTCGATGGAACTCCCGCAGCGTCGCCCGACCGATCGAACCGATGGCTCTCCGATCGGATCGAGACCGAAATCACGGCCGGAACCACTGCAGGAAAGCGCTATCGTGCAGTTATCGAGAACCAGTCGTCGATACACTAGTTGTTCACCGGAACACAGCAGATCCCGACCGACCGATAGCCCAGTACTGGCCTTTTTTTCTGTCCAGACACTAGTCGAATTTATGAGTGAGGAGACGATGAACCGCCGTCGATTGCTGTACACGACTGGCGTCGCAGGGATGGTGATAGCAGCAGGCTGCAACGGTCGCGACGACGAGCCACCGAACGGAGAGGAGGATGCCCAGCAGGGACCGGTTCGTGTTGGTCCAGATGCCGAACACGAGTACCAGCCCGACGAAACTGATCTCGAAGTTGGCGACACACTCGAGTTCGTCTGGGCAAGTGATGGGCACAATGTCGTCGTCGACGAACAGCCGGACGACGCGGAGTGGGAGGGTGTCGAAGAGCTGCAGGATGAGGGGTTCGAACACGAGCACACGTTCGAAGTGACAGGAACGTACGAGTACTACTGCTCGCCACACAGAGACGAGGGGATGACAGGACAGGTCGAAGTCAGCGATGAAGGGGAACGAGCCGACGCAGACGACGAGATTGGGACAGACGATCCGGATGACGCGCTGTATGCACAGTGATCAGGGAAGGCCATCGGCAAGTCGGTCTGCATCTTCGGGTGCGTGTCCGCAGTAGACTGCCGCGTCGTGTTTCCGTTCCAGTTCTTTGAGCCATCTGAGACTCTCCCGCCAGTGGCGCTGGCTCCAGAGCAGTCCTGGGCCGAGGGGATGCTCGTTGTCGTAGTTCTCACGGATGTAGGCCACATCGCTCGTAAACAACGCCGTCCCGAACCCGTCGAGACCGATCTTCGTCCCGAGCAGCCCGGGGGTGTGTCCTGGCAGATGCAGGAACTCGATATCCTCGAAGTAGGTGACCCGATCACGGTGGATGATCTCCCAGTTGAGATCGTGATCAAAATCCCCGCGGACGTACGCAGTGCCGCCGTCGTCGGTCGTCGCGCTGTAGTAGGCGTATTTGAGCTCCTCCTCGTGGACGAAGACGGGGACGTCGGTGCCAGCAAAGTGGTGCAGGCCGCCGGCGTGGTCGAGATGGAGGTGACTCTGGAAGACGTAATCGATGTCGTCGATCACGTAGCCAGCCTCATCCAGCGCGGTCGGCAGGTCGCGTTCGTCGGCGTCGTAATGCTCGAACGCGGCGTAGAGCTGTGCCGGCCAGTGCCCGTTGCCCGCCGCGGGATGTGAGCCCGTATCCCAGAGGATCGTCCCCTCGGGATGATCGATCACCAGGTTGTAGATCGGCGTCTCGACGATCTCTGTGTCGGGGTTCCAGTCGGCTGTCGTCCCCATCGTGTGGCCTTCGAGCACGAAATTCAGATCCGCTCGGATATGTCCACGGTCGAGGTATGAGATGGTTGCGTCGACCATACCCAACTGTTTGAATCGGTAACACTTAATTCTCAACGAGCGGCGACTGCCCTTAGTTTTCGACCAGCGGCGAACCGTCCGCACGCGGGCCGAGCACTGGGCCAAAGGGGGGCTCGTTCGGGTCGATCCGCCGGCGCTTGCGGTAATCAGTCGAGCGCTCGACGGGGACGCGACCGATCGCGGTAATCATCTCGACGTACTCGGCAAACGAGCGGCGCTGGCCGAAGGAGCCGCCGGCGCGTTTCGTAATCTCCTCGGAGAGGATCGTCCCCATGAAATCATCTGCACCGCAAGCGAGCATCTTCAGCCCCTGTTCGTCGCCGTACTTTACCCAGGAGGACTGGATGTGATCGACGTTGTCCAGATACAGGCGGGAGACGGCGATCATCAGCTCATCCTCGTCGGTCGTCGCGCCGCCGTCGATCATCCCGCGTTCGTAAAGCGGTGTGTTCGCATGCACGAAAGAGAGCGGCACGAACTCGGTGATCGCACCAGTTTGCTCCTGAAGCTGGCGGATCTTGTCGAGATGCTCGACCCGGTGGGCCTCGTTTTCGACGTGACCGTACATGATCGTCGCGGTCGTGTCGAGCCCGACACGCGCGGCGGCTTCCATCGCGTCGAGCCACTCATCGCTTTTGATTTTGCCGGGACAGATCACGTCGCGAACCTCGTCGACGAGAATCTCGGCGGCGGTGCCCGGAACGCTGTCGAGTCCCGCGTCGGCGAGTCTGCGGTACACCTCCTCGTATCCCCACGGCGCACCACGCTGTGCGTGATACGCCTCCTCGGGCGTCATCGAGTGGATATGAACGTCGTCGACGCTCATCGCCGCGATCTGTTCGCGGTAGGTCCCCGGATTAACCTCGTAGCGCTCGGGAGATTTGTAGTTGAGATCGCCACGGTCACTGTTCTCCAGGAGAGTTCGGTGTTCGTCGTCGAGTGCAAGCGCCGGGTGGAGGCCGCTGACGGAAGTGACCTCGTAGATCCCGGTATCGAGGGCCTGCTCAACGATCTCTCGTGACTCGGTTGGCGTCTTCGTGAAGCCGCCATGTTCCTCGTCGTTTTCTTTGAGGAACTGGTCGGAACGGTCCTTGAAGTTACAGAACAGACAGCCGGTGTTGCAGGCGGTCGTGACGTTGTTGTTGAGGTTGGCAACAAAGGTGACCTCCTCGCCGACCATCTCCGCTCGGCGGCGGTCGGCTGCCTCAAGCACCTGCTCTTTGCGTTCGATATCGATCCCCGGGCGGTCGGTGCCGGTCGTCAGCAGTTCGATCCCGTCGTCGATTGTGAGACGCGTCCCGTCCCGTGCCTTCTGCAAGGCGTTCTCGAAGGACTGGTCGGTTTCCGGACGGCGGTCGAACTCGAAGCTGCGTGGCACGTTCGTTCGACCCCGGGACGCGTCTGCCATTGTCTATGCTGGGACTCCGTAGCGATAAAAGAACCGTGATCCGGGTATGGTTTGCCGCGCTCGCCGACGATGAGGAATGGAGTATCCTGAAGTCTTGGTAGTTTCTGAGGGGAATGATTGTTTTAGCTCCAAGAGGAGTGACCAGCATTGCTAACGGCAAGAAAGCTCCCTGAACAGGTGCATCGTGAACAACTGAACTTCTGAGACCACAAACAGCAAGAAAGCCCCGACCGGCTACGCTCCCGCGCACCGAAAGACTCGTTTCGCTCGTCTTTCGAGGTCACGCTCGCAGTGCTCGCGTGACACTCGCTGCGCTCCGGTAGGTGCTTGCTTCGCCGGGGTTCGCGTAGCCGGTCGCCCCTTGCAGTCCCGCCCGGTTTCACAATCTATATCGGCGGGGCTGAAAGGGGCGAGGCGCTCGACGAGCGAGGTGACGTAAGGACCGCAACGAACGTAGTGAGTGAG
>SL_4KL_010_BRINEDRAFT_10000323_pt1 | contig 24227 bp, 27 predicted proteins | sample SodLak_010_BRINE_2_FD_10664 | JGI IMG/M metagenome (IMG submission 10664) | reverse complement strand
GAATTGAGCTTGGATGATTATAGCGTGTTAAGTTCTATAAAACGAAAGGTTTGGTCTCCACATCATGAGTCTGAAGAATGGCAAGATAAACTATCTTTCAAGGAATTTCCTGGTCTTGGAACATTTGAATACTTTGAAAGCGGTGCTTGTAGAACTGTCTATAAAGGACCTGTAGATGGAGATAATGATAAGGTAATTTATATCCCAGATGAATTAAAAACTCCAGAAGCTTATGCAGACGACTTTGGGAACATGATGACTCAGGTAGCTGCTGCTGTACAAAATAAGCAGAATATTGAACAGTCTGATTTAGAAGCTGAGTTTGTTTCGGAAATCTTCGATCCAGTAATAGTTGATTTACATGGGGAGCCTGTACCGGTAGTGGTGGCGGATTATAGAGAAATGGAAGACATTCCTGATAGCAAAAAGCAAAAAGGTTATGAAGTTGCAGAAGAACTGCAAAAAAGATCAAATAGAGGTAATTTAATATACCATAAAACAGGAACACAGATAGCTAACGCCGAATTCATCAAAGGAGGAATGCTTAGGGAAGATAATCTTAAACACGATCCAAATACTGGAGAGTTAGTAATTGTGGATGCAGGAGAATTCAATAAGAACTTATCGAGAAATAATGTAGAAGAGCTTTTAACCGAAGATATGAAAGAACTTGTGAATAGACAAAGACAGATAATTAGCTGAAAAGGTATTGTTCGGAGCAGGAAGTGTTGAGAACGCTTAGGGTCTAAATTGAGACTTGAATGTTAAATTTCTTTGATCCTTGGTGTGTAATGAGAGTATAGGTATGGGTTTTGTTTAGTTAAGTTTTGGCTTGTATTTGTTGTTTTTATGATTCCTTTTGAGCGTGAAGTTAGTTTGACTGAGACGGAGGAGGTTGTTGAGAGTATTTTGGAGAGTAATTGGGATTATGTTGTGAGGACTAGTCCTGGTGTTTTAACTGATTTTGAGCAGCGTTTTCCTAAGATTTGTGAGCTTGTAAGTATTAAGGCTAGTGAGGACGGTGTTGAGGATTTGAGCAGTGTTTTCATTCCTGGTGTACCTGATTTCATGGGTTTTGACGATAATGGAGAGTATGTTTTTGTTGAGGTTAAAGGAGAGGGAGATGGTTTGAGACATACACAGCTTAAGTGGTTTATGAAGTTTCAGGGTTTGAATTCTGAGATATGGTTCACAGATTCAAATGATTCTGTGACTGAGAAGATGGATTCCGATAATCTGAAGTCTTATACTTTTGACAGGGCTTCCAAAGATAAGGGGGAGGCGGAAGTGAGATCTGGAGAAGATTCTTTTGTTAATATTCAGTTGCCGGAGACTCTTGCGGCAGTAATGAGTCTTGAAGAAGGGGACAAGGTTTCTTGGAGTATAAAAGACAGGTCTAGACTTATATTGGATACGGACTAGTTTAGAACAGATAAGATATAATAATAAAACAGGTTTTTTATCTTTTTACTGAGAAGACTCTGTCCTCGTCCGAAGGACAAGTTAGGGGTAGTTCACTCAAGTCTTATTCCTGTGTGTCGATCTCTTAATTCTATTATTTTTGAGTGTGGTTCATAGATTATTTGATGCCATTTCAAATGTTCTTTTTCTAGTTTTCTGATATATCCCAGGTTTGCAGATCTGAAAGCCTCTTCTATGCTTCCGAATCTTTGTTGGAATTCTGATTTGTTGTGGAGTGATGGATCTTCTTCTATCTGTTTTGCTGTCGGTGTTTCAATTAGTAAATCCCTGTTCCTGTTTAGTTCATGTGTTTTTCTTCTTAGTTGGTCTTCTAGTTCTTCTTTGTCAAGTTGTTCTTGTGTTTCTATTCCTGCGTGCCAGAGTGCGTTGTTCCATCCCCCAAAATGTGATATGTAAGGGTTCTCAGATGGTAGTTGTTCTTTTTGTCTGAAATATCTCTGTGATTTTTTATCGGCGGCTCTCAGGTACCCTATTAATTCTGGTTTATCGTATCCTCTGTTAAAATGTTGTCTGATCCGTTCTCCCAGTATTTTTACTTCTTCTAGTCCAGCTTTTATTTGGTAGGTGTTTTCTAATCTTCTTTCTTCTAGCACCTGGAATTCTGAGTCAAGTATTTTGTAGAATATGTCTTCTCCTTGTGTACCTGATCCTATGTTTTGATATCCTTGTTCAACTGTTTCTTCAAGTTTTTCTAGAGAGCTTTCCCATTCTTTTTTTAGAAATCCGTAAGATGCGGATTCTGGGTCTATTCTTGCTATTATTCCCGAGTAATATTCCTTCAGATCCTCATTCATTATTTACTATAGAGTGGCTAATTCTAATAAGACATTCTGTTTATGTGTTCGGAGAAAACACGTGTTTTTTAGTCTTGCTTACAGTTCCAGACCCCTTTTCTTTCCTGCCTTGCTTTTTCCTCTGCCTGCTCGAACCGTTCTTTGTCTTCGAACTCTACCGGGAAGACATTTGCGTATCCTTCTCTGACTAGTTTGTAGTTCAGTGTTTCCTCCTTATCTTGAATATGTATGTGGGCTCTCAATCTGTCGTACTGATCTCTTTTGTCTCCTTCATGCTCTAGTTGGATTTGTTCTCCAGGACTGATTTTTCGTTCTACATATTCTGTGGATTTTCTCGCCCAATCTAGCATACAGTCTTCCGCTTCTTCGTTTTCTGGTATTCCTTCGAAATATTCTGGGTTGTTTTCACTGTGTACTTCGGGTGTGTCCATGCCTATGAAGCGTACTGGTTCTCTACCTTTTTCCGTAGATATTTCTATTGTGTCTCCGTCTATTATTCTTGTGACTTGTACGGTGTTTTCTTCGAATTCTTGATCCTGACTGCTTTCTACTGCAGCGTATAATGTCAGTGTTATTAATGCTGCAATTATAACAGGTTTTTTCATATCCTGTATAGACTTTTTTGATGTTAAAACTTTTTTAGACTGAAGGTACTCCTATTGCTCCTGTCTGTATGCCTAGTGCGGTCAGGATTGATAAGATTATAACTGTTGATATCCATGCTACAAGCCCGGTTAGAGCTGCCTCTTTCCATCCTCCAGGATATCTCCAGTTTATCACAGTTATCCATGCAAGAAGTGTTATTAGACCGCCAAAAATAGGTATCCATCCTGCCAGCAGACTTGTTAAACCCCATATTATTGCACCTATCAGTGCGGTACCTACTGCGTAACTGTAGTTCTCTGTCCCTGTAACTATCTTAGCTCCTAAATATATTCCTGCTGATCCAACGACCAGACTAACTATGAAAACCGTTATTGCTGCCAATACCATTGTCAAACTGTTTTTCCTGTGCTTTTAAAATGTTTAATGAGTCTGACCACGACCTTTATTGAACAAGCTCTGCAAATAACCTTGGAAGACATCTTTACTATAAAAAGTGTTGAACTCAAACTTTTCCTAAAAAGGCAGGAAAGAGTTTTTTAGATAGAGAGTGTGGAAAGTATGAAGAAAACTGTTGATCTTGGTGATAGAAAAATAACCGTGCTAGGTACAGCACATGTTTCTGAAGAAAGTAGAAAAGAGGTATCAGATACTATAGAAGAGCTTGAACCAGATCTTATTGCTGTAGAACTCGATGATCAGAGATTAGAATCTCTCAGAAACGAGTCAGGATGGAAAAATCTTGACATCGTGGAAGCAATAAAAGATGGTAAAGGCTATTTGCTTCTCCTGAACTTATTGCTAAGCATATATCAGCGTAAAATAGGCTTAAAAGAAGGTGTCAAACCTGGGGCTGAAATGCTGGAAGCAGTCAAGCAAGCAGAACAAAAAAATATAGAATACCGTGTTATTGACCGAGATATCAACGAAACATTTCAAAGACTCAGAGAAGAATTAGGCTTCTGGGACAAGATTAGTCTAGTTAACATAATATCGAGTGAACAGATAGATATCGACATAGAAGATTTGAAAAATGAAGATATGATAGGAAAAATAGTCAAAGAGTTAGAGAACGAATTCCCGACCATAAAGAGAGTATTCTTAGACGAGAGGAACAGCTACATGACTGAAAAAATGCTTAATGAAGAGTTTAAACATGGTTTAATGGTTGTAGGTGCAGCTCATGTCCCAGGTATAGTAGAGGAACTTGAAAACGGTGTTAAGAATCATGAAAAAAGCTCAGAAGGGTTTATACCTTGGATGAAAGTGTTCAACTATGGCATACCTGCCGCCATATTAGGAATGTTATTCTATAGTTTCTATCAGTTCGGTTATAGTACTGGAGTGGAGGCCACCACATTTTGGATATTAGCAAACAGTTTTGCAGCCCTTATAGGAGCTGTGATAGCAAGATCGCATGTTACAACTTGGATAGCAGCCTTCATATCGTCACCATTAACCTCCTTAACCCCTATTATAGGAGCTGGGGTAGTGGCAGCATACGTTGAAGGAAGATTTTATCCTCCAACAGTTAAGGAGCTCGAAGATATAGCATACATAGAAAGCTACAAAGAGCTTTGGAACAACCAAGTAGGCAGAGTGATACTTACATTTGTATTCGTCTCGGCATTCGGGGCATTAGCAACAATCTTAGGGGCAGGATACATAGCATCACTTATCACACATATCTGAGATTAAAACAGGAGATAGTAAAAACAAAAAACCCCTTTCTGCCTCAATAAAAAACTTTAAACAATCCAAATACTGGACTAAAAACATGAGCGAACAAATAGGTAAACACAAGGGCGCAGTAGAAACACTACTACACGAGCAAAAAGAACTATCACGAATACTACAGGTTGTACAAAGCCAGTTACAGAGGCATCTATCAGCACTAGAAGAAAACGGTGTAGACACAGACCAGTTCCTCGAACAAATACAGAGAAAAATGCAACAACAGGAACAAAACAAGGCAAAACAGAGAAAGCAAAGAACACAAAGAACAGAAGAACAACAAAACCAAAAAGCAACAAGAAACACTCAACAGAGAAGACAACAAACTAATAAACAACAAAGAAACAGCAAAGAAGAGAAAAAGGAAAATAACACTAATTCAACTAATAACAGAGATTTCAATCCTCTATAGATAACTCTATACACTTACAGAGTTCTAATCTTTCTTTTTTCATTAATCTGAAAACATAAGTATATATTGATTCACCCCTACGGACGTTCATGGATCTTAAAGATGTAGAAATCAAAATTAGAGAAGGGCTGCATAATTCCGAGATTTTATCAACAGAAAAAAGTTATGCTTGGGAAACATTCATAACACAGAACTATGTTATCCAAACTCCTAAAACTGGGGAAGAACACAGGATGAGTAAGAACAACTTCCTATACAGATACCTATCCGAAAATGATGTTCCTGTACCTAAAATATACCTAGAATCTGAAGGAACTCCTGTATATTCAGTTTATGAGAGGCTCAATGGTGTGAAGATGCAGAATATTGGCAGAAACAATCCAAAAAGTATGTACTTGAGCGGTCTTGAAAGTGCAGGATCAACATTAGCCAATATTCATAATGTAAAGGGTTTTGGATATGGAGAACCCTGTCCAGAGGATGGTTACCGTGGATCAAGCCATGATAGCTGGAGAGAATTCCTAGAGTCAAAAGTAGATGAAGTAGAAGAATATGTTATACATGAACCTTTCCAAGAGATAGTTGAACAGGGTATAGATAAATTAGATATGCGAGAAGTTCCAGAGAGACCAGAAATATCAGTCTTACATAATGACTATCAATTGGACAACATAATATTGGACAGTAGCTTGAAAGCACAAGTAATAGATTTAGATAACGCTTATTATGGAGATGCAGATTTCGATTTTGTGAAATCAGAGAACCTGCTATGTGTGGATGAAGAGTCGAGAAAAGCTTTCCGAAAGGGATATACAAAAAACAGGGAAAACCAAGGAATAGAAGATAATTCGGATAATTATCTATGTATAACTCTGCTTCAGAGTGCAGATGCAGGAGAAAGAGTAAGACGTAGTGGACAAGATATTGACTTAGATAGCTGGGCTAAGACATTGGAGAGTAAACTGGAAGAAATATAGGTTCAAAAACTTTTCTTAGTTGAACATGTATTCTTCTTCCCATTCTCTTATTCTTTTCTCCCAATCGCTGAACTCATTATCTTTCTTATTACCACTCCCAGAATTTAATTTGTAAGGCTTATCTCTGAGATTGTATCCAATAATTGAACCCGCTAATATACCTAAGAGATGTGCTTCATTTGCCACGTTATTAGCTGTCGACATACCTGCAAAATCTATCACTACATACATTATTAGAGCTGCCCACATAGGTACAGGCACTCCTAGACCTAGACCAACACTTCTAGGACGGTAAACAGCTAGAGCCGCCATTAAACCCATACCTCCTCCAGAAGCACCGATTATGAACGAATCTGTGAAAAATACGAAGGCTGAGAAATTAGCGAATATTGCGGATACTAGAAAGACTTTTACAAAAACTCTGCGAGAGGTGTAAAGCTCTAAGAGTGATCCGAATAGACCAATGAAAAACAGGTTATTGATTAAGTGTTGTAAGTCACTGTGACCTAGAAAGGATGTAAAGAATTTCCACCATTCTGACTCTGAAGCATTGAAACCTGGTTCAAACCCTGTAAAAACTTGTAGAGAATAGACAAAGACCAGTATTACACATAGTTTCAGCGCAGTGTAGTCAAAATTTCTTGAATCCATAAACAATGATAGATTATGCTCAGAAATCTTTTACAGTTTAACTGTCAGAGAAAAACATGTCAATTAAATAATTATTTAGAATCCTTATTCAGAATCAGAGTTCTCAGTTACAAGATATTGAAGATACATATCACGAAAGATAGGGAATTTCCGCAACAAACCGATTCTTTTTGTTTATATGCGGAATACGTCTTTTATTTTCTCATTTAATGGAGAATTACTTCTTGATTCGGGTTCAATGTTCTGTGTTGACTGTGCTGAAGTTTTTGCTATTCTTTGGAAATAACTCTCCAAATCCATAGCCTCATGGATTATTTTTGTCTCTCTATAGTTGTCTATTTTACCTTTTGTGTCTTCAAAATATGTTGTCTGATATCTGACCTTGTTATCTGTTTTTTCTAATTCTATAGCGAAAGAAGGGTTTGAACCATCTTCAAATCTCCCATATCCACAATGTTTGCCTCTGCTACTGTAATCTACCAGTTCGTATTCAGAGTCCAGTAATCTGTTAGCTTGTTCCAATCCTTTTCGCCAGCACTCTTCCAGACTTATCTCTTCTTTCTTTCTCTTTTTCTTTCTCTTTCTCTTTTTCTTGGTTTTTTTTGCTTGCTTCTTTTTCGTTTTTTTCTTTGTCTTCTTTATTTTTGGCGAGCGTTTCCCTTTGAACTTGTAGACTTCGTTTTCCCCCATCAAGTTTTTGAGCTTTTCAGAAGATTCATTAACTCTTTTGAGTGCTTTACTGTGTCCTCCTTGGTCAGGATGAACATCTTTAACAGCTTGTCTGTAAGAGCTCTTTACATCTTCTAAGGAACCTTTTTCAGGTAGATAAGGCTCTAAGCAACGATCAACACCCAAAACTTTAGTCATTAAATCTAAAATTTGTACCAGCAATAAAAGTAATTGTATATAGTCTAGGACAATTAAGCAAAAGGAGGGGGGAAAAGAAGTGAGGCAAAAAATCTCTTTTTATGCCGTTTGTTGGAGTATTTTTATTGTTTCTTCTTGTCCTATTGAAAGTATTAATCTTGATAGTCTTGGTCCTTGTTCTCTTGACAAGAGTATCTTATACGCAGTGTTGAAGAACTCTCCTGTACCTAGTTCTGATTCCTTTTTAGCGTCAAATATTTGCTTGTCAAGGTTATCTGATTGTTTGAATTCCTTTTCTTGAAGTTTCTCAATAAGTATTTGGACCGCATCTTTCTGTTCCACAGATAGGTCTTTTTTCACATTTTCTGGGACTTTGAAGTTTATTGAGTACTTGTATTTTTTTGGTGCGTGTTTTTGACCCCAATTTCTGGCTCTTTTAAGTCTTCCAATTACTTGCTCAATATTTTGATCTGAGGCGTCTTCAGGTATATGACCTGTTCTTTTAAGGGATTCTATACCTTTTGTACGCCATTCTTTTTTAGGTACAGTCTGTGCTACGAATGCTGCATGCTGGAATGGTATCCTTACTGGTTTTTCTTCAGGTATTTCCACCATTGCAAGTTCATAGACACGTTTCCAATGCTCCCTTTTTCTCTCGTTATCCATCTTGTCGGGGTTGAAATATGCATCTTCAATTTTATCGAATTTCTCGTAACGTTGGAATATGTCTTCATCGAATGGTATTGAGAATTCTTTGTTGGGTTTGGTTTCTGAGAATAAGAATCTTATTATTTCTGGAGAGTAGACTTCTTTAAGATCTGTAAGTGTTAACGTATTTTCTCCTGCGCTGGACGATATTTTCTTGTCTCCTCCTTTGGGTGTAATGAAGTCGTACATTTGGTAGATTGGTGGCTCGTCTTTGTAGATTTTTTCTATTATTTCGGATCCTGTGTCTCGACTGCTACCTGCTGCTGAGTGGTCCTTGCCTCCAGGTTCAAAGCTTACGTCTTCGTAGTGCCATCTCATAGGCCAGTCTACTCTCCATGGTGGTTTGACACATCCTTCTTTGCTGAAATTTAGTTCGTGTTTCTCACCGCATTCTTCACACCTGTATTCTATTTTGTGTTTACCATTGTAGTCTGTTATTTCTGTGAAGTCTTTCCCACATTCTTTACAGTAGACACGCAGAGGATACCAGTCCTGTTTTAGAGGTTCTGTACGGTACTGGTTAAGTATTTCACGGATTTCTTCACGGTTTTTCATTGCTTTTTTAATTAATTCTGTGTATTCACAGTTTTCGAACATTTCTGTCTGTCTTATGAACTCTATGTCCATATGCATGTCTTCTAATTCTTTCTCTAGACGTGATTCGAAATAGTCTGCGTATGAACTGTAGCCTTCTTCAGGACTTGGGACTTTAGACAATGGCAGCCCTATGTATTTTTCGAATTTGTCAGGAACGTTTTCTGGTACTTTTCTGAATCGGTCATAGTCGTCCCAGGAGTAGATAAAACGTGTTTTTTCTCCCCTGTTCTTCAAGGACTTTACCACAAAATCTGTTGTTATTATTTCTCTGAAATTTCCTGCATGCACAATTCCTGATGGTGAGATACCTGATGCACAGACATAAACATCTTTATCGGAAAATTTTTGAGTTACTCCAAAAGCTAACTGATCAGACCAGAATAAAGGTTGTTCCTGACTCATTATTTACAGATTTTGACAAACAATTTATTTAATAGGTGCTTGATGCAGGAGAAAGTTTTGGAGTAAGACCAATTTTTAAACCTGAATATTTGTTAACAAACCTGTATGTTGGAAAACCCTAGAGTAATTTTCATAATTGCCTGTTTGGTAGGATTAACCCTATATGTTTGGAAAGATAAGAAGCTTGAAAGACATTCAATACTATTTATAAGAGAAACCGAGAGAGGTATCAAAACTATTGATAAAATAGCTAAAAAGTTTCCTCGCTTCTGGAAGTTTTACGGTTCAGCAGGCGTTTTGACAGGTATACTCAGTGTTGTATCTGCAACAGCTCTAATAGGTTATACATTTATTAATATGTTTATGACTGGTAGTACTGAGGAAGGTCCAGCACTAATACTGCCAGGAACAGGTTCGGAGGCACAGCTTCAGGCAGGAGTAACATTTATACCTGCAGAATATTGGGTTATAAGCATTATAGTTCTTATGACTGTCCACGAATTAAGTCACGGAATTGTAGCAAGAGCAGAAAACATTGAAATTGAATCAGTAGGATGGATACTTCTGGGCTTACTACCTCTAGGAGCATTTGTCAAACCTGAAGGCGAAAAAATGCTTCCTGAAGACAAGAAAACAGAAGAAGAGGCTACAGCAACATGGAACATAGGTAACTGGAAGTCGCAGATTAAGGTTTTATGTGCAGGAAGCTTTGCTAACTATATAACTGCAGGTATCTTCTTATTAGCCTCAATAGGTCTGGCTTCAGCAGTAGCACATCCAGGTGATATTGTATACGAGGCTGAAGAAGATTACCCTGCATACGAAGCAGGTATGAATAATGGTACAATATTGGAGATAAATGGAAATGTTATAGAAACAGTTTCAGATGTTGAAACTAGTTTAGAAGGATTAGAACCCGGAGAACAGGTAAACATATCAAGTTCTGAAGGAAACTTCACTTTAACAGCTGTTGAGAGAGAAGGATTCGATGGAGGATACCTAGGTATAAGATTCGGGCAGGAACAAGAAATTAAGTCCCAGTATCAGAGTTATGAGTCCGGGTTGACCTGGTTCTTATCGCTTCTATCAATGGTTGCAATGCTGAATCTTTTGATAGGTCTCTTCAATATGCTTCCTATCAAACCACTGGATGGAGGATTAACTGTCGAAACACTGATTACCGAAATCTGGGGAGAAGAAAAACTGGTTTATTTGAACAAAATCTCCCTTATTGTTTGGGCATTGCTCCTTGGAAGCATCCTAGTCATACTATTAGGTTTTTAAACCGAAAGATTTGAGACCGAATATAGACAGAGTGAGTGGGAACACCTTCCCCCGATCTACCCAAGTAATATTTTTTTATTTCTATCTAGCTAGTTTAGATTCTGTATGACTCATAAAATTGAAGTTGTAGATAGAGATTCAAAGGTTGAAGCTGAAGAAGGTCAAGATATACTGAATGCGTTGCTTGAGGGCGGTGTTGAATGGCTTCATGCCTGTGGAGGTTTCTGTAACTGTACAACCTGCCGGGTTAAAGTCGAAGAAGGTATGGATAATCTTTCTGAGATGGAAGAAGATGAAAAGAACACTTTGAGACGTTTCCAAGGCGATGAAGTTCTCGAGGGCCCCTTTAGATTGAGCTGTCAGGCAAAGGTTTACGGAGACGTTAAGATTTCCGAACCAGAATGGATATAGAATAGTTTTTGGAGGGTGATTATAAGTGGTCGATTATACTTGTTGGAACTGTGGAGAGGAGATGGAAGAGTATATTGATTGTGAGTTGAAATGTTTTAATTGCGGGATGATTAGAGACTGTAGCGATCCCTAATTCAGACCCAATTCTACCTTACACGTTTAAAAGGATAGGACATCCATTCGTAAACATATATGACAGAGCAGGAATACAAAGATATCCTGGATCAGAATGTCGACGAAGTTAAAAAGTCGATAAAGGAACTCGATCAACCAGATTATAAGAAACTTCTAAAACTAGAAAAAGGTGGAGAAGATAGAAAAACCATCAAAGAGTATATAGAGAAGAATATGGAGAAAGAAGAAGTTGAACTGGAAGAATCCGAAGAGGAAGCAGTAGAAGAAATTGAAGAAGAAACAAGCAACGGATTACTAGAAGGATTCACATCTGGACAAGTTCTAGCAGGAGGAGCAATCCTGGGACTACTAATAGGTCTCATAATGGGATTAGCTCTGAATGATTTAGTTGACACTCCTGTAGAAGGAGCAGACTTCGAAGAAGACCTGGAAAACTATCTTTCACAGGTTGTTGAACAGAATCCTCAGATAGAGGCAAGTGAAATATCAATTGTAGAAACAGTAGAAGAACACGGAATGTTTGTCACAACGGTTGAACTTGAAGCAACTGTTGAAAACGAAAGTCAAGTAGAGCAAGCAAACTTCTACATCTCACCTGATGGAGAACTGTTGTTCGAAGAAATGCCTGGAGTAAGCCCAGTAGTTCTCGAAGATGCACTAACAGAACTTGAGAACATGCCTGAAGAAGGTGCTGGATTACCAGAACAAGGAGCTGAAGAGGAAATAGAAATTGATCCTGAAGATATAGAAGACCTTCAGTAAAAACATCTGATCCAAAAAAAGAGTAAGAAGGAAGAGAAAAAACACTCAGTCTCTCCTTCTTCAAAAATTATTTTTTAGTCTTTCTTTTCTTTTTGTAGCTACTGAATCTTAGGAAAAAATTCTGTAGAGGGAAGGGTTTAATTTCTAACAGATCTAAGTAAAGTATTGTGAAAATGTCGAAGGATCAAGAACTTATTGAACTGCCTTATAAATACGGTGACTTAAAACCAAGTATTTCAAGCCAGGTTGTTGAATGGCACCATGCAACCCATCACAAGGGATACGTCAATGGTTGGAACTCTGCAGAAGAAGGATTAGAGGAACAGAGACAAAATGGAGACTTTTCAGATACAGGAAGCCTGTTGAAGTCTTTCACACACAACTTCTGTGGAAATATACTTCACGATATATTCTGGAAAAATATGAGTCCTGAAGGTGGAGGAGAACCTGAAGGAGAACTACGTGAGAGGATTGAAGAAGAGTTCGGAAGTTATGATAACTGGAAGAATGAATTCATAGAGGCGGCGAAATCTGCAGGTGGTTGGGCTCTGCTGGTCTATATACCGTACAGTAATGAGCTTCATAACGTAGTAGTGGATAAACACGATCAAGGAGCAGTATGGGGAGCACATCCTATAATGGCTTTAGATGTCTGGGAACATAGCTATTACCACGACTATGGACCTAAAAGAGGAGANTTCATTGAAAATTTCTTTAAGGTAGTTGATTGGGAGGAAGTAGGAAGCAACTATCAAGAAGTCATAGAAATTTTTGAGTAGGTAGTCAATTTTCTACTACCTCTTTTCTCTTTTTCTAAAAATAAGGAGAAGAGAAATAGAATTCTTTTTAGTGGTGATGTCCGCATGGACATGCTCCTATTTTGTGGAGGCAGAATGCTAAAACCCCTAGAAGTAGTAATGCTTCTGGTCTTGCCATTACGAATTCCAACATAACAAGTTAATAATAAAATTAAAAACTTTATTAAACTTTTAGTGTATACCAATCTAGAGAAATTTTCTACGCGGAGCGCGGGATTTGAACCCGCGTCATCACCGTGACAGGGTGATATGATGAGCCAGACTACACCAGCTCCGCTACGTAATCTATATCTCGGGTCTAATATTTTTAAATACCCGTAATTCCATCCAACAAATATTCATCAGACTTGATATAATTGAAGTTCAAGTTATTGTTTATATTTACCCCTTCTGATCTGTGGTAATGACTCCTATCTTCGAGTAGTTCTAGGGAATCTCTTCCAAGACATACTGTGAGATCTTCCAAATAAACTAGCTCTAAATCTTGTTCAGAGTTTACTGATAGACCCATGTCTGTGTTTCCACAACATTTACTGAACTGTGCTCCTGCCCTATAAATAGTTCCACAGTTTTCTAGAATTTTTCTGCAGTCGTTTTTGTTAGGCATTCCTTGCCATCTATCTATAACCACCTCGTCATATATTTCTTTCCCTCCATAAGGATGGGTTTCAGGGTCTGAGGATATATGTACAGCTAAGCCTTTGAAGTCTTTTACAAATGGCTCTATAGAACCTTCAAGCAGTCCGGAATCATAAATGCCGTCTGAACGGGCGTGGGTGACTAGTAAAACATCCTCAGACATGTTACAACTTTCAAGTAAGAAACTTTATAAGTTAGTTTTGAGGAAAGAGAAAGCAAAAATCTTATCTACTACAGCATAACAAAACGTGTTTATAAAGTTTAAACAGAAACCAAGATAAGTGAATCCAACGGAAATACTAGAAGATATTGAAGAAGAAACATGGCTAAAACTAGAAACCGAGTCAGGAGAGTTCAAAGGAAAAGTAGAAAAAATCAATGAATTCACAGAAGAACAAAGAGACGAAATTAGTCAAAACGTAGAATACCTAGGAAGATACCAAGGTTTCCAACCAGAAAACAGTCACATACCCCAAATAGAACCAGGAGGAGACCTAATATATGCTATAATCAGAAATCCTTTCGAAAACTACGAAATAGAAATAAACCCTATGAGCGAAAAATTACATACAACATACTCCACAAAGGAAGAGTCAAGAGATCTATCCCTCAGAAACATCAGACAAACGTGTACAGAAAAAGTGCTAAACGAATACAGTAGAGATATGGACTTACTCTACATACAAGATTTTGATACGAATAGACAAAAAGCAAGATCTGCAATATAAAAACAAAAATTTCTACAAATCAAAAGATTTTATATCACTTTAGCACCTATACAAAGACAGTAAACGAACTATGGACCTAGAAAACTTCTTTAGAGACACCAAGAAAAACATGTTCCTCTCTTGGATTATGACATCAATTATTTTAGGAGTCTTTATCGAAAGCATATCAAGTTTTGACTACCTCTGGACAATCTTCACCTTTTTAACCCTGGTTTTAATACTTTTACCTCCTTTAAAGTTCCGTAACAAAAAAGTTATGCTTCCATGGGAAGTGATAGTAATCGCTGCAATACCTATGATAGTAAGAACACTTGAAATCTCTATTTTAGCTAACGAAATAGCAACATATATTTCCCTTTCAGCACTAGCTCTTATAATCGCTGTAGAAACACATGTATTCACATCAGTAAAATTCAATCACACTTTCGCAGTAGCATTCACAGTCATATCCACGCTAGCATTAACAGGTATATGGGCTATAATAAGATATAACATGGACCTGTACCTAGGTACATCCTTCCTAACCACAAACGAAGAACTAATGCATGAATTCATAAACGTACTAATAGCGGGTGTAGCAGCAGGAGTTGTATTTGACACATACTTCAGAAAAAGAGATAGGTCGCTAAAGAATAAGCTAATGGAGGAAGAATTAGGATGAGACGGCTCAACTGGAAAAAAGCTGTCAACAAACTAATGCAACTAACTCTCACCATCCTATTCATTTCAGGACTAGTCTATGGAAATCCTAAAGTGATTATAAATGCTGGCATAGGTCTAGCAATAACCTTCGCACCAGCCATAGTAGAGAGAAAATATGGTCTAACAATCGATGCATTTCTATCACTATGGATAACATCTGCAGTCTTCTTCCATTCATTAGGGAGCTTTGGTTTCTACGGTTCTATATGGTGGTGGGATCACTTGACTCATGCACTATCAGCATCAGTAGTAGCAGCAATAGGATACACTTTTATCAGGACAATAGATCTGCATAGTGAAAAAGTGAACCTTCCGAGAAAGTTTATGTTCGTATTCATACTACTAACAGTGATAGCTTTCGGAGTAGTATGGGAGCTTTTCGAATACTTGCTTGATATCATATCAGATATGACTGGTTTAGCAATGCCTCTAGCACAACATGGATTAGACGACACTATGAAAGATATGATGTATAACATTCTCGGAGCAACAGTTACAGCACTATTTGGACACATTTACCTCTCAGAAACAGCAGAGAACTTCAAGAAGAACAAAATATTACAAGAAGCCAAATCTTTAATCACCGAAAATCAAGAATAAATTTCTCTCTACCAGCAAAGATCATATCTGTTTTTAAAAAATACCAGATTACTTGTTGTATATGGTCAGATACGTTGTTATTGGAGATGGTATAGCAGGCGCCACCGCTGCAGAAACGTTGAGAAAAAACAGTGAGGAAAGCGAAATAATTGTTTTCACAGAAGAAACCGAACCACTATATAACCGGATAATGTTGAAAACATACATGAAAGGACGTCTACCCAGACAATACACACGTATGCACGACGAGAAATGGTACAGAAAGAGAGATATAGAGCTGTTTCTAGACACCAAGATTTCAAACATTAACCAAGACTCCAAGATAGTCGAAACCTCTGACGGAGAAGAATATAGCTACGATAAACTTCTGATCGCTACCGGAGGTAGCCCAAAAACATATCCTCTAGATAAGAACTATGATAATGTCAACTATATGTGGACAATGGAAGATGCTGAAAAAATTAAAAATGATGCAGAAACATCAGAAAAAGCCGTAGTAATCGGAGGAGGACTCCTGGGAATTGACTTAGCCGTTGCCTACGCCGAAAACGATTGCAATGTTAACTACTTAATCCGGGGAAATAGCTGGTGGCAACGAGGTTTAAGCAAAGAAGGTGCCGAAATAATACATAGGAAATTAGAAGAGAAAGGAATAAACATAATGACTAATACAGAAGCAGAAACTTTCGAAACAAGCAACTCAGAAGTAAATTCTGTTAAAACAAATAATGGCAAAGAATTAGAATGCGATTCTGTCGCTATAGCTATAGGTCAGAAACCAAATTCCGATATAGTTGATGTTGAGAAAGGTAAATTTGACATGATTAAAGCAAATGAATATCTTCAGACCTCCAACCCTGATATATACGCTGCAGGCAATATGGTCCAATATAGTTCTCCTATATTTGGAGAAGCAACTGTTAATGGTTCATGGGATCACAGCGAAGCAATGGGAGAATGTGCAGCCGATAATATGACTGGGGAAGACCGACCTTTTAGATTTATCAATACTTATGGTGTCGGTCATTTCGATGTCCAGTTCCTTGCTATCGGAGATCGGAGTGGTGAAACTGTAGAGCGAAAGTATTCCGAAAACGAATACCGTAGACTTTTCTTTAAGGATAACAGATTGGTCGGAGCTGTGTTGATAGGTTATACAGATAAACAGGAGGATATAAAGAAAGCTATTCAAGATAAGGAGTCTATAACAGATAAAAACAGGTTTTTAAGTAAGTAGAGTTTTATTTCGACCATTTATCCCTAGATGAAGTTTTTTACCTTAGGGTAACATCAAGTTAAAAAGTTTGGTTGACAATTAACTTAGTATAATGGATAAAGAAAATATTGCAATATCTCTGGGAGTGGACGAACTTGATATAGTCAACATACTGGATGCAAGCGCAGAGCTTAAACTGAACTGGGAAGATATAGAGCCTGGCGGAGCATTCGAAGGAGACAACACTCTTTCAGACATACTAAGAGAGCAAGAAGTCGATGGAGAAGACATTTACGATATCCACTTGCCTCCAGGAACCAGTAGTAACCCCGGAATGAGTGCAACCAGAGACAATATAATAAATTTGGTGGATTTCAGCTATTCCAAATGCAGAGAGAACGAAGACATATTTTTTACAACACATGCTCCTAAGAAGTACAACTTTTTAGAACAGATGTGGGTCTTTGACAAACTTTTCAGATCTATGGATACTAGAGAAATCAGTATAGAAAACAATTCTGCAGTCTCAAAGTGGTATGAAAAAGAACAGATATCATTCTGGGGGTTTTGTGGGGATAGCTTAGAAAATATGGAAGATCTATATCTTACTATAGACAGCGCACATTTACCTCAATACGATGGAGAAAATAGATCAAAAGAATATCCTGGATTGAGAAATAAATACGACAATATTCATAGATCGGTAGACCCCGAGGTAATAAGTGAGATAGCCAGAGATCTTGAAGACGGAGAATTCACTAGCGATAAGGCTATAGAGGACTTCCTAAGTTATATTTCCAAGAATGTAGAAAAATTTAACGAAACAGCTGAGAGAGACTATTTTCGAGAAGACCATCACAGCGATCCATATTTGCCACTAGCTCAAACCGTGGCGATGTGCGGTAATAGAATAAAATCAATCCATCTAAACGATCCTGAGACAAATAATCTGCCCACAATCAATGATTACAAGAGGTCAGATGCATTGCAAGATACACTAGCTTTTGTTGAGCAAGAGGATATTTATTTAGTTGCCGAACCAGAGGGAGAAACAACATACCAAGACGCTCTAAGGTATGAACAAACTCTTTCCAAGATGCTGGACTAAAAGATGGGGGAAACTTGTCACTTAGTTGTGACAACATATATAAAGATAAATGTTTTATACAATCATATGTCGAACTACAACCCAGAATTTGTTCCCCTAGAAGATTTGGACGAAGAAGAAAAAATCTCATCTGAAGAACTAGGACAATTCTACAGAGATCTAGGTTATATAATGGATCAAAAGTTCGACAAATATGACTTAGATAGTGATAGGGCTACACTTGTAGGTGTTGGCGGATCATCATGCATGATGTACAACACTGATCAAAAGGAACGTAAGGCAAACGATATAGACTTTATGGTAGTGCATCCAGACGAATCAATAAACTCACCTCAATCATATTTAGAAGCCATAGCAATAAATGAAGCACTTAATGACTTAGGATTCGAATTCACAACAGGAAAACCAGACAGAACCTATGACCAAACCTACGAAGGAACACAGACACTAGAAAACGTAAATCCAGAAATGAACAGTGTATCTGTAGACAGAGTAGACATTATAGGAGGAGAAACACCTTTTGGAACTTATACACAAGATTGGTTAACAGAGTACAGTGAAAATCTGACTGACGACATTGCAGTCTTAGAATTAGAAGCAATAACTGCGAGAAAAATTTTAAGGAAAGAATTTGCAAACCAAGGTAATGAAGACGATGAACAGCTACATGACATAGACCATATCAGAGAGAATTTAGGTAACTTAGACTTTGATTGCGATAGATTTAGGGACTGCTGGGACGACTTAGTCGAACAAACAGAAATTGAAGCATCCTATTCAGACGCTAAAAAAGTATTAGTCAACCCATGATACAACAGATCTAAGAGGGAAAAATACTTTCCCCCTTTTTTCTAATATAGCCGGATGAATATATTATTCAATTTCTACCTCATCCAATACTTGTAGTGCTCTTGGGGATACGAACGCCATATCTTGCCAGTCTTTAGTCATACGGGGACAAGCACAGTTCACATAGATATCAATTCCATAGCCTTTGTAATCTGACTCAAAGATTCTGTCTTCTACAAATACGTAGACGTCTTTGCCATAGCTTTCTAGTTTTTCTTTGGCTATTTCTACTGCTCTCATGTAGTTTTGTCCTTTCTTGCTTGATGTTACAATACCCCATTTCTTTTCATCTTTGTATTTGATGACTCTTGCATGTTCAGCTTGCATTTCATCTTCTAGACTGTTTGCGGGTTCTATCCAAATATTTTTCTGGTATGGGTCAACGACGTAGACTTTCTTACCTGCTTCACTTACCTGGCTTGGGTGGAAGTGCCCACTACCTAGGAAAACAAAAGCGTCTATTTTGTGGGCTATATTATGGGCTGCTCCTGCGTCGCAACCTAGTACTTGACCTGGTTCTGTGGTACGTAGTCCCGTGGTTCCTTCAACTACTTCGTACCCTTCACTCTCTAAGAATTCTCTTGCTTTATCAGCCCTGTCCATATATTGCGTTACTCCTACTAGACCCAGTTTTTCATCTTTGTCTATTTCTTCGACGTTATCTTTCAGTACACCCATAAGGTCTCTGTCTGCTCTGTGTGGTAGATAGTATACATCATAGTCTTTCATATCTGCTTTTTCAGGGTGCAGAAACCTTGTATGCCCTATGTGTATGAGTGCGTCCGCACCCATTCTTTCAACTTTTTCGTCGGCTATACCGCATGCACCGAATGTTGATGCTCCTACTATAACTGTTTCAAAACCTTGGTCATTTAGTCTGTCTGCATATTCAATTACTTGAGGTTTGATACCGTCAGGTCCTTGTAAGCCTATCTTGTCATAATCTTTATCTTTTATTTCTTCTATTACTTCTTCTATTGTTTCATAGTTCCAGGTTTGCCTTTCTTGTTTTTGTCCGGACATAATTATGTTCTTACATGGTTAAACTTTTTTAGTTAAGAGAGATTTCCAAAGATTCTTTGGGGGTTTTTTATTTTTCCCTTAGTTTTTCCAATATGAACTTTTTTTCCGCTCTGTATATTTTTGATTTGAGATCTTGCAGGAATCTTTCTTCTGCTGCGAATACATCTACTCCTTCGTTTATTAGCATTAGTAGCTGTTCGACTGATGCTTCTTGGATTATAACTATTGTAAATTCCGATTCTAAGTATTTTATTGCGGGTTTTAATGCTTCTTTACTGATTTTCCTTGTGTCGACTACTGCTTTACTTCCTTTTTTGAATTTGAATATTTCTTCACAACTTTCTAGATAGTTATGTTCTGATATACCATCTTTTTCTCTTGATATCTTGTATCCTGGACCGAATGGAGGTGATGTGTAGAGACCTCTACCCTTGTAGGGGTTTATAGGCAGTACCTCCAATGCTGTTAATTTCTCCTGTTCTATGGTCTCTGTGAAAGGGTTTTGCTCTCCTGCTTCTGTTGTATTTCCTCTATCATTTTCTTCTCCTATATGTATTTTTTGTCCCTGCTCTAACTTTCCGTCATAGTTAAATATAGCTTTCTTGTTTTTTTGCCTAGCCTTCTGTGCGTCGGTTGATATATAGCCTCCTTTTTCCGCTACTAATGCTTCTTCATATTTTTCTGGAGGAAGTGTTTCACCAGAGTATGTTATTTGCCTGCCTACTACCCCTTTTATTGTGCCAGGCGAGACTTTTGTGTAATTGAATCCTTCCTGTTTTATGTCCATGTCTTCTCTCCATACATCGACTATATGGAAATTACCTCTTTTGTAGGCGAATTTAACGTTTAGACCACTGTCCTTGATTTTGTTGTATATCTCTAATGCTTCACGTTTTGAAAATGGCTTTTCAGGATTCCTGATTTTTTTGGTTTCATTTTGACCATTTATCGGGTTTCTAGTGATTTTTAGACAGTTTTCAGGTGTTTTTATTTTTTGTATTTGACCTTTTTTTACGAAGTATGTGTGCGGACGAGTTTTCCCTTGTTCTAAACTGTGACCTAATCCTTCTACCGCCTCTATTATACCAAGACCCTGTTTTTGTGTTATTATAGCTCCTGTATATTTTGGCTCCACCATTTTTTGGATTATTATAGCGGGTTTGCCGTTATTTTCTTTGACGTATGATGCTGCTACTTCTTTTATAGCTTTGAAAAGGTTTGAGGATCCTATATCAAGTCTATATTCGTATTTACCCTTGTTTTTATTTGATATTCTTACTGATACGTGCGAATTATTTCTTTGTCCTCCTACTAGGCTTTTAGCTTTCCCTGCGGCTTTGCGTACTTCTGAGCTCATACCTATTTCTCTGAAGGCGTTTTTGATCTCTTCTTTCTTGTTTTGTTCTAGTTCTGTGTTGAGAATTTGTTGAGCTGTCTCTGCTCCTTTGAAAAGTTGTTTGGATTCTTTTGGAGTTATGACAAAGAAGTTGGGTACATTAAGTTGTTTCAATTGTTCAAGTTTTCTAGCTTTTTGTCCTGTTTCTCCTTGAAGTTTTCCTTTCCACTGTACCATGAGAGTTTTCTTTGTGTTCTGGAATTAATAACTTCCGGACATAATGAAGGAAAATAAGGATGTGAGAAAAGTGAAGTGAGAATGACCTGAGATGGTTTTTTTGTTTATTCGTCTATCAGTACGTTGCAGGTTACCGGCATTTTGTGGTTGGCTCTTTCTAATGCTTTTTTGGCTTCCTGTACGTCTTCTTTATCTACACTGATTCTGTATATTACTTGATCTTCGTCTATTATTGAAGCTCTTCCAATTGGTCGTCCGAAAGGTTTACGCATACCTTCATAGTAACGGTCTGCTTGTGCAATACCTGCTAATGGGTGGTAACGTAGTACGTGGTGAGGGTAAGGATATATTTTTAGGAAGTAGTCTTCTGTTGGTTCTAGCACTTTGCTTAAATAAGAGTTTGCTGCGATTCGTCCAGATTCTAGTGCTTCACTTCTTATGGATACGTCTTCACCAGCTTTTAGGACTACGGATGTTTCAAATTCTTCGTGTTTTGCTCCTTGTTCATACTGTGTTACTCTTGGTGCTGGTGCTCCTTTTATGTAGTTGTCTTTCTTTTTCTGTGACTGTCTTGTGTATGCTTGACCTGGATGTTCTCTGTATATTCTTGCTGGACGATCTCCCATTTTTCGATTAATACCTCTAAAGAAGAGAGTGTGACTTAAATTTTAAATAGTGTGGGCTATATCAAGGTCATCAACCAGTTCTCCAGGTTGTTCAAAGTATTCTCTTAGGTACTGGTTAATTTCCTTATTGATCTGATCTAGATGTCTTCTTTCGGCAAATTCACTGTATTTTTCAAAGAATTGCCATGTTTGTCCCGGAATTCTTTCGGTCACCCTATCATCAGTGTATGTTTCGCCGTCTAAACAGAGCATCAGCTCCGTTAAGCTCTCTAGATATGTTTCTATAACCGGTCTGTGCTGATATCGTTCTATATGGTCTTTTGGCAGGTTGTGTTTTCTTAGTTTTTGCTGTATTTCATGGTCAACAGTTGTTGAAAGTCTTGAGTATCTTTGAGCATGGTATGTAGAGTCTATTATGAATTCCGCGACCTGGCTATCTCCAATGTAGTCTCCTTCTATTATAGACCCTCTAAATCTTTCATCATGCTGTTCTAGGACGCAGTTTTCTATCATGCTCAGTTCTTCATATCTCTGTGTTGCNCTGGGATCGATTTCAAATCCTTTCTGGCTTCCCGCTCTTACAGCAAGTGCTTGGGATAAGACCTGTTCTTTGCTTTCTATGTGTCCTTCATAAGCCAGTCTGTCAAATTTGTAATCCATATTGTCTGTTATGTATATATCCACCTGTTTTTCTCGATCACTCATATTTTATACCTCTTTTTTAGAATTTTCTATATCCTTCCAGTATTCTCTCAAAGACTGGCGCAATTTCTGGATCATCTTCGTATAGTTGGTCAACCAGTCTTTCAGCTTCGTCGTATTGTTTTCTGGAGCCTAAACGGTGTATATCCTTGAGGTATGTTTCCAGGTCTCCATCCCTTATATGAGAGGATATAGCATTTCTTACTAGGTCACTTTTTGAGTTTTCAACAGTTTCTTCTTCTCTTAGATAAGTTTCAGCTTCTGATTGAAGGTCCTCTGGTATTCTAACCGTCCACTTTTCACCTTCCTCAGACATAACCTACTCTAAGGTAACAAAACATTTTAAAGGTTTATAGGACTGTAAGATCAGAAAATTTAAGAATAAGTTAAACTCTTGCTATAAGATCCAAAAAACTGGATTAACCATCATGTTTAATATGCAATTAAACGTGAGTTTATTCGTGTGAATGTTTGCATATACCACATAGGCTTCGGGAACTTTGGATCCTACAGTTTCAGAAAATTTGTTGAACTGAAAGATAGTCTTGAAGACGTAGATATCCATTTCAATGGTATCTGTGAGAAAGATTTCGACAGAAGAAAATCTGCAGAACAGTTTGTTGAAGAAAAAGATTTAGACACAGAAGTTTTCAAAGACATAGAAGAAATGTATGAGTCAGCTAGAGAGCATGAAAACGTCTTAGTATATGATACTGGTCCATCCAGCCGTCACGCGGACAATATTTTTCTTTCAATGCAGCACAACTACTTCCATCTATGTGAGAGACCTCCATCACTGAACAGAAAACAACATTTAAAAGAGAAAAAACTGGCTGAGAAAAGCAAAGCAATGTGGAAAGTAGACTTCATAGAAAGAGAGAATCCTGTAGTCAAAAAAACACTGGAACTAATAAAAGGAAAGAAAATCAACGAAATAAAAATTTTCAGAGAAAGTTCAGCAGGCATTGAAAAAATTATAGACCCTATAAATAGGCAAAACACGAGAGGGGACGATATACTGGATAAAATGATACATGATGTATACATATTGGACTTCCTCGAAAAATCAGGGAACAACAGAGATCCAAAACTGGAAGTAGAAGAAGTAGAGACAAAATATTTCATGCCTTGGAGACCGGAATCCAACAAACTACTTAACATACATGGAGGATATACCAAAGAAATAGACTATAAAACATCTACAGGACAAACAAAAGCTCAAATAAAGTCAGGAAACACCAAAATAAAGTTGAACAGTAGTTGGCTAGGAATAAGTAACGAATGCAGATTAGAAGCACAAAAAATAAAGAACAAAACAGGAACAAAAGTTTTAGAGGAAAATTATTCCGTACTCAACAATACAGCCTTTCTAGATGAAGAAGCACGTTTCTTCATAATCCAAGGAGAAATAAACATTATAGGAGACATGCTACACCACAAAATCTATAATCTAGAGACCGGAAAAGAGTATCAAATCAAAGAACCTAGAAAAGACCCTCTACAAAAAGTAATGGAAAAAGCAGTAATCAACGCTTGTAAGAAAAACACAAACGATAACAATATTATCTCAGAAAAAGAAATAGACACCTTCATGAACTGTATATTTGATATCAAAGAAGAAGCAGCGCAAGGAGAGTTCCTAGAAGAACTGGACAAAGGACAAGAAATATTCGAAAAACTTACTATAAATGACAGGAAGATTATTGAAACTAAGCCAACTGAAATAATACCAAACTGAGGAAAAATACGTAAAATAAATCTTTTTAACAGAAGGTAAAAAATATATGAAAGCAGTAATACTTTGCGCAAAAAAAGAAGAATCAC
>SL_4KL_010_BRINEDRAFT_10000322_pt1 | contig 24270 bp, 28 predicted proteins | sample SodLak_010_BRINE_2_FD_10664 | JGI IMG/M metagenome (IMG submission 10664) | reverse complement strand
TAGTGTCAGTTCCATTGTCGATTTCGCCTCATCACTAGACTGTGACTTTGCTACCGTATCAGGCCCTAAAAGGGTAGCGGAATAAATCAGGCGTGTGGAGCTTTGACACCCTTGAAAACAGCCGATTAGCTGTGTTTACCTGTCACATGGTCGCCGAGGTTTCGCCCGCGGTCATCCGTCAGTAGACATTTGTAGCTCTCGAAATAGTACCGTGTATGGGCGAACAGCAGGCAACGGCTGCAGAGCTAGCGGCTTTGCACCATGCAACACAGAAACTGATGGCTGCACAAACGCAGCAGGAAATCTGTGAGATCGCAGTTACTGCTGCTGAAAACATCCTCGAACTTCCGCTCTGTGGTGTTTGGATCGCTAGTCCGGATCAGGAGGCGCTCCAACTCATTGCACACAGCGACCAGGCAGCGACTATTTTTAATACGACGATTACAGCAACTACCGGGAACGCGCGTGCATGGTCAGCATTTGAATCGCAGTCGATCAAAAAGTACCGTCTTGAACCTTGTTCACATGCAGACAGTTCACGTTATAATCCACAGTCCGGGACTATCTTCCCACTTGGAGGGTACGGCATCTTACATCTCGCAACTACTGATGAGTCATTTAATGCGCAAGCCGTCGTGCAGATTGGACAACTGCTCTCATCTAATACGACCGCGGCACTGGAACGGGCAACCCGTGAGCACACACTTCGGCTCCAGCACGACCAGCTAGAGGAATTTATCGGGTTTGTGTCGCATGATTTACGGAATCCACTCAATGTTGCAAGCGGCCATGTAGATCTCGCAAAACAAGCCTGTACTGACGCAGAAGAGACGTTTGACACGATCGAATCAGCACTTGATCGGATGAACACACTCATCGAGGACTTGTTAGCACTAGCAACACACGGGAATGTGATTCATGATCGGACCGCTGTCGATCTCGAAACGCTTGCGCTGACTGCGTGGGAGAATGTTCACACAGGAGAGGCGACGCTTACCATTGAAGGATCGACGACACTCTCTGCGGATCGAAATCGACTCCAGCAAGTGTTTGAGAATCTGTTTCGGAATGCGATCGAAAACAGCCAGCAAGCCGTCTCGATTCGTGTTGGACCAATTGAACCAATCACAACCACAACACGGTCAACGGTAGCTGGTGGACCAACTGGATTCTATATTGCAGATGATGGACCTGGAATTCAACCAGAGACCCGAGATGCAATTCTTGCATCGGGATACTCAACCAATGAGAGCACTGGAATCGGGCTCACGATCGTCCAACGGATCATCGATGCGCATGGATGGGAATTTGATGTCAGTACCAGCGCTGAGGGTGGAGCACAGTTCGATATAACGGATGGGACACGGCTCGTGACAACTGCCATTGTCGAGTGAACATACCTCTACGCTTGGTGTGTGTTTTCACGTCAATCAGCGATTGATTCGCAACTCTTATACGTAAACCGCCAGTTAGATAGAAATGCGAGAACGCGTAACTGCGCTGGTAGTGTAGTGGTATCACGTGACCTTGCCATGGTCACAACCTGGGTTCAAATCCCAGCCAGCGCATTTTTGTCTCAACCAATATTGTGAGCGGCTGTACTCGATGGATTTGAATCAGAGATATCTCACGCAGCGACACGATACGTCCGATCGAGGGGCACACTCCAGCCAGCGCGGTTTTCGATATGCAGCGTCGTGAGCACTCGCTCGCCCTTATTTTATTCTGGCGGAGGCGTGATTCCGATCGTATCTGCGGTTTCAATGCGGACCACGCCGTCTACCTCACAGAAGGTATCGACCTGCAATTCTGGGAGTGTCACAAGATGTGCGTCAAACCCAAGCTCACGCTCAACCGTCCCATCACAGTCATCAGCGTGCGACTCGAGCGACGCTGGTGAAAGCGAGTCCAGTTCAACAACGAGCGAAACGGAATCGTCCGGCGTCGGGTCAGTTCGCAATCGTCGAACTGGATGTGAAAGATATGGCTCGGCCATACCTCCGCTACAGCCTGCGAGTCGAAAAAGTTGCTGTCAGTGCTGCATCGACCATTGTAGTTACAATGTGTGCGATCGAACACCAGTGTATGACCGTTATTGCACTGTTGAGTGTTGCACCCGTCACCGAAGGCAGTATGTCAGGCGAAGTCGCAAAGGCAGTTGCCGCGCTCGAAGCGTACGATGTATCGTACGAAACAAACCCGATGGGAACCGTCATTGAAGCGGACACCATTGAGGAGCTTCTCGCCGCGGTTGCTGGTGCTCACAACGCAGTTGAGGGCGATCGCGTCAGCACGTTTCTTAAAATAGACGACAAACGAACGGTGCAACAGCACGCACAAGCGAAGGTGGATGCTGTTGAGAAACATCTTGGTCGCTCCGCAAAAGGCGATCGATAACGAGTACCACCACCTATTACTACTCGATAGTAGTGCGTATAGTATGGCAGTTATCGTAACCGGTGGGAGTAGAGGAATCGGACGTGCAATTAGCGAAGAGGTGGGCGAGACGACGCCCGTTGTTGTAAACTACCGATCGGATGCGTCGGCTGCAGCCGAAACCGTTGCTGCGATCGAAGCTGACGGCGGAGACGCTGTTTCGGTGCAAGCAGATGTATCGAATCCAGATGACGCAACAAAACTGATCTCAATTGCACGTGAGGAGTATGGCGAGATTACAGCAGTAGTCAACAACGCAGGGATAACCCGACCCGCACAGGTCGAAGAAATCGAGCCAGCACAGTGGCAGTCAGTGATTGGAACCAACCTTTCGGGAGCGTTCTATGTAACACAAGCTGCAGCATCTGCGCTACGGGAGACAAGCGGTGATGTGGTGATGATCTCTAGTATCGGGGGTACTGGTGGAACCGTTGATGCGTCGTATGCTGCAAGCAAGGCTGGACTCCACGGGTTGACACGCGCGCTTGCGAGAGAGTTTGGAGACGATGGCGTTCAAGTCAATGCGATCGCACCCGGCCCAGTAGAGACGGACATGAATGATGTGATTGTGAAGTATCTAGAATCTGTGAATTTCAAAGGGCATGAGGGAATTGGTACACACCTCCCCGAGTACGCATGTACCCCGGATGCAATCGCACACTCTGTGCGATACCTGCTCGAGAACCCATACGTACAAGGGGAAATCCTGTGTGTAAATGGTGGGATGCAGTTCCGATAGTCCCCGCCATCCGCTGGACAACAATCCCTTTAGCAGATGCCGCGCAAGGTGGCCATATGGAAAGCATCAATCGATCGGCGATCGAGCTACTTGATGAGGCGTTGGAGTTTGCTGGGGAGCTAAACATCGATGCCTACGAATTGGATTCAGGGGCTACGGTTGTCGATTTTGGCGTTGAAGAGGATGGTGGATTTGAGGCCGGACTCTTTCTTACTGAGATTCAGACTGCAGGCTTAGCATCTGTGCATACAAGTATGGGCTCAATAAACGGCACACCACGTCCGTATGTCGAACTGTCTACTGACAACCCCGGAATTGCACTCTTATGTTCACAAAAAGCCGGCTGGGAGCTTGATTTCGATGTATACAATGGTCTTGGATCCGGTCCTGCGCGTGCGCTCGCCCGAATGGAATCGGACTTTGACAAAATGAACTACTATGATCAGTTTGATCTCACTGTGCTTTCGATCGAATCTGCAGAACTCCCAGACGATCGGATCGCAAAGCATGTCGCAGAACTAGCTGAGATCGAACCAAGCGGTGTCTTCTTGCCTACTTACGCAACTGGATCAATGGTTGGAAGCATCACAATGGCTGCCCGTGCTGCGGAGCTCGCGGTTATGAGGCTCTCTGATCTTGACTACTCTCCACAAAATATCCGCTCCGCATCGTGTCGTGCACCGATCGCACCGGTCAGCTACGATGAATCCATTGCGATGGGCCGAACAAATGATGCGCTGGCGTATGGTGGTGAAGTATATTTGCAAGTGACCGAGGATGACTCGGTGTTTGATTCGGTATCCTCAACCGCAACAGCGGAGTATGGAACACCGTTTGTCGAGATCTTTGCAGATGCAGACTGGGACTTCTATGAGATTCCACCGTCTGTTTTTGCCCCTGCGACAGTGACGATCGATGTGGTTAACGGTCCAACCCATGTCGTTGGAGAGACAAATGAGGAACTGCTTGCAGCGTCTTTCGATCTCCAGTAATGCGAATTAAACTCACTCGGCTCCCTCCTGCTCCGGAAACGGTTGATACAGTATGGGACGTTCATCGTGCAGTTCCGCTTGTTCCTGCGACCGAAGTCGAGTGCAAACGACGGATCCAACGGCGCTGTACCATCACAGACCCACAGACAGCACATGATTGGATTACACTGCTTCGAGCCTTGTCCCTTGTAACCAACACTACACAGGGATACGTTCGCATCGCCGATCGCCCTCCACTCGACGAAATCAGAATACGATTCGTTTCGGCTGTGCTTGGCGCGCAGGAAGTGCTTGCTCTCGCTTTTGATGATGAGAAAGCCCAAACGGGGGAGTCACTGTTGGAAGTCACAAAATCGCTTGCACCACCATGGGAACAGCTACGAGATCCACAATGGGAATCTGCGTGGGAGCAGGGCCATGCTCGACTAGTAGAGTGGCTTGCTCTGCTTGGTCTGTTGAAACAAACCACCACTGGATACCAACAGCAGAACCCGCTCAGCCGATATCAGAGATAGAGACTGTATCTTCAACCACAACAACCCCTAAGTGGCAATCGACCATCACCAATCGATGAGTCACTGTTGATGGTCAATTCCACAGCGCAGTACATCTCTCAGATTTCGATCGAAACGCAACAGTTGTACGATCTCATCATTGTATTAATCCCGACTGTGTTAGCGATTAGCTTGGGTGTCGGATGGCTTTCGCAGCTCTCACTCCTGTTGGCGGTTGCGGTAGGAAGTCTCTGCTCACTTGGGATTATTTGTGGTGCAATCGGAGTCGCTGCCATCAATCAGCGTCGACAATCACGCTAATAAATAGACACTTGTGGCCGTTATCGACCTGTTGGTGTTACACTGTCGCCAACAGCACTCATGACTTGCATTGCAGCACTTGCTGCAAGGCCTTGTGCAACCTCTGCAGTGTCGCTCTCGTTGAGTCCCGACTTGAGGTCCTCTACTTCCGGCGTGAACCCTGCACTTACTGGGTGCCCAGCTGGTGGATCGACTGCAACTGTCGCCAGTGGCGTCGTCCCATCAAATGAGAGCTCTGACCCAACGTGGTAGCCTTCCGGAAGATACGATTGTGTCTGTGAGACAATCGCGGCAACCTCACGGCGAAGTATCTCTTTTTCTTCACCTGAAAGCTCTACACCATGTGTTGGCTGGCCTGCCTGGACCGTGCCCGGGGCCCCTGCATAGGGGTTGTTTCCATTCATGTACGTTGTCATTTGTGTAGGGTGTACAGTTGTATAAAAGCGTCGGGAAATGTGTGACTATGTGTCACTATTTGAACATCGGCTCGCTGTCACCATAGGCAGCAAGACAAACGACAACAGTGTACTTGTCTGTCTCAGGTTCTACTAACCGAACCTCAAACGACTGGTCGGTAAATGTCCATTCTCGAAGCTCTCCGCCCGCCTGTAAACCGTCTTCGAGCAACTGCTGTACAACTGCTTCGTCATGCCCATTTGCTTCGTAGAACAAGCCTGGGCCATCACCTGTTACCCAGCCAAGCCCCGCAACGATCGGTTCGTCAGTGCCTGGTCGTGATGCCATCTCCGACTGCACCACAAACAATCGGTTTCCTGCTGCCCCGAGATCCGGTGCTCGATCGGCCTGAACAACGGTTGCTGTTTTGGGAATAACAGAAGAGACCGCTACCAGATTGTAATTATGGAGATTAATATCCGCTAACGCAGCATCATACGCTGCCAGTTCTGTTGGCCCGGTTCCCACGCCGCTTGCGACATGGATTGTTGTATTCATTAGCTGACTCACGTGGTCACGCGCGTAATGCGTTACGAAAACAAAAGCAAGTAGTCGCTAGTACTGATAGTTGATGACGCCATCTGGGTCATCATCCGAACGTTCAATCTTTTCTTTTGCACTCTCGAAGTCTTGAAGATTTACTTCTGTTCTGTCGTCACGAATCGCAAACATTCCTGCTTCTGTTGTGAGGCTCTCGATATCTGCACCGCTGTACTCACCAAGTCTGTCGGCGATCGAATCAAGATCAACATCGGCCGCAATGTTCATTCCTTGTGTGTGTATTTCAAGAATACGACGTCGCCCCTCAGCGCCAGGCTTCGGTACTTCAATGAGTCGATCAAATCGACCTGGTCGCAAAATCGCTTCATCAAGCATGTCAAACCGATTTGTCGCGGCGATGATCCGAATATCACCTCGATCGTCGAAGCCATCCATCTCCGAAAGCAACTGCATCATCGTCCGTTGGACTTCTGCATCACCGGACGTTTTCGAGTCAGTCCGTCGTGAAGCAACCGCATCAATCTCGTCAATAAAGACGACTGCAGGCTCACGTTCGGACGCCAGTTTGAACAGGTCACGAACCAGTCGAGCACCTTCACCGATGAACTTCTGGACAAGCTCGGATCCGGCCATTTTAATAAATGTTGCATCCGTCTCGTTTGCAACTGCTTTTGCAAGCATTGTTTTCCCGGTCCCTGGTGGACCATACAAAAGCACACCTGACGGTGGCTCAACACCGACGGCATCGAAGATTTCTGGATTCGTTAACGGATCTTCAACGGCTTCTTTGACCTCTTGAATCTGTTGATCAATCCCACCAATGTCCTCATATCGTACATCTGGTGATTCAGAAATCTCCATCGCTTGTGCTCTGGAGTCTGTCTCATCATCGAGAATAAGCTGTATCGCAAATGACTCATTGATTGCGACCCGATCGCCTGCTTCAAGCTGCTCAGCAGCCTGTGGAGAAACTGTTGTCAGGACCTCTTGGTTGTTGCCGTGTTGTTTGATAACGACCCCGTCGTCAGACACCTCCTCAACGGAGGCGATGTAGAGAGCGGAGGTTTTGAGTGCATCGTTTCGACGTTTTAACTGTCGAACTTCTTCACGGAGGTCTTGACGGCGTTCTGTTGCATCCGAAAGCCGGTGCTGGAGCTCTTCGTTGACTGAAACGATACGTTTGAAGTGTTTTTGTATCGCATCAAGTCGCTCGGTATCGGACATATCGGGATCCAAATCAAGCCGTGGTTGGTCCGGCAGCGATGGGCTACGTGACATTCGCTACCTGCTCTTTGGGTTGCGTGTAAATGTGCTTTTGGGTCGATGAACGTCACGCGTTTCATTTGTGTTTACTGAGTTACTGGAGCTCAGCCATGCGATCGAGGTACTCCCCATACACTGCAAGTGCTGATTCGATCGGTTCCGGTGATGTCATATCAATGCCTGCAATTTCGAGTGCTTCGATCGGATAGACGCTCCCACCAGCTGCGAGCATTGCTCGGTAATCTGCGGCTGCATCGTCGCCCTCCTCGCGGATCTTCTCAACGATTGCCACTGCAGCAGAGATGCCAGTTGCGTACTGGTACACATAGAAATTGTAGTAGAAGTGTGGGATGCGTTCCCACTCACGAGCAATCCGATCGTCTACTGCTGCTGGTTCGTAGAACTCCGCTTTGAGATCGCCATATACTTGATCAAACACGTCTGGCGTGAGTGGTTTGTCATCCTCCGCAAGTGCGTGAATTTGGTGTTCAAAGTCTGCAAACATTGTTTGGCGGAACAGCGTCGATCGGAACCGCTCAAGGTACTCATCGAGGACGTGCATGCGGAGCTCGTCATCGTCGAGATTTTCAAGCAGATAGTGTGTCAAAAGCGTCTCATTGACTGTCGATGCAACTTCTGCAACAAAGATCTCATACCCTGCATCGTGCCACGCCTGTTTCTCTTGCGCTAATTCGGAGTGCATTGAATGTCCAAGCTCGTGTGCAAGTGTGAACATCGAGGCAATATCATCCTGATAGTTCATCATGATGAACGGCTGTGTGTCGTAGGTTCCTGAGGAGAATGCGCCGGCACGTTTGCCACGGTTCTCGTACACATCGACCCACCGATCTTCTAAACCTTCTGCCATTCGTTCTTGGTACTCCTCACCAAGCGGCGCAACTGCCTCAATAACCCACTCTTTCGCCTGTTCGTAGCTCACTTCTGGACCTTCCTCCCCAGTTATCGACATATACAGATCCCACATTTGAAGCGTCTCAACACCGAGCGCGTCCTGTTTGAGCGCTGCGTGTCGATGGAGATACGAGAGGTTCTCTCGAACGGTATCCACAAGCGTATCATACACTTCAACAGGGACGTTCGGTCCATCAAGTGCGGCTTCTCGGGCGCTGTCGTAGTTTCGTGCCCGCGCCATCTTCACATCTTTTCGGACTTGGTTTTTTAGTGATGTGCCAACCGTATTCCGTACCGCTTCCCATTCATCATAGAACTCTTCGTGGACACGTTTCCGGAACGATCGATCCTCGTGCTTCTGTAGCTTCGTAAAGTTCCCTTGACTGATTTCGACTGCATCTCCATCAGGGTCTTCGACGGTTGGGAACTCCATATCTGCGTTTGCAAGCATCGAGTAGATCTCACTTGGTGCGCTTGTGACCTCGCCGAGCTCTGCAAGGAGCTCTTCAACTTCCGCTGATCGGGTGTGTTCTTTCCCACGGAGGACGTCATCGAAGTACTGCTGATAGGTTTCCAATGCAGGCTCTGCGTCGATGAAGTGGTCAATCTCTTCGGCAGAGAGCGTTTGTAGCTCCGGTTCTAGGTATGAGATCGCACTTGATGCCTGCGAAGAGAGCGATTGTGCTTTCGCGGAGAGTGCTTGATACTCCTGGTTACGTGTATCTTCACTGCTGCGAAGGCTTGCATAGACACTGACTTGTGCAACATCACGCATGATCTCTTCTCGGAGGTCGAGTAGCTCAAGCAGAGTCTCTGGATCTGTTGTCGCTTGTCCTTCGTAGGCTCGAAGCTCGGAAATCCGCTCAGATACCGCTTCAAAAGCGTGCTCCCAATCCTCATCAGATGCATAGATGCTCCCAAGAGCCCATTTATATTCCTCTTCAATATCGCTCCGTTCAGGAACCGAACTCATATCGATTCGAAGGTCATCTCCAGTGGTAAGTCTTGCCAATCCCAACATGATGCGTGGCGTGTATTCTGCTCATTCCGCCGCGAGCCATACTGTTTTGTGGTCGGTCTGTTATGTGCCAACTATGTCTTTTACTGGGACTGACCGATCGGATGCGCTCAGTGCCGCGATCGGTCGAACGTGGACGGACGATGTTCCGTGGGAATTTATTACTGATTTAACGGCGATCGGCAATCGAATGGGCGGGAGCCCGGGAGAACATGAAGCCGCAGCCGTCATCGCGGACGCATTCACGACCGCAGGGCTGCACAATGTGACTCAAAATCCGTTCCAGATGCACGAATGGCGACGTGGCTCAAGCACACTTCAACTTGCAGGGCCAACCGATCGAACGTTTGACACGATCGCACTTCCGTACTCTCCAGCAGACACTGTCACCGCTGAATTCGTTGATGCAGGCTATGGAACGCCAGCAGAGATCGACGACCTCGATGTGACGGACAAGATTGTTGTCGCAAGCACAACAACGCCCGAAGGTGGTCGGTTCATTCACCGGATGGAGAAGTTTAGCTACGCGATCGAATCTGGTGCTGTTGGGTTTGTTTTTGTTAACCATATCCCCGGGCAACTGCCACCAACGGGATCGCTTACATTTGGACATGAAGCTGATGCAGTCGCAGTCGGCGTGAGTCTCGAAACAGGTGACTGGCTTTCGGAATATGCGGTCAATACACCGGGAGAACACGCAGAAATGGGCCTTACTGTGCAAGCGGAAACGACAGCTGGTGAGAGCCGAAATGTTGTTGGTACAGTCGGGCCTGACACCGATGAGGAGCTCTTACTCCTTGCACACTACGACGGGCATGATATTGCCGAAGGCGCATTAGACAATGGCTGTGGGATTGCAACCGTCCTCACTGCGGCACGAATTCTTGCTGCGATCGAAGATGAGCTAACGAAACGAGTTCGAGTCGTCGCAGTTGGGTGTGAAGAGATCGGACTACTTGGCTCCGAACAGCTTGCAGAACACGTTTCACACGACTCCATTCATGGTGTCTTGAATGTGGATGGCGCTGGCCGGTTCCGCGATTTGGTGGCAATGACACACACCTCCACCGAAACAGAAGAGGTTGCACAGGCTGTTTCCACGCAAACGAGACATCCAATTACGATTGTTAGTGAACCACATCCGTTCAGTGACCAGTGGCCATTCGTCCGTGATGGAATTCCAGCACTGCAGCTTCACAGCGAAAGCAACGACCGAGGCCGCGGGTGGGGCCACACAACCGCAGACACCCGAGACAAGGTAGACGATCGAGATATTCGAGAACACGGCATTCTGACTGCACTACTGGCGATCGAACTCACCGATACGGAACTTCCCCGGCTCGACAGAGATGTAGTCGCAGACGCCTTCCGTGAGGCGGAGTTTGAGACTGGAATGAAAGCAGCTAATCTGTGGCCCGATGCGTGGGAGTAGTTCTAGCTACACTGCGATCGAGGCAAGCTCCTCAAGTGAATTAATTTCATACGTCGGCTCGGCGACCAACTCATACGCTGTTCTGTGTGGTCGTCGAATGAACGCAACATCCATCCCGGCACGATCGGCTGCGAGAATATCAACATTGCTGTCGCCGACATAGAGTCCCGAGGAGACGCCGATCGAGTCGAGCGCATCTGTTAGGTAATCGGGGTTTGGTTTTCGTCGCTGAAATCCATCGAGTGTTGGCTCGCGTCCGGTTGCATACGGAAACAGCTCCCGTAGTTCGAAGAGCTCAACAATCGATAGTACCGTCTCATGCTGATTGTTGCTGACAATCCCCATCGGTGCGTGGAGCGATTCAAGCGTTGAAACATCTTCATATAGCGTCTTCGTTCCATCTTCGAGCGCTCGCCGTTGGGCGGCTGCAACTGATTTTTCACGCTGCTCCCAGAGTACACTGGGAGCAATGTTGTATCGTCGTGCTACCTGCTGAATCTGTGTGACATCCGCGTCAACCATTTTTGTAACAAGATCATCATCCGGCGTGATATCAAACCTCGAAAAGGCACCCTTGACACCTTGCTGTAGCACGGCTTGTGGTGTTGGATAGGTTAGTACACCATCATTGTCAAAGACGATCGAATCATAACACATACAACAGTGTACTGGATGAAACAATCAAAACATTACTATGAGTGCGATACAGCACTCCGTGGCTATACTGTGACTAGTATTCACATCCGTGTTCAATCTGTGTTGCGATCGTTTCTGCGGTCCGATGTCGTATCTGTGCGTCGGTCGACGCCTCGCTAAATGCGCGAACACTGCTCGTGCACGCATCCGGATCCGACGCAAACCTGATCTGTGGATATGTCACATCGGTAAGGATAAGCGGCTCCGGTGGTGCTGGGGCGACGCCATATCTCCCATCGACTGACTCCTCACTCAGGAGCCGATCAACCCGATCGATCGGCATCGAACCATCTGCTACCGAATGCACGACTGTGACGAGTCTGCGAACCAGTTCACGGGGGAATCCACCTGCTGCAAACCAGAGCTGTAAAAATGATCCCTCACGTTGCATTCGCCCTGAAAGGCCGCGCCACGTTCCGGTTGCATCCGGTGTCAGGTTATGGAAATCGTGACTTCCACAGAGTCGTTCGAGGGCGTTCTTTGCACGTTCGTCAACAACTGCGTCGTGACCGGTTCGTCGATCGCCTTCATGTGGGGCATACAGCGAATACTGATATGTCCGCCGTACTGCATGATGTGTTGCATGGAAGTCGTTTGGGGCTTCAGCGCTTGCCCATGCACGGATCGTTTTCGGGAGTTCGCTGTTGAGTGCCCGTGGTGTGAGCCACGTCGGCGCGTCAAACGCAACCGTCTGTGACAGCGCAGAGACGCCGCGATCAGTTCGCCCGGCCGCCGCATATCCCGCTGGCTTGTCATCGACGGCTTCCATAACACCCAGCGATCGGAGCGCATCAAACAGCGTCTCCTCAATAGTTGGAACATCTGGTTGCCGCTGGTAGCCATAGAACGGCCGCCCATCGTATGCAAGGCGAAATGCACGCATACAAGAATGAACGGCTGCGACCAGCAAAGTGTGTACCGCTGTCAGCTTTTCAGGCGAAATCGGTGTAGGTCGGCCGATCGAAGCTTCCGGGGAACGCATCCAGTGCAACTGCGGTTTGGTCGCCTGAACCCATATCTTTCACAGTCACGTTTCCATCTTCAAGATCACGCTCGCCGACAATCACGACCGTTTCCGCACCGATCGAATCCGCGTATCCCATCTGTGCACCAAAACTTCGGTCCGAGAGATCAGTTTCAACGATGTTTCCACGGGCACGTAGAGTCTGTGCAATCTCTGCAGCAACCGATCGGGTATCACCAACAGTTAGCACATAGTAGTCTGTTGTATCCACATCCTCTGGCCATACACCTGCGCGCTGCAAAAGGAGCGAAAGCGGTGCGTGCCCCGGTGCGACACCAACCGCCGGGGTTGGTTGTCCACCGAACGATTCAATGAGGTCATCATACCGCCCTCCACCGAACACCGATCGACCGATTTCGCCAGTTGAATCGAAACATTCGAACACAACCCCAGTGTAGTAGTCAAGACCACGTGCGGTTTCCAGCGAGATCGTACAGTACTCTCTTGCGCCAAAGTCCTCGGCGGTATCAAGGACAGCCTGGAGATTTGTCACCGCTGCGTCGACTCGATCGGTTCCCGCAAATGCCGTGAGGTCCGATAGCTCATCAGTCTCTAACAGCTCGTCAAACTCGGCCGCTTGCGCACCGCTTAGACCGGCCTCCACAAGCAAATCATGGTACTCTTCGGTTTCGATCTTTGCGCTTTTATCAACAGCACGGATTGCGGCTTTTGTGTCCACATCGGCGTCAAACGCTTCAAGCAATCCGCCGAGAATATCTCGGTGTGAGATACGGAACGTGAAGTTCTCTGCAGTCAGTCCAAGCCCAGTGAGTGCATCCGCAGCAAATGCGAGAATTTCTGCATCTGCGGTCGGTTCGCTGGAGCCAAAAATATCAACATTTGTCTGGTAGAATTCGCGGAACCGGCCCTGTTGGACCTGTTCGTAGCGCCAAAACGGGCGTGTGGAGTACCATTTTATCGGCTTTGAGAGTGCCTGCTGCTTTGCGACAACCATCCGTGCAACCGTCGGTGTGAGTTCCGGTGTGAGCGCAACGTCTCTTCCGCCTTTATCAGTGAAGGCGTACAGCTCATCGACAATCCCTTCACCGGATTTATCCACATACATCTGGGTCCGCTCAAGTGCAGGGGTGCCGACTTCACGGAAGCCATAACGGGCTGCAGCATCCTCAACGGTATCAATAACCTCCCGTCGAGGTATCATCTCAGTAGGATAGAAATCTCGGAATCCTTTGAGTCGATCGTACATAGTTCACGTTGAGAGACGGAGGCCTTGAAAGCTATCGGTTGCCGATGCGGACGCCGCTACCGATGATACTCCAAATAATCCACCGGGAACTGCCCGACAATGCGTGCATCGGAGACCTGCTCTCGAAGCAATCGCCTGTTTTCTTCCCGAAGTGCGGTTGGTTCTGCATCCGCCTCAAGAAGTCGAGAGATGGTTTCTCCAAACTGCTCGCTGGCAAGGAAATCAGGAACAGTAACATATGCTGCTCCTTGATTATGCAGTTCGATCGCCTCCGGGATCCGATCGGCACGAAGAATCAGGTCTGCATCTGTCTCTTTTGAGAGCAGATACGAGGAGAGCCCACGCTGAGATGAGGTTGAAATAATTGCTTTTGCAGCCGAAGGATTCAGTCGTTCCCAGGTCTGCTCGCTCATCGCATCTCCAAACACACACGTGTCATGGAAGTCACGAGCAAGTTCATATCGGTCCGGATCGCTCTCGACGATCACAACTGTTGTCTCGTTATCACGACAGACAGACTGCGGTAACACCGCTGCCGAGTTTTCCATACCCAATGACAATCACGTGATCCTCAAGCGGCTTTGCTGTCTCTATCCCATGTTCGATGTTCGGTGCGTTCACACGGTCGAACACGCCGGTTCGAGCGAATGCCCGATAGATACGATCATCGTACTGGTACGTAATTGTCGAGGTAATCATCGTTACTGCTGATGCGAGAATGATCACTTCAAATAGCTGCTGTGTGATCTGTCCCGCAAGCAGTCCACTAATTGCTAAAATCAGTGAGAACTCACTCACCTGATCCAAACTGAAACTTGTTAAACAAGCGGTCCGAGCATCGTATCCTTCTCGAATCAGTACCACAATTGTTACTACCGGTTTGAGAATAACGATCGACACCCCAAGGGCTATCGCAAGCGCAACTACATCCACGTTTGGTATCGCAACAAGACTTCCAAGCGTCACAAAGAAAATTGCCGTAAAGAACGTCTCAATTGATTCAAGTGCCGACTGGAGAGACAGGTTCGCATCGAAATCACGAGTGATTGCCAGCCCGGCCGCGAATGCACCGACTGCAATTGAGACTCCCACAAATTCCGAGAGCGCAAGGAACGAGATCAACAGCGCGATCGACGTGAGCATGATCAGCTCATCTGAGTCTCCAGAGAGGGAAACGAGGAAATCAAACAGGTACACGCGAATTGCGAGCGCTACTCCCAGAATCATCACACCATAGCCAAGCGGGAGTGCAACGCCGTCAAGCACAGTTCCCGTTGTCGCAGCCTCTGGGATGAAGACTGCTGAACTCAACACGAGGATGATCCCAATCGCAAACAGGTCCTGAACGAAATGAATCGACTCAGTGAGTCTGCCATGAATCAGATTCTCTCTGATATCGGTTTTCGCAAGTTTACGTCCGACAAGCGAAGAGCTTAGTGAGGCGGCTGTCGCAAAAAACGCGGCAGAAACAGGCTCTAAGCCTAATAAGAACCCGACTGCAAAGGTTGCGCCACCAACAATGAACAGCTGTGCCGCAGCAACGTACTCGCTATCGCGGGCGACTGAAAAGAACCGCTCTGGCTCAACATTTACACCAAAGACGAATACCAAAAACGCAATCCCAAGCTGTGCAAGCTCGAGCGTCAGCCCAGGTGGAATGAACTCTCCAATTGCTAGCCCGACGACAATATACAATGGTACTGCAGGGAGTCCAATGCGGCTTACTAGAAGCAGCAGTATCGCAGAACCAATAAAGACGAATGCAAGTGGGGCAATGAGTTCACTCATCTGTGTTCACCTCCTCAGTTGCTTTGCCACCATCTGTAAGATAGCTACCTGATTCATTCGCAGCTTGGAGCCGTTTTACATCTTCGCGCACGGTCTCAAAGAATCCCTCTCGACCGGTGAAGTACTCTTCAAGATATGCTCTAATCTTTAGCCCGGTCAGTACAGTTGGGATCGTAACGTAGTGGGCTCCTTCTTCATACCGATCGAGCGCCTGATCAACAGTGCCCGCTTCAACAATGACGATTGCATCATCATTCGCTTCTCGAATTGCAATCTGGTTGATCTCCGATTGAACAGATGACGACAGCACCACTGCTGCACGCTTCAACCCTGCCTCTTTTCGAAGTTCGCTGTGTTTGAAATCACCGTAGATAACGTCATACTCGCTATCTGCAAACTCGTCTGCAGTCTGTGGATTTCGATCGACAATCACGACATCGCCAACCCGGTCTTTGAGCGCTGGCAATACTGGCTTTGTCACTTCATCTAAGCCGATGACCACTGCGTGATTGTCGTACATCTTAAGCTCAACATCTTTTTTATCTGGACTGTCAAACCGATCCCAGATTGGCTTCGTTCGATCGTAGATCTGGTGGTTATACTTGATCAAGTACGTCGAGAGACTCATTGTAAGGATTGCCATGAGGCTAAGATAGCCGAGAATTGGTTCGCCAACAAAGCCTTGGCTGACTGCAAGCGCACCAACAACAAGTGAGAACTCGCTCACCTGAACCATGTTGATGCTGCCAAGGAACGACGTCTCCGGAGTGAAGTCCTCATAGTTGATGAGGAAGAACATGATTGCGAAGTTCCCAATCATAAGCACTGCTGATGCGATCACTGCTTCCTGCCAGTACAACAGGAGCTCATCTGCAGCGATCCGGAGCCCAATACTGGAAAAGAACACCACCATAAAGAGGTCCGTAATCGGGCGAACGCGCTCTGTGAGTTCGCTTGTGTACTGTACCTGTGCGAGACTTAACCCCGCAAGAAACGCACCAACCTCGATTGAGAGGTTTAGCTCCTCAGAGGCGAAAATAAAGAGGAATGCCCACGCAATTCCGAGAATAAAGAACGTCTCTCGATCACCAGCTGCCTGTCGGAACAGCCATGGCAGCAGATAGCGAGCCGCAATATATGAAAAGACCCCGATCGCACCCATCAGTGCAAAAATGGTCCCAATTTCAACGACGATTGCACTAGGATCACCGAACTACTCTGCCCCAAGAACGGCAAGCAGCACAACCAGATAGATATCTTGGAGAATAAGCACACCGACGTCTATCTTCCCTGGCAACGATGTCAGTTCGTCTTTATCACCAAGCAACTTGACAATGATCGGGGTTGCACCAAAGACCGTTGCAAGTGCAATTATCGTTGTTTGGACCAGTGTAAACCCAAGCACATATGCAATCGCAAACGCCAATGCGGTCTGTAGAATTGTCTGCCAGATCGCGATATTTATAATCGGCCGCAAGATTTCACGGATATCGTCGATCCGCATTTTCAACCCTAATAAAAAGAGCAGGAACCCAAGGCCAAGCTCGGCCATAAGCTCAATAAGTCCTTCTTCTGTAACGACATCAAGAAAGACTGGGCCAAGGACTAAGCCCGTGAAAATATATGCGACGATCGCCGGTTGGCCGGTCAGCCGTGCAATGTAGCTCAGCGTTACCGCGGTCACAATAATCAGCGCAAAATCAGCAGCAATTGTGACGGCATCAACCATTCAGTACATTTGTCGTATGTCCATCTGGTTATTTAGGGTACCGGTATTGACGTTTCAAATCGCAATCAGGGTTACTCCAACGACTGCGAGTACTGCTGCAACCAATCGAAGTCTGAAGTACCGTTCGCCAAGCAAAACACCACCAAGGACAACAGCAACGATCGCCTGTGTATTGATTACGGGTGATGCAATACTCGCAGGCAGCAGTGCAAATGCGAGTGTTGTCACATGTTCTCCAAGCGCGACGAGCGCCCCTGCACCGGCCAATTTTGGTAGATCACCACGCAGATCTGCTGGCGGATTACGAATCGCGCTTGGCAGTAGCACAAGTGCTGCAGTGAATAACAACAGCGGAACCCAAAGCGAACCCTGAATCGCAAGCTCTTGGAGGCCAACTCGCTTTCCAAGGTCGGAGACCGCATAACACATTGCACTCAACAGCGCCAACTGTGCGGGCCGTGACTTAGCAGCCTTAATAAACGGTTGAAAAAAGCCGCCCGGTTCATAGTTTGCGACATACACTGCAAGCGTTGCGACCACAACACCAGTGACCTGCAGCGGGGTGAGAAACTGCCCAAGAATGACGACCTCAAGCGGGAGGACAAACACTGGCACAATCTTGTTAATCGGCGTGACATAGGATACATCGCCATCGGCGATCGCTCGCAAAAAGAGCACAAACGCTGCCGCAGTCATCACGCCCGTGAGCAGGATAATACCAACCTGCTCAGTACCAAACCCAGCAAAGACACCATCCGAAAAATCAGTCCGAGTCGCAGTAATCGGCAGATACCATAAAATGGCAAACGTGTTGACCAAGACAGTCAGTGCCGCGGCAGGGTACCCCTCAAACGATCGCTTGAGGATGAAAATATAGACGCCCCATACAACAGCGGCAGTAAGAGCAAACCCAAGCCCGGAATCCATTACCTACACCGATGACGAGCGGGTTCAAGAGGGGTTCGATCCGAACGTATCTGTGTATGTCAATAGTACTCAGTCGAGACGACCATGGACGTATGTTTGTTCATGTGCTGGGAACACATCCACAACCGCGGGTGGACCATACTCTTCACGCAGTAGCGCCCTAATTTCACCTTCATAATCGGCTTTGTTGATCTCTTCGCTCGGCCCCGCTTCGACATCAAATGTTGCAGCGACTAACCGATCGACTGCATGCCGACCAAATCCTGACAGGGGTGCAATGTAGTCTACACCGTGTCTATCTTCAAGACTCTGCGCTTGTGCTCGAGAAACTGTTGGAACCCGATCGTCTCTTCGTGTCCCATCTGCGATTGCAGAAACCTCAAGCCCTGCAACAGTCTCTAACGCATGATTATGGATCTGTTGGATTCCATTCCGTGGGAATCCATCGTTATGCATCTGGGCCGCCGCTGCGTCTGCAACGGTTTGATCAAGCTGGACCGTTTCGAAGGGAAATCCAAGCGCAGTTGCGGCTGATTCGGCATGTTTCCAATCCGCAGTAATCTCAAATGTTGCAGTCACAAGCGTCACATCATAGAACTGGTCCAAAAGCAACGCAGCAAGGGACGAATCTTTCCCGCCGCTGTACAGCAGTGCAAGCTCCATCTATGTTATATTTATGTTATGTTATCGTCGGCGAATGTTGAATTTCTTGGACTCTGGCTGTAGCTCTTTGAGCAACGATCGCATCTTGTCTTCATCGATACGATCTTGCAGTCGGCCGCTTTGCGCTAGGGCAACAATTTGTTGCTCGACCTGCTGGGCAAACTGTGGTTTCGACATCTGCACCGCATTGAGCCGCTGGCGTGCACCATCGGTCAGATACTGCCTGAGCATTGCCTCTTTTTGTGCGTCTGCACGTTGCTGGGCCGCCTCTTGGGCTTCGTCAGCACCTTCGCTTTGTGCACGATCCTGTAGCTCTTGCATCTTTTTTTCTCGAAGCTCTTCGAGTCGTTCGTCGTCAGGGCTGCCGCTCATACAATTGTATTTTCGTGCTGGCAGGAAAACGATTTCGGACCGTTACAAATTACGCGTAGCGTTCGAGCTCTGGGCGATCGAGTGATTCGAAGACATCTGCTGCGACTTCATCAAGGAATGCACGACCCTCGTCGGTGATTCGTCGGCCTTCCCCTTGTGCGGTTTCAACGTAGCCAGCCTCTTCAAGCTGTGCAAGCGCAGTGCGAATAATCTTTTTTGAGCCACCTTTGTGACTGGATGGTGAGACGCGGTATCGGGTTGAACCTTTTTGTGGGCCACCGTATTCTGTGGCAAGACGCTCAATACCGATCGGACCATTTAGTGCGACTTTTCGAAGGAGAGACGCTGCACGAACCTCCCAGAAATCATCCTGCTGTGGTGGCAGTTCGCGGTCAGATCCGGATTTTGTGAATTCTGTCCACTCAGGTGTTTCGAGCTGATCTGCGAGTCGGCTTGCAAGCTCAGTGATGAGCTCGTCGGCCGGGACGTCGTAGAGAGTTACCATAAAGACTGCTTCAGTCTTCGGTCGTTTAAACCCATCGTAATCCACCAACGGGGCGTGTGCGTGCCGTTCACGTAGGGATCGCTATTTCTGATCGGACTGCTTTTGAACTACGTATACAAACAGTTCGATGGATACTGTATGGATGAACGAACTGCACTCTCACTGCTTACCGATGAGCTTTCTCACGCAGGCGATGATGCAGCTGTTGTAGGCTCAACAGTGATCACAACAGATATGCTTCACCAGTCGACGGATTTTCCATCCGGAACCACACGCTATACTGCTGGATGGCGTGCCGTTGGCGCATCGCTCTCTGATGTGGCTGCAATGGGTGCAGATGCAACTGCAGCAGTCGCCGTTTATGCGGATACCGAATTTAAAAACGAGGAACTCCTTTCATTTGTTCGCGGTGCGTCGGATGTGTGTGAGTCCGTTGGTGGCTCGTACGTTGGTGGAGACCTTGACCAACATTCGGAGTTCACTGTCGCAACAACGGCGATCGGCGAGCTAACCGAGCACGGGGCCGTGTTGCGTTCAGGGGCGACTGTTGGTGATCGCGTCTGCGTAACTGGAACGCTTGGTCGGACCGCCGCAGCGCTTCAGTATTTCGAAGACGGAGAGAGTGAACTAGCGAATGATCTCTTTCAATTTCCCCCTCGGGTCGCCGCCGGAACTGCACTCGCCTGCCATGCAACTGCAATGATGGACTCAAGTGATGGGCTTGCCCGATCGCTCCACCAACTGAGCGAGGCAAGCAACTGCGGCTTCCGGATCGATCGAGATGCGGTGCCGATCGATGCGCATGTGTATGAGACCACAACAGATGCAGAGACCGCTTGGGAAGCCGCAACCACCGTGGGCGAAGATTTTGAACTTGTTTGTACCGTTCCTGAATCATCGATTGAACAGATAAAAGAGAAAACTGACGCCCCATTCACAGCCATCGGAACCGTTACTGAGCAAACGGAGGGTCTCACTGTCAATGGTGAACCACTGGCTGACGAAGGGTATACCCACAGCTAGCTGCTAGTTACGTTACCTGAATGGGGACGAGCATGAAACAGAGCAACCCCATTGCGAACGTGAGGAGCCCAACAATAATTCGCGGCCAGCCGATTGCGGACTCATCGAGCGGGTTTGCGGGGCCATTGAATGCAATAAACAGCGCGAACACACCCCAAAATGCCCACAGGCCAACCGATTCGTTAAGGCCGAGATTACGAATATAGTACAGGTACGCTGCAATTCCGAACAACGCTCCAGGCACAAACGCGGCAACGGTTTCCTGTCGTTCTCCGATCATCGCACGAACCATGTGACCACCATCGAGCTGCCCGACTGGAAGCAGATTAAGGAGCGTAAAGAACATCCCAACCCAGCCACCAATGATCACTGGATGCGGGTTTAGTGTTGGATCTGCATATGTTGCTTGTGCACCGATCGCCCACGCTATAATATCCAATAACGGTGGATTGTTGAAGGTAATTGCCTGCCCGGACTCTGCTTGCTCAACAACGTGTGCAGGTATCTCAACTGGACCGAGTGAGAGACCGATCGCCGTCACGACAATTGTCGCGACAAGCCCTGCAATGGGTCCAGAAACACCGATATCAAACAGTGCTTTTCTGCTTGGCATCTGCCCGCGCATTTTAATAATCGCTCCGAGCGTCCCAAATGGGAAAATAAACGGAATCACATACGGTAAGGAGACATTGACACCGTGATACCGTCCCATGACATAATGGCCAAGCTCATGGACCATCAGTACACCAAGTACGGCGGCTGTAAACGGCCATGCTTGCAGTACTGATAGCGGATTTGACGCGATTTCACTTGCTGGGACGTAGTACCAGCCGTACGCGCCGACGAGAAGCGTGGATATAATGGTTGTAATAAAGAGCAAGACGTTGGTCCACGGGAATCCATTTTGGGTAGGCCCCGTCTCCATCGGCTCTGCGACGAGCACGGGTCCGCTGTCAGTTCGTGCAAGACTAATTTCATAGCCTGCCTCTTGGAATGGTTCCCAAAGCTCTGCAAACAGTCGTTTGTGTGGAACAAGCGACTCACCGTAGTAGATAATCCGATCGCCGTCGACACGAACTCCAGTCAAGTGGTACCACGACTCAAGCTCTGGTGGTCGTGGAACAGACTGACGAGCGGTTGTCGGTTCGGTGTCGTCGGCTGCCATCACCGCGGCTACGGGATGGGGGAGTATAAACTGTGGTGAGTTACCCGCCATACACGGTTGCACCACGAGCGGGGAAAAGCAGTGAAATTACGCAGTTTCGATACGCCAGGTTGTCGCACCTGTATAGGACCATTTCTCGACGGTAAGCTCCGTTGCAGAGTCTCGAAGCTTGACCATCAGCGCACCAATCTCTTTTGGTGAGAGGTCAACGTCGTCGGCGATAAATTTACCCTTAAAATACATTTCGCCATCTTGTGCTTTTTCAAGCAGGTATGCTTTCAGGCGTTCTTCTTTCGGGTTCGAGCTCGCGTTCGTGGAGGGGTTTGCTGTTGCGCTCATTGTGATACCTCAATCACGCCTTACCGTGAGAGGGTAATATAAAGGACAGACTGTTGAACAGAGTTCGATCGGATTTACTTCGATAAGTAAATAAAACCGATTGAAAAGCACCGCTGAAGACGTTTTATTAGCCAATTTCAAATTTTATAATGATCTCTCAGACTTTGTTTCGAGATATACTAATTGATATATAATGGCAATTTATATATCAACAATACGAATTGTGTCTGACAAAACAAGCAAATATTGCCTTATTCGTCTGGGGTGAGTGGTGGTGCGCGTGTATTTGGGGGGACTAGCTTGATCGATCGTGAACCCAAAACTCCTCGTCAGTCGTCACTTCTTTTTTAAATATTGGCACTTCATCCTTCAGCCGGTTGATGCCATCCTCAACAGTTCGGAAGGCTTCCGTCCGGTGACCGGCAAGGACAACAACAAATACGATATCTTCCCCGTCCTCAATCCGTCCAACACGGTGGTGCATTGTAACCGAAAAGACACCTTCTCGTGCTGCAAGTTCGGATTCGATCTTCTCCATCCGGGCTTCCGCAACGCCATCGTATTTTTCGAATGTCAATGACTCGGTTGGGCTGTCATCGTCGCTGTCCTTGGCTCGAACACGCCCAGTGAAGGTTGCAATTGCACCCGATCGCTCAGCACCGGGTGTTGCTTTGACCTGTTCGATGAGTGTTGCGAGTGTAATATACGGTTCATACTCTTTGAATCGACTCTGCTACTGCGGAGCTATCAACCGAATCGGCATCAGGAACAGTCTCAATAACGGTTCCACTTTCTATAGCGGTCTTATCTCCGATTACAATCGTCGGCACGCGTGCACGTGTGGTACCCGATAATAATGCATACTCATGTGTTGTCGAGAGCTGATCGAGTAGACGGTCAAGCGTTGTTTTCTCTCCCTGTCCACTCCATGTCCCATCTGCGTGAACCATGTACCGTGTATCTTCGACGGCTGTGTTTTCACTGTCAGAGCTCCACTCGATCACGGCAACACGTCCATCAAGTCGGTCCGCAACTGCATCGATAACGTCGATCGATCCGGGACCAATAACACTCAGTGTGTGCATATCACACATCCCGAGACGAAACGGCTTGAGCGTGTCGACGTTCACCACGGCATGGAGGGACGCGAAACCAGCAGTTGGCAACTCTTAAGGCCAAATCAAAGCTACGATGCTGCAATGAGAGTCGTGATTTCGCTGGGCGGAAGTGTGCTTGCGCCCGAACTCGATCCCGATCGGGTTGATGCACATGCTGCCGTCATCGAATCGTTAGCCGACGAGGGCTGTGAACTTGGAATCGTCGTCGGTGGCGGTGGTGTTGCCCGTGACTATATCGNTGCTGCTCGCGAGCTNGGTGCAAATGAAGTTCAGCTCGATCAGATNGGTATCGATGTTACCCGAATTAATGCACGGTTGTTGATCTCTGCGCTTGGCTCCGGTGTGCGGCCAACGCCTGCGATCGATTATGATCAAGCTGGTGAGTCGCTTCGGCGTGGCGATGTCACAGTCATGGGTGGCGTCATGCCCGGACAAACAACGGACGCTGTTGCTGCCGCTTTTGCGGAGTATATTAATGCTGATCTCCTTGTGTACGCAACGGGTGCCAATGGCGTTTACGACAGCGATCCAGCAACGAATCCTGATGCAGAACAGTTTGAGACGATGTCGCCTGAGGACCTCGTTAATGTCATCGTCCCAATGAGCCGTGGTGCTGGTGCATCTGCACCGGTTGACCTCCTCGCTGCCAAACTCATTGAACGATCGGGTATGCGTTCGATCGTNCTTGATGGAAATGATCCAAAGCGTGTGAAATCTGCGGTGCTTAACGGTGCGCACACAGGAACAGACATCGTCCCTGCAGGAAGCGATGAACCNACCTACTGGGCACAGAGCGAATAATGAGTGANATAAACACATCCCCGCACACGTTGTCTGCGCCTGAAGGAGATGAAGACGATCAAGAAATCGTCCATCATGCCTTCTGGGCCGATGAGGTTGCAGATGCGATCGAAGCCCGCAATCCGGATGAACCGATCGTGATCAAAGGTGGTGTCTCCCCATCGGGAGTGGCTCACTTAGGCAATTTCAATGAGATCATGCGTGGGTACTTTGTTGCAGAAGTGCTCAGAGAACGCGGGCACGAGGTACGCCAAGTGTTTACATCGGATGATAAAGACCCGCTCCGAAAGCTTCCACGCAAACTTGCAAACAGCGAGGGTGAAATTGTTGGCCTTGGTGAGGTTGATGC